>Ga0255395_1040_pt1 | contig 18653 bp, 16 predicted proteins | sample ANMaggSSYBR01F11_FD_182123 | JGI IMG/M metagenome (GOLD analysis project Ga0255395, IMG submission 182123) | Sediment cell enrichment communities from methane seep in Santa Monica Basin, California, United Staets - ANME aggregate JGI... | ecosystem: Environmental > Aquatic > Marine > Cold seeps >...
ATAGAATCAGGATCAGCGTCAATAACGATCAGAATATTATCGTTGCCCGAAAATAGATCATAAAAGCGGCGTAATCTTTCAGACACGGAAAGAGCCATATGAGCACCTCGCAAATTTTCCCTGCCATGAATCCCTTTTCTCCAGGGTATCTTTTATAAGAGCAAGTGTTTCCATTTTATTAAGTGACCATGAGGGCGCCACCAGCTCTTCATAATGTGGGTCACCGGTAAGACGCTGAATTACCATATTCATAGGCATCAGTTCTAAAAAATCACACACAAGATTTACATATTCCTGCTGTTCGAGACATCTGTAATCGCCGGCATTATAAAGTTTTTCAAGCTTAGTTCCTTTAACAACATAAAGAAGATGCAGTTTGATACCATCTATACCCATGCCCGCTATAGTTTTTGCCGTCTCAAGCATTTGCTTTTTATTTTCATTCGGAAGCCCCAGTATAACATGCACACAAATTTTTATGTCTGTATTTCTGGTGACATCGACAATATCTTTGAAACATTTAAAATCATGGCCCCTGTTTATAAAGGCAAGTGTTTCATCATGAACAGACTGGATACCATATTCTATCCAGATCAGATAATTTTTCTCATAGCCCTGCAAAAGTTCCAGAACAGGCTTGTCCACACAGTCGGGTCTTGTACCGATTGACAGTCCAACAACATCATCTACTGCAAGAGCTTCATCATAGAGGCTTTTTAGCTTGCCAAATGGAGCATATGTGTTAGAAAAAGACTGGAAATAAGCAATAAACTTTTTTGCCTTATACCGTTTAGAAAGCGCTTTTTTACCTTTAATTAACTGATCTTTTATTGAAAGCCCTTTTGCATAAGCGCCGGTTCCCGATCCCTTTGAATTACAGTATATGCATCCGCCTGTTGAAATCGTACCATCCCTGTTCGGGCATGAAAGCCCTGCGTCAATGGTAATTTTCTGGACTCTGCATCCGAATATATTCCTGTAATATGTGTTTAAATCAAAATATCTATTATTCATGTCATCTGAATCCGCCACTTGCTTTGATACTAAAACATATATATATTATCAACAGTAATTACTCAGGTGGATAGACTGAAGGTGGAAGGTGGAAGGTGGAAGTAAGCATTATGAACCAATCAACTTTTTAACCCCTGAACCGTGAACCGTGAACCATTTAACCTGACTCACATGAATATATATCAAAAAAAATATGATATCATTGTTATAGGTGCCGGTCATGCAGGATGTGAAGCTGCGCTCTCAGCAGCTCGAATGGGTTGCAGTGTTCTTCTTGTTGCCATAGATCTGGATAAGGTTGCGTCAATGCCATGCAGTCCATCAATAGGCGGTATAGCCAAAGGACAGTTAGTAAAAGAAATTGATGCCCTTGGCGGTGAGATGGCAAAAATTACAGATAAAACAGCGATACAATACAGAACGCTGAATACAAAAAAAGGTCCCGCAGTCCATTCTTCCAGAACTCAAAACGACAAAATTCGTTACCATATGGCCATGAAGGCTGTAATAGAAAAACAGCCGAATATAGACCTCAAGCAGGCTATGGTTGAACGCCTTGTTATAGAAAACCGCGGCATCGCAGGGGTAGAGGATAATACAGGATTCGGTTATCCGGCCAAAGCGGTAATCCTTGCCGCAGGAACATTTTTAAGCGGTCTTGTTCACATAGGATTTAATTCATTTAAATCTGGAAGAGCCGGTGAGTTTGCTTCTTATGGGTTACCTGAACATCTTAAACAACTGGGTTTTCAGCTCGGCAGGCTAAAGACCGGCACACCTCCAAGGCTAAAAAAATCAAGTATCGATTTTTCAAAATTCAACAAACAAGACGTTGATCACGCTCCTGCACCGATATCTTTTTTTACCAAAAAGATTACCCTGCCTCAAATTCCAAGCTATCTAGGCTATACCAATAAGAAAAGCCATATGTTAATAAAAGACAACCTTAAATTTTCTCCCCTGCATAGCGGAATTATAAAAGGTATTCCCGCCAGATACTGCCCCTCATTCGAAGATAAAATCGTAAGGTTTCCCGATAAAGAAAGGCATCAGGTTATTCTGGAACCGGAAGGACTCGATACAGATGAAATTTATGCCAGCGGTCTTGGGAACAGTCTTCCAATGGAAATTCAGATTCAGTTCGTCAGATCGGTTAAAGGGCTGGAAGAAGCTGAAATCATGAGACCTGCATATGCTATTGAATATGACTATATAAATCCTGTTCAGATTAAACCTACCCTTGAAACAAAATTGATTTCAGGGCTGTTTACTGCCGGCCAGATAAACGGGACTTCAGGTTATGAAGAAGCTGCCGCCCAGGGACTATGGGCAGGAATTAATGCTGCATGCAAAGTTCAGGGAAGACCTGCTTTTATCTTAGACAGGTCACAGGCATACATGGCTGTCATGATAGATGACCTTATAACGAGAGGTACGCGGGAACCATACCGGATGTTTACATCAAGAGCGGAATACAGGCTTATGCTGCGTGAGGACAATGCAGATCTAAGGCTGATGGAAACAGGGCATTCACTCGGTCTTATTGACAATGATGCTTTAAAAGATGTGAAAGAAAGACAAAAAATGATATTCAAAGAAATAAATAGAATAAAGGGAACGATAATTAAACCGTCGGAAGAAACAAACAACTATTTACTTAGTCGCGGGACAAAACCCATAATCAATGGAATATATCTTGATCAAATTCTTAAAAGAACTGAAATTGATTATCAAACCATAGAAACACTGGCTAAAAGCCCTGACGATATAAACAAAAAGGTTGCACAACAGGTAGAAATAGAAATAAAATATGAAGGTTATATAAAAAAGCAGCTTCGAGAAATAAAAAAGTTTAAAAATTTAGAGAGGATGAACATCCCGAAAGATTTCGACTTTACAAAGGTTCATGGTCTTTCAAATGAACTTAAGAAAAAGCTTTCTTCCATAAGGCCGAATTCACTTGGACAGGCATCCCGTATAGAAGGTATCACCCCTTCCGCACTTTCAGTGCTTATGATTGCCATCAAAGCCTTTATAAGTGCCTAAAAAAAGAAGTGCCTAAAGTGAGCTAAAGTATATTAAAGTGCCTAAAGTTAAGGTATTCTGCCATTTTATATAAAGATTTTCTGCATCATTAATGCATAGGGAAGTGTAACAATTTCCATTGAGTAGGTCGGACGGTTCTGCCGAAGGCAGGTTCATCTCAATTAGCACGCCGAAGGCGTACCACAACTTTAGGGCACTTTAATATATTTTAGGCACTTTAGGCACTGTCTTTTATGGAAATTTCTATACTATTAACTTAGTGTTTAATGAGGAAATATTAAAATGTCCGAAACGGATTATTATAAAATACTTGGTGTAAACAAAAATGCTACCAACGTTGAAATTAAGAAAGCATATCGGAAGCTTGCCATGAAGTACCATCCCGACCATGCCGGGGGTGATAAAGATGCTGAAGCTAAATTTAAAAAAATAAGTGAAGCTTACGCTGTTTTAAGCGATAAGGAAAAACGCAAAAATTATGACTCATTCGGCTCAACTGGTTTTCGTCAAAGATATTCGCAGGAAGACATCTTCAGGGGATTTGACTTTACCGATATTTTGAAAGAATTCGGAATCAGAGGGGCAAATTCCTGCCCAGGCAGAAGGAACTTTTCATTTGGCGGTGAAACCCTGTTTGGTAATCAGCCAAGGCGGCATCCAACCGGGATCAAGGGATCAGATTTTGTATATGAATTACCTTTGACCATCCGTGAAGTGGCAACCGGAACAAGCAAAACCGTACAATTTAAACGCGCGGAACATACTGAAAAAATAACAGTCAAAATACCAAAAGGCATGGTAACCGGCAAAAAACTGCGCCTTGCCGGAAAGGGTGAGCAAGGGCCATATGGTGGACCTCCGGGAGATCTTTATATCCTTTCCAAGGTTTATGATGATCCGGTATTCACAGTTAAAGGATACGATCTTTATACAAACGCAGAGATCAAGATAAGCAAGGCTATGCTTGGAACAAGCATAGCTGTGCCCACTATTTATCACAAGGAATTATCCCTTAAAATACCGCCCGGAACAAAACACAAGACCATGATGCGTCTTTCAGGCCACGGGCTCCCTTATATGAAGAGCAAAGGAAAAGGCGATCTTTATGTGCTTGTCAGTGTCAATCTGCCGAAAAAGCTTACTGCAAAGCAAAAAAAGTTGATTGAAGAATTGGCTGATACTGGACTGTAACGAAGCAAATTCAGGAACGGGGACGAAATAACTTCCCCAAGTAGGCGCATAGATTTGGCCTGAAGCTGTGATGCATAGTTGGAGAAGTTGTTTCGTCTCCGTTCCTTATTGACAAGACAACACTTTCAATGTATTCAAATAGTCAAATATCACCCATAGGGGAGGTAGCTTGTTTACATTAGTCATTAAAGGTACCTTGGCGCACTGCTAAGTGTCTAAAATGCCTAAAGTGAGCTAAAGTGCCTAAAGTTAAGGAGTCGCTTCGCTCCATTAATTCATAAATTTTAGATTCCTTTAGGTACTTCATACTTTATTAGCGTAGTTTATTTTTTGCCAGGGTTAAAATTAGCTGCGCCAAAGGCGTACCATAACTTTAGGCACTTTAATATACTTTAGCTCACTTTAGGCACTCTTAAATAATTACTGTAACGGTAAAACCTTTTTATGGTACCACTACCAGAGGTAATGGTTTAAACTGATTAATTAAAGAATATTATGGCTGACTTAATTCCCTTACTTAATAAAGAAGATATTGAAAAAATGGTTGCTGATGTTGCGCAAAAAATATCACATGACTATAAAAACAGCGAACTGGTTCTTATTGGGGTTTTAAAAGGTGCATTTGTATTTATGGCCGATCTAATACGAAAAATCACTATTCCGGTTAAAATTGATTTTGTCGGTATTTCCAGCTATGGTTCAAATACTGTTTCATCTGGAAAAATAAATTTAACAAGGGATATTGAAACCAATATTAAAAATAAAGATGTTCTAATTGTTGAGGATATAGTTGATACTGGTTTAACTTTAAAATATCTCATTGATTATCTAAAATCTTTTGATCCAAAAAGTGTCAAGATTTGCGCCCTGCTTGATAAACATGAACGCCGTGAGACGGAGATTGATGTTGCTTACCCGTGCCACAGGATAGAAGAAGGCTTCATTGTAGGTTATGGGATTGATTATGCCGAAGATTACAGAAATCTTCCTGCAATCTACCACTTAAACCAGTGAGAACATATTATGATTATTACATGTAATGAATGTGATACACGTTTCAACATAGATGAAAGCCTTCTGAAACAAACAGGTTCAAAAGTTAGATGTTCAACATGTAAAAATGTTTTTTTAGCATACCCTTCTTCACTCTCTGAGGAATTAGACAAGTCAAGTGAAGTTGAAACAGAACTTGAAGCCCTAATTACTGATGAGGAAATAGAATCGGGCATACAGTATAAAGCTGAAGAAGAATTAGAAGGTATTGAGCTTGCGATGGATGAGGCTTTTGAAGAAAATACCAAAGTCGAAGAAAAGCCTGAAGAATCCGGCCTTGAACTTGAGCTTGATCTGGAGCCCGAGATTGATGAAACACAGGCTGAAACCGAAGTTGAATTAGAGCTTGAATTAGGTGATAAAACAGACAGCGAAATAAGTGCAAAAGAGGAGCCTGAAGAGATTGAGATAGCCAAAGAGACTGAAACAAAAATCGAAGAAAATAAACAGGAAGATATAGATCAAGATAAAACACCTGGGGAAAAAGAAGAACCTTCAAAAACATTTAATATGGGGATTATGCCCGATGAACAAGAGGCTGAAAAAACGATAGAACCCATTGATAAGGCAGAAAAAGAAGCATTAACTGAAAAAAGTGAGCCGCCAAAGGTTGCTGCAAATAAAAAAATAAGCATGCCTGTCCTTTTATTGTTGCTTGCAACGCTCTTGATTAGTGGCGTCTACGTGCTCGACAGAGTCGGAATAAATATCCCCTTTGTCAGTGACTTGTTAAAACCTGAAGTTCAGGATGCCGGAAATCTTAAAATTCACACTTTTGATATAAACAATAAATTTGTAGAAAACTCAAAGATCGGAAAACTTCTTGTAATTACGGGCAAAGCAAAAAATGGATATTCCGATGCCCGCAGTTATATAAGCATAACCGGCATACTCTATACAAAGGGAAAGATACTTTCAAAAACAAAAACAGTTTACTGCGGCACGATACTGTCTGAACTTGAGCTTCAGAATATGGATCTTGACGCTATAAACAACAGGCTTTCGAACCGCCTCGGCGATAATAAATCTAATATTAAGGTTAAAGCGGAAGCAATCATATCATTTATGGTAGTATTTGCCGATCTTCCGGAAAATCTGGATGAATTTACGATTGAAGTAGCGGGATCTTTTCCATCATAGGAGTTAAAAATTCACCACGGATTTTCACGGAGCTTCACTGAAAATTGTAAACAATAAGTAAGATAGTGTCTGTCCGAAAAGTATTTTTTCTTAATACCGGCAATAGGTTAAGCTTATTTACCGATGTGAAGATTTGTGAAAAAGCTATTAGCCATTAGCTGTCAGCTCTTAGCTGAATGTGTTATCTGTTTGATTTTTTAAGGAACGTGGACGAATTAACTTCCTCAAGTAGGCGCACAGATTTGGGTCGAATTTGTTCGATCTCAGATCACAAAAGTTGAAGGAATAGCGAGCTATTTCAATATTTTTGTGCTTTGAGACCGGACAAAGGCGGCCTGAAGCTGTGATTTATAGTTGGGGAAGTTATTTCGTCCACGTTCCTAAGCTAAAGGCTAATTGCTAACCGCTAAAAATCTTCGGTCCAGCACGGAAAGTCTATAAACAACTTGGTCATGGTTATAATGTTGAGAAGGGTATTTTGATAATTCAGTGCAATGTAAGTGAAAATCCGTGGTGAACCTTTAAAATTTGTTTTCGACTTGACTTAAGACAGTTGAGTTGTTAGAGAAGCCATTGTCAAAATTATGGCGATGTAGCTCAGTCGGTTAGAGCATACGGCTCATATCCGTAGTGTCCGGGGTTCAACTCCCTGCATCGCCACCAGCTTATTTTGAAGTAAGGCCTCTCTGGTAGAATTCAGAGAGGCCTTTTTTTATTGCTTGAAAATATATCATAAATTGTATTATATTAAATTTTTAATAAAAAATTCACCACAGAAGGGCACGGAGTTTCACTAAAAATTGTAAACAACAAGTAAGTTAGTGTCTGTCCGAAAAGTATTTTTTCTTAATACTGGCAATAGGTTAAGCTTATTTACCGATGTGAAGATTTGTGAAAAAGCTATTAGCCATTAGCTGTTAGCTGTTAGCTCTTAGCTGAATGTATTATCTGTTTGTTTTTTTAAGCTAAAGGCTAATTGCTAACAGCTAACTGCTAAAAATCTTCGGTGCAGCACGGGAAGTATATAAACATCTTGGTCATGGTTATAATGTTGAGAAGGGTATTTTGACAATTCAGTGCAATTCCGTGAAAATCCGTGGTGAACTATTACTATTATATTTATTTAAACTGCGATCTACCATGATAACCGGTTTTGAAAAAATTGTTGAAGAACGTATCCGGCAAGCTCAGAAAAAAGGTGAATTTGATAATCTGCCCGGCTCCGGCAAGCCTCTTAAATTTGAGGACGACTGTCATATTATGGAAGAACTCCGTCTCGCCTATAAGATATTGAAAAATGCGGATTGTATCCCACCGGAAATAGAATTAAAAAAAGAAATAAATCACATGGAAGATCTATTACTCAAAATGGATGACACTGCTGAAAAATATCGCTCAAAAAAAAAATTAAACTTCTTGATAATGAAGTTGAATTCACTTCGAAACACATCAATAACACATGAAATACCTCAGCGATATGTGTCAGACCTAATAGAACATATAGGTCCAAACCCTTAAATTTTTATAAATTAGGTCGTAACCGTTCACGGCTTGAAACTTGAAATTGGGAAGAACAGTACAAAAGCATAAAGGCCAAATTTCTAATTTCAATGTTCCGTGAACACTTACATTAGGTTTTTATTATTACTTATGTTTTTTAAGAAAAAGAAAAAAAATGAGAACGGCCTCTTTAAAGGAGTTATGACAGCCTACTTTATTGTTGTACTCCATGTTCTTTTAATTGCAGGTGTAGGGCTACTGGTAATTTTTTTCCAGGGCATTATCAATTATATGCCATGGATACTTCTTGGAGGTTCAGCCCTTATCATTGCTACTGTTTACCTCTTTTACAGGCGCATTAAAAAACAAGGAATGACTCTTCGCGAAACTCTCAATTCTCCTATGTTTCAAGGCAGAACAGTCGAGGTGAGCTTATTGGGAGGCCTGGCATCTGTTAAGGTCGGCGACAGGTCCAATGGCGCGCCGGCGCTGGGGAATAATTCATCAACTCAATATCTGCAATTAGAAGACCCTGCTTCCGTCCGTCTAAAAGAACTCGCCCAACTTGCTAATTTACTTGAAAAGAATCTTATTACACTTGATGAATACAATGCATTCAAACAGCAAATCCTAAAGACTTCAGGAAACACCGATTTGAAACTCGTTAAATCTATTTGATCTGATATGAAAAAGCTAACCATTGCCCTTCTATCCGGCGGCGCATCTTCTGAACGAGAGGTCTCTCTGAAAAGCGGCGACCAGGTCTATGAAGCGCTTGACAAGGAAAAATACAAAGTCATCCGTTACGATCCTAAAACAGAAATAAACCGACTGGTTGCAGATGCACCTGAGATTGATGCCTGCCTTATAATACTTCACGGACCTTTCGGAGAAGACGGGACGGTACAGGGACTTCTTGATCTGCTTGGCATTCCATATCAGGGAACCGGAGTGCTTGGCAGTGCTCTTGCAATGAACAAAATTGCTGCAAAAAAGCTTTATGAAAAAGCAGGGCTGCCTGTACCGCCTTATATTGCTATTAATCGTGGTGAAGAAATTGATCCTGAAAAAATTGCTGATCAGTTTGGACTGCCCCTGGTAGTTAAACCGGTTCAAGGCGGTTCAAGTATCGGCATGTCTATTGTAAAATCAACAGAAGCCCTGAAACATGCCGTTGATATTGCTTTTGAACAGGATAATTCAATCCTGATTGAAACATATATTAAAGGCATAGAAATTACAGGAAGCATTATAGGTAACGAAAAACCGGAAGCCCTTCCTGTTGTTGAAATTATTCCCGGCAAAAAGCATGAATTTTTTGACTACGAGGCAAAATATACCGCTGGTTTAACCCAGGAAATATGTCCTGCCCGCATTAATAAAAATCTTACGAAAAAAGCCCAGGAATATGCGAAGACCGCCCATTCGGCTCTATTTTGTAAAGGCTATAGCAGAACTGATATGATTCTAAAAAATAACGATATATACGTACTTGAAACCAATACAATTCCCGGCATGACTCCAACAAGTCTTTTACCTCTTGCTGCAGCAACCGCCGGTATTTCCTTTAGTGAACTTCTTGATACACTGATTGAACTTAGCATTTCCTGACGGTAATTCATGATCATAAAAGGCAACAGAGAATTAAAAAATCATTATCATGAACTTTGCTCAAAAGATATATGCACAGGAACAATATCCTCAAGGCATATGAAATCATTCATGCTGATTGATCTTCTTGAACGGAATATAAACTGCCTGCCGTCTCCGCTCTCACAAATTCTAAATAGTTCCAAAGCTGCACAGGCTTTAATTTTAAGAAACTGGATGCTTCCGCATACATACGTTATTACAAAGCGGACAGAATTGATTGAAACCATAAATACATACAATAAAAACAGCATCAGCTCGGTAGTGACCAAAGAAGAGCACATGCACTGCGGATATGGTGTGAAAAAATGGGATACCATTGAAACCGTCTATAGCTTTATGTCCCAGTCGGAATCTTCTTATCCTTTTGTAGTTCAGCCTTTTATAGAGAATTTTACTGATCTGAGGGTAATTACTGTGGGAGATTATACTGAGGCATATACCAGGCATAATCCTGATAACTTCAGAATGAATATCGCAGCCGGCGGAAAAAGTCATCCATACATGCTGAAAAAGGAAGAAAAGGATTTCTGCTATGCTATTATGAAACGCAGCAAATTCCCCTTTGCTCATATCGATATTATGATTACTGAAAATGGCAATCATCACCTTACGGAAATATCTTTAAATGGCGGCATCAAGGGAGCAAGTATAAGCAGAAAAGAACTTGACAAGAAAAAGCAGGATCTTCTTGAAAGACTGACAGAAAACCTCGAAAAAAATTGAAAAGAAGTAAAATTCACCACGGATTTTCACTTAAATTACACTGAACTATCAATAGACCTGCTCTCAAGCGAGTTAGTTGGCAACCACTCAGGTGTTTAGGCTGAAGGAAACAAATGATTCCTGAGCGTTATTCTCTATGTTTAGGACAAAATTTCCGGCCGCTTTAAGAAAATATTGGCTTCTGGGAGTCTTTTCCCTAAAAGTCTTCAGCCTTCAGCCTTCAGCCTAAGCAACCTGAGTAGTTACGTTACTTATTGTTTTACAATTTTCAGTGAAACTCCGTGTCATTCCGTGGTAAATTATTACAAAAAAGGGAGATTTTTATGAAAGTCCTGGTTATCGGCGGTGGCGGCAGGGAACATGCCCTTGTCTGGAAAATTGCTCAAAGTCCAAAAGTAAAAAAGATATATTGTGCACCGGGAAATGCAGGGATCGCTGACATAGCAACCTGTTTGCCGATCAATTCCGGAGATATTAATAAACTCCTTGAATTTGCCAAAAAAGAAAAAATAGATCTGACTATAGTAGGACCCGAAGATCCTCTATGTAACGGCATTGTTGATATTTTTGAAAAACAGGGTTTAAAAGTATTCGGCGCAAATCAAAAAGCTGTGGAGATAGAATCCAGTAAATCTTTTGCAAAAGACTTAATGAATAAATACGGGATTAATACTGCTGCCGGCAAAACATTTACCAGTTATAAAAAAGCGGAAGACTATATACGCAAAACAGGTGCTCCTCTTGTTGTAAAAGCAGATGGACTTGCAGCCGGCAAAGGAGTAATTGTCTGCGAAACTGTTTCAAAAGCAATTGATGCTCTTAAACTTATAATAAAAAAGCGGGCTTTTGGTGACGCCGGGAATAAAGTTGTCGTTGAGAAATGCCTTACCGGTGAAGAGGCTTCTTTCCTTGCCTTTACAGACGGCAAAAATCTACTTCCCCTTCCCTCCTCACAGGATCACAAAGCAATATACGACAACGACCAGGGTCCAAATACCGGAGGAATGGGCGCATATTCTTCTGCTCCAATAATAGACCGATATATGTATAAAAAAATTATGGAAGAAGTTATGATGCCGACTATCCAGGCAATGGCAAGTGAAGGCCGGCCTTACAAAGGTATATTGTATGCCGGACTTATGATAGATAAAGACCGGATTAAGGTACTTGAATTCAATGCACGTTTTGGAGATCCTGAGGCTCAACCTCTTTTAATGCGGATTAAAAACGACATCGTTCCGATAATGGAGGCAACAATTGAAGGAACGCTGGATAAATGTAAACTTGAAATTGATGACAGGGCTACAGTCTGTGTTGTCATGGCATCCAAAGGATATCCTGGTTCATACAAAAAGGGCATACCGATTTCAGGGCTTAAAGACGTAAAAAGAATGAAAGATGTTGTCGTTTTTCATGCAGGCACTGATAAAAAAGATAAAAAAATTGTTACAAACGGAGGCCGTGTCCTGGGAGTTACTGCTTTAGGAAATTCCGTCAAAAAAGCCATATCAAAGGCGTACATGGCTGCTTCCAGGATAACATGGGACGGAGTATATTATCGCAAAGATATTGGACAAAAGGCATTAAAAAGAATAGAACAACCTCCGAAAGTAGGAATTGTGATGGGGAGCGACTCAGACTATAAAGTTATGGAAGAAACTGTAGCTGCTCTAAAAAAATTCGATGTTCCATTTGAAATGACTGTTGCATCCGCACACAGAAGCCCTGAAAAAGCATATGAATTTGCATCCTCAGCACAAAAGCGAGGGCTTAAAGTTATTATTGCAGGTGCAGGACATGCAGCGCATCTTGCAGGAGCTATCGCGGCTTATACTTCTCTCCCCGTTATTGGAGTCCCAATAGATTCTTCTGCCTTGCAAGGCCTGGATTCTCTTCTTTCCACCGTTCAGATGCCTCCTGGCATACCGGTAGCAACTGTGGCTATAGGAAAACCAGGAGCAAGAAATGCGGGAATACTTGCAGCACAGATACTTGCTGTTTCAGATGCCGGGCTGGAGAAAATGCTTGATAATTATAAAAAAGAAATGGCCGCAAAGGTAGAAGAAAAAGCAAGCAAACTTCAAGGTCAAATATAGTGTCCAGCCGAAAATTGCTGATAGATCCTTTTAATCCCCAGCCGGAGTTAATTCTGAAAGCAGCCGGCTTAATAAAAAAAGGCGGTGTAGTTCTATTCCCGACAAGATGTCTTTACGGCCTTGGAGCAGATGCATTTAATCCAGAGGCTGTTGACAAGGTTTTCACGATAAAACAAAGACCATACAACAAACCAATATCAGTTCTGATAAAAGATACAAATGACCTGCATATACTTGTAAAACATATTCCATCAACTGCAAAATGTATTATGGACTATTTCTGGCCGGGACAAATCACAATTGTATTTGAAGCGAAAAACACTATCTCCCGCAATCTTACCGGAGGTACAGGCAAAATCGGCATACGCTTGCCAGAACATCCTGTAGCTCTTTCCCTTGTAAAAGAAGTAAATAGCCCGATAACAGGAACAAGCGCCAATATATCAGGAAAAACAGGGTGTTCAGCTATATCTGATCTTGACGCTCAAATTGCCGATAAAATAGACCTGATGCTTAATGCAGGTCCGCTCAAAGGGGGAACAGGTTCAACAGTTATTGATGTTACAACTTCCTTTCCCACAATTTTAAGGGAAGGTTATGTTTCTGCAAAAAATATTTTTGAAGCACTTGAGAAAAGATAACGCTTTAGCGCTTTTAAATATTATTTTTTGGACAGGATTTACAAGATATTCAGGATTTAAATTATTGTAGCTGTTCACGGCTTGAAACTTGTTTATCCTGTTATCCTGTCAGATTTTTTTTCAAAAGGCTAAATTAGTAACTACTCAGGTGTTTAGACTGAAGGCTATAGGCTGAAGGAAATAAATGATTTCTGAGTGTTATTCTCTATGTTTAAGACAAAATTTCCGGCCGCTTTAAGAAAATATTGGCTTCTGGGAGTCTTTTCCCTAAAGGTCTTCAGTCTTCAGCCTAACCAACCTGAGTAGTCACCTAAATTGTTACGAGAAAAGCAATTTTATTGACAACAACTGCTGATTCACATATGTAAGCATTCTACGCCGGAGTGGTGAAACTGGTAGACGCAGAGGACTCAAAATCCTCCGGGGGCGACTCCATCTCGGTTCGATTCCGAGCTCCGGCACCAAAAAAATCAAGGGATTAGCTAACATTGGCTAATCCATTTTTGAGACTTTTGCAAAACGCCCCCTTTTGCCCAAATAGCGCTAAAGCTTCACTTCGTGTCGGCGTCAGACTCAACTTTTAAGCCTCGAAATACTCAATGTATTCCTGCATTTAAAATTTTCGCCTTCCTTGAACTTGAACAAAATTGAACATTTTTCAAAGGTCTCTTTTTTAGTGCCAAATTATGTATATTTTATAAAGTAATATTGTAAGCGTTCACGGAACGTTGAAATTGGAAATGGCAGTTAATCTCTTGAGTAATGATGCTCTTGATCCTGTAGCCAGGATACCGGAGTTCAAAGTCTGCGCAGTAAGAATTGAACCGGTTTAGCTTGTATTTCACAAGCTGATTTCTCTTATCTTACATCTCTTGATATCCATACAATTTTTCCGATGATGCGAACGCTGTTCATCTCATTCTTACTCAGGTAAACAGGTTCATAATCTTTATTGTCGCTCATGAGAACCAGTTTGCCAGGATGCTTTTCTATTCTTTTAACCATGATTGTATCGTCAATTCCAACGGCATATATTGCTCCTGCCAGTATATCCTTTTCTGATGTATCAATAAGAACCGTATCTCCATCTTTCAGTTCAGGTTCCATGCTATTTCCGTAAATATCAATAAGGATCATGTGCGAAGGTGACCCTTTACGCTTGAGCCAGTCTGTCCTGAACATCCAGTAATCACTGATATTTTCATCGACTTCAAAAGATCCGTCACCTGCGCAGAGCCTGGCTTTTACATGTGGGGCGCTTTTATACTCCGGAACAATAACACTTCCATCCCTTTCCGCGATAAACATCTTTCCTTTGCCGGTCTCAATCCAGTCCGGGTTTATGCCATATTTCCTGTAAAGGTCCAATATCCACTTGTCAGGAACAGTTCCCTTGTTTTTGGCCTGCGTAATCCCGGCTCTGTTGATCCCAAGGAGTATTGCAAGCCTGTTCTGGGACGATATTTTAAGCGCTTCAAAAGTACGTCTGATAAATATGTCAAATTTCATGATTATTTTTTTCTTTTTGTAAGTATATACTGTAAACGGTCAAAATCTGAGCTTTTTTATTATGTTTTTTCACCACGAAGCTCACGAAGAACACAAAGAAATTATAAAAAATCATTAATTCTAATCTTCGTGCCCCTTCGTGTCCTTCGTGGTTTAATTTTTCCTTATAATCCTGACCGTTTCAAAAAGCGCAGTTTATAGCCTTGCAAAGTATAATCGGCAATTTTTTTAGGTCTTTTTAGCTCTTTGCATATTCCCGAAGTCCCCCAAATTTCTATTCAATACTTGTTTATAAAGAAAAACAACAGCATTGAGCGCTTGATTCTGGGTGCTTGCAGAAACATTTATCTTTACTGCAAGTTACGATATATACTGTGAAATTTCCCACTCTCCCATATCCTTGAGATGTCTTTTGTCATTAAACAGTATAAATCTCTTGATCCAATTTGTATATGCCTGTTCTGTCCGAATCGAATAATGCTTCTTCCTTATTACGTGACGTACCTGATCCAATAGTTTCATCTTTAACTCCATTTTATCATCAATAATCAATTGCCTTTAAATATTGACAAATTGTTACTAATATGCAAAATAAATGTAACTTCATTATGTCCAAATCGGAATTTGTGAAATACCAAGGCATGTTGCATATTATTATCATAGAATTTTTTATATTGCAACACTTTTTATAGTCTTAAACGCTTTTTTTGAGATCAATATGCGACTTAACAAGATTATTTTTTATGATATCATAAGGTTAAAAAATTTACCCCAAAAGCACTATACGAGAAAACAGTCGCATATTAGAAATAGTCTGTATTTTAACGGTATTTCACATTTCAATATAAAACAACGTTAATATTAATACCGTGTATTGTTTATACTTTATGATTTTACAGCGGCAATTAGTCGTAATTAACTACGGCTATTAGGCCGTCTAATCTATGTTATACACGCTTTCAATATATGAGATGCTTTATGGAAAAATTAAAAAAATATAACCAAGCATTTTTGGTATACTGGATTCCTGTTATTGAAGCTTTAAAGGAATTAGGAGGTTCGGGCAGACCATCAGAAGTTACTGACCTTGTGATAGAAAGAATGCAAATTCCTGATGAAATTGTAGCAGAAACCATTAAATCTGGCCCTTCACGTGTAAAAAATCAGATTGCATGGGCGAGGATGTATTTAGTTGAAAATGGTTTTTTAGATTCATCAGTTAGAGGGGTGTGGAGTTTAACCGAAAAAGGATTAAAATATAGCTTAACAGCGGAAGAAGTACAACATCTCTTTTATGAAAGAAAGAAAAATCGTTCAAAAAATAAAACGAATAAAAATGATAAAGATAATAGCTCTAAAAATGATGAACAAGAGATAATTGAATCAATAGATTATCAGACTGAGTTACTCAACACTTTACAAGGATTACCCCCTGATGGTTTTGAGCGCCTTTGTCAGCGTCTTTTACGAGAATCTGGATTTGAACAAGTTAAGGTTACAGGTAAATCTGGTGATGGCGGCATTGATGGAACTGGTATATTGCAAGTTAATCCTTTTGTTAGTTTTGACGTTTTGTTTCAGTGTAAAAGGTATAAAGGCTCTGTATCATCTCCTCAGATACGGGATTTTAGAGGGGCAATGATAGGAAGGGCAGACAAAGGTATAATTATTACAACTGGAAATTTTACAGCAGATGCAAAAACTGAAGCCCGTAGAGTTCCCCCTCCAATAGAACTTGTTGATGGAGAGAAATTAGTTCAAATGTTTGAAAATCTTGTACTTGGTTTAAAACCAAAAAAAGATTTTGATTTAGATCATCAATTTTTTAATGACTTTAAATAATTTACCATTCGGCTTTTTGATGTTCATATTCAAATGGCTCGTGAACTTGGCTTGAATCAAAAGAAATTTGGTAAATTAGCAAACCATAAACAAAAGCCATGGAAATTACCTTTTACCCGATTTTATAAAGGAACTCTATTTCAAACGTTTTAAAAAGGACCGTCCAGAGGTCGTTAAATCAATTGAGCGGATTGTTAAGGAACATAACCGAAAACGTGAAGATCGGAAAAGACGCAAAGCGGAAAGTAAATCTTTAAAGCAACCCAATATGGATGAGATTCCATTTTAGAATGAATGAAATTATGTATAAATAAAGGCAGAGTATAACAATCGCATACACTCTGACACCCAAAGCCAAGCCGTTTTTTACTTTTGCGCAGTCTGTGTAAAAAGTCGCTTTTGCCAAGTCCTCATTGGCTTTGGGCGCAGGTGATGCGTACGTTAGGCATACGGCATACGGAGATCTGCTCCAGTGATACAATTAATTCGACAAATAGCTGTGAGAATCGAGACAGCGTTTCAAGAGGATGATACTGTTATTTCTTCAGATAGGCGGATTCCTTCATCGGTTATTTTTAGAGCACTACGAAGTATTCGACCTTTACTAGAAAATCATTTCGGGGATCCAATTAAATGTCGCTATCCTGGGTACCGTGATGAGGATGCCGATTTTTGCAGTCAACCTGAAGAGGGTTTTCGAGTTTTGGAGTATCTTGTTGATTTTTCTTTCAGTAGATTCTCTATTCCCCAAGCCATTGGAGACCACCGTGCTGAACCAATTCAGGATGGTAGGTTCAAAATCGTTTTTTCTGCTGAGTCTGAACTCGGTACTCCCAATGAAGTGTGCCGCGACCTACTCAAATTGCTCGACGTGCGTTCTTCTATTCGGTGCCTTTTATTTAGCCGCCGAGTTCGTCAAGCCAGTGTAGAAAGATTGAACAATAGGATTCTTTCTGTTTTGAATAACCACGCCTTTTTTGATGAAACGAGAAATGGTTGGCTGTTTATCTCGTTGTATATACAAGACACCAAAGTCCGTTGTTGCTTTTACACTCTTGGAGATGACTTCAACAGTTTTGCTCTCATCCAACCACAGGCCTAAGGCCGCTAATCAGCCGACGCAATAAGCCACGCGGCTGATTAGCGGCGAACATTATTTGAATTGTGTGATTATCCCTGGAATATAGGAAGGAGGATTGTACCTATGGCAAGTAGAGCTGATGAGATTAGAAAATTATTTAAGTCAATTCCTAACATAATTTTGAATAAACCTAAAAAAAATGCTATTCTCTCAAATGGGCCAAACAAATATAATAATAAAATTTTAAAAGAAGAAAAAGAGCTTGCATCCAAATATTGTAAGTTATTTCATTCGGTTGTTGATATTGAAGTAAAGTTAAAAAATTTGGATATTACAAAAGAACAGATCGCAAAAGAAAGGTTTGAGGCTCTTCGTAAAGAGTACACTTCCTTTTTAAATAGGGCAAAACCGTCACTTGCAGAAATTGCGGAGAAAATTGATAGTAATCTTGAAATTCAAAGAAAGAAAGCTGATGCTATCTCAGAAGAGTTGTATGAAACCCAGAAAACAATTAAGCAGGAAAATAAATTATATGAAGCTGGTGCAATTTCAAATGAAGAGTATGTGGAGAAAATAAATCCTCTTAAATCAAATGAAGAAAAATTACAAGAAAAGTACAAATACAAGCAGGCACAGATTAAGATCCTTGAAGATGCAAAGAATAACAAAATAGAGCCAGAGCCTTCTGGAAAAAAGATTGAGATCAAGCCAGTGGGAAATGGCACGTCAAATCAACCACCAAAATTTTATAAGAATCCATCCATTGCAGCAGTTTTATCGTTTTTTTATATGGGTCTAGGACAGATTTATAACGAACAGATTGGTAAAGGCGTTGTTTTCATAATTATTTATTTGATCTCTATTGCCCTGATGTTTGTATTTATTGGGTTCATCACAACTCCCATACTTTGGATATGGGGAATGATTGACGCAATTCTGTCAGCAAAAAAGATTAATAAAACCATTGCAGCAAGTTAGCTGTTATGACGAATGAAAAATTGAATTTGGTTCCTTTACCACTCTGGCTTTGATAGAAATCAGAGGCGCGAAACTTGAGATATTAAGATATAAAATATTCGGGCATGGCCGACCGACCGTTGCACTACTTCCAATCGCGCGATTCAGTACGTTTATGTTGCCTTTGACTCTTATGTCGTATGGCAC
>Ga0255395_1044_pt1 | contig 18350 bp, 14 predicted proteins | sample ANMaggSSYBR01F11_FD_182123 | JGI IMG/M metagenome (GOLD analysis project Ga0255395, IMG submission 182123) | Sediment cell enrichment communities from methane seep in Santa Monica Basin, California, United Staets - ANME aggregate JGI... | ecosystem: Environmental > Aquatic > Marine > Cold seeps >...
AAGTATTAGCCAAAGGCAAGGGCGTTTCCGCGAGGAAGGGTCTGAAGGAAGCCGGAGTGCAAAGCTATGAGCCGACGAACAGAAACAGCATACAAGGCCAAGTTTCCGGGTGACTTAGCATAACATAATGAAGCCCAGTGGTTCAGGAGATATGGTAAATGCTGCGGTTGTGTAGCGAAAGTTCAAGCTCTTATTCGGGGAGATCTGTTTGACATGCGGCTTTTGAGGTTTCATTTTACCACACTACTGTCCGGTTAAGATTTTTGAAACATGGGTTAACCATATGAATATATATTAAATATTGACGAAATTCAAAGGGATCGATTTGAATTTGCTCAAAGTTTGGTTTTGTGGTTCTTTCGCAGAGAAAGATGCGAAAGGAGCCTTTTTGTGAACCAAGGTCAAACTATTTTCTCTCAGGTAATCGATTTCTTGCCTAAGAAAAAATTTCGTCAATGTGTCAATCGTTATAGCGGCAATTACCGTATACGTTCTTTTACATGCTACAATCAGTTTCTATGTATGGCTTTTGCTCAACTGGCCTACCGGAAAAGCTTACGTGATATCGAGTGCTGTCTATGGGCCATGCAGGAAAAACTTTACCATATTGGTATAAGGGGCAAGGTCTCTCGTAGCACTTTAGCTGATGCCAATGAAATTCGAGATTGGCAGATATACAGCGACTTTGCCCAAATTTTGATTCATGAAGCTCGTAGTCTGTATGTCGAAGATGATTTCGGTTTTGAATTGAAAGAGACCGTCTATGCTCTCGACTCATCGACAATCGACCTATGCCTTTCGGTTTTTCCATGGGCTCGATTTCGTAAAACCAAGGCAGCAGTAAAATTGCATATGCTACTGGATTTGCGCTGCGATATCCCGACTTTTATTTGGATCACTGACGGTAAAGTTCACGATGTCAATGTTCTCGATCATCTTATCCCGGAACCTGGTGCTATCTATATCATGGACAGCGTCTATTTGGATTTTCAACGGCTTTACCAGATGCATCAACACTCAGACGTATTTGTGACCCGTTTTCCTTTATCCATTAGCAATCCAAACGTCACAGTTTTAATTTCTCCGAGCATCGGCCACAACTGATTTCCTTGAGGGACTACAATTCTCCACTCCTTTTCATTTTCCCAATCATGATGTTTAGAGAATATCCATTTGTATTCATTTTCTGAAGATAAAATAGACATTCTCTTAAGCATCATAAGAAATAGTTTTTTATCAAGATTTAAAGTTCAGAGAAATTGACCATTGGAGCTTCAGCGACGTATGAAAGTTTTTCAGTTACTACCTCCTCAGATATTAGAAAACCCAAACATAATCCCCTATGGTTATCAGCATAATGGGCCCATATAGTCATATTTGTACTGACTTCGGATAAACAATAGACTCCGATATTCTTAATAATAACCCCCATGCCCTATCGGGCACAACAAAGAATGAAACACTTGCTAACTTAAAAATTTGAAGTTATAAACTCATAAGCAGCCAATAGAGGTCGATTAACAAATGCTGCCATAGAGCGCGATAATAACATGACCGATCAGCCCTCTGCACAACTAACTGTCGGCTCTTTTAATAGAGACCACGCATATAAAACTGCTATCTCAGAGGCTGAATAGGCTGCCCCAACGTATCACTTTTAATTTTCCAGTAATCTTTAACAAGGAGGTGTTACTGGCACAAACAACAATTTATTCTTAAATTTTAACGGGTTTCTAAAAAAATACTCAAAACCTGCGCGGATAGTTTTTGCGCTTTTTTTAACCGAGTGTTTTATATAACCTGGATGGATAGTTTTGTGCTTTTTTTAACCGAGTGTTTCATATAAACATCAAGCGTACTCGCGCTTATTTCATCAACAACCTTTTTGGCATCAGCATTAACAATACCATCTTGAGTTAGAAGAACGCGTGTTCCCGGCGCAGGATTCTGTATGATCCGGTTTGAATTATTCATGGGAAATCAAGGCTCTTTTCGGTAGATTTTGCCTTGCTGATCATCTGTATGAAGTTTGAAAAAATACCATCAGAAATCTATGCTGTTTGGGGTTCTTGGGAATGGAATTACATCTCTGATGTTGCTTGTACCAGTCATTAACATTATTAACCTATCAAACCCAAGACCAAAACCACTGTGGGGAACTGTTCCAAACCTTCGGGAATCTAAATACCACCAGTAATTTTCTTTTAACAGACCTGTTTCATTCATACGAGCTTCAAGCATCGACAGGCGTTCTTCGCGCTGGCTTCCGCCTATTAATTCACCTATACGTGGCACAAGAACATCCATAGCTGCCACTGTCTTGTTATCATCATTCAGCCTCATATAAAAGGGTTTTATGTTTTTTGGATAATTATAGATAACTACAGGTTTTTTAAAGAAATCTTCGGTTAGATAGCGTTCGTGTTCTGTCTGAAGATCTTTTCCAAAATTTATATCGAATTTGAAATTTTTACCGGATTTTCTTAAAATTTCTACAGCCTCTTCGTAAAGAATTCTTTTAAATTCAGACTGAGCAATATTTTCCAGGGTAGATTTTAGGTTTTTATCAACAAACCTTGTAAAAAGCTTCAGATCATCAGCGCATTCTTCCAGTATAAATACGGCAAGATATTTAACCATTTCTTCTGCAAGGTCTATATCCTCAAAAAGGTTGCAGAAGGCCATTTCAGGCTCGACCATCCAGAATTCGGAAACGTGTCTTTTTGTGTTTGAATTTTCTGCCCTAAATGTTGGGCCGAATGTATAAACATCCCCCAGCGCTAAAGCAAACATTTCAGCGGAAAGTTGTCCTGATACCGTAAGGCTTGCCTCTGTTCCAAAAAAGTCCCTGGAATAGTCAATTTTCCCATCTTTTTTCGGGGGGTTTTCAAAATCAATTGTAGTTACCTTAAACAGTTCTCCGGCGCCCTCACAATCAGAGCCGGTTATTATTGGAGAATGAATATAGCGAAAATCCCTTTCTCTGAAAAATTTGTGAATAGCAAATGAAAGTTCCGATCTAATGCGAAAAACAGCGCCGTATTTGTTTGTTCTTGGTCTTAAGTGGGCGATTGTTCTTAAAAATTCGTCTGTGTGACGTTTTTTCTGCAAAGGGTATGAGTCCGGCGCCAGGCTTATTACTTCTAATGCTTTTGCTTTCATTTCCCATAGTTGGCCCTTTCCCTGTGACTCAATCAGGTTGCCGAAAACCGCTACGGCTGATCCGGTTGTAAGTTTTTTTATATCTTCGTAATTTTCTAAAGATTCATCGGCAATAATCTGCAGGTTTTCAAGGCAGGATCCGTCATTTATTTCTATAAACGAAAAATTACTTGAATCGCGCCTGGTTCTTACCCACCCTTTAACAGTAATCTTATCCCGTGGTGTTTCTGATTTTAAAAGGCTGATAATTTTTATACGGTTCATAGAATTTCCTAATTGATTATCCATTTAATAATTTTTTTGTTGCTTTGAGTTGTTAGCTTTGTCATCGTCATAATTGTTTGAGTTCATATTGTTAATAATTTATCAGATATATAAATTCATATCATGAACATTAAATCCATTCAAGACATCCTGCCGCTGGTTGAGAGACCAAGTCGCTATTTAGGCACGGAAATTAATTGTATAAAAAAAGATGAAAGCAAAGTAAAGCTCAGCATTGCTCTTGTTTTTCCGGATCTTTACGAAATAGGAACATCTCATTTAGGGCTAACCATACTTTATCATATATTAAATAGTCATGAAGAAATAGCAGCGGAAAGGGTTTTTGTTCCAGGTACGGATATGGAGGCATATCTCAGGTCGTCCAATACCCCATTAATGTCCCTGGAATCTAAAAAACCTCTTAAAGAGTTTGATATTATCGGGTTCAGCCTCCTTTATGAACTGAATTATACTAATGTCCTTAACATTCTAGACCTTGCAAAAATTCCGTTTTTTTCTTCGCAAAGAGATAGTTCACATCCTTTAATAATTGCGGGTGGTCCTTGTGCCTGTAACCCCGAGCCTGTTGCCGACTTTTTTGATGCTATTGTTATAGGAGACGGTGAAAACGTAATAATGGAAATGTCTCGTTCCTGGCTTAAATGGAAAGAGAATTACCGTGGAGAAAAACAAGTCCTTTATAAAATCTGGTCAGATATACAGGGCGTTTATATACCGGCTTTTTTTGAACCGAAATTTGACGGATCAGGTTTTCAGATTCTTTTGCCCAGGTTTTCGAAATACCAAAAAATTAAGAAAGCTATAGTAGATGATCTTGATAAAGCACCTTTTCCTGAAGCCCCGATCATACCCTATGGCAGGCCCATACACGATCGCCTTCGTCTTGAAGTTTCCAGGGGGTGTACAAGGGGTTGCAGATTTTGTCAGGCAGGGATGATATACCGTCCAGTACGGGAAAGATCTGTGGATACAATTCTTGCTCTATCGAACAAATCAATAACAGCAACCGGTTACGAGGATATCTCTTTATTGTCATTGAGCATTGGAGATTATATATGTATAAACCCCCTGATGGAACAGCTTATGACCTTGTGCGAGCCAAGAAATATAGCTGTTTCATTTCCTTCTCTACGGGCAGGAACATTGACGCCGGAACTCATGCAACATATTAAGCGAGTCAGAAAAACAGGGTTCACCATAGCTCCCGAAGCCGGCAGCCAAAGGCTTCGCGATGTTATTAATAAGAATATTAAAAAGAAAGATATCATTGATACAGTGAAAAACGCTTATGATTTGGGCTGGCAGGTTATAAAGCTTTATTTTATGGTTGGTCTTCCAACAGAGACAAGTGAAGATCTTAAATCAATTGTGAATCTTGTAAAAGAACTTAGAAGGATTAATACCGGCAAAGGGCGGCGCAAAAATAAAATAAATGTTAGTTTTACAACCTTTATTCCAAAACCTCATACTCCCTTTCAGTGGGCACCACTGATTTCTCTGTCTGAATCAAAGGATAGGATTGGCTGGCTGCAGAACAATCTTAAAATGTCCGGTATTAATTTTAAATGGCAAAACCCGGAGGTTAGTTCGATCGAGGGTCTTTGGGCGCGCGGCGACAGACAGCTTTCACATCTACTGGTAGCTGCGCACAAGAAGGGATGCAAGTTGGATGGCTGGAGTGACTGGTTTAGATATAGCTTGTGGCAGGAGGCTGTTTGTGATGAGGGGGTGGATATAGGTTTTTATACAGGCAGGTCAAGGAACACAAACGAGCCGCTTCCATGGGACCACATTGATGTTGGGATTGAAAAAAAATATTTAATAGAAGAATGGGAAAAAGCAACAAGGGGCGAACTTACTCCGGACTGTCGTACGGGTAATTGTAACGCCTGCGGAGTATGCGATTTTACTGTTATAGAACCAAAAGTGTTTGAAATGCCTGCGGAGAAATCAGCATTTGATATTGGCAGTGGTTTGTTAACCTCGGATAATATCAAGCCGGTTGTAAAAGATGGGTTATGGAAAACACTTAAAGTTGCTTTTTCAAAACTTGATCAGGCTAAATATTTTGGACATCTTGAAATGGTTAATATCTTTTTGCGTGCCATAAGGCGTGCCGGGATACCGATTAAGTTTTCAGAAGGATTTCATCCTAAACCCAAAATTTCTTTTGAAGATACTTTGCCTATAGGCCTGGAAAGTCTAAAAGAATATTTTTATCTAATTGTTCAGGAGAATTTTAAACCACAGTCAATAATAGAAAATTTAAATAAACACCTTCCGGAAGGTCTTTTTGTTCATGACTGTCAAATTGCTTCAACCAAAAGGGTCCATGATAATGAGAAAAAATATAATTATATTGTTACAATAAAAAAAGAATTTTTTAATAACAAAGAGCTGGAAAAATTTTTACAAAGCCCGGAGTTCATTGTTTCTCGTATTGACAGAAAAGGGAGGTTGAAAAAGACAGACTTAAAGTATATGGTTTTAGACATAGAGTTGCTTAAACCAAACAAATTACAGATAATACTTAGATCAGAATCAGGTAAGACAGCAAGGCCTTTAGAGGTAATTAAAGAAATTTTCAAGCTAAGCGATGAAAAAGCAAAAAAAGCAAGATTTATTAAAACCTAAGTCAAGTAAAAAATTAAATAGATGCATAAAAAGCTAATCATAAATGTTGCAGAACATGAAACGCGGGTCGCTCTTCTTGAAGATGGAACAATTGTAGAACTTTTTATTGACAGAGGAGATGATTCCAATATAGCGGGAAATATATATAAAGGGAGAGTACAGAGAGTTTTGCCGGGTATGCAGGCAGCTTTTGTTGATATTGGTTTAAATCAGGCGGCTTTTATATATGTTGATGATGTAATTTGCAATGATTATAAAGAATTCGAACAAATTTTTATTAAAAACAGAGAGGTTGACCCTGAAATTTCCGGCACAGGCACTGCTAATCATACCTCATCCCCCATAGAACGGGATAGCCGTCACATTGAGGAGCTTATTACCGAGGGCCAGGAGATTATGATTCAGGTTTCCAAGTCCGCAATTGGGACAAAGGGGCCAAGGGTAACCAATTATATTTCGCTTCCAGGCCGCCTCCTTGTTCTTATGCCGACATCTGATCATATTGGTATATCCAGGTGTATAGAAAGCGAAACCGAACGAGAACGTTTAAAAAATATAGTTTTGTCCTTAAAAAAAGAATCTTATGGCTATATTGTGAGGACGGTTAGTGAGGGCATATATGAAGAGAAGCTTGAAAAAGAAATGGGTTTTCTTGACAATTTGTGGGAAAGCATCCAGAGAAGATACAAGTCAGCACCGGCGCCTTCTCTTTTACACCAGGAGCTTACCGTTAGCCTTCGAGCGGTAAGGGATCTTTTGACCAACGAAGCAGAAAAATTAATTATTGATTCTCGTTCCGGTTTTGAATCAATTCTTTCTTTTCTCGATACATTCATGCCAAGCCTAAAGAATTCTGTTGAGCTGTACGAAGGTTCCGAGTCAATTTTTGATGCTTATAATTTAGAAGGCGACATATCACGTGCATTAAAAAGAAAAGTGTGGCTTAAATCAGGCAGCTATATTGTGATTGAACAAACGGAAGCCCTTGTATCTATAGATGTAAATACAGGTCGATATGTTGGCAAGTATAATCTTGAGGAAACAATTTTAAAGACAAATTTAGAGGCCGTTAAAGAGATAGCATATCAAATACGCCTTAGAGATATAGGCGGTATAATTATAATAGATTTTATTGATGTTGAAAAAAAATCAAACCAGGAAAAAATATTTAAAGCCCTTAAGAAGGCGCTGACAAAAGATAGAAGCAAGAGTCATGTTCTTCCGATGTCGGAGATGGGTTTAATACAGATGACCCGCAAACGGACTAGGCAGACGCTGACAAGGATGCTTTGCGAGCCTTGTTTTTATTGCGATGGAGAGGGTTCCCTTATATCCAGACAAACAATTTGTTATAATATTTACAGGGAGATACTCCGAGACGCGTCCAATATGGCAGGGGTTCAACTGACCATAAGGGTAAACTCCAAAATTGCTGATCTTCTTCTCGGAGATGAAAATCATATAATAACCTCTTTAGAACAAACCCTTGGCAAACGAATTGTAATATACCCTAATCCTCAGTTTCATATGGAAGAATTTGATATTTTTGAAGTTCTCAAAGAATAGCAGTAAATTTCCGGGTAATTTTGGAGCTTGACAATATAAAAACATTGTGTTCTTTTTAAAATTTTATGTATTTGAGTTGCGGCTATTAAAATCATAATTATTAATATGTTATTATATAATTACTTGCTATTTTTTTGGAGACCTTGGAAAATATTCATTTTATTTAAACCACTTTTAAACCTAAGTTGAGCGATTTTTTGCGAAGATATGTGTTGAGATCTTGATGCATAAGGATTTGCAAAAACCGCAGGCATACCCGTGGATATGTCGAGGATTTTTGCGAAGCCTTTATGCGCAAGAGATCGGCGCAGATTGAGTAAAAAATCGCTCAATTTAGGTTAAACCAAACTATGTTTTGACCGGTTGTTGCCGACATCAGGTTGTGCCGGGCATGAAGTGATGTTCACAGAGGTCTCAAAGGATTGAATTATGAAAAGAACTTATCAGCCAAGCAGAATTAAAAGAGCCAGAACACATGGTTTTTTGAAAAGAATGTCAACAAAACAGGGAAGAAGAATTATTAACAGGCGGAGAGCAAAGGGGAGAAATCGTTTAGCTGTTTAAAAAACAGTTTTTATTGCGTAGCATGGGTTTAATACTCCGTCGTTTCTGGATTCCCGCTTCTATCGCTATTTGGGCAAAAAGGGGGCGTTTTGCAAAGGTTTCAATTTGTCGATTTCGGCTACAGAGGGTAAATATTTTTTGCGCTTTTTTCCCTTTACAAAGGCAGATAGAATTTTAAAACATTCCGATTTTCTTAGAATATCAAGATGTGGAATCAAACTTCAGAACAGGTATTTTGTTGTTCTATTCACTTCGGGCAGGTTTAAGAGAACACGATTGGGTGTTACTGTATCCAAAAAGGTTGGGAACGCTGTAGAACGTAACAGGATCAAACGTATTTTTCGTGAATGTTTTCGGTTAAACAGGCATAAGATAACTGGTTTTTGGGATATTAATATAATTGCCAGAAAAGAAGCTGCAGGACTAACTTCAGACCGGGCATTATTTTTGCTTCAAAAAATTTTTGACAAAATATCAGTTGGTCATGATTAAAAGGATTTTTTTAATATTTATCAGGTTGTATCAATACACACTGTCTCCTGTTCTGGGTCCTTCTTGTCGTTTTTATCCCACCTGTTCTAATTATGCGTATGAGGCTATTTTGCGTTATGGTCCGCTTAAAGGATTAATTTTTGCCTTAAAGAGAATTATTCGATGTCATCCTTTTAACAAGGGAGGAATTGATCCTGTTCCTTAACAAGCAAACTGTCAGCAGCCATATAGACTTTCAGATAAATAATTTCACTGTGTTATCAGTCGTCGACGTATAACTAATACGCCTTCCTCCTTCTGGCCTTGTGAAATTAATTATCTGAAAGTCTATAGATAAACGCTGCTTACATTAAATGAAGACTTTTGGGTAGTCTTAGCCCCCCATCGGTTTTGCCTCATAAAATTATGCCCCCTGTGACCGCAAAAATTTTATTCAGCCCTTTATTCTTTAAAGCTTTTGATAAATGTAGTTGTTCAAAAGTTCAATAGTTCACCGTAAACTTACAATCGTGAACTATTACGAATAGAGATGTATTTTAGACGTTAACTTTTTCCTTTTCTTTTGAAAAGGATTGTAACATTTATGTAATAGGAGATGGGCATGGAACAGGCTCGAATATTTGTAGCTATAGCTCTTTCATTTGCAGTGTTTTTATTATGGGAAATTTTCTTTGTAGATAAACAAGTCGTCGAAAAGCCAAAGCAAGACTTGCAGACAGAAACTATCTCTAAAGAAGAATTATATATAAAAGAAATAAATACTGAATCCGTCGATCATACCGCATTAATTAAAGAAGATGCACTGAAGACAATTAAACCTCCACGAGTTGTCAGGGTTAATACACCTTTATATTCTGCAATTATTTCAGAAAAAGGAGCTGTATTTAAGAGCTTTGTCTTAAATAAATACAAAGAAAGCATGGAGCCTGACTCACCTTTGCTCGAAATGATACCCCCTGAGCTACATAATGGAACCATAAAAATCAGCCTGGCTGAAAACAGCGTTCCAGCACTAAATGATGCATTATTTATGACGGATATTAAAGATGACTCTATTGAGATATACGATAACTCAAGAGAATTGTCGTTTTTTTGGAAATCCTCTAATGGAATAGTAATAGAAAAGAAGTTTCTTTTTTCTCCTGAAACTTACATGGTTGGATGTAAGGTTATAATTAAAAACGGCTCAAATCAAACCATTCAGGACAACTTGATTCTATCTTTATTTAAAGTCTATTCTGAAGATGGAAGCATGTATGGCTTCGAGGGCCCAAGTGCTTTAATAAACAATGCTCTTGAGCAGGTAAAGGCAGATGATATTGAAGATAAAAATATATATAATGGTGAATTGAAATGGATAGCTGTACAAGATCGATATTTTATGTCCTGTATTATACCTGAAAGCGCTGTTACGGCGAGTATGCGTCTTTTCCTTGACAAAGACAATGTTCTGGAAAATCAGTTTGTTCAACCCGAGAGTATTATAAATCCAGGCACACAACGCACTTTTGGGTTTCATCTGTTTATGGGTCCAAGGAGCACGAAAGTAGTGAAGGAGATTGGTTATGATCTGGATAAAGCTATAAATTTTGGTATGTTTGATTTTTTAGCTAAACCATGCCTCTGGATCATGAATTATATATACGATCATATCATTTCAAATTACGGCATAGCTATTATTGTTTTAACAGTTTTTACCAAGGTTTTGCTGTGGCCTCTTGGAAATAAGAGCTATAAATCAATGAACGAAATGAAGAAAATTCAACCCCTGGTAATGGAAATAAGAGAAAAATATAAGGGTGACAAGAAAAAGATGAATGAGGCAACCATGGCGTTATATAAAACATATAAAGTAAACCCCGTGGGTGGGTGCCTTCCAATGGTTTTACAAATTCCTGTTTTCTTTGCCCTGTATCGGATGTTGTATGAAGCAATAGAGCTGAGGCACGCTCCTTTTTTTGGGTGGATTAATGACTTGTCGGCACCGGATCGCCTTTTTGACTTTGGCTTTTCTATTCCTTTTATGCAGCCGCCATATGGTATTCCTGTATTGACAATTATTATGGGGGCGACGATGTTTTTACAACAGAAAATTTCACCGGCAATGGGCGATCCTTCGCAGGCCAAAATTATGATGTTGATGCCACTTGTTTTCACTGTGATTTTTATAAATTTTTCTTCAGGGCTGGTTTTATACTGGCTTGTAAACAACGTCCTTTCTATCTCACAACAATACTATACCACAACAAAAGCTGCTTAGTTATGGAGGTAATTCATGTCGCCTCGTTTGGAATTTGAAGGCAAGGATGTTGAAAAGGCATCCCAAAAAGCTTGTGAAGAATTAAAAATCCCTAAAGAAAAACTTAAGTACGATGTTATTTCCTATGGAGCTACCGGTATTTTTGGCCTCGTTGGTATTAAGAAGGCAAAAATTCGTGTTACAGTGCCTGATTTAACATCTGAAGATAATGCCGAAGAAAAGGATCTAGAACATAATAATAAATCAAAGAAACATGTCACCGAAGTTGAACTTTCAACAGAACAAGCGCACCTTGATGATAAGGCAATCTCTTCTATATCGGATGAGTCTATAAATTTGGGTAAAAATGTTCTTCAGCAAATAATTGATCTAATAACTGTTGACGCAGAAATATCGTTTGAAAAAAAATCAGACCAAATTTTATTTTATATAAAAGGTGGTAATGTGGCGATCCTCATTGGCAAGCAAGGACAGACTCTTGAGGCCATGCAATATCTCGTTGAAAAAATTGTCAACAAACACAGCGAACAGAGAATTCGAATTCAGATAGATATTGAAGGTTATTTGGAGAAAAAACAAAATAATCTGAAGAGGCTTGCCGGCAGGCTTGCTGAAAAAGCGAAACGTAGCGGGAAGCCCATTACAATAGGACAAATGAATGCTCAAGACAGAAGAATAGTTCATCTTGCTTTAAGGGATGACGGTGGCATCAGAACGCTGAGCGTGGGAGATGGTTTTTTAAAGAAATTGTTGATATTTCCCAGGAAGAAATATCATGGGAAAAGAAAAACATAGATAATTGTATACCTCGGAAGGTTATAAATTGCGTTTTTTCGGTGAGCAATAAGCATCAAAAGCAAAGCAAGCTATTGATGTTCATGGCCAGCGAAAAATCATAAATTAGCGAACCTTCGGTGCGAACTTTCAGGTTGTAATTATATTGTTTTTTTCGTAGGGGCGACCCTTGTGATCGCCCTGATTCGATTAGGGCGACCACAAGGGTCGCCCCTACTATCAAGTTATGGCCTTTCGAGGTATAAGGGACTTGGAAATATTACAGTTTATAATATGAACGATTCGACTATCGCCGCAGTAGCAACGCCGACAGGTGCCGGCGGTATTGGTATTATAAAAATTTCCGGTCAAAACGCTTTACCAATAGCTTCGCATATCTTTCGAAGATCACATTCTTCGATATCCAACCCGGAAGATAAGGATTCCACCGATATTTTTTCTTTTACATCACACCACCTTTATCATGGTTATATCGTTGATCCTGAAAACAGGCGAGTTGTTGATGAAGTTCTACTTGCAGTTATGCTTGCTCCCCATTCGTATACCAGAGAGGATGTTGTAGAAATCCAGGCCCATTCGGGCCCGGTTGTCCTTAGGTTTATTTTGGATTTAGTATTAAAATATGGTGCTGCAATTGCGGGTCCCGGCGAATTTACAAAAAGGGCTTATATCAATGGTCGCATAGATTTGACACAGGCAGAGGCGGTTATAGATATAATAAATGCGAGGACAAATAAATCCTTAGAAATTGCCGCCACCCTGATAAAGGGGGAGATGCAACTATGTATAGAGAGAATTAGTGATTATCTTTTTAATTTTCTTGCAGAAATAAACGCAGCCATAGATTTCCCGGAAGATGTTGAAGATATTATTAATGTCGATAGAATAACCGATGTTATCCAAAATAATATCATCAATACGATAAAAGAACTTATCTGGCAATATGACAATGGCCATATTCTTAGGGACGGGATAAAATTGGTTATTGTTGGAAAGCCGAATGTCGGCAAATCGAGCCTTATGAATTGTTTGATAAAAAAAGAGCGCTCGATTGTTACTGCCGTGCCCGGCACGACAAGAGATTTGATTGAGGAGACCTTTAGCTTGAGCGGTATGCCCGTTATTATAGCCGATACTGCCGGGCTTCACGATACGGATGACCCTGTTGAAGTCATAGGAATGAATAAAGCTAAAGATTATATTGATTGCTCGGATCTGATTTTGTTTATCATTGATGGTGGTTCTATTTTAACTCATGATGACCATGAAATTTTCAAAATGATCAATACAAGGCATTCTATTCTTGTAATAAACAAGTCGGATCTGTTTTCAGACAGGCGTAGTGTCAATACGCCGGATATCTGGAGAAAAATACCCAGAGTAGAAATTTCAGCTCTTTATAACAGGGGGCTTGACGAGCTTAAGGATTTAATTGTAAAAATTTCGTTTAGAGAAAACAGCTTTGACCACCAGACTGCGATAATTCCAAACTTGAGACACAAGCTGATACTTGATCGATGCCTGGTCTCGCTTTGTTCAGCCGTTGATGGGCTTAATCTTGGATCACCTCTTGAGCTGATTGCCATTGATGTGAAGGAAGCGGTTGATTTGCTTGGCGAAATAACGGGGGGTGCAGCTAATAAAGACGTTATAGATCAAATCTTCAACAGATTTTGTATTGGAAAATAGTGTTTCACGTGAAACAATTATGCGGCAGATATGTAATGATGGTTCAAGGTTTAGGGTTCTGGGCTAAGATAACCCTGAACGGCAAATAATATTTGATTGGTGATTGATTTAATAGTAGGGGCGATCCTTGTGATCGCCCTGATTTAATACCGATTTGGCGGAGGAGATAATTATGGATATAGATTTTACGCCTTTTTTTAAACAATACGAAGAGGTTTTAGAAATGGCCGACAAGGTGTTTGAGCGTGTAAAAAGTGAGAATCCTGAATGCGTTAAATGTAAAACAAAGTGTTCGGATTGCTGTAACGCACTATTTGACCTCTATCTTATTGAGGCATTATATATAAACGATAAATTCAATAAAAAGTTTAAGGGAAGCGAAAGGGAGCGTATTATTGAGAGATCAAACATAGCAGACCGAACAATACATAGGCTTAAAAGAAAAGCATATAAAGACCTTGAGTCAGGAAAAGATGAGAATGAGCTATTGACTAAAATGGCGGAGGAGCGTGTAAGGTGTCCTCTTCTTAATGATGATGATATGTGTGACCTTTATGAATACAGACCAATGACTTGCAGGCTTTATGGAATACCATTATCTATAGGCGGAGTCGGCCATACCTGCGGTCTGTCGGCTTTTGCTAAGGGCCAACAGTATCCAACGGTTAAGCTGGAAAAAATACACAACAAGCTTTACGAAATATCCGTTGAATTGGTTAGAGAGATTAAATCTAAGCATATAAAACTGGCAGATGTTATAGTTCCTTTATCTATGGCTCTTCTTACTATATACGATGATGAGTACCTGGGGATTGGCGATATTAATAGAGACAACACTAAAAATGAACAGGAAGGAGATGGAAATGGCTAAAATATCGCCCGAAGAAGAAGAAAAAAGAAAAAAAGCTATTTTCGATAGCATGTCTTCACGAAATCAGAAACATATCCTGAAAAAGGGATTTGATGAATGGAATCCTTTTCAGGAACCAAAAGATCCCATAGATATCAGGAAAGATAAATCAAAAAGAACTTCTCAAATGCTGATAAGCGAGTTCTTGCAGTCGAAAGATCAGGAAACATACAGCAATGCATTTGGAAAGGGGGTTGTCGAAATTTGTTTTGGAATTATTAATGATGATGATAAATATTGGGGAATGTATGAATTTTCATGCTGGTATCGGGAACTGTTGCGAAAGGAGGGGCATAATAAATAGCTTTACACGACAACTACTCAGGTGGATAGGCTGAAGGCTGAAGACCGTTAGGGAAAAGCGCATTTTGAAAAGCCATGCTCGGTGCAAGTAATCAGACCCGCGCCCGCCTCGCCTGAGCTCGCGATGGGCGGGCAGGTATTTCCGCCAAAGTACGGCAATCGTGCTCTTCTGACCCCTTCAGCCTTCAGTCTAAACAGCTTCAGCCTGACTACGTGAGTAGTCACAAAATTAGCCGCAAAGTGAGAAAACATCACCACACACTTTCCATTTGCCATCTTCCTTAATTAGATTAAATGTTTCATCAATTTTCCGGCTGGATTCCTTGGTAAAGAATGTGCGTAATGGGTGTTTTATTTCACAGGTTAATTTGATTTGCGCTTTGTTTTCATCTTTACTGATAGTATTGGTTTGAACATGATAAAGGTAGTTCTTAACAAAAAATGGCCTGAACCCTTCAGTTTTGGCTTTTTTGGTAACACAATAAATATAGCTATCAACAACATTAACACCGTCAACTATCAAGCTTTCTTGACAGAGCCGATCAGCCATTGAGCTATCGAGCCCAAAATATGCCCTGGTAAATTCGGTAGCAGCCTTATTGGGCGTGTCACTGTTTTGCGCATAAACAAACATTACCTGCAGAAAGAATGCAATTACTATAATAAAAATCGTTCCTGTTATTATAGAGCCTTTGTTGCTATCAGCCATGTGTTTCTCCTCCTTTTGAACTTTGATTCACAGTATATTCTTAAAATATAGTACTATAAAACCTTTTCAAGAATTAAATAAAACTTTCTACTATCATGAATTATATTAATAAACAAGTGTTTTTAACCTAAAGTGAGCGTTTCAACTTGAGCCGGAAATTAAAATATCATAAAAACAGATGCAAATTCAATGAGTTATCAAATATTCCCGTAACTTCTCAATAAGTTCGGCTAAAGATAAAAAAAGACGAGTCTTGTATCATCAGAAATTTGAAAACTCAAATATGAGATTAACCAGAGGCAGCGGGCAATTAGGGATCGCCTTGAATCTGCGGTAACCTCAACAATTGCGCAATTTAGGTTTAATTTTAATGATTTGACAAAGAAGTATATCGTGGTACACAAAGTCCATGACTGATGATATCCTGAAATATTCTTCAGATAAACAGGGCATACTTACAGGAGCAAGCCTGCCCGTTGATGAAGAAACGGCGATTAAATCTTTACGCCCTGAACGTTTGGATGATTACATTGGACAGGCCGAAGTAATTGAAACTCTCAAAATCGCAATTCAAGCGGCTATGGAGCGTAATGAACCGATTGACCATGTGCTTTTTCATGGACCACCCGGCCTTGGTAAAACCACACTTGCGCATATTATTGCCAATGAGATGGGAAGTAATCTGACTGTTACATCCGGCCCTGCGCTTGAAAAAGGCGGAGACTTGATAGGCATTCTAACTAATTTAGAGGATGAAAGTATCCTGTTTATAGATGAAATACATAGGATGCCAAAAGTTGTAGAGGAATTTCTTTATCCGGCCATGGAGGATTTTGCCGTTGATTTTGTTTTTGACAAAGGAATACATGCCAGAAGCCACAGATACCATCTGAAGCCCTTTGCTGTAGTCGGTGCAACCACAAGAGTGGGGCTGTTGTCAGCGCCGCTCAGGGATCGGTTCGGTATTTTCAGGAGCTTTGATTTTTATGGCTTAAGCGATCTGGTAAAAATCACCAAACGTTCTGCCGGCTTGCTTAATGTTCATATAGATAATGATGGCGCTGTAGAGCTTTCAAAGCGTTCAAGAGGAACCCCGAGAATCGTTAATCGCCTTTTAAAAAGGGTAAGAGATTATGCACAAGTCCGGTCAGATGGTAAAATTACAAAAAAAAACGTGGAGGCAGCCCTGCATTTGGAGGGGGTCGATGATAAGGGGCTTACCGATCTTGACCGTCGTTATATGAAAACAATAATTGAATTTTATAACGGAGGGCCCGTTGGAATTGAAGCAATTGCAGCGACACTTTTGGAAGAGACAGATACACTTGTGGACGTTGTTGAACCTTATCTTTTAAAAATTGGAATGATTATAAGAACTTCTTCCGGCAGAAAGGTCTCGGAAAAAGCATACATGCATTTTGGGTTGGAAAATAAATAATGTCTATAATTACCCTGCTTACCGATTTTGGGCTAAATGATGAATATGCAGGCACAATGAAGGGCGTTATTCTTTCCGTCAACCCATCTGCCACTATTATTGATATAACGCACAATATTGATCCCCACGATATAATTCAAGCTGCTTTCACAATAAAATCTTCATACAAATTCTTTCCCAAAGGCACTGTGCACGTTGTGATTGTAGATCCAGGAGTCGGTGGGAGCCGGGCAATAATAGCCATTGAAATAGCCGGCCACATTTTCCTTGCTCCTGACAACGGTATTTTAACACTGCTTGTTGAAGAAGGAAATATTGCCGAAATAATTAGAGTTGATAATAAAAAATTTTTTCTTAAATCAGTAAGCCGGACTTTTCATGGCCGAGATATTTTTGCTCCAGTCAGCGCCCATATTTCATCCGGCATCAAAATAAATAATATAGGAACGCCGATAAATAAAAACGAGCTGGTAAAATTGAATATCCAGGAGCCAGTGATTTCAGATAAAGGCGAACTTGTTGGGACAATTGTCTCTATTGACCACTTTGGGAACTTGATTACAAATATAGATTCCAATTGCCTAAAAATTTTTTGCAGACCCGATGCTGGGAAAGAACCAGAAATCAAGATTAACAATAGCAAAATAAGCGGTTTGTCAGAAAGTTATGAAAACAGCGCCCTCAACTGCCCGCTTGTTGTTATAGGCAGCCGCGGATATCTCGAAATAGCCATAAATTGCGGCAGTGCAAAGAAATATTTTAAAGCTGAAAAAGGAGATACTATCACAGTAAATTTATTACCTAATCCCTTTCTTTCCACTTGAATGAAGCACAAAGCGGAAAATGATCTGAGATGTAAACGCCGTCAAAAGTATCATGAATCACCTTGCAATTTTCTGGAATGATCCCGCCACGATATAAGATCCAATCAATATGATTTCCATTTGTATCCCCTGTAAAACCATGGTGTGTACCAGGGAAGGGCTTACTAAAGGTATTTTTAAAAAAAGGGCCTTTTATGTCTTCACTCTTTAATTGCACGTCCTCTCCAGTAAACATCATATGAGAGGGCGATGATGGCGTGGAATTAAAGTCTCCGACTATTATAGCCGGCAATTCAGATGGTAATTGTGCCAGCCGCCTTAATATTATTTTAGCGCTTTCAAGCTGCACCGAAGCATCAAAATCAAAGTGGGTATTTACAAAAATCAGTTTGCGACCATTATTTTCAAACATTCCCACTGTACATTGCCTTGGCCAACGGCTATTTCGTGAACGGCTTGGTATCATAGGCGTTAGACTTAGAAAAAAGTGTTCATAATAAATGCATTCCCAGGTTTTTTTATAAAAGATAATGTTATTTTGCCAAAAAGATGGCGCAGGAATCCTTTTGCCAATAAAATTATAGTCAGTAAGGATATTGCCTATAAACTCCGTCTGGAAATCATTTGCCTCCTGTAACCCTATGAAATCTTTGCAATATTTTTCAAAAAATGAGGGAAAGCAATCCTTTCTGTGATGCCAGCCATTCGGTCCATCGGCT
>Ga0255395_1053_pt1 | contig 16363 bp, 18 predicted proteins | sample ANMaggSSYBR01F11_FD_182123 | JGI IMG/M metagenome (GOLD analysis project Ga0255395, IMG submission 182123) | Sediment cell enrichment communities from methane seep in Santa Monica Basin, California, United Staets - ANME aggregate JGI... | ecosystem: Environmental > Aquatic > Marine > Cold seeps >...
CCAATCATATCTATTGTGTAAAATGAATATCCCCATGAAGTTCCATTCTTGGGCTTTATTCCTCTTACACCAAGTGTATTTTTGTCACCATAGTATGGTATGTCATGAAAATCAATGGGAGCATCGTGAGTAATCCTCTGAAGATTTAGCATGTAGATTATGTTGCTGTTAATTTTTCTGAATGCAGATAGAATGTATTCGATGTTGTTTAAATTTATAGAATTATTAATAGTGTCTGATGAAGGTATTTTCTTATCTGGATTTTTCTGTTTGAGATCATTACTTGCTGATTCAAGAGAATTGGTAGTTGAAGTAGCTGAATGAAGTATTATATTTAAAGTGTCTTGAAGGCTATACATTGCACTTTTCGGTAACTTTATTATACTTGCTTTATTATTACTCAGTATTTTTAATGCAATAGCTAACGGGCAGTTGCATTTTAAAAAATCCATAGGTCCACCCCCTCCTAAGATTTTTGTGCCCAAATTGTGACTGGTCCCAAAATTTTTCAATGAAATTTATGCTTTCAAATCTAATTGGCTAGATCTCTTAAATCGGAAGTATGAATGTTCGGAAGTACTAAAATTCAGGTTAGATATAAATATTATTGAGAATATGAGAATATTGGGAGTGTGTTATCTGTGAATAATTATTTAGAAATGAAAAAAATTGTAATGTTTATATTGCTAAATTTTTTAATGTTTCTACCAGTCGTGTCAGGATTAAATGATGTATATACTTTATATACATGTGATATTGATGATAAATATTACATTAAAGACATAAAATATGTTGATCCAAAAAGAATTGCAGACACATACATTTCAATGAGTACTTCAGTAGCATATATTTATTCATCCGACACAACAAGTGCATATAGTTACAAATCGTTATTAGACTCGAATGGATTCTCTACAACATTAATTTCTATGTGTAATGTGGATGTTACAGATTTTTCAGAATATAGTGTAATTATCATGGGATCTGATACAGGTTATTTGAGCAGTTGGGATGATGATACTTCGGTTTCTAATGTTGAGGAGTCTGACAAACCCATTATTGGATTAGGCGAAGGAGGATATGCTTTCTTTGGACATCTTAAACTTGAAACAGGTCATCCTAATGGATGGCATGGAGATGAAAAAAGCGTATACATTATGGATTCACAAAATACAATTTTTTTAATGCCTAATGAGATTACTATACCAAGAGATAAAATACTGCAACTTTATACTTCCAGTGGGCATGTAGGTATCTATCTTCCGTCAATACCATCAAATATTATTGTGCTCGCTCGAGAAGCTCATGATAAAAACCACTATTCACTTACATTAGAGAAAGATAAATATTTACTATGGGGTTTCACCGCTTCTCCAGATAGTATGACTAATGTTGGTAGCAATTTATTTATTAATGTGGTAAATTATATGATAAGTCTTTCAGCTCCACAAAGTGGAACAATTGAAGTTTCTGCTAATTTGGAAGATGCAACCTTTACCATTTCAGGTCCTGATTTTTACTCAGGAAGTGGAAAATTTTGGAGTCAATCGGATGCACCACCAGGGGATTATACAATAACGTATGGTTCTGTTAGTGGATACAAAACACCGGCTTCAGAAACTAAAACCCTATCCTCTGGAGGATCAATAATCTTCTTTGGAGATTATTATTTAAAAAGAATGTATTTGAAAAGAATGGTCGGAGAAAGCATTGATCATGGAAATGGGTATATATCACATATAAAGAAAATAGATCAAGAAGCTGGCGAAGTTTCGATGGAATTACAACTGGATAACCGTACCATCAATGAAAGTATACTGACTATAGGAGATTATTATATTATAAAAAAATATAATAAAAAACCTTGTTGGTATAATATAGTAGATATCGACCAAGAAAATTCTGGTGTTTATGTACTACTTAAACGACCCTATTATCCCTTAATATTAATAACTTATTTTGATTTAATTGTCGATTCGGCTCCACAAGGAGCAGATATTCTAATCGATAAAGAATATATTGGTAAAACCCCAAAAAAGATTCCTATAAAAGACTTTGAAATGCATATACTCAGTTTAGAACTTAATGGATATAAAGATGCAGAGAGAAGTTTTAAATTTGAATCCAATGAAAAAGAAAAAGAAATCACAATAAGTTTGGAAGAAGTTAAACCCACACCAACTATGGCGCCTTATTTTTGTTTAAATATTTCCTCAATTCCGACAGGGGCAGAAATATTTATAGATGAAAAATATGTTGGCAAAACTCCCCAAAAAAAAATACATATTTCCGATTTTAACCCGCACTCATTAAGGTTGGCCTTAAATGGATATGAAACAAATGAAACAACATTCAAATTTGAATCCGATGAAGAAGAAAAAGAAATCACAATAAGTTTAGATAAAGTTGGATCTACTTTTGGACCAACAGTAACACCAACGCCAACACTAGCAGGTGGTGAAGGTTTTGAACCAACTCCAACACCCACTTCCACTTTGCCATCTATAACTCCCTCTCCCATAACAACACCTGCTTTGCTAGCTATTGAGGAAACTCAAAAAGAGCCAGGTTTCCTAGCTATATTAGCAATAGTAACAATTCTTTGTGGATATTTAGTTGTGAAAAAATGGTAAAATATAATCTATACTTTGTTTTTCATTTTTATAATTTGACAAACACGCTGATAAAAAAACAGTTTCAAAAATTTTCATTAAATTACATTATTAGTTCTTTTATAATATCTTTTACTATTTTTTCAATTTTGATATTCGTTACAAATAGAGTAAGATCAATTCATTTTTATGAGTTATATGTAATATTTTCATTAAGTATTCTTATTGGATACCAACTTGCAGGAATTAAGTACTTTTTTTCTAATATTAAATCAACATTAGAAAAAATAAGACCATATTTTAAAAATGAAAAATTTCAAATTTATTGTTATTATTCAGATAAAAAATTTCAAAAATCCAATGCATTTTACATATTAATAATATTAATAATTATTCCATTTATATTAATAGAAATAATAAAATTATGGGAATGGAAATTTTTAAACGGCCCTATCCCTCTTTATTATTCATTATTTTTTCCTTCTAATCCCTGGTCAATTATACTTGATATAATTAATCATATAGTTGGATATCTAATGCTCCTCTTGTTGGCAATTATTATTTGGATAATTATCAATTTAATAGCCATTGTAATTGAACTGAATAAAGATAATTTAATATCAATTGATATTTTTAATATAGATGAAATTGGTGGACTTAGCCCTCTTAGAAATTTTATACTATTTATTGTAAGTAATTATTTCATTATCATTACACTAGCCATAATTTCCTATATTTCACCTATAACTATTATTTCATTTGAAACTATTTTCCTCATATGCATGTTATTTTTAGGGGTTCTTCTCTTCCTTACAACTCAAAAAACAATCAAGAGTTTGATAAAAAAAGGAATCGAATGTGAATTAAGCAAAATTAATGAAGAATATAAGAAAAACTACGATAAATTAATTTATTTAATTGCTAATGATGATAAATCTACTAAACATGAACTCGAACGTTTATCATTTATTTTAGATACCCTTGAAAAAGAGAAAATTAAAATTAAACAAAAAACTCATAGGAAATTCGATTTCCGTACAATTGCAACTTTCATTAGTTCATTCTTGATCCCAACGATTATTATGATTGAAAAAATAATAGGTATATCCTCAATTTTAAATTATTTCTGGAGTTTATAAATTTTGATAAAAAAAACTATGTACTGGCTTAAAATTTGTATGGTGTAACAAATAATAAATAACGGCTTTTTTTTCAGAATTTAGAAAAATTACCTCTTCATATTCCTTTTTTCAATTATCGGACAGCCTGTTGAGCGAAGCGAAGTCCGGGGTAGTGACTTAAAAAGAAGGTATTACTATTACAGCCAAAACCCGGCATTGAGAAATTATATAGCCGGAGGTGTATTTTTAGGTCTGGCTATATTGATATTGTTTCTCCCGGTTTAGCAGAAATTAGTATTAATCTGCCCGGCTATTGTAATACGGTCAAGGTTCACAAATGCACACATGTCCCGGTGATCTCCCGCTCCAGGGTCCCGTCATCCATTTCCACAACCAGGGCACCATCGTGGTCGATACCCACAGCTTCACCCTCAATTGTCTTGAACCTGGTGATAATCCTCACCCTGCGGTTCAAGGTGGCAGAATGCACCCTCCAGCGTTTCAGGATCGAATTGAAATCCCCGTTTAGAAACGTGGTATAATCCTGTTCGAACCGCTCCAGCAATCGCCGTACAAGCATGACCCTGTCAATATCACCACCCGTATCTTCCTTGAGCGATGTGGAACTGGCGCCCAATATCGATGGCAGCATGTCAATTTCAATATTGGCATTTATCCCGATCCCGACAATCACAAAGTTCACCGCATCCATCTCGGCATCCACTTCTGTCAGTATCCCACAGACCTTTTTCTCATGTATAATTATATCATTGGGCCATTTTACCTGTGCTGCAATCCCCATACCGGCCAGTGTTTCGGCTACTGATACGCCCGCCACCAATGTCAACCGGTAGATGTGGTCAGGAGAGATGTCAGGCTTCAAGATAAGGGATAACCATATCCCGCCCTGTGGGGAATACCATTCCCTACCCATCCTTCCCCTGCCTTCGGATTGCCGCTCAGCTATAATGAGGGTACCGTCAGGGCAGCCGGGGGCCAGTTCCCTGGCTTTACGGTTAGTGGAATCGATCTCATCAAAATAATACATCTGTTTACCGATGAAATCAGTATTCAAGTTCCTCTGCACTTCACCCTGCAGCAGGAGATCAGGTGTGCTTACCAGCCTGTAACCGCGGTTGGTCACGGATTCCACAACAAATCCATCCTCTCGCAGTGATACGATATACTTCCATATCATTGTCCTGGATATACCTAATATATCGGCAAGTTCCTCACCCGATGTGTACACCTCATCATTCGTCCTGAGGATATCCAGGATATCTTCCCTGTGACCCATAATTACCTACTGGATTTATTAGATGAAATATTCTCCCTGCCGCTGACATATGTCCTCACTGCAGCGGATATAGCAGCGATCTTATGATCATCTGCGCCTATGGCTGAGGCCAGTGTCGCTCCTTTTTCCTTCTCCTGTTCAACCACGTCCTTTACACTGGACATTATATCAAAATCCTCGATAAAGTGGGTTGACAGTTCACCCTTTAAGTAATGGGGGTCCCTCAATACGGCCTTATGGAAAGGAATATTGGTTGTCACGCCTGAAATTATGTATTCATACAGTGCACGCCTCATCTTTTCTATGGCCTCTGTCCTGTTCTTGCCCCATGATATTAATTTGGAGATCATGGAATCATAGAACGGGGATATGGTATAACCGGTATGCACGCCGCTGTCCACCCTGATCCCAGGGCCTCCGGGGGAGCGGTAACGCAGGAGTTTGCCAGGTGAGGGGACAAAATCATTTAACGGGTCCTCGGCATTGATCCTGCATTCCATTGCCCACCCGTTGATCTTTATATCTTCCTGCTTCCAGTCCAGTGTCTCACCGCCCGCAATAAATATCTGTTCCCTGACAAGGTCCAGGCCCGTAACCATCTCTGTTATGGGATGTTCTACCTGGAGCCTGGTATTCATTTCCAGGAAATAGAACTCCCCGTTGGAATACATGAACTCCACAGTACCCGCATTGGTATAATCTATAGCCTTTGCAGCCTTTATGGCTGCCGCACCCATCCTGGCTCTCAGTTCAGGTGTCATTACTGGAGATGGGGACTCCTCTATGAGTTTCTGGTGCCGCCTCTGTATAGAACACTCCCTCTCATTCACATGGACAGTATTACCATGTAAATCGGCCATTATTTGAAATTCGATGTGCCTGGGCTGGCTCAAATATTTTTCCATGAAAATGGTCGAATCCCCGAACGTGGATTGTGCCACCTTGCGTGTGGACTCGATCGCACCTATGAGTTCGGCATCATTACCTGCTATCTTCATCCCGATCCCGCCACCGCCTGCTGCAGCCTTTACAATGACCGGATACCCTATTTCCTGTGCACCATCAACGGCCAGGGATGTATCCTCTATGCCTTCGGATATGCCCGGAATGACAGGAACTCCTGCATTTTCCATGGTCTTTCGCGCGGTTATCTTACTGCCTGCGGCCTCGATAGAAGCACTGGATGGCCCGATGAAAACAATACCCGCTTTCTCACATTCACTTGCAAAGGCAATATTTTCAGACAAAAACCCATATCCGGGATGGATGGCCTGGGCTCCGGTTTTCTCGGCTATGTCAATTATACGGTCGCTCCTCAGGTAACTCTGGCTGGCCGGGGGCAGACCAATATAGTGGGCCTCATCAGCATATTTTGCAAATAATGCATGACTGTCAGCCTCTGAATATACAGCCACGGTCTTTATATCCATCTCGCGGCAGGCCCTCATTACCCTTATGGCAATCTCGCCCCTGTTTGCCACCAATATCTTCTCAAACATCAGGATCACCTCTAACCGACTACCATGATAACGTCACCGGCAGCCACAAAGTCGCTTTCCTTCACAAAGATCTCCCTGACAATGCCGCTGTGTGTAGAATGAATGTCATTCTCCATTTTCATAGCCTCGATAACTGCCACAACATCCCCTTCCTGTACCGCATCACCGGATTTGACGTTTAGTCCCAGCACCATACCCTGCATACTGCTTTTTATTCCCCCTTCAACTGAAGGCAAAGGTGCAGGCTTGTTTTCCTGTATAACCATCTCACCGGTAGGTTCGACCTCCACCTGGAAGACCTCCCCGTCCACTACAACCTTGAACTGGTTGTATACCGGCCGGGCTCTGGCCTGGACAAGATTCTGGACTGCAGGGGTAAGTTCTTCTTCCACTGCGTCCCCTCTAAGGAATTTGGAGGCCACCTGGGGATACAGGGCATAGGTCAGCACATCCTCTTCCTTCTTGACCAGACCCAGTTTCCTGGCCTCTTCTTCCAGCCTGGCCAGTTCAGGCTCAAGCAAGTCGGCTGGCCTGCAGGTTATAGGCTGCTCATCACCCAGCACCTTGACCATGATCTCTTTATTAATTTGGGCAGGAGATCTGCCGTACATACCCCTAACATATTCCTTAACTTCCTTTGGAATGACCTTATATCTCTCCCCCATCAGGACATTCAGCACAGCCTGGGTGCCCACGATCTGGCTTGTGGGTGTGACCAGCGGTGGATATCCAAGGTCTTCCCTGACGCGTGGCATCTCTTCCAGCACCTCATCAAACCTGTCAATGGCGTTTTGTTCCTTTAATTGGGAAACAAGGTTAGACAGCATACCGCCCGGTACTTGGTAGACCAGCACCCTGGTATCGGTCTTCTCTGAAATGGGGTCCAGGATACCCCGGTATTTTTCTTTGATCTCTTCAAAATAGGCTTTGATATCGATGAGCTTAGCAAGGTCCAGGCCCGTGTCCCATTTTGTCTCTTTCAGGCCTGCCACCACTGTCTCAGTGGGAGGTTGGGATGTACCACCTGCAAAGGGTGAAATGGCTGTATCAAGGATATCCACGCCTGCCTTGCAGGCCGCCATGTAGCTCATAAGGGCCATGCCGCTGGTACTGTGGGAATGCAGGTCAACAGGCAGCCCTACTTCTTTTTTCAAGGACTTGATAAGAGTGTAGGCATCATTTGGTGCAATAAGACCGGCCATGTCCTTGATACACAGAGAATCGCATTCCAGTGATGCCAGTTCATGGGCAAATTCCACGAACGCTTCGTTGGTGTGAACCGGGCTGGTGGTATAGCTGATGGTACCCTGCACATGCGCCCCGCATTTCTTTGCGGTCTTTATGGATACCTCCATGTTCCTGATATCATTGACCGCATCAAATATCCTGAAGACACCGATACCGTTCTCGGCTGCCTTTTCCACAAATTTGACGACAACGTCATCGGCATAATGCCGATAGCCAACAAGGTTCTGGCCCCTGAGAAGCATCTGGAGGGGCGTATCCTTGATAATTTCCTTCAAACTTCGTAACCGCTCCCAGGGGTCCTCGTTCAGATACCGGATGCAGGAATCAAAGGTGGCGCCGCCCCATACCTCAAGAGAGAAAAAACCGACCTTATCAAGCTTTTCAGCTATTGGGAGCATGTCCCGCGTTCGCATCCTGGTCGCGATGAGGGACTGGTGTGCATCCCTTAAAGTGGTGTCTGTAATTTTAACCTGCGTCATTGTGTTATCCTTTTTATGTTATGATGATCCAATAGATTTGTAATATCCGGGGCACTTTTTTTAATTATTCAAGCCCGAAGTGTTCTGCATTCCAGTCTGCGATAGCCTGAATCTTGGCGATCTTCTCATCGCCGCCCTCCATGGTGAACAGGTGCTTGAACCTGCCCGGCATCCTCAGATATTCCTCCACTGGTCTGCGATTCCTGATCTTCTTCACCTTCCCGATCATTCCGTCAACCATCTCATACATCGGCCAGAGCCCGGTCTCCACAGCCAGCCTCCCGACCTCTACGGTCTTTGAAGAATCGAATTTCCATCCCGTGCAGCATGGTGCATGGATCTGGATGTAAGCAGGACCCTCGATCTTTGCTGATGGTGATATGCACTTTTTCCAGTTCTGCTACTGTGAAATTTCCGGCTTTTAACATAATTTACACCTGATGTTTTGATTGGATGTGGTTCTCATAATAAGCAAACATGTTTAAATAACTTATCATAATTTATCATATCACCTCATTGCACAGGATTCTGTCAGTGATGATCCAATGGCATTTGTTATACCAAAACCACAGTTCCGACCTGGATGAGGAAATATTGCTGTTAATACAGGACTGGTCAAAATGTTGATGCAAAATCCACAGAAACAATATCCCGGAATAAGTGAGAATGCATGGATATCTGAAACCGCGGTGATAGTCGGAGACGTAACCATTGCAGATGATGTATTTGTGGCACCGAATGCGGTTATCAGGGCAGATGAGCCTGGTTCGTCCATTGTTATCGGGAGCAGAAGCAATGTACAGGACAATGTGGTGATCCATGCTCTTTCGAATTCGGAAGTGGTGATAGGCAGCAGCACGTCTCTTGCCCATGGTTGTATTGTGCACGGACCCTGCCTGGTAGGTGAGGGGTGCTTTATCGGATTCGGGGCTGTGGTGTTTGATTGCATCATTGGGAATGACACGTTAGTCCTCCACAATGCTACTGTCCGGTGGGTTGAAATTCCCTCCGGCAAGGTGGTGCAGGATGGGGAGACGATCACAAAACAGGAAGATACAGGGGGTCTTATGAATATAACGCAAGATCTTGCTGAATTTAAAGAAGGGGTTGTTATTACCAACATAAAGCTTGTAAAAGATTATAGAAAACTTGCAGAGGAAGTATGATGGGTGAGGTAACAGACGAATATATTCATGAAATGATCGATGGATATGACAAAGATGATCTGACGATATTGGTGAACCTCCCAAATTCTATGATGCATTTCCACTAGCAAAACCGGATAGTTTCATGTCTGTGGGTTCATACATGGAGATCCTTGAGTAAACGGATGAACTGGCAGATCATGAACGCTGTTATGTGGTACATTACTCCTTGACCCTGTCAAACTTCATGGTAGATAGGTCAATCGTAACATAAGTAAATTCATCAAGTTGACCGGGCTGGATGCATATCGTCCTGCCGAGTTCTGCATACCACCGGCCTGTGACTTCAGGAGATTCATGAATGTGACCGTGGAGCGAGAGTTTTGGCTGGTATTTGTTCAAAAAGTTATAAATCGCCTTTGACCCTACTTCTGCCCCGTAAGAGCATTTATCCAAACCCAGCCCGGACGGGGGCATGTGGAGCACATAAACACTTTTTGCCATATCCCTGGGTCGTACCAGCCTGCCAATTTCCTCCTCTATGGTCGGAAGCGTTTTTGCATAGGCAAACCAGTCATCTATTTCCTGCCATCCATCCGGTATGGATAACAGTCCCGTTCCAAACTGCTCCTGAAACGTATAGTCATCAGTGTCCATCCTGCATCTGTCCTTGAGCCGGAACGGATAATCAACTACCCGGTTCATTCCTACGAATTCATAACCCTGGACCTCAAATTTGCGTTGTGCCAGACAGATAACGAATGGATACTTATTACAGGTTTCCTCAAATTTTGTATCAAATATCCTGAGATCATCGTTTCCCGGATAGCAGAGATAATATATCCCGGCAGAATTGAATCGTGAAAAGTGATTGTCAAGATAGTCAGCAATGAATTCGCCCTGTTTGAACAGTTCATTATTCTTTGGCAGCATGTCACCACCATTTATGACTACATCTGCCTGGAACTCTTCTGCTACTTCGAACAGCCGGTCATATTTCCACTTGCTTCCGTGCAGGTCCGTAACAAACAATACTTTCATTTATACTCAATCCTTCGGCAATATGTCATACAACGTTTTGCGGATAAAAGAAGTTGCCGAAGGCAATTTGGGGAAATCTTTAATTTCCCTTTTATCCGCTGTCAGGCTATGTTTTTTCTGCTCATTTTTTAATCAATGAATATATCCATACCTATAGTAGCGATGAGCACTGCGATGACCACAGCGTAAGCGGTTATGCTGATGAATGAATATAATATAAGCTTCTTATCATCCATTTTGAAGACTTTCATGGTAACGACCATCACCCAGATTCCTATCCAGGGAGTTATGATAAGAACTAACCAGGAACCATATTTATCAACCTTTTGTTTAAACTTTTCCGAAGTCAATTTTCCAAACCACCTATTAATGCGTTCACTTTTGATTATTTGTTCATAAAGAAAATGTATAAGAATAACAGGCGTGTAGTTGCCAAAAACCGACCATGTTACTGCTGAGAAGTAATCTAGCCCCATTGCAATTGCCACCGGGACTGCGACATATATTTCGAAATATGGAAAAAAACCGATGAACCAAGCTGCAAATGCTTTTGCGATGTACTCAACCATATTGACTCCTAAAAATGTCGCCTAACGTTACCAGCATATACTAAGCTTCGGCGAAGCTAAAATTTGGGCGAACGAAGTGAGCCTTATATGCTGTGTTAGGCAACGTAAATCTATATAGGCATCTTACTGTTCAAACCTCTATTCTAATTTATATCTTTCCAACAGGCATTATGTATAACCGATATTCTTCATCTGACATACGTATAATCACTGGTGTCAATCCTGCATTTATCCTTGAGCCAGAACGGATAATGAAGCTCCACACAAGAGAGCTGTGGGGTATAACGATTGAGATTACGTGCTATTAAAAATATGTTCCATCCAGTTTTTTCAAAATGTCCTTTCCCATATCTGTTAAAATAAACTTTTTCCATGTTGTTTTCTCAGGGGTTAAACACTCGATCAAACCCTTATCCTCAAGTTCCTTGAGAGCATGGCTGATGTTCTGCGTGGACCTGTTGGTCTCATGGGCAATATCTGATGCTTTGACCACAGTATGACCTTTCATGGTCTCCATTAACACAAGACGTCGGTCAACGCTGATGACCCACTTGATTAGATCGTCGATATCGCTTTTTGTTCTTTTTTCCATCGTGATTTCCCTGTAGTCGTTTAGAGGTCATATAATATTTAAAAACTAACTATTTTGCATACGTTTAAATAATTCAACATACACCAGACCCAGGTCACCTTTGCCTTTTCTGAACACATCTTTATCAAGACTTTTAATAACACCCTTTTCGAATTTTTCACTGTCCCAGAAGCGGCATCCATCAGGTGTGCCTACTTCATCTGCAAGCAGTATTTCGCGATTTGTTGTCCTTCCATATTCCACCTTGAAGTCACCCAGTATTATCCCCTAATTATATAGCTCACGGCTCAAAATAGTATTGATCTTTTCAGTCAGGTCGGTAATATACTCAATCTCCTCTTCGTTCAACCACCCGTTGAATATTATTTCCTTCAGATCAACAGGCCGGTCCACTGCCTCGAATTTGGTAGTGAACTCGATCATTCCTCCGGGTATTGGAGCACCTTCTTTTGGTTTCACCCCTTCAGGAAGCTTGACCTCACCCGCCTCATACCGCCGCAGGAGCGAACCTGCCACATAATTCCTCCAGATGACCTCAACAGGTACGATGTCCAGTCGCCTGACAAGCATACTTGATGGTGTGGGACAGGAAATATAATGGGTGAGTATACCTTCTTCCTCCAGTATTCTGAACCAATATTCTGCCAAGCGGCATGTGATCTCGCCTTTTTGCTGGTATTCGGCCTTTTTCTTGCCGTCAAAAGCAGTTACCCTGTCCGTAAATTCAAATATCAGGTTATTGTCAGAAGTTTCATAGATATCCTTGGCCTTTCCAGAAGAAATGTATACCATATCCTTTTTTTGCATAATGATTATCACTCCCGGGTTTTAAAAATCCGGTAGCAATTATCCGGGCGGCCAGTATGGCAGCATTCTCGCCCCGTCCTTCCCTTTTATGACTCCAATAGTCCTCGTGAGGTTGCGGTTCTGCCTGGGCGATCTTTTCGATCTTGCCTCTATCCAGCCAGACACCCTTGCATTCAGGGCATATTTCTATATCTACACCATACCGTTCTATCTCTTTCATAGGTGATTCACATACCGGACAATTCATACTTGCACCTCTATTTCTTCTAAATGAATAGGTTAAAGTTTAAATAACTTGTCATATATTCTCATATCACTGGATACTTGAGAGGCATACATGATGATTGACGTAGCAGTGTTACTTGGAAGCAAATCTGATCGGGATATTGCAGAAAAAACCATCGAGATATTTGATAGATTCGATATTGACTACACCATTGAAGTGGCATCGGCACACAGGACACCTGCAAGGGTCATTGAAATAATCAACAACGCTCATGAATCCGGTGTAAGGGTCTTTATCGCCATTGCAGGACTGGCTGCTCACCTTCCGGGGGGGGGGGCTTCCCACACCACAAGGCCGGTTATTGGGGTCCCGGTAAAAGCTGCATTGGATGGAATGGATGCTCTTTTATCCATCGCCCGGATGCCAGCGGGCATCACAGTTGCATGTGTGGGGATAGGACGGGGCGAGAATGCTGCCATACTGGCCGCCCGGATAATTGCTACCGGTGATAAGGAACCGGGAGATAAGCTGGCAGCCCATAGAATGGAACTGGCAGAGCAGTCATTGCAGGATTCACAAACCTTATTTGAGACGGCAGGTATTAACTAATACCTTATTTATTTGGAGCAATTTCAATGCTGAAAGATTACATCGACCTGGGATACAAACCTACGAAACAGGATATTGTCTGCGAATATCACATCGAACCGGCACAGGGCGTGGGCTTTGAAGATGCCTGCACCCATATGGCAGGTGAGAGTTCCATTGATACGTGGAGCGATATTTCCACATTAAGTCCGCAGTTGGCCGAAGAACTCAAACCCCATGTTATATTTACTGATGAAAAACAGCAGACAGTGAGGGTTGCATACACGCAGGACCTGTTTGAAATAAATTCGGTACCGCAGATCCTCAGCGCCATAGCAGGGAACATATTCAGTATGAAACTACTGGATAATCTCCGCCTCATGGATATCACGTTCCCGGAAGATGTCGTCCAGGCTTTCCGGGGACCGAAGTACGGGATGCATGGAGTAAAGGACCTGCTGGGAGTGACGGATAGGCCACTGGTTGGGACCATTGTCAAGCCAAAGGTAGGACTTACATCAGAGAAACATGCAGAGGTGGCAGAACCGCAACCTCACGAGGACTATTGGAGTCATAAAAGGGAAGGACACCGGGGTAAGAAGAAAAAAGGATTCCGTGAAGATTTGCTAAAACGGGCAGGGATTCTAAAAGACCTGGGCGGCGAATATGCCATGATCGACATTATTACTGTGGGGTGGAGCGCACTCCAGTCCTTAAGAGAGAACAATGAAGACCTTAACCTGGTACTCCATGCCCACCGGTGCATGCATTCGGCACTCACCCGCAATCCCAGGCACGGTGTCAGTATGCTGGTGATAGCAAAACTGATACGCCTTATCGGACTTGACCAGCTGCACATAGGCACAGTGGTAGGAAAGATGCACGGAGAAAGGGACGAAGTACTGGCCTTGAGGGATGAATGCGTGCTGGGACATGTCCCTGAAAACCACTATTTGCATGTGCTGGAGCAGGACTGGGGCAGGATCAAGCCTGTGTTCCCTGTTGCTTCAGGCGGACTGGAACCTACTATGGTGCCGGAACTGACAAAGATCTTCGGAAAGGATGTTATCATGCAGTTCGGCGGCGGGATACATGCCCATCCTATGGGGACAGTATCGGGCGCAATGGCATGCAGGCAGGCAGTTGATGCATCACTTGATGGCATATCACTTGAGGAATATGCAAAGACCCACAGTGAATTGAAAGCAGCACTGGATAAATGGGGGTAACAGGGTAATTGAATTTACTTCTTATAAGATAATGAATAGCAACACACAGGTTTTTAAGATAGGCACCGGCAACCTGGAAGAGGTTATCAGGGCAGCCGCCCGCATCATACAACATGGTGGCACAGTTGCGTTTCCCACTGAGACCGTATACGGCCTGGGTGCTGATGCATTGAACCCGGATGCGGTCAGGAAGATATTCAAGGCAAAGGGGCGGCCCCTGGATAATCCACTTATCGTACACATTGCAGACATAGAGCAACTTGGGGCGATCGCAAGTGATGTACCTGACAGCGCCCGTGGCCTGATGGATGCTTTCTGGCCCGGCCCCCTTACCCTGATATTCAAACGTAAGGATATTGTGCCGGATGTCACCACATGCGGCCTGGATACAGTGGCAATCAGGATGCCTGATAATCCCATAGCCCTGGGATTGATAAAAGAGGCTGGTACGCCCATTGCCGCACCCAGTGCCAACATCTCAGGCAGGCCCAGCCCCACAACTGCAGAGCATGTTATTGCTGACCTTTCAGGCAGGATAGATGCGGTGATCGATGGCGGGGCCGTGCGCGTGGGTGTGGAATCCACTGTACTGGACATGACCCCGGAAATTCCTGTGCTGCTAAGACCGGGCAGGGTTAGTATTGACGAGATTAGGGAATACGTGGGTGAAGTGCTTATTGGTTATACTGACAGGCCAGCCGGTGCAGGTGAAGCTGTCAGGTCACCGGGCCTGAAATATACTCATTATTCGCCTGAGACCAGACTGGTGCTGGTTATGGGGAACAGCAGTGCTGTTGTGGATAAGATAAGTGAGCTGGCCAGGGAGTGCCGGGATCGGAATCTCCGGGTGGGGCTGCTGGTGACCGATGAGACTGCCGGGGCTGAAGAGATGGCTGAGTGTGTGTTGGCAGATGGGGTGTTCTTGCTTGGAAGCAGACATGATGCCTCTGCAATTGCCAGCAATCTTTTTGCTGGTCTGAGATATCTAGATATGGAACATGTTGATGTGATCATAGCAGATGGTTCGATGAGGATTGGCGGAATTGGAGCTGCGGTCCTTAATAGATTGAAAAAAGCAGCTGATGAATTAATTGAAGTAAATTAACAGGATGTGACCTTTATGAAGGCTGATAAAAAGGAAAATATGATCGAGAGACAGAAATATATTGCCATACTTACTCGAAACAGGAATTTGACCAAAATAAATCTTATAATTCTTGGCAGTGGGTTGCTACTCACGCTGGCGCGTTTTGAGGAAATTGGAAGTATGATCGTATGGGTTGGTATCGTAATATTCATATTTACACTGTTTTCTAATCTTGCGGCAAAAAAGATGTTACGAAATTTGGGTAGATGATACTACAAACATCGTAAATGAAATTGGGAAATGGTTAGTATGGGGCGTGGGATACATTAAAAAAAACTTGGCAGAGCTTAAAAGCCAGGGTGCGTGGTAAATATATTCTCTGCTTGAAAAATTTTTGGCTTTTATGTTCTTATGAGATTTCTTACCCTAAACAACTCCCTGTCCCCTTAGCACCTCAATGTCATCCTGTGAGTATCCTAACCCCTGGAGAATTTCCTCAGTATGTTCCCCCAGCTCGGGAGCATGGCTGCGAATTGTACCGGGGGTGCGTGAAAACTTCGGGGCAATTCCCAATTGCTTGTATGCGCCCCAGCGTTCATGCATCAGTTCCACCACCATCTGTCGGGCCTGCATATCAGGATCATCCATCACTTCAGCCAGATTTCGGACCGGCTCACAACAGCAATCCCAGTCCGCAAAATGATCTATCCATTCAGCCTGGGTTTTTTGTTTGAAAAGAGCTGCAATATCCTTTTGCAACGCCTCTTGATGGGGTCCCGGTTCAACATAGTCGGGCCGGTTCCATTCCGTATGTCCCACAGCC
>Ga0255395_1063_pt1 | contig 15136 bp, 7 predicted proteins | sample ANMaggSSYBR01F11_FD_182123 | JGI IMG/M metagenome (GOLD analysis project Ga0255395, IMG submission 182123) | Sediment cell enrichment communities from methane seep in Santa Monica Basin, California, United Staets - ANME aggregate JGI... | ecosystem: Environmental > Aquatic > Marine > Cold seeps >...
TATCCGCCCGGCTAAGGAATGTTACAAATGGCTCAGCTCCCTGCTAAAACAAAGAAAACTATAGACAACTATCTTAAAGCGTTAAACCGCAATGATATTCCAATTAAAGAAGCGATACTTTTTGGTAGTTATGCAAGAGGGAATTATCAGGAATGGAGCGATATAGATATTGCTTTAGTTTCTGATATATTCGGGGGCAATCGAATCAATGACAAGGACAAGATAAGAAAGATTACGCTGTCTGTAAGTAGTGAAATAGAAGTAATTCCTTTTTCGCCTGATGATTTTAATTTACAGAATCCATTTGTGAAAGAAATTTTAAAAACAGGCATAAAGCTGGTTTAATTTCTTCAATAATTTGGGATGAACATAAACTGCGGGCTTCAATGAGTTCCCACGCAGGAGCATGAGAACCAGGCAAAAAACCATGAACCGTGAACCGACAACCGTAAACGGTTACGGAAATACTTAGGTGGATAGGCTGAAGGCTGAAGATCCCTTCCACCTATTATTAACCTGTCCTACAATCTCTTCATTAGTGATTCCAGTTTTTCTGAGGATGTAACTTTTTTGTCACGACGGTCATCAATCGAAACTATAGTAACTACCCGCTGAATGCCTTTTTCAAATGGAACCGAGTGCATTTTCCTGACCAGCATTAAGATGTCATCCAGATCGCCATCAATAACAGTTCCCATGGCATTCATCTTAAAGTTTGCCCCTGCATCTTTTAAAACTTTTATGCAATCAGCAACAAAGCTGCCGACACTTGGGCTATCTGTGCCTAGTGGTATTATATTAATTGTTGCAATTGGCATTATTCCCTCCTATTTATTGTTGATTGTTGATTTGTGGGATCGCTTTGCTCTGTCTTTTTATAAAATTAATAGAATACCTTCAATCAACAATCAACAAATATTATTTTGCGTTCTTCCTATCTTTCTTGACAGAAAACTCTAAATTTATTAATATTTAAAATTTAAATTATTCGTACCATTTTAGCGGTTTTAAATATTATTTTTTGACAGGATTTACAAGATATTCAGGATTTAAATTATTGTAGCCGTTCACGGCTTGAAACTTGAAATTGGAAATTGGGAAGAACTGTACAAAAGCATGAGGGCCAAATTTCTAATTTCTGTGAATGCTTACAAATCTTGTTTATCCTGTTATCCTGTCAGATTCTTTTTCAAAAGGCTAAATTGTTACAATTATTATAATTTTTGTGGTTAATTTTTATCTTCAATTGCTTGGAATCTATCTAATAAATAATGCAATCCTCTTATACTGACAAAATAATATCCGGCTGGTGGACAAAAGGGAACACTGAGCCAAAAGTCGGCGATAATGCCATAAAGGACTCAATATTAAAAGTAACTAATCCTGTATTTTTGATAGGTACAGACGGGGGAATTGCCGTCTCCCAGAATGGTACTATAACTATAGGAAATAAATTAGAATCAAATAATAACCTTCATCCTTTATATGCATATGTTCCCCGACTTCATCCGGAAGACCTTGGTGATCCATATTTTAAAAAGTCACACAATCTCCGTTATGCATATATTGCAGGAGCAATGGCTAACGGCATTACATCGGTTGAAATGGTTGAAAAAACAGGACGTGCCGGAATGATGGGATTTTTTGGAGCGGCAGGCCTTTCCCTTGATGAAATAGAGTCCGCTATTGATAGACTTCAAAAGAATGTGAATAACAACTATGCCTTTGGCTTTAACCTTATAAACAGTCCCAACAATCCGGATCTTGAATCAGCGATAGTTAATTTGTATTTAAAGCGGGGGATAAGACTTATAAGTGCCTCGGCATATCTTGAGCTTACTCTGCCGCTCGTTTATTTCCGTGTAAAAGGAATCCATCGTGATTCCAATGATAATATAGTATGTCCGAATAAAATTATTGCAAAAGTATCAAGGATCGAAGTTGCCGGAAAGTTTTTTTCGCCGCCGCCTGATAAAATACTTTATCAACTTGTCGACAAAAATATGATTACAAGAGAAGAAGCAACTCTTGCGAGATCTATACCTGTAGCAGATGATATGACCGCAGAGGCTGATTCTGGAGGACACACCGATAACAGGCCGGCTCTTTCTCTATTGCCGACAATAATTGCGCTTCGTGATGAGCTTGCTGAAAAATATAAGTATAAAAGACCTCTTTGTGTGGGACTTGGCGGTGGAATTGCTACACCCTCAGCAGCGGCAGCAGCCTTTTCCATGGGGGCCGCGTATATTTTAACCGGCACTATCAACCAGGCCTGTATTGAAGCCGGCACATCGGAATCTGTTCGTCAAATGCTCGCAGAGGCCAGACAAGCGGACGTAACGATGGCTCCTGCAGCAGATATGTTTGAAATGGGTGTAAAAGTTCAGGTATTAAAACGCGGTACAATGTTTCCGTTTCGCGCTGCAAAATTGTACGATCTTTACTGTAGATATGACAGACTTGAAAATATACCTGAGATTCAAAGAAAAATGCTGGAAAAAGATTTTTTCCAATGCAGTTTAAAAGATGAATGGGAGAATACAAAAAAGTTTTTTGTTAAAAATGATCCAAACCAGATAATCAGAGCTGAAAAAGATCCAAAACACAAGATGGCTCTGATTTTTCGTTCATATCTTGGCCGCAGTTCAAACTGGGCGATAGCAGGCGATCTTTCAAGAAAAATCGATTATCAAATATGGTGTGGTCCGGCCATAGGTGCTTTTAATGAATGGGTAAAAGGGTCCTTTCTTGAAAAATACGAAAACAGGGAAACAGTAACAGTTGCAATGAACCTCCTTTTTGGAGCTGCTGTTGCAACGCGCGCAAACTGGCTTCGCAGCCAGAAAATTGCGCTGTCGAATAATGTCGGCAAAATATCTCCAATGAAGCTTTCAGAAATTTTGGAACTGCTTAAATAACGGTTTACGGTTCACAGTTTACAGTTAATGGTTGATCAAAACATAAAAGCAATCAGTTGTGAACTATTACTATCAAACATGCTGGAATCATTAAAAAAGGCTATTTTTAAAAACCGTTAACTGCGAACCGTGAACCGTGAACCGCTTATAAAGGTATAACAATTGACTACTAATAAGAAAAAATCAATCAAGAATATTCACACTGCTATTATTGGTATGGGATGTTTTTTCCCAAAAGCATCAGGGCTGCATGAATACTGGCGTCTGATTTTTAAGGGTGAGGACGGCATTACTGATATCCCGGAAACCCACTGGTCTCCTGACGATTACTTTGATAAGGATCCCAAAAAATCAGACCATATCTACTGTAAAAGAGGGGGATTCCTTTCGGCTGTTCCTTTTGATCCTACTGAATTCGGTATGCCTCCTTCTTCTCTTGAAGCAACTGATACCTCCCAGATCCTGGGCCTGCTTGCAGCCAGGATGGCGCTTGAAAATGCAGGCTATGGACGAAAAGCCAACTTCAGCCATAGCAGGACAAGCGTAATACTCGGCGCAACAGGGACTCAGGAACTTACCATTCCGCTGGCTGCAAGGCTGGGGCATCCAATCTGGCGAAAAGCTCTTCACAATTCAGGTATTGAACCTGATAAAGCAGAAGAAGTTATTAAAAAAATATCTGACTCATATGTATCATGGCAGGAGAATTCTTTTCCGGGTCTGTTGGGGAATGTTATTGCAGGAAGAATATGCAACCGTCTTGACATAGGAGGCACAAACTGTGTTGTCGATGCAGCCTGCGCCAGCTCGATGGGAGCTATTTACCTCGCCCTCCTCGAACTTTCATCAGGACGGTCAGACATGGTAGTCACCGGTGGTCTGGATACTTTAAACGATATTTTCATGCACATGTGCTTTGCCAGGACATTCATTCTTTCACCAACCGGAGATTCAAGACCTTTTTCTAAAGATGCGGACGGAACTGTTTTGGGGGAAGGAATAGGATTACTGGTTCTTAAAAGGCTTGAAGATGCTGAAAGAGACGGCGATAGAATTTATGCAGTCATCAAGGGCATAGGCTCTTCAAGCGATGGAAAATCACAAAGCATATATTCTCCCAAATCGGAAGGACAGTTGGAAGCCCTTCGCATTGCTTATGAGAATGCTGATACTGATCCGGATTCTGTTGAGCTTGTAGAAGCACATGGTACAGGCACTCGTGTCGGAGATAATGTTGAGTTCAGTGCACTTAAACGCCTTTTTGATGAGTCTGATAAAAAAGCAAATAAATGCGCATTAGGCTCGGTAAAATCCATGATTGGGCATACAAAAGCCGCTGCAGGAAGCGCCGGGCTGATCAAAGCCGCACTTGCTCTTTATAACAAAGTATTACCTCCCACATTAAAAGCTGACGAGCCTGATCCAAAATTGGGTATTAGTGATACACCCTTTTACATAAATACTGAGTCAAGGCCATGGTTTTCTAAAAAGGAACACCCGCGCAGGTCCGGGGTCAGCGCATTTGGATTTGGTGGAAGTAATTTTCATATTGTACTGGAAGAACACCATCGGAATAAAAATGAAATTTTCTGGGATGGTTCAGTTGAAATTATTGCTTTATCGGCTTCCAGCAAAGAAGAAGTTGAAAACAAATTTCGCACCTTAAAAAACTCCATTAATAAAGGAATCTCATATAAAGAACTCGCAATTAAAGCAGTAAAAACCAGAAAAAATTTTTCACCGGATGATCAATTCAGATTTCTTTTAGTTCTTGAAAGACCATCTAATTCCTTAGGAAATCCGTATGATGATTTTTCAGGACTTCTCAGCGAAGCATCAAATTCAATTGAATCAAACTGGCAAAATAATGATAGAGAAAACAACAGGAATTTGAAGAATATATTTTATGGGGGCCCTGAAAAACCCGGTAAAATCGCATTTATCTTTCCAGGCCAGGGTAGCCAGTATGTAGGAATGGGCCGCGATTTAGTCTGTACATTCCCGGAGGCATTTAACATCCTTGAAAAAGCCAATGAAAAATATAATAATTCTGAACTGCTAAGCGATTTTATCTATCCCAGGCCGGCTCAAACAAAAACAGAAAAGAAAGAGCAGGAAGAAGCTTTAAGAAGAACCGACATTGCTCAACCGGCAATTGGCGCCGTTAGCCTGGCAATGCACAATATCCTTAAGGAATTCGGCATAAAACCTGACGCAACATGTGGACATAGCTTCGGTGAATTGACAGCCCTTTGTTCAGCAGGCTGGATAGATATAGACACATTTTTTCTTCTTTCAATTTCAAGGGGCAATTCAATGGCAGCAGCAGGCCAAAATAAAGATCAGGAAAACGGCGCCATGCTGGCTGTAAAGGCAAGCCTTGAAAAACTTGCACACTTAGTTATTGAAGTAGGTTCAGATGTCATTCTTGCAAACAAGAACAGCCATAACCAGGGCGTTCTATCCGGCTCAATTGAAGCAATAAACCGTGCTGTAAAAATATGTAAAAAGGAAGGATTAAAAGCAATAAAGCTCCCCGTGGCCGCTGCTTTTCACAGCAGTCTCGTTAAAAATGCCCGGAAACCTTTCAAAAAAGCATTAAAAAAGATCAAAATTTCTCCTTCGGAAATACCGGTTTTATCTAATACAACCGGCAAAGCATATCCTTATGATTCCGAACATGTAAAAAAACTGCTTGGCGATCACCTGATATCTCCTGTTGATTTTGTCAGCAATGTTGAGAATCTGTTTGAAATGGGAATTCGCACATTTATAGAAATAGGGCCCAAATCAGTTCTTACAGGACTTGTAAAATCAATACTAAACGACCGTAAATTTCAAGCCATTGCTTTAGATTGTTCTTCAGGGAAACAATTCGGATTGGCTGATCTTGCAAGAACTCTTTGCCGTATTGCCTCTATAGGTCAGCGGGTTGAACTGAATAAATGGGAAAGGCCTGTTTCAGAATCAAGAAAGCAACTCATGAGCATTCCTATTTCAGGTGCAAACTATAGAAGCCGGAAAACAGAAAACAAAAAAAGACCCACTGAAACCCCAGTTAAACAGATTAAACAGGTAAAAAATAAACCTGACAATACTTCACCCTCAAGCCTGATATCTGTCGAGCACAATAAGGGTATTACTGATACCGGGAAAAAATATACTATGGATAATAACAAATTAAAAGATGAACGTCCAACATCGAACGTCCAACATCGAACGTCGAATAATGATGTCGCTTCGCTATTTTATAATAATAAACAACCTGACTTAATTATAAATGCTTTACAGGTAGTTAAGCAAGGCCTGGAATCAATGCAGACTCTCCAGTTGCAAACTGCTGAAATACATAAAAAGTTTTTGGAAGCCCAAACCGAATCAAGCCGTACTTTGCAAAATATGATGGCAAATACCCAGCGTCTTGCTGAAGCTTCAATGGGTGTTAGGGGCGAAATTGAATCAGAAGATAAAAGCCCAGAAGATAAAAGCCCAGAAAATAAAAACCCGGAAAATAAAAACAGCCCTTCGCAGGATAATATTCATGAAATCGAAAACAAGCTGCTGGAAACAGTAAGTCATCTTACCGGATATCCTGAAGAAATGCTCGGGCTTGATATGGATATAGAATCCGACCTGGGCATTGACTCAATTAAAAGGGTAGAAATCTTTTCCTCTCTTGAAGAAAAACTTAACCATATACAATCTGTTTCTCCTGAAATAATGGGAAGCCTGAAAACTCTCCGCCAGATCGCTGAATACCTCGCTGGTACTTCCTTAAATAACGAGCCTCAAGGGCTGAATCAAACAGAAATTGAACCAGAAATCGAATCACAAGATAAGAGCCCGGAAAATAAAAACCCGGAAAATAAAAACAGCCATTCGCAGGATAATATTCATGAAATCGAAAACAACCTGCTGGAAACAGTAAGTCATCTTACCGGATATCCTGAAGAAATGCTCGGACTTGATATGGATATAGAATCCGACCTGGGCATTGACTCAATTAAAAGGGTAGAAATCTTTTCCTCTCTTGAAGAAAAACTTAACCATATACAATCTGTTTCTCCTGAAATAATGGGAAGCCTGAAAACTCTCCGCCAGATCGCTGAATACCTCGCTGGTACTTCCTTAAATAACGAGCCTCAAACCAGTACAATAAATACGCCGATAAATACGATTGCCTCTTTAAAAATTGCTGCTGAGAATGAATTGCCGGAAATAAATATTTCCGACATCAGCAGAAGAGTTGTATCAATTGTTGAAAAACCTTATAAACAAGGAGACAGGTTAGATATTCCGCAAGGCAGAAAAGTCTTTGTTACTGATGATAACAGCAGTCTATCCAAAGCTATTACTGAAGAATTAAAATCACAAAATATTGATGCCGTGCACATTTCCAAAGAAGCGTTAATGAACAAGAAAGCTCAGCCTAAAGCAGCCGGGCTTATAATACTGCCGACAAACGCGGCAAACGATTTTTCTGCTGAAGAACAAAAAAATGACAAAATATTAAAAGATGCTTTTATCCTCACAAATCATCTGGCTTCCGACCTGATTGATTCTGCGGCAAAAAAAGGAGCAATATTTGTGACAATAACCCGCCTGGACGGTGCTTTTGGTTTTAAAGGGAAAGGTATTGCCAACGCTGTTACAGGAGGGCTTGCCGCACTTGCCAAAACTGCTTCCATAGAATGGGAGAGTGTCTGCTGCCGCGCAATAGATATTGCTCCGGACTGGAAAGATGATAAAGATATTGCAAAGGCTGTTGTTGCTGAACTTGTGAACCCGGACACTTCAGTACCAGTTGAAATCGGCCTTGATAAAAACTTACCTTTTGGATCACGATTTATATTAAAGCTCGAGTCATCACCTTATCAACCAGCACAAAAAATCCAGCTTGACCTCAACCGTGGAGACGTTGTTGTTGTTACAGGTGGAGCAAGAGGAATAACTGCTTCTACTGTTCAAGCTCTTGCAAAACATACTGATGCAACGCTGATTCTTCTGGGAAGATCACCCAAACCCTCTTCCGAACCAAAGTGGCTTGAAACCTTAGATGAAGAGGCAATTATAAAAAAAGCTATTTTAGAAAATGAACTCAGCTCTCAAAATGCCTCACCAATCATGTTGGAAAAAGCTTACAAGAAACACATGGCAAATCGTGAAATTTCAAGAAACCTGGAAAAACTCGGACAAAATGGGACATCTGCATTCTACTTTTCAGCAGATATTCGCAAGCCTGAGCAGCTTAACCGGGTTTTAGATGATATTAGATCTGCTCACGGCCCTATAAAAGGCATTATTCACGGAGCGGGCGTGCTGGACGATCGTTTGATAAAAGATAAAACAATTGATCAATTTGAGCGGGTTTTTGATACCAAGGTAAAAGGTCTTTTTACCCTGCTTGAATCAACAAAAAATGATAATTTGAGATATCTTGTGCTTTTTTCATCTATTGCTGCACGAATTGGAAACAGAGGACAGGTCGATTACGCAATGGCCAATGAGGTTTTAAACAAAATAGCCAGGAAAGAATCATTATTACGCCCGGATTGCAGAGTTGTCTCAATAAACTGGGGGCCATGGGATGGCGGCATGGTATCCCCGTCACTGAAACGGGAATTTAAAAAGAATAAAATTGAACTGATCCCAAAGGATGCCGGCTCAATGTGTATGCTTTATGAAATGATGGGCGACAAAAACCATCCCGCGGAGATAGTTATAGGTGCAAATATAATTCCTGATGAAGAAAAATTATCCCTTACCTTTAAGCGTGAAATAGATGTTAAGCAATACCCTGTTCTTGAATCTCATGTCTTAGACGGCAGTCCGGTTGTACCTTTTGCGCTTATGGCTGAATGGCTCGGGCATGGCGCTCTTCATAATAATCCCGGGCTTTTTCTATATGGCCTTGACGACATCAGAATCTTAAAAGGAATCAAGCTTGAACATAATAAAAAAATGATTCGCCTCATGACAGGTAAGCCAAGAAAAAAAGGTTCTATTTTTGAAGTCGATGTTGAAATCAGAGATGGAATAAAAAACGGTATTGAGGTAATTCATACAAGGGCAAAAGCTATTTTAACAGATAAATTTTCACAGCCGCCCATTCTTGATACATCCGCTTATATGGGTTCTAAAGCTTATTTCAGAAGTATGGATGAGGTTTACGACAAAATACTCTTTCATGGTGTTGCGCTCAGGGGCATAAAAGAGATAATCACTTGTTCTTCAAAAGGCATATTGGCGCGTATTTCTTCAGCGCCTTCACCTGTTAAATGGATGAAAGAACCTTTAAGGAATAAATGGATAGGAGATCCTCTTGTTCTGGATTCCGCATTTCAGATGGCAATTATATGGTGTTTTGAAGAGATGGGGGTTGTTTCACTTCCAACCTACAGCGCCTCTTACAGACAGTATCGAAACAAATTCCCCTCAGAGGGAGTTACGGTATTACTCGAAGTAAGGGAAGTTACCAAACGCAAATTAAAAGGAGACTTTACATTTCTCGATCTGAATAATGTGGTTGTTGCTCAGTTAACAGGCTATGAAGCTGCAATGGACGAGTCTTTGTTTAAGGCATTTAAGACTAAAGACGCTGCAAATGCTTAAACCTAAGTTGAGCGATTTTTTTTGCGAAGAAATGTGCCGAGATCTTGATGCAGTCCCGCTTGGGCGGGACGAAAAGCGAAAGCTTCTGCCAATTTAGTAAAATTCATAAACCCTCTTTACGAAAAACCCACTTCTCAATACTCTCAAACACAAGTTCCCTTTTGATAGGCTTTGTGATGTAATCATCCATGCCGGCTTCAAGATATGTTTCCCTGTCACCTTTCATTGCATTGGCGGTCAAGGCAATAATGGGAATATGGCGGGTTGCGGGTTGCGAGTTACGGGTTGCGAGCTGTTCTTCATATCTCCGGATTGCTTTTGTTGCTTCCATCCCGTTCATCTCAGGCATCTGGATGTCCATGAAGATCAGGTCAAAATCCTCGGGAGATTGCGTGTACTTTTCAACTGCCTCCTTGCCATTATTGGCTACCTCCACATGGTACCCGGCCTTTGTGAGGATTATCTGTGCCAGCTTCTGGTTGATCACGTTATCCTCTGCGAGAAGAATACGCACAGAATGCTTCATCTCCTCCCGAACCGAGTACTGGGTCATGATCTTTTTTTCAGTTGCTTCATCCTTTTCCTCATAACCTGGTTTCTCTCCCAATAATCTCTCCAGAATCCGGTATAGCTTTTCTCTGTGAACCGGCTTGCTTAGAAAAGCATCAAATCCTGCCTTGTTACATCTTTTGGCATCACCCTTCATCAAAGAAGATAGAGCAATCAGGGTGATACGAGTTGCCGGTTGCGACAAACGCTCTTTTTCATGGCTTCGAATTGCCTGTGCTACTTTATATCCGTTTATGCCTGGCATTTGGATGTCAATGATGCAAAGATCAAATGGATTCTCTGTTCCCATGGTCATCTCTAAGGCTGGCATAACTTCAGTGCTATCTCTCAGGGCAACGACCTGCATCCCTGGCTGCTCCAAAATGAGCGTTAATATGTCCAGGTTGGTCTGGTTATCATCAACAATCAAGACCTTCTTGCCGGATAGCGAAACAGAGGTAAGTCTTCCGGCATGTTTTTCTTCAGCTCTTTCAAGCCATGCAGTAAAATGAAAGATGCTTCCAAGACCAAGGGATTGTTGATTGGTTGGTGGAGCCGGGCTTTCTGCCCACACATCACCACCCATGCTTTCTGCAATTCTCTTGCATATAGAAAGTCCCAGACCGGTGCCGCCATACTTTCTGGTCGTGGAACCATCGACCTGTTGAAAGGCTTCAAATATAGCGCCCAATTTATCTTTTGGAATACCGATCCCCGTATCCCGCACACCGGCGCAAATCTCTATCCGATTGTCCTGCTCCTGCCCAATATCAAGGGACAGCTCTATCTCACCGAATTCAGTAAACTTGGTAGCATTTCCCATGAGGTTCAACAACACCTGCCGAAACCGCGCCGGATCTCCCCTTACATAAGCGGGGACTTTATCGCCAATACGGTAGAGCATCTCGATGGGGGTCTTTGCCAACTTGGGGCGAATCACTTCACAAACCTCATAGGCTGTGAGTTCCGGGTCGAATTCAATGTTTTCAAACTCTAATTGACCTGCTTCGATCTTGGAAAAATCGAGTATATCGTTGAGCAGTATAAGGAGCCCTTCGCCGCTTTGTTTAATAGTCTCGGCATAATCGATTTGCTCAGTATTCAGATCAGTATCCAGCAGTATGTCCGTATAACCGATCACCCCGTTCATGGGCGTACGAATCTCGTGGCTCATGTTGGCCAAGAATTCGCTCTTGGCCTTGTTTGCTATCTCCGCTTGCATGGCCGCCTCTTTGGCTTTGCCGATGGCTTCTTCAAGCTTTTTGTTGTTGTCCATCAGTTTCAGATTCAGATCTTCGGTATCAGACTTGGCCTTCTGCAATTCGGCAAATGCCTGCTCCAGTTCCAGGTTGGCCTTTGAAAGTTCGGCGGTACGCATGGCCACCTGCTCCTCAAGGTGCTCACGGTATTTTTCGAGTTCCTGGTCGCGCACCTGGATTGTTGCCAACATCTGATTGAACCCGTCAATAAGGCTCCCCACTTCGTCACGAGTCTTTTTTTCCGCCCTGATCGCGTAATTTTTCTCCTCTGTAACGAGTTTCATCCTCTGAGCAAGGTGCAATATGGGTGTAGAGATTGAACGCTGGAATCCTGTCGAGAGCAGGTAGGCCACAAATACGGATACCAGCATGACGATGCCTCCAACGCTGAGGTACAACATCAAACGCGAATAGAACGCTTGCAAATCAGACCGTATGAAAATCGTGCCAATGGTTTCGCCATCAAGAACGATACGATTGAACACTTCGAGGTAGTCCTTCCGGAAATAGTGGCCATGACCTGTCACTTTGGCTGGTTCTACCTCGTGGTAATCTTCGCGTTGAGGCGACGAGAGGTCTTTGTTCACTTTACCTGTGATGTATTTGGCAAACAAATCACCTTCCTTGTTGTAAATGCAAGCGAAGACGACGTGGGGATTGGCATCTAATGCCGCGAGAACATTTTTGGCAAATTCCCTATCATCGAAAGAGAGCGCTCCTATGCTGTTGGATCCGATGACTTCTGCCAACATCGACAGGTTTTTTATCATTGCCCACCGGAACGTCACCAAATCGTTTGTGCCAAACGATACCACAGCGAGCAGCAACACAATAAGGCTTGTCAGCATCATCATTGCGGTAAGCTTGCGCCTGATTGAGATGTCACGAAAGCTGCGCATTAGTCTCCTCTCCTTTTATAGAATTGTCCCTGATGATCTTGCTCACGCCGAGGAGCATGGAGCTTATTTTCAGTCCGGCCTTTTTGGCTGTGTCAATATTTATTTCCATCCCGATCTTTTTATTTACGGTGACGAAATTCATAATTCCCCCACCTTCGACAAAGTTTTTCATTTCGCCAACCGTTAACACATGCAAACCCTTCAGGGCATCAAAGATCTGTGGCAGATATTTTCTTTTTGACGCACTGATGAAGAGAATATGGCACCTTTGAAAATCCTCAATTTGTGCGAATCGCTTGATCACCACTTCCCTTCCTTTCACGCTTTTGTCTTTGATCGCATTCAGAGCCACGTCCAACGGTTCCTCGCCGAGAATACCTATAGTTAGAGGAGCGTGGGTCTCTGCGAATGATTCAGCAGGCCATTCAACGAATTTGGCAATGCGATATAGGAATGCCGCCTTGATCAGATGCTCGCGGGACATGTGATCTTTTGCCTGCACGTTCGGTGCAAGGCTAGCCACAACAAATACTATTGTTATGGCGAGCAGCCTGAGGTAACGGTTCATTAAAAGTTCCATGTGATTTTTCCGTAAACGCTACGCTCTACTTCTGTAAAATTTGCGCCACTGCTCTGCCCGAACTCCTGGTGCTGATTATCTAACAAGTTCTGTCCACAGATACTCACATGGATGTCCTCTACTGGATGCCAACCCAACCGTACGTCGAACCGAAAATAGTTCTTGGTATTCTGAAATGAAAGATTGTCGACGTAATACAGTAATTGGTCAAATTCCAGATTGTATGGCAGGTTCAGTTCTGACTTGAGGCAAAGCTGATTGTGTGGACTGCTGTCTTCGTACCTATCCTCTGTGGTGCTCCTGCTCGATGCGTCAAGGTGTAACTGGATTTGAAGATAGCTGTAACTGGCGGTAAGATTCCAACGATCCGTTATGTCACAGTTCGTTGTCACCTCCACGCCGTAAGTCTCGCCATCCATCCTGTTCTCCACTTGAGAGGGAATCACCAGGTAACCGTTTTCAGAAAAGCGATCTTTACTTTCATTTGTTTGGAGATTGTCGTATACATTGTAGAAAACAGCAATGTCTATGGAAAAATGGTCTGTGGGCAGGAAACGGTATCCGAACTCATATGCAACGAGCTCTTCTGATTCAAAATCCCGATCGCCGGAGAATGACATAACGTATGTTGTGGGAGGCGGTGGAAAGGGCACGGAATATATCACGTAATTGAGGCGCATGTCTTCATTGGCGCGAGAGGGTGTCCTGACCGCCCGCGATATGGCTGTCCATACCCTGTGATCCTCCTTTGGCGTCCAGAGAAACCGTACGCTGGGCTGGTACTCGAACCCGGTGTAATCGTTGTGCTCGAACTTGGATCCGCACACCATTCTAAGCCGGTCTTCGATAAGAGTGATTTCATCCTGCACAAAGGCGCTGAAGAGATTATCGCCACGGCTGTCCGGGTCAAAGGAGGTAGTAAAGCTGTTACGGATCTTATCCTGGGTAAAACGGTAGCCAACCCCCCAGACGATCTCGTGCCTGTCACCCATTTTGAAGCTGTTCTGAAAGTCGATATCAAAGGTATCGCGGATCTCCTTGAGTACAGCGTCCTCTCGTTCAGTCCGGTCATAGTACAGTTGAACCTGAATCTTCCCGATCGGGATTTTGCAAAAAATAACTTATTGATTTAATTGATCAAAAAATTTTTAGTGTAGTGACAATTGACCAATTTAGCCACTAAAACTGCTTCAAAATATAGCTTTAGAAGTAGAAAAATCACTCAAAATCTACAAAAAGTGTAGAAAATGCTATTTTTTCACCATTTTTGATGGTCGAATGAGACCCTTAAGAAGCTGGTTGGTCTCAATTGTTACTACACTAAAAAAATAACATTAAATAATATCAGGTGGTTAAAAATGTGTCAGTGTTGATCTGGAAGATTCCGGTTGAAGTGCCATATCAGAGGTGTCTGAAAAAATGTGGTCCCAACGAGCCAGCACATTGCCTCCGCCCACATCAATTGTGTCTTCAAAAGTCTGCATTGACAACGATGCCCGGTCAGTACTCGTCAGTGTCTGGCCGGCATCGCCTTCATAGATATCTCCCTGCAATGTCATGGAGTCACGATCTGATGCCTTATACTCGAGGCGGAACCCTGAGCGAAGTGCTTGCCAGCTATCATCCGCCTCTTTGCCGGACGCAAAAACGGAATTGTCACGGTCAAAACCCTTTGCGTAGATTCGATAGTAGGTGTCGTCACCTATCTTTGCTCCATAGCGAACACCCCCAAATCCTCTTTCCTCTGTTCCAGTACCCGCGGTTACCAGAACTCCCTGAGTCTCCTTTGCCCGTTTGGTAATGATATTGATAACCCCGTTGACCGCATTTGCACCCCACAGTGTAGCCCCTGGTCCACGGATCACTTCAATACGTTCTATGTCTTCCAGCAGGGTATCCTGTATGTCCCAGTACACACCGGAATATAGTGGTGTATAAACACTGCGACCATCCATGAGGACCAACAGCTTGTTTGCATAGCGATCGTTAAAGCCGCGGGAAGTAATGGCCCAGTTGTTCGCATCGATCCTTGCCACCTGGAGCCCCGGCACCATGCGCAGCGCTTCAGGAATGCTTGTGACGCCGGAGCGCCGGATGTCCTCATTGGTAATAACAAAGATAGCTGCAGCGGCCTCTGACACCTTCTGTGCCTTTTTGGAGACCGAGGTGATTTCGAGGTTCATCAGGTCATCAAAAGTCAACTTCGATAATTCAGCCATTTCCTGGGCCAGGGTTTTCTCACTTGACGAGAGTTCGGATTGGGCATGGCCCAAGATTGGAACGAACAAAAAGAAAAATGCCCAAATGGTCAGAAAT
>Ga0255395_1067_pt1 | contig 14707 bp, 17 predicted proteins | sample ANMaggSSYBR01F11_FD_182123 | JGI IMG/M metagenome (GOLD analysis project Ga0255395, IMG submission 182123) | Sediment cell enrichment communities from methane seep in Santa Monica Basin, California, United Staets - ANME aggregate JGI... | ecosystem: Environmental > Aquatic > Marine > Cold seeps >...
GATGAAAATCTTGGTATACTGTTGAAATACGCTTTTACTGTTAGATTGCCAACAAATACAAAATGCACCCCTTCAGTTTGGAAAAAATCTCTCAAATTCTCAAAAAGTTCTTTTATATTTTCTTCGGATAGCAATTCTATATTGTTATAATGTATTATAATGTCGTGTCCCGTTCGCTCATTGATTTCTCGACAAATTTGTATGAAAAATTCGGTTAGACTAAAAGAAGTAATATGGCTTGTTATTTTCCTATCTTTGCCATAGCTTCCACCAATACCTGCAATTTGTAAACTCAAATTAGTATCGCTAAACCCTACGTCTGTAATGGATTCTAATTTAGAATATGTTTCCTCCCCTATTGATCCAGGTTTCGATACTTTTAGTGTTGCAAAAATCGCAGCTAATGTATTAAGAATAAATATATCGGAATTCCAATTGCTTTGTATTGCTATTTCTTTAAAAGGTGTAAAATATCCCTTCTCAATTGCATAGCGTCTTACTACGTTAACAAAGCTTGTCTTGCCCACTCCAACCTCGCCATAAACTAAAGTTCGAGACCCTCCCTTTGAACCAAATATTTGTCCTAACTGTTTAATCTGTTCATTTATTCCGATAAAACATTCTAATGGTATTATGCCGCCTTTTACTAAAATGGGTGCACTCGAAAAGGGATTACTTCGTACGCCGTATAATTCCCAAATATCTCTTATAATCTCGATTGTCACACTACCCATATTATATTTGATTATTTAAAAAGGTGTTGGATAGTTACATGAATCCATGTAACAAAGATGTAACTATATCTTATGTTGCCGGTTTGAAAATAAATTCACGTTGTGATAGTCTCATAATCCGCTCCACAAACTCCTTTCGAACACACGCTCAACCTGACCTCGAACACACGCTCAACCTGACCTCGAACAACGCACTGCCCGACTCCCGCAGGAACCGGTATACCCCGTACGAAATGTAACGAGGCCTGTATATAACACATCTTTAGAATTATTCTCTGATTATATGAATATTCCTCTCCTTCCCCACCTCCCCCTTTTCATTAGAAAATTTTATCCTTCCAGATAATAATATTAGCATAATCTTAAATAAGGGAGTTTTTTAGAAATGACCAGAGTAGAAGTACTATTGGATGAGACCCGAACATTCCATCCTCCTGAAGAAATAGTTAAACAGAGCAATGTCAAACAGTGGATGGACGCCCACAACATCCCAAATCTCGAATCACTTTATGAGCGCAGCCAGGACATCGAATGGTTCTGGGGCGAAGTAGAAAAAGACTTAGTAGAGTGGTACTCACCCTACGACAAAGTCCTGGACGGTTCCAAAAAACCCTTCTACCACTGGTTCACCAACGCCAAATACAACATCGTCCACGACGCCCTTGACCGCCACATCGGTACACCCACAGAGAACAAGGTGGCCTACATATTCGAATCCGAACAAGGAGATGTGACCAAACTTACATACCTGGACCTGTACCATGAGGTCAACAAGCTGGCCAATGGTCTTAAAGAACTGGGCGTGGGCAAAAGCGACAGAGTGGAAATATACATGCCCATGATACCTGCCCTGCCCATAGCCATGCTGGCATGTGCAAAGATAGGTGCAGTACACAGTGTAGTATTCTCAGGCTATTCTGCCCATGCACTAAAAGACAGGATTATCGATTCAGGTGCAAAGACCCTGATAACTGCCGATGGTTTCTGGAGAAAGGGGAAGGTCATCAACCTAAAAGCACAGGCAGACGAAGGAGTAGAGGGTACAGAGGTCAATAACATAATAGTCTATAAATGGGCAGAATGTGATGTTCAAATGGGAGAGCACGACCTGTGGTGGCATGAGTTGATAAGTGACCAGTCATTAGAATGCGCTACCGAGATCATGGATTCGGAAGACCCCCTTTTTATCCTGTACACTTCAGGTACTACAGGTAAGCCAAAAGGCGTTTTACATGTTCACGGCGGATATGCAGTAGGAATTTCATTAACACTTAAATGGGTCTTTGACCTGAAACCAGATGATATCTGGTGGTGTGCTGCTGATATCGGATGGATAACCGGACACAGCTACATTGTATATGCCCCGTTAATACTTGGCGTGACCTCAGTGCTTTATGAAGGTGCTCCTGCCCACCCACAGCCAAACAGGTTATGGGAAATGATCGAACGACACAAAGTAAGTGTACTTTTTACCTCACCCACATCCATCAGGATGCATATGCGCTTCGGTGATGAATGGACCCGGAAAAATAATATGGACAGCCTGCGGCTCCTGGGCAGTGTAGGTGAGCCCATCAACCCTGAAGCCTGGATATGGTACTATGAGAACATCGGCAAGGGACGGTGCCCGATAATGGATACATGGTGGCAGACCGAGACCGGTAGTTTTGTAATATCCCCGCTTCCCCTGTCGTCCATGAGACCCGGGTCTGCAGGAAGACCATTGCCCGGTTTTAGCGCCCTGGTACTTGACCATGATGGCAACCCTGTCATAAATGAAGGGGGTAATTTGGTTATGAACAGTCCATGGCCAGCCATGCTTCGCACCCTTTACCATGAGTCAGGGAGGTATGAAGAGCATTACTACAACAAAGCTGGCGAATTTATAACAGGGGATATTGCCAGGGTGGACAGTGACGGTTATTTCTGGATACAGGGCAGGGGCGATGACGTGTTGAACGTATCAGGCCACAGGATAGGCAACTCAGAAGTGGAATCCGCACTGGTCAGCCACCCACATGTCAGTGAAGCAGCGGTAGTAGGCCGTCCCGACGACCTCAAAGGTGAGAGCATAACCGCATTTGTAGTGCTAAAGATCGGAGTTGATCACAGTGAAGAACTGTTACAGGAACTAAGGGGACACGTGGCCGAAGAGATCGGGAAGATCGCCAGGCCGGACACGATATACTTTGTCAACGACCTCCCTAAGACCCGAAGCGGTAAGATCATGCGCAGGGTAGTGCGTTCTGCCCTTATATCAAAGGAAGTAGGAGATATCTCCACCCTGTCCAATCCTGAAGCTGTCCATGAAATAGAAATTGCACTACAGAGCAATAAGAAAACTCATGGATAGTATATCCTTGCCATTGCAGGATTTAGGATAAAATTTGTTTTCAGTAAGTATAAATATTTAAATATCAAACATATTTAGTACTTATGAAACTCTGTCCCAGTGGCATTGCATACCTGGATAAAATATTAGGTGGTGGCCTGCCAAAACCATCATTGATCCTTATCGCAGGCAGCGTAGGTGTCGGGAAAACCACCCTGGCATTACACTCATTATCAGCGGCTGCTGCGAACGGTGAAAAAGCACTCTATATCCCTCTCACGTCCCAGTCACCGGAAAAACTGATGGACTATTTACACAATCACACCTTTTTCAATGATGATATCATTGTCCGTCCTGTCGACCGTTCCACTGCCGAGAAGGACCCACTGACCATACTTCTTGACATAGGTACCATAATGGCTTCTACCAATCCTGACCGGGTAGTGATAAACCCGCTGACTACACTGGGTTTCGGCTTCCCTGTCAGTGAGATACGCCGCTTTTATTATTCCTTTGATGCAATGCTGCAGGACTGGTCTGCCCAAACACTTGTAACAGGCGAATTGAGCAGGCAGGAAGTCCACAATTCGATCCTGTCCCATATTGTAGACGGCGTGATATACCTGGACCAAAGAACGATTGGGAACAAGACTACCAGGAAGATGGATATAATCAAAATGCGGGGTGGGGGTGAAACATCTGATATCAACCGATCTTATGAGTTCAAGATCGAAACAGAAGGCATCCGTATCTTCCCAAAACTTGAACTTCTAAAAAGCGACCAGCAATTGGGCAATCACCAACTGTCAACCGGAGTCAGGGGACTTGACAGCATGATGCATGGAGGGATACCTGCTCAATCCACAGTACTGGTCATAGGGGGACCAGGGACAGGTAAGACACTTCTTGGCCTGCAGTTCATAATGGCAGGACTAAAACAGGGTGAACCTGGAATGATCATACTGTTCGAGGAACGCGAGAACCAGTTGATATATGAAGCATCCAGGATGGGATGGGACCTTAAGGGGTTCATGGATAGTGGCCTGCTTAGGATAATCTATGCATATCCCAGGGATATTTCACCGGACGAACACAACCTGGAGATTAAATCGCAAGTGGAAGACATTAGTGCAAAACGATTGCTATATGATGGGGTCTATAACCTTGAATCAGTCATACCAGATCCAGTAGAATTGAGGGAACATATCAGGTTGCTCACTGATTTTTTAAAATACAAAGGCATCACCGTTATGCTGACCAACGAGGTATCAAAGAAAATTGCACCTGGCAACATACCTAGTATGAGTATATCATCCATAGCTGATGCCATTATCATGCTTAATTTTACAGACGGGCAGAACAGGTTTGACCGTACCATGTCAGTTCTTAAGCTAAGGGGTAGCCACCATGACCTGTCGATAAGGAAATACATTATCTGGGATCATGGTATCGAGATAGTCCAGAAAGGATTTGATGGAATTTAAGTCTGCATTTCAGTCACCACACCCGCTCTGGAAGAGCAGGGCATCGAAAGGGCGAATAGGGTAGCGTAAAAACCAAGTAGCAGAGTTTTATAGCAATGTTAATATATAATGAATGAGCAAGTATAAATATAGAAAGTTATAAATAGTATATTGTATTTAGCGAAAAATACAAGGTCTGTGTGAATATTTATGCTGGGTAAGAAGGTAGTTATTTTAAGGTTTGATGATATTTACCATCGGTTATTCACTCTAATTGCACATTAAGAGGGGATGAAATATAAATGGAATCTTGCTTAGTAAAAAACAAAGAAAAATTAGAATATATTGACAATAAATTATTGGAATCAATATCTAATATCACTGGTTTAAGTATAACAGATATTAGAAATTTGGATATTGAAGATATTGAAGAAAAGGTTGGAATAAATCCCAAACCTAGCAAGATTTTTTTCAATTGGGAAAATTCAGAAAAAGAAGGCTGGCAGAATCTGAGATTTATTGATGAAAACGAATTGATCAAACGTGAAAAGCGGATGGATAAAGAGCTAAGGCAACTCTGAGGTAAATTTTTGAATCCAGATGAACCATTATCGCCTGCAGTCCTAACTAACTTAAGAGAAATAATGGGACATGCCTATCACATTTCTCGTGATGCTACGATTTATAGTGAAGTTGTCACAGGAGAATTAAACTATAAAGGTATGGGTGAACTTCGAGATGTTTTGGAACATCTTTAAAGAGCTATTAATACAACTAATGAAGAAGAGGCACTGAATGATTTAACCGAAGCATATGAACATATGCGTAGAGGAGCTGTAGAAAGTGTTCAAAGAGCAGCAACAAAAGAATATTTTGAGACTTTAGAAGCCATAAGAATGAGATTGTCGGAAAAGTACCTGTAAAGCGCCTAAATTGAAACTTCCAGAAATATTGTTTAACCTAAATCACTATGCTGCGCCCGGTCAAGTTTATACAGTAAAGCTGAAATATTCGAAAATAAGGCTTTTCCGACAATCTCAAGAATACCTTCCTTAGCCTTTAGGGTAGCTTTTTTGGAAGTCCCTGACAAAGGGAAAGTTAGAAATCTTAGAATGGATGCAATGGAAAAAATCGCCAAAGGTCGCTCTAACAAAGCTGATAAAGACAAGTGGGAATCTTCAATCGAAGATTTTAAAAGCGCTATCGAAAATTGTTTTGAATTGAAGGATATGTTTCCATCCAATATCGAAGTTAAATATAGAATGTTGACAATTATATTTGGATTAATATCTGTAATTTCATTAATATATGCTTATTTTAAATGATGATTTATTTGAAATTTTAATATGAACCATGCGCAGTTTAATCGCATGTACAGTCACAGACCTCGGGCTGGAAGCGCCGGGGCATCAAGATGATGCTCAGAACTTTTATTTTTAAGCCGTTTTACCTGCTTTTAAAGTTCGAGGTAGGCACATGTTCACAATTCAGAAGTAATTTTTATAAAATTAATGGAATATCAGGTAGATTATTTAATATATCCTCGTATTTTTTATATTTAGATAATGTTCTCACAACAATAGGTAATGGCTCTGGCCATATTTCTGGAAGATTTACTTCTCCTTTTGATTTGACAGTAAAAGCAAGATGCTCAGCTGGCGGATCAAATTGTGCATTAATATCTTCTCTGTTACCTCTCGGATCAATATGGTACCATCCTATCTTGGGTAGAAATACTGCAGTCAAACCATGGAGACAAAATAGAAGGCCATTTTCATCTATGCTTAATCGCTGATAACATAAACCAGAAGGGATTCTATTGGCTCTCAAAAAAGCTGCTAATAAATGACTTTTTGCATAACAGAAGCCAGTTTTATTTTCCAATACTTCAGATGCTTTCAAGGTCACCGGGTTCATTTGAAAATCAGAGCTATGATATATTTCATCTCTAACCCATTCAAAACAACTTTTAGCAATCTCAATTGGATTATCTAAATTGTTTGATAATTCAAGAGCTTGTTCTAAGACTAAAGGATGCTGCCAGTCAATTATATCTGTTGATTTTAGAAACTCTTGCATTCGAAATATCAATGAGTACTAGATTCTTATACTTTTCTTCTGGATATGCACCTAAATTTCAGAATTTCAATAAAGATTTGGTTTATCTCGCATATGGGAGCATGAGAACGAGCGCAACTGCAATAACTATCCCCGTACTAACAGTACAGGGTCTTACTATACTTATATAATACGGTTTGTTGCTTTGAATCCTGTTAAATGGTTATTAATTATAGTGCTCTGAATTTTGAGACACTGATTACACAGATTGACAGTAGTTGTAAAAATAAGTGTAATCGATGAAATCTGTGTCTACATTAATCTTGCATTTGACCATAGTTTTTGAAGCGGATACGAATTTAATGTTATTCGACAACGAACTTGGTACCGTAATAGATCATACCCTTTTCACTTTCCTCACCCAGTTTCCTGAACACCGGACGTACCCTGGTACCAATCTCTAATTCTTCTGGTTCGCATATTACCTGCCCGGTCAGGCTTGGACCTTCGTTAAGCTTAATGATTGCCAGGTTATACGGGACCTGGTTGTCATAGCCCTTAGCTGCCGTATGGATTACAGTATAAGTGATAACCTCGCCTTTGCCTTCGAACTGGTAACTCTCGATCTTCCCATCCCTGCGGCAGGTGGGACACATCTGCCTGGGCGGGAAATAATATTCTCCACAAGTAGTGCAGTGTGTGCCTATGAGATTGTACCTATGCGGGATCTTTCTCCAGAACCTTGCAACTGTCATTTCATATCACCTGTCCCTCGAAAAAATATGTACCACAGCAGTACCACCCGAACCGCCTACGTTATGTGTCATACCGATTCCGGCACCATCAACCTGGCTTTTACCTGCTGTTCCCCTCAGTTGCTCTGTGATCACCACTGCCTGTTTGATACCAGTGGCTCCTACCGGATGCCCGCAGGCCTTAAGACCGCCCGATGTATTCACAGGCATGCGGCTGCCAATGGCAGTCTCGCCATCTTCTGATGCCCTGCCGCCATCACCTTTTTTGAAAAATCCAAGGTCTTCTATAGCACATATCTCGGCAATAGTAAAGCAGTCGTGCACTTCCACCAGATCAATATCGTCAGGAGTAAGTCCGGCCATTTTATATGCACGCTGACCCGCCACCACTGAAGCGTCCAGTGTGGTTATATCCGCCCTGTCGTGGAGGGAGATAGGACTGCTGGCCTGGGTCGTGGCCTTCACGTATACTGGAGTGTCGGTATATTTCTTTGCAACATCTGCCGGGGCCAGTACCACAGCAGCCGCACCGTCAGATATTGGAGAACAATCGAACATGTGCAGGGGCTCGGCCACCATGTTGGACCGCAGTACTGTATCAATAGTGATCTCGTTTCTGAACTGGGCGATCGGGTTCATGGTACCGTTATGATGGTTCTTCACCGAAACAGCAGCCAGCTGCTCTGATGTAGTACCGTATTTATGCATATGAAGCCTGGCTATCATGGCATATAGACCCGGGAACGTGGCACCCATGATGCCTTCCCATTCCCTGTCGGCCGCTGCTGCCAGTGCATCAGTGGCTGTGTCCAGGTCTACATCTGTCATTTTCTCGCCACCTGCGGCCACTATAATATCAGCATATCCGGAAGCCACTGCCAGAATGCCCTGGCGCAGTGCAAGGCCGCCGGAAGCACATGCTGCTTCCACTCTTGTGGCGGGCACATGCAGTTCACTGGCCAACCCGGAATAATCGGCTATCAGGCTGCCCACATGTTCCTGCTCCACAAACCTGCCACCGCTCATATTACCCATATACAGACCGTCGATCTCTTCCCCCTGGATACCTGCATCTACGATAGCGGACACTCCGGCCTCAACGAAAAGATCCCTCAGGGAACGGTCCCATAACTCTCCGAACTTTGTACAGCCAGTACCTATAATTGCAACATCCCTCATCCTGCATCACACCCTTATCTTACCCTTATGCTTGGCATAGTTTGCATAATCCAGGTATATCGGATCGGAAAGCAATTCATGCACCTTTGGAGCACCATTGCGTATATCTTCTATCTTATCAGTGACCGTGATGCTGAAAGCATCACTGCCTGCACCTGAACCAAAAGCTGTCATAAATATCCTGTCCCCTTCCTTTGCCTGGTCCAGGATGGCGGCCAGCCCGATCATGCATGAACCGGAATATGTGTTACCTAACATGGGAACCACCAGTCCCGGCTTTATTTGCTCATTGGTGAATCCAAGCATCCCGGCAACCCTTTCAGGGAACTTACCATTGGGCTGGTGGAATACTGCATAATCATAATCCAAAGGCTTTGAACCGATCTTTTCCATCAGGCCGTTTGCCGCCGCGGTCACGTGCTTGAAATAACCCGGATCTCCGGTAAACCTGCCCCCGTGTTCAGGATAAAGCATTCCCTCACGCCTCCAGAAATCAGGGGTATCGGTTGTAAATGAGTATGTATCTTCGATAATTGCTGCCAGGTCAGATGAGCCTATCACATAGGCAGCACCTCCGGCAGCAGCCGTATATTCCAGTGCATCACCCGGCGCACCCTGGGACACGTCCGAACCTATGGCCACGCCAATATCTATCATGCCTGAAACTACCAGGCCCATGCAGGTCTGGATAGCGGCTGTACCTGCCTTGCAGGCAAATTCAAAATCGGCTGCTGTAAGGACCGGTTCAGCCCCTATGGCCGCTGCCACTATGGTACTTGTGGGTTTAACGGCATATGGGTGGCTCTCGGACCCTGTATAAATAGCACCGACCCTGGAAGTGTCAATATTGCCTCTTCTTACAGCACTGCGTGCTGCTTCAACAGCAATGGTAATGGCGTCCTCGTCAAGGTCGGGTACTGATTTTTCATTAACCTTCAGCCCTTTCTTGATGGATACGGCATCTGCTCCCCAGACCGAAGCGATATCTTCCAGTTTTATGCGGTATCGGGGGATATATACGCCGTATGATACAATGCCTACTTTCATATGGTTCACCTAACTTATGGTAATAATATTATATTTCGAAGAATAATGGCCTATCTGGTAAATCTGTTGTGGTTGCCGTTAATGTGATTGAAGTATCTCGATCATCGATTCCACAGGCATCATTGTGGACAATAAGTGAATGTTCTCAACCTCTGCGATCTTCCTGGCAACGGAGTCAACGTCATTTCCTTTAAGCCCGTGAAGCACAATGGCACCGGGCTTGAGGCTGGTAACCCTTATGGCAACCAGCGGAGACCTGCCCGTGGATACCCTGGTGAAGATCATGGCCCTCTCTGTGCTCCATCCGTAAAGTCGGTGGAACTCATAGGAAGGCAATTCAAGGATTGCCTTGAGGCTGTCTACTACTGTGTAACCGTATAGCTGTTTATCGTATTCTGATTTTCGTGTGTGTATTATTTCAGCTTAAATAAGGTCTGCAAGTTCGGTCACGGGCATGGGGGAAGTATATTCATGGATGTCGAACACGATTTTTTTATCATAACTTTCAGATATCATGTTCTCATAAGCACGGATCTTTTTACTACCACGCTGTTCGTCGATATCAAGCAATGCGTTCACGATCTTGCTTACAATGACAGTACCTGGTGACTTCCTACGGCCGCTCTCGTAATCACTTATGACCGAAGGTGAGACATCCAGGAATGTGGATAGGTCTGACTGGGCCACATCAAAATTCAGCCTCCATTTTTTCATAACATCTCCGGGCTTGTTAGAGAGTGTTATCTCGCCAGCCATTTTTTCAGCAAGGCGGTTCTTAATATCACTATCGGTATTATCCCCTTGCATGTAGTGTACTAATTTACCTGCACATAATATAAACCTAACGAATACCACATCGTCATTTGACGAAGTGGTCAACAACTATACCTATAAAAGGTTCAATAATTATACCTATAAAAGGTCAATAACTATACCTATAAAAGGTCAATAACTATACCTATATAATTGAACTAAATCATAGCAGTAATTGACAAGGAATGGAATAGCCATGAGTGATGCAGAAATTAAAGCCGAGCTTATAGCCGTTGGTACTGTTAATATCGACAGGTCATTACTTGGCGATATTACCGTACCCACGGCAGGACCAGGAGCAGGTAAAACAGCATTTTTCTTCAGGTGGAACGGGCACCGGGTCAGGCTGGCAGTAGGTGAAGGGTCAAAGTTAAAAGCTGTGGCAGAGAACGGCGATATCGTGATATTCAAGGGACCGAAAGTATTGGCCAGGGGGCATCTTGAAGAGGAACTGATACACTGCCCACAACAGGCATATATCACCATCAGCGAGCAGTGTATTTTTGACTGCAAGTACTGTCCGGTCCCAAAACTCTCAGGTAAGATCAAGAGTCAGGGCGAGATCGTTCGTATGGTGGAGGAGGCGTACAGCACGGGTAACTTGAAGGCGATTTCCATTACATCGGGCGTGGCAGGGTCTGCTGAAGAGGAAGTGGAACGGGCAGTAGAGGCTGTAAAAGCCCTCAGGAAATATAATCTACCCATAGGGGTGTCTGTCTACCCCACAGCCGATTCCAACCGGAAATTGAAGGAAGCGGGGGTAGTGGAAGTAAAGTACAATGTGGAGACAATGGACCGCGAAATATTCAAACGTGTATGCCCGGGTATGGACCACGATTTCATAATTGTGAAACTGAAAGAAGCAGTTGGATTGTTTGGCAGGAACTTCGTATTTTCAAACTTTATTATCGGCCTGGGAGAATCTGACGAAACTGTGGAAGCAGGACTTGAGGAACTGATTTTAATGGATGTAGTGCCCATACTAAGGGCAGCAAGCATGCATCCGCTGCGGGTGGGTGAGATAGAGATAGAGCGGCCTACCGGTGAGAGGCTCTTAAAACTTACACGGATACTGCGCCGAATATTGGATGAGCAGGGGCTGCGGGCCGATGTGTCCCAGACCATGTGCCTGCCCTGTACCGGATGCGATCTGAACCCGCACCTGGACCTGTAAGATGGGGGTGACGTGATATATTAGGTACGTACCGGGAATGACTGCACATGGTTCATAATACCGAACGGGTGCTACAAGGATGAGTATGTTAAACACTCACCAAAGGGGGCCTGTGGAGATTATTGAGACCGACTAAGTTCCATAAGATTATTGTAAATTTTCTCCATGGCAGCATCCAGTCCTTTCTTGTTATTATAGCCTTCAACGATCTCCTGTAGATATATTTCAGGCTGCTCTTTCAATTCATGCACTGAATTTATGATGTTGGGTACCGCCCTGGTAATATTGTCAACAACCGGAACTGTGGCACACCGGGCTGTCCTGGACAGGGGGTTCAAGTCAACAGCAATGACCTGCTTACCCATGGCCACCAGGGCTTCGCACCTATCCCCGTCTTCAAGAGGCACGAACACCACGTCTGCTGAATAGCTACCCTCACTGCATACCCGCCCCCTCTCTGATGACAGGCCGGGAATGGAAGCATCAGTTTCGGCACCCAGCACACGCCGGGCACCGTGAGATTTTAGGTGTTCAATGATCTTAAGCACCCTCTCTTCGGTCCTGTAGAACAGGTTCACTTCCAGGGGTGCATCCAGTAATATTGATAATTCCACAAGCTCTCCCGGGACAAGGGCCGCAGCGTTGCCGTTCACTGATATAACCGGGGTCCTGGCCAGCAGCAGCATGGCAGCCGCAATACGTTCGGCGGCACAGGCAGAAGATGTAGTGCACTCACCGATAAGATAATCAAAGGCTTCTCCCCTACCCTGGGCTATCAGCCCTTTAACACTGGTAATACCTGATTCCACACCACTCACTATACCCTCCCTGGTAACAAGAGACTGGTACCTGGGGTGGTCTTCAGGGATTTGGTTCATGTGGCCTTTTAATGGGGTCCAATGGTTTTAATCCCACAGGCGTACCTTGATTAAGTGATACTTTTATTTTTGAGTGGATTTTAGGTTTGATCCTCAGTTGTTTAATCAGTTGCTTGCGTCCGCTCTCATCTAATTTACAATACAAAGTCCAAAAAATATCCATAATTACATACCCTATATTTATTCAATATCAGCAAAATATAATCTACCCTTATCACGTATAAACATTATGGTGTTGTCCTATCTACTGATATGCATTTTCCATCAACGAAGGATATAGCATTTCTATGATCGTCTCAAGGTTTTGTATATCCTCTATATTATATCTTACGAGTTTGTCCAGCGCTGCCTGGCTGCCACGCTTGTATTGGTACCACAATCGCACTGCATCGAAACCTGATAGACCTGTGGTTTCGTCAGACCTTGAAAGTCCCAATTCGGTTTCGATACGTTTCAGCCCCCCGGTCAGGCCCAGCCTGCGAAGGGGATATAGCAGGTCGATATGAAGCTGGTCGAAACTGACACCTGGCAGATGATGCTCAATAAAAGGAAGGTCGAACCGTGCTCCGTTGAAAGTGACAATGACCTTGCACCCTTCCAAGGCCTGTGGGAAATCTTCCAGGTCGATGCCGCTTATAAACACCTTTGTTCCATCACTGCCATGTACACCGATCATGGTTATCTCATCATAATTTTGGGACAGTCCTGTGGTCTCAATATCCAGGAATATGGTATTTTCCCTGAATTCCCTGTATGCCCGCCAGTGCTCTTTTTTGGGGAGGTTATTGGCAAAGTATGTGTGGTCACGGACATTTAGCTTCTCTTTTGATGTGCTGATACCTTCCAGTATATGTCTTAGTTTTGATTCCGGTAGTCCGGCACGGTGGGGCTCTTCCCAAAATTCATCCCAGGACTTGATACCGCAGTCCCATATCTTTCTCTCTGTTGTGGCACCTATCCCGGGCAGGTGGATGTAACTGTTGGTGAGCATATTGAGTAATAGGGTCAACCTGATATAAATATCCCAACATTAAATGCCACGAACCTACTGCTGGAAGAGGATGCATCAGGATTGGTGCCTCTCGTTTTTGATGGGGGGTGGGGGAATCAATCTTCCGGATAGCAGTCAGAATAATGTAAGTGGAACACCGCGGATTCGAACCGCAGTCCAGGCGACCTAAATAATCAAGCATCTGCCAGGCTTCCGGCTGCCCTCTAATCAACATGCGCAAGGGTCGGCCTGGCCTGGTGAATATCTACTTATGATAGAGACACCTGAATTAAATCCTGGATTCTAAAAAGTTAAATAATCTTCAAATCCCCATCCGGATAAGAAATATTCTCAAGATGACTGCTCTTGCAACTTTTCCTGCAGCCATAAATTCACAAGAGTATCAGGTGAAATACCGCGGCGTCTGGCAGATGCCTGGATTTTATCCGAAAGTTCATTGTCCACTGCATAATATATCAATTCGGATTGGATATCAACTTCGAACTCAGCAGGTCTGGTTTCATCCCAATAATCGGCAAGCTCATGTATATCCCAGAACTCCCCAATTTCGTTATAGTCCCGTGCTTTTGATATAGAACTTTTATTGTTGTTCATATTTTTTCCTTTCAGCAACAGTCATATCTCGTGCAGACAGTATAAGTGCATGTTTATTTTTTTTGTATATAAAGAAGAGGATTAGAAACCTGCCTGCCTTTGATCTGCCAAGGGCGGCATATACATTTTCATTCGGATAGAATCCCTTCTCAACAAAACGGAATTTCGGATTACTACCAAATACTTCATGTACTTCATCTTGCTGTACATTATGTTTTTGTACAAGTTTTTCAATGGTTTTGTCTGTCCCCATATAAGACCAATGATTTTCAATTTTACTCTCTCGATCGTGATCAATTAATTGACATTATTTACTTTTAGGAAATCCTATAATTCCTATTTTACATTCATGTTAAAGTTACTTATTGCAGATAAACTTCATTATTTTATCCTCCCCTACCACACTACGTCACATCTGGCACTTTTTTTAAGTAGCATAAGGTCCATAACCGTATATTAGGGAGATATTACCATATAATTGGAGAGTGGCCATGGTGAAGAGCATACATATTGCAATTGCACTGGTCTGTATGGCAGTAGTGCTGGCAATAATAATCCAGCCGGTTCGAAAGGAACCTCATGTGGGAAATGAGGTTGGAGATACAATCGTCCTTCCTGGACCACGAGACTCTGGTGAAGTATCGGTTGAGGAAGCGCTGCTTGATAGA
>Ga0255395_1068_pt1 | contig 14633 bp, 15 predicted proteins | sample ANMaggSSYBR01F11_FD_182123 | JGI IMG/M metagenome (GOLD analysis project Ga0255395, IMG submission 182123) | Sediment cell enrichment communities from methane seep in Santa Monica Basin, California, United Staets - ANME aggregate JGI... | ecosystem: Environmental > Aquatic > Marine > Cold seeps >...
ATGCTACAGGTGCACATGCAGGTTCCCTGCTGGGTGATGTGAGGCACGACCCGTTCCAGAGCGGAGGCTTGGAAACCCCTGCCCATGACAGGGTGGAAGGTGGAGCCATTCATAAAGCGCATAAAGGTGTGCTGTTCATAGACGAGATCAATACCCTTGGGCTGGAATCCCAGCAGAACCTGCTGACAGCCCTGCAGGAGAAGGAATTTTCCATCACTGGCCAGAGTGAGCGCTCCTCGGGCGCAATGGTAAAGACAGAACCTGTTCCATGCGATTTCACCATGGTCACTGCCGGTAACCTTGATGCTTTGAGGGGAATGCACCCGGCACTGCGTTCAAGGATCAAGGGTTACGGTTATGAGGTTTATATGAGTGATACCATACCTGACAATGTCGATAACAGGCAAAAACTTGTCAGGTTCGTGGCACAGGAAGTGATAAGGGATGGTAAAATACCCCATTTTGACAGTAGTGCAACTAAAGAGATCATCCTGGAAGCAAGGCGCCGGGCAGGCAGAAAAGGACACCTAACCCTGAAACTGAGGGACCTGGGCGGTCTTGTCAGGGTTGCGGGTGATATTGCGCACTCTGAAAATGCTGATATGACACTTGCAGAACATGTGCTTAAGGCAAAGAGCATTGCCAGGTCTGTGGAACAACAGCTTGCCGACCAGTACCTTGAACGGAGAAAGGATTACAAGATGTTCGAACAGGAAGGCAGCCAGGTGGGAAGAGTTAACGGCCTTGCGGTTATGGGAAGCGATTCAGGGATCATGCTCCCCATAATGGCAGAGGTGACGCCTGCCCAGTCCAGTTCCGAAGGTAGGATCATAGCCACAGGTATGCTCAAGAAGATCGCCAGGGAAGCTGTTGATAACGTATCAGCCCTGATCAAAAAAGTAAGTGGCAAAGAAACCAGGTCAATGGATGTACATATCCAGTTCATCGGTACCTATGAAGGAGTGGAGGGCGACAGTGCGTCCATCAGTATAGCTACTGCCGTGCTGTCAGCTTTCGAGAACATTCCTGTTGACCAGTCAGTGGCCATGACCGGATCGCTGTCAGTAAGGGGTGACGTGCTTCCGGTGGGCGGCGTGACCTACAAGATCGAGGCTGCAGCCCAGGCCGGTATCAAGACCGTGATTATACCCAGATCAAACATGGGTGATGTCATGATCGAGGATGAATACAAGGACAAGATCGAGATTGTCCCTGTGAGCAATATCACCGAGGTACTGGATAAAAGCCTTATTGGGCCTGAAAAGAAAAAACTGATCAAGACCATTAAGAAATCATACGCCTTTCCAAAGCTGAACCTGGGCCTGACTGATAATATTCCAGGGTCATCAGTGCCGGCACCTCAATAGGCAGGGATATACTTTGAACAATTCACAGGTTGATTTCCATGACATCAGGGTACTGAAAAGTTCAGGACTCAGCATTTTTATCGATAATGGTGAGATAGAACAGATATCAAATAACTATACCAGTGGAACAGCATGTCGTGCACTGGTCAACGGGTCGTGGGGTATTGTCTCATCCGACAACACCAGAGATCCTGAAAGCATGCTTTTTTCAGCAGCAAAGCTATCCAGCCAGGCACATAGAAGGTCTCCAAGACCGAGTATCGATCTGGCCCGGGTGGAATCTCCTTTGATACATGACCTTCCGGTAGTTGAAAAAAACCCTGCCGATATTCCAATTGAGGATAAAGTAGAACTTATGCTTGATATCCACAAACGGACAAAGGTACAGGATGTTTCAAGTTCCACTGTAATGTATTCCGAAAGTGTGACCGAAGTGGAATATAGTAACTCAGAGGGTGTGGAGGTTTCATACAGCCAGGTTCGGACAGGGTTTGCAGTAACTGCGGTGGCTTCACGCAATGGTGTGTTCCAGATGGGCAGGGAGAGCAAGTTCAATGTGTGCGGGTACGAGCTGTTCGACAGGTACGATGCACTGGAGCTGGCAGAGACAGCAGGGAATACTGCAAGGGACCTGTTATTGGCCAGTGTGCCAAAAGGCGGCAGGATGCCAGTGATACTTGACCAGGAACTGGCAGGTGTTTTCATCCACGAGGCTGTGGGTCATGCAGCAGAGGCAGACCATGTGGCAGAGGGAAATTCCATCCTTGCAGGCAAGATCGGTAGCCAGATCGCTTCTTCCTGTATAACTGTCATAGACGACCCGTCCATGCACGGTTATGGCTACTATCCTGTTGATGACGAAGGAGTGGAATCCAGACCCACTACATTGATAGAAAATGGAGTCCTGAAGTCGTACCTGCATAGCAGGGAGACAGCTGCACTATTTCCGGATACCGGCCGGCCTGGTAATGCCAGGTCCCAGGGGCTTTCAAGACCCATTATCAGAATGAGCAATACTTATATCAAAAATAGTGATTCCTCTTTCGGGGAGATGTTATCTGAGATAAAGGACGGTATTTACCTGATCGGCAGTCGCGGGGGACAGGTGAATCCGGGCGAGGGTGTGTTCCAGTTCAATGCAGAGCGCGGGTTTTTGGTGGAGAACGGTGAACTGACCACACCTGTTAGGGATGTTTCACTGTCAGGACATACAATGGATATCTTAAAGCACGTGCAGATGGCTGCCGGTGATATGAAAATGACCTCTGGCAGGTGCGGCAAAGGCGGGCAGCTTGCGCCTGTATGTGATGGGTCGCCGCATATCCTGGTCTCAGAGGCTATGGTGGGGGGAAGCGGATGAGTAGTGATATCAATATTATTTATGACATGGCCAGAAAGGCGCAAAAAGCTGCAGAGCGCTCAGGTGCCGATGAAGTGGAAGTATTCGGGCTTATGGCCAGCAGCGTTAATGTGGACATCCAGCTGGACAGGATCGACCTTGCAAAGGAAAGTTTTTCAAAGGGAATTGGTGTCAAGGCGATAGTAAATGGTGCAGTGGGTTTTTCGTCCACAAATGATCCTGCGCGCATCATAGATGCGGCAAAATCCGCCACAAGTTCGGCAAGGGTACGACACAGCGACCCTGACTGGACCGGACTGCCGCAGGCTTGTGATTACAGGGTGGTAAAAGGCATCTACGACCCCAGGATAGCCAATATAGATGTGGAAACCTGCATTGACCTGACCATGAAGATGATCGATGGGGCGGTATCGCTGGATGGTGCAAGACCCACGTCAGGGAAGTTCACATGTTTGGGGTCTGATTATGTGATACTGAACTCCAATGGTGTTGAAGTGAAGGAAGCTTCCACAAGGATCGATGGTTTTATTGAGTGCCGGGCCGGGGATGGTGATAAAATGTCCACTGCTTATGAGTTTGATATGTCCCGTAACCTTGATATTGATTTTTACCGCATTGGCAGCGAGGCTGCCAGACAGGCGCTTGAAGGTGTAGGCGGTGCGGGTGTTGATACATGCAAGACCGACGTTCTTTTTAAACCAAGTGCAATAGCCGATATTTTGGAAAGTACTTTTATCAATTCACTCGATTCTGAGAATATCCAGAAGGGGCGCTCGGCACTGGCTGGTAAACTGGGTGAGAAAATCGGTGCAGACGGCCTGGATATTGTAGATGACGGACTGCTGGAGGGTGGTATAGGATCGTCCCGCTCGGATGATGAGGGAACACCGTCAAGGACCAACCGCATCCTGGAGAACGGGGTGTTGGGTACTTACCTGTATGATAAATATACGGCAGGTAAGGATGGTGTGGAGTCCACGGGCAGTGCGGTGAGGGGTAATTATGCCCAGACCACTTATATTGATGTCAGGAACCTGAAGATAGAGTATCCGGCCAGTGATATTATTGCTGAAACACAAAAAGGGGTGCTGGTGGGTTCGGTGATCGGGGCTCATACAGCCAATCCCATCTCAGGGGATTTCAGTGTAGAAGCCCGCAATTCGTTTTTAGTTGAGGACGGGGATATAGGCAGCCCGATCAAGTCCATGATGGTGACCGGGAATGTGTTCGAACTGCTGCATAATATCAGCGGTGCGGGCCGTGATACGAGGGTACTGGGTAATATTATTACGCCTACGGTGAAGGTATCAGGCCTGAAGATAGTTGGATAATGTAAATAAAAGGGGGGTCAAGCTTTTGAAAATCTATATGATGATCTCGTCGTACTGAACAAGGGATTGAATAATATTAGGGAAAATAAATTCTAATCGCCTTCAATTGGTGGTATCTTCAATTAAATAAAATGGTTGAAAAGTATGTGGACATTTAAGTCAAAATCAGTTTAAATTAATAATGAATACACAACAAAATCAAAAAAGTAATAGTAACGATATATATTTGGAAGAATATAAGGCATTACGCGATGAAATTCTTTTAAGGGCCAGAGAAAAAAATCGAACAATTAATCACGTAATTCTTCTCATCTCTGCACTTAGGCAACTCACGAATAATAATTTACCCATTTTCCCCCACCTGATTTACATATTGATTTTTCATCAAATAACAACTGGCAAAAATACTGGTACCCCATATATCAAAATTTGGGCAAAATTATAGGAAAATTTTATTATTGATCGTCCCATTACGAATTCAATAAATCATGAGGGATGGATTGTAAGATGAAAATAATTGAGATAACAGAGGACATCAAGTCGATTTTCAAGAATGCGGCGAACAAAATGAGCGGTGCTAAAAGAAGAGAATACATTGGCGAGATTACTATTAAATTACTGGATGGTAATGCTCGTAAAACAGAGAGAGAATTTGGTTGGGGCAGAAAAACGGTTAAGACGGGTATGGCCGAGTTAACTACTGGTATAAGATGTCTAAATAATTATTCTGCTCGTGGCAACAAGAAGACCGAGGAAAAAATGCCTGAACTTGCCTATGATATACAATCAATAGTTGATCCGAAGAGTCAGGCCGACCCAAAATTTCAGACGCCTTTTTTGTATACAAGGATAACGGCGAAAGCAGTTCGTCAAGCCCTGATTGACGAAAAGGGGTACACAGATGACGAACTACCCTGTGAAAACACTATAGGTGATATTCTAAAGAGAATTGGGTATAATTTGAAGCGGATTCAGAAGACCAGACCGCTCAAAAAGATTCCTGAAACGGATGAGATTTTTGAAAACGTTGATACAATCAATCGTCAGGCAGATAACAATCCGGAGGCACTGAGGATTTCAATTGATACAAAAGCTAAAGTGAACGTCGGAAAGTTATCCAGAGGTGGAAAAACTAGAGAAAAAGAACCTGAGGGGGCTTTAGATCATGATATGGAGCCAGATCTCAAAATGGTCCCTTTTGGAGTATTTGAACCATCGAATGATCACATATCGATCCTATTCGGAACCTCAAATGAGACCAGTGATTTTATTGCAGATGGTTTGGAACTATGGTGGGAGGAAAATAAAGAACGTCACAGTCATATCAAAGAGTTGGTCATAAATCTGGATAATGGACCCCATATAAACAGCCATAGAACTCAATTCATCAAAAGGATGATTGAGTTTGCTGATAAAACAGGTTTGAAAATCCGGCTGGTTTACTATCCACCTTACCACAGCAAATATAACTCGATTGAACGATGTTGGGGGGTTTTAGAGGTGCATTGGAATGGCACGCTCCTGTCTTCCATCCATAAAGTCATCGGATGGGCTGAAACTATGACATGGAATGGTGTGTATCCCGCTGTTCATCTTGTCGATAAAGTTTACCAAAAAGGGGTTAAATTAACAAAAGAAGCAATGAAAATCTGCGAAGAGAGAATCGAAAGATTGGAAAATTTACCAAAGTGGGATGTCACCATAAACCCCATATTTGGGTAAATTATTTATTGGGAATTTCCTTATTGTTGCTATTTGGCAGATACCTGGTAGAATTGAACCAGAGAGAACATATATAATTTTTTTATTGATTGTCCCTCTGATTTCCTTTATGTTAGCATTAATTTATTGCTGGCATGATTTAATGATAGCAAGTATAGGAGGTTATATCAATCAACTTCTCCGTCCAAAGTTGGCAGAATTGTATGGTAAAGAAGATATTTTAGGGTGGGAAAGATGAGATTGTCGGAAAAGCCTAATATTCAAATATTTTAGCTTTGCTGTCTAAACTTGACCAGGTGCAGCATGCTGATTTAGCTTTAACAATATTTCTGGAATTTTCAATTTAGGCGCTTTTAAGGTACTTTTCCGACAATCTCAAAGATATCTACAAAAATGTAGACAATCTTTTTCATGGAAAACCATGAGTTTTTTAAATAGAGTAATTCTTGTTTTGCCTATTCCAATTTCTACTATTTCTTTATTGGTTTTGATGGAACCATTTTTTTTAAGCAGTATTAAAATTACTTTATTGATTTTCAATTTTTTAATGTTTGTGTGTATACTGATTATATTCTTATTAATAGATCGCAAATATCTAAAAATAAAACAATAATGTTTCAAGAGGAGAGGGTATAAACTTTACAATTAATATGGAGATGTTCGGTTTTTCCTTGTATAAAATCAATTAAATGTCCATCCAACACCTGCCGCCGTCCAAGTCCCATCCAGTGTGGATGCAGTTGCGTGAAGATATATACCGTTTCATCTACGAGCGGACGAAACTGGAAGGGCAGGTGGAAAAGGAGGGAATGGTAAGGGTGGCTCCCCAAGACCTGGACCCGTACCCTGGCAGGTTCTTAAGAAGTGACCTTGAAGAGAAGATAGAGGGTGCGTGCAGACTGCTGTCAGAAGAGTATCTTGAGCAGGGTGACATTGCTGGCAGTGAAGAGGCGCTGCAAAACATTGAGCTGTCCAGGACCGATGCAGTGCCTGTATCCAATCCTTTCCAGGACCTGTGTGAGTTACAAAAACGCTGGAAGAGGCTGATGGAGGTTACGGCCAGGGAAGGGGTGCGCTCCGGGCTCAGGGAGATTATTGAAGGGGAAAAAGGGTGACGAGAGAAATGTATGGGACATGATGCCATACTGCAGGTAAGGGCAGACAGGGAGATAACTGGGGATGAGACCAGATTGGTAAGTAACATTATCGAGAAATACTGTGGCGGCGCAGGCTATGAGTTTCTTGATGTTAAGCGGGGGATTGATGTCTATATCACCAACGTGGCCAGTGTCAGGCATGCGGCGGCCAGGATCATGAAGGTGCTTGGAGACAGCAAGAAGGAGAGTTCGAAGTACTTGAGGGTTGAGGGGGGTCGGGTGTTGTACCAGTTCACGGTACGGTTGAAGCTGCCGCAGGAAGCTTCGGGGGCGAGGTATGGGTTTTGATTTTCTCTTAATGCCAAATATGTGACTTTTCCATTTTATTTAGCAGATATTTTGGCAAAGATTTTCAGGAGGTTTCGTTTTCATCAACTAACAAAAATTTGATCAATGAGATTAATCCAGACAATACAGGTGTTAAAATCATTATCATAACCGCAGCTGTGATACCCCAGATCAACATCCCGGTATAGAATGAGTAAATTAAAATGAATATTGAAATGATTACTGCCGAAACCAGACTACGTTTGGTGAAAATTACTATCTTATTCCTGGTCTTGGTATGTGTTTTGTCAAGAATTTTTAAATCACTGAATTCAAGGTCACTAAACGTTATTGAGCGAAATAATCCATTATTAAAACGGTTCAGGACCAATATTACTGTTCCGAGTAAAAAAGCCATGAAAAATAATATTGGAAGTATAACTATGATACCCCAGATCAACGTCCCTGTATAGAATGAGTAGATAATGATTTTAAAAGAAATAATGAATGTTAATGATACAAGGATTATGGCAATCGTAACAACCAGGTCACGTGCAGTCTTTTCTTTCAAATCAATACTCCCAGTATTAATTGGCTGTTTTAATGTTAAATGTTATCCTGCAATAGATGAAAAATTGGTTTTACAGCTTGCAGGTTGGTCAGGTCGATACACAACATCATTGTGCAATACTGAAGCGGCCATGATAATGAAAGTGCTGGGAGGCAGCAGGAAGGAGAGTTCGAAGTATTTGCGAGTGCAGGGCGGAGGGTGCTGTACCAGTTCACGATACGAGTGAAACTGCCGCAGGAGGCTTCAGGGGCGAGGCATGGGTTTTGATTGGGAAGTCGAGGTATTTAAGAAGTGGATTATTAGGGATTTCAACGATCTCTTAAACAGCAACTGTTAGAGCCATAATTGTTTTTCATCTTATTAAGTCAGATTACTTAGGGCAAGTATATCCAGAATACTGCTCTGCTAACATACCATGTTCGTAATTTATGTCAGTATTTTGATAATTCAAACAATTCTGAAGGTAGCTCATCGATAGGTAATAAAACGATTGGGGTGGCCTGAAATCTTCATCAACAAAGTATGGGTCGATAGGAGTGGAGAACTCCTGGACATTGGAAATTTTAATAGCGTAACCTGTATCCGAATTTTTGAAATAACTGAAAAACTCACGTTCAGATATTCCCGCATCTTCATGGCATTGTTCCCATAACTCCTGGGGAGAATCTGATAAAATGCCATCAATGTCAACAATGGCAATAATTTTCTTAACCGGAGAACTGGAATAGATATACATTTTATTGATATCTTCTCTCTTGAAAATGGACTTCCTGAACTCGTATTTTTTCCTACCCGAAATAATTTCTTCAGCGTATTTTGGCTTAACCGACAGTAAAACGTTCATCAATTTCCCCTCCTTCTTTTATCGCCATATATTGTTTATGATTTATTTCACTAATAGTCTGTGGTACAGGAATACTATGATCACGAAGAAAACTTATGTCTAACGGCTTTGGCAGATTAAGATGATGTCTAAATAGAATGATAAAAACAGGTTTTTCAGTCCATGTTTTAAGTTCTGGATGAGAATAAACACTTCTTTTACCAACGAATCGAAGTAACAATTCCAAATCATCGGTATGGAAAGGTTTTTGGTCCACAATTCCAAGAGAAATTACAGCCTTTTGATCTTTAGACCGATAAAAAAGAATAATATCTCCAGCTCTCATTTTCTTAATTCTGGAATACGAAAGATATGCTTTTTTAATCGCATTGCCGGGCGCATTGATTTCACTATAATCAGTAAGTTTCATCTGGCGTTTTTCATAATCAGGAAAGAGCCGTTCATGAAATTCAGGTTGAATGGGAATCAAAAATTTTCTAATTTTCTGATCATCCTTAAATGATGGATAGTATTTTTTAGACATCTCAACGGGTGGCAACTCCTTTTCCAATGGGATGAATTTTTTAATGAAAACTTCCTCATTATTTTTCTTCAAAAAACCTACGCTTTCAAATCCATAATTTTCAATAAGGTGGATTAAACCATCATTTTCTTTTCGAAAATGAGTTAAATATATCTCGAAAATATGATTGTCAATGCAGTATTGGAATGCCATTTTTAAAAGAAGTTCACCTAATTTATATCCAGATAGATCGACTTTTAATGTAGCGATTTTCAATCGTTCAGCAGCAGGTATTGGAGGAACTGTTTCAATAAGCTCATTTTCTTCTTTTAGTATGAGCAGTGTCTTAATTTTACCTTCTTCTTGGTATACCCAGCATTTTCGCCCCTCAATTGATATTCTTTTAAACCAATCCCTGAAAGCAATGTAATCTTCTTTTAATAAATCGAAGAATGGGTCATCTACGTCGAGATTACGTACATACTCTTCCTTTAAAAGTGCATGCTTCGGGACTATTCTTGCATACAGGTTCTTGAAATAATCTAGAGCAGAAGCAATGGAAAGGACACGATCATCAAGATCTATTCGGTTTGCCTTTTTGTGAAGGCCATAATCTTCAGTGACTAGAAAATCGGCGGCATTTTTTTGGATTGCGAATAGGATTTTGTTATCATTGATTTCATTGATACTTGACGAAGGCCCCATCATTGATAAAAAATCATCAGTGGGTCTGGGCGGTAACTCTATTAGTGGATAACCTCTTAATTTTGATAAGATAATCGCTCTCCGCTGAACATTTTTGTCATTATTGATATCTTTCAAAGATGCAGGATGAATGAAAATTTGATGCCCATATCTGCGGATAATATTGAGCAACTCTTGAAGATTTGGACTCAGTTCTTTGGGGTCTTCAATATAAATGAGAATATTTGTATCAAATATAATTTTCATTTTATATCATCATCCTGAGAACAACTCAAACCTCGTGCCATAACTTTAGTATTTAATTTATATATTATTTTGTAGAGAGGTGCGCGAAACTAATAACATTCTGCCAGCATTACTGTTTAATTCCAACACGAAAGGCTGGTTAATCACCTTAAACATTAACCACGTCCATCCTTCAGGAAAATTTAACGAATTAGTGGGTTGAATCATTTCGCCACATCCTCAATAATCTTCCTTCCTTTTTCTGTAAGCACATACTTGCCTGTTTTTGGTGTTCCCTCAAAAGTAACAAAATCCAGACGTTTCAGTATAGATAAATCTCTCTCTGCAGTGGCTGTGGATATACTGAAGTTTTGTTCCATATCAATTCGCCTAATATGTTCATGCACAAGCAGGTATTCGATTTCCTTTTCAAGTCTAGCTTTTACCCCCTCATTTACCCCCTCATTTACTCCCTCATTTACCCCCTCATTTACTCCCTCATTTACTCCCTCATTTACTCCCTCACGTAATCCCTCATCTATTCCTTCATGCTGGGGTATTCTATCAAAAATCACACCCGGCTTTTCTTCTTTCCTTATTTCAATACCCATCGGCTTATATCCGTGTCGATAATATATCACCGCAAAAAACGTACCAAACTCAAACTCCACCGGCGGCAGCCCCGCTTCAGCCACAAGTCTCTTTATTTTATTAATGCCAGTCCCCATCTTCTCAATATACCCAGCCCTCTGCAGCAGATTAGCAATATTCGGATTTCTAAGCACACTCTTCTTGCCAAAATCTTCAGGTTTCAAACTCTTAACAAGCCCACCATAACTGGTAATCTCAATCCTGTCATCAAACATCTCCACCATCACATTAGCACCCTTCTCAAAATAATCCCTGTGTGCCACCGCATTTATCACAGCTTCACGCAAGGCATCATAAGGTACTTCAGGCACCTCCCTTCTTCTCGGGCCACCAGTCATTTCATACTTGACAGGGATATACTGTTTGAGAAAAATAATGCCCCCATCAATATTATTTTCATACATAAACTCAATTGATACACTTCTTGGTATCCTTAACTCATATCCCAATTCTATAAATTTATGTAACATATCTGGTTCATTAAGTTCAGTATAAAAAGCTATGACTGGGGATGAATCTAAAATTTTCATAATCAGAGTACCTATGAATATATCTGAATCCCTTTCAGTTTAACTTCTCTAACAAAATCATCAATATTAGTTCCAGAGATTTCCAGGGCTTTCCCAAAACTAATCTTGCTTTTTGCATAGAGACTTAATGCAATCTTTTTTCGTTTTGGCTGTATTTTTTTAATCTTTATCGACTCTTCGGTCATTTCAGGATAAGTAAAATATATGAAACCGAGCAATTCATCTTCGGTCAAATTATTCAGCATATCCTTGAAATCCTCAATCATTTCTTTTTCTTCAGCAGTGGTATTTTCACTGATTATTATTGCGATTTCCTGACCAAGACCAGTTAATTTTAATTTATTTCCTTCTTTTTCAACAACTCTTGCAGATTCAAGCTGTTCTAATTCTTCATCTGCAGTTTCACTATAAGGTCCCACAAAATCGGCTTCAAAATCAGCGTCATCTGCAAGTTCTTCATTGTTTTTGCATAAAAGAAAAAGTTCCTTTTGGTACCAGAGTTTGCCTTTAATTGGCTCAAAATTGTTTGCACTCAGGAGTAACAAAGCGTATTTTTGAGTTTCAGTCAGGTTTTCAAATATTCGTTTTTTAATATCCATTTTCAAATCTCTATTGGTACAGTAATCATATCTTCTTTTGGTAAGCACTGTGAAAGTGTTTTATTCCATTGTACGTTTTACTTCTCTTTTTACTTTTACTTTTTCCCTTTGCGTCTTCTCTACCTTTATCCGCTCTAGCAACACCCCTACCGGCTCTTCATCCGGCTCCTGGGGCACCAGCTTGCCCTCGAATGCCCGCTTCAGGATGCTCTGGTACAAGCGCTCTGCTTGTTTGAGGCTCTGCTCGACTGTCTTTCCCATTTCATCCGCCACCGAAAGGCGGCGCTCCACTTCGGCGACTATGCAATGTTGCTCGTCGAGTAGGGGGAGGGTGGCAGGGTGCTGTACCAGTTCTCGATACGGGTGAAACTGCCGCAGTAGGCAACTGGATTGAGTATTGATAATTACGGCAGGGTTTTGCCATGAACGTGTAAAAAAAAAGAGAAGTACCCTTCCATCCAAAGGCTGGAAGGGAAAGTGCTTGAATTTTTGTAAGATCCTTATGTCATCCCACCTAAATTCATCACATTACCCTCTTCATCGATCATGGTCATATTGCCGTCTTTCATGCTCATCTGTGAGACAATATTCTCGTCAGCATCATAATATGTCCATTCGAAAGTCTCGCCGTCCTCTGAAAACAGGTATACCATTTTTGCGATCTCATCATCCGTATTTGTTTCAAGGATAGCCTTACACATCTCAACACCGTCAACTGTCTCAGTACCTACGATTTCCATACTCGACGTCTCACCAGTCTGCGGATTTGCAGCATCCCACGACATTCCGACCGGGCACCATTCATTTTCAGAGTCATCAGGGACACTGACACTAATATCCACATCACCATCACTTGTTGAGATTGTCGTAGAATCCTTTTCTGTACAACCTGCTGCTATTAATGTAAATAACACCAGTAAAATAATCAGTTTTTTATACAATTTATCATACCTCCAAAAGCAGGTAAATCTAATAGGATTTAAATATAATGATTTTAATTACTAAATGTGAAGCAAGGTATAAGGCAAAGGTCAGGTCTTGTTCTCGGTCCGCTCTTTTTTATTCTAACCCTGCTGACCGAACCTGAAAGCCTGTCTCCGGCCGCCACAGTTGTAGCAGGCGTCACGATCTGGATGGCTGTATGGTGGATAAGCGAGGCCATTCCCATCTCTGCCACGGCACTGCTGCCTATCGTTGTCTTACCTGCATTCGGTGCCATGAAGGTAGGCGATGTAACAGCACAGTACGGACACCATATCGTATTCCTCATGTTAGGCGGCTTTTTCATTGCCATTGCCATGGAAAAATGGGACCTGCATAAGCGCATTGCACTGTTTGTGGTGCACACCATAGGCATTGGTCCCAGGCGTATCATAGCAGGCTTTATGGTCGCCACTGCCTTTTTATCTGCCTGGATCTCAAATACTTCCACTGCCATGGTCATGATGCCGATCGGAACCGCTGTGATTGCCAGCATATCTGCTAAAAAGTCCGACCCGGATTTCAATGTGGCACTGATGCTCTCCATTGCCTATGCAGCATCCATAGGCGGGATGGCAACACTGGTGGGGACACCGCCCAACTTGATATTCGCAGGCATCTACCAGTCCATGTTCGGGGTGCAGGTAAACTTCTTTGAATGGGCATACTTCGGGTTTCCCCTGGCGTCTGTCATGCTGGTCATAACCTGGTTCTATCTTACCCATATCGGTTACCGTATCCAGAAAGATGAGATGCCGGGCAGCGGTGAGGTCATAAAGGCTGAGAGGGCCAGGCAGGGCAAGATTACCAGGGAGGAGAAACAAGTGCTTATGGTGTTTGTCATGGTGGCGGTCTTGTGGATGACCAGGGGGCTGTTGTGGGGCAAGTACCTGCCCCAGGTTACAGATGCCAGTATCGCAATTACCGGGGCACTGCTGCTGTTTATAATGCCTGCCAGGGAGGAGGCTTCACTGCTTTCATGGGAGGATACTGAAAAAGTACCATGGGGAGTTGCACTCCTGATGGGTGGTGGGTTCGCTATTGCCAGGGGGTTTGCAGAAACGGGCCTGGCTGAATGGGTATCCCAGAGTTTTACGTTCCTTGTGGCAATGCCTGTATTCCTGTTGATCCTGGCAACTGTTGTTATTACCAAGATATTCACAGAGATCACATCAAATACGGCCACGGCCACTATCCTGATGCCAATTGCCGCGTCCATTGCAGTAACCCTTGGCATATCCCCGTTCGGGATAATGGCTGCGGTCGCTATATCATCGTCCCTGGCTTTCATGATGCCGGTAGCTACTCCACCTAATGCCATTGTGTTCGGGTCGGGTTATGTTACTATTCCACAGATGGCAAGGGCTGGGTTGTGGCTGAATCTGGTTACTGTTGTGATTGTGTCACTGTTTGCGTATTTGATGTTCTGAGCCTTAACGGTTGAAAAATTGTCGGTGAAAAAAATTCTTGCAGTCATGTTTCAGTAACTTTGCACGTATCAAGTCTTGATTTGTCGATACTACATCAGTAATCCAGCTTAACTTAGAAAGGCACATCTCATTTTAAGTAAACTTTATTTGTAACTATTCAGCCCTTCTCAAATTTCGACCAACTCATTTAGTTTCTCCAGTTCCGAAACTAAAATATCCACTTATACACTATCCAAAAATGGAACAAATGGCTTTCCGTTGAAAACAGCTCCAATTGCATCAATAACAGAAAGATTGTTTTTCTTCACAGTAGAAATGTACCCTCTAATGCGGCAGAAAGAGAGTGCACCCTGAACACTTCTAAAAGTACCTGATATTTTCTGCTGTACTT
>Ga0255395_1080_pt1 | contig 13693 bp, 15 predicted proteins | sample ANMaggSSYBR01F11_FD_182123 | JGI IMG/M metagenome (GOLD analysis project Ga0255395, IMG submission 182123) | Sediment cell enrichment communities from methane seep in Santa Monica Basin, California, United Staets - ANME aggregate JGI... | ecosystem: Environmental > Aquatic > Marine > Cold seeps >...
CCCCCTATTCCATATCTCCTTTGATAATTGATAATATTAAATCAATACTCATTCGTCTTTTTACGAGGAAAGCAAGCTTCTTGCCAATATTACAACTAATTGAAATATCAAGTCATATAAATATATATAAGAATTGTGATCGGAACTACTGATTCCTGTTTTTTGGTTAAATAAGAACATATAGTTCCAATGGCAATTTGCATCTACACCAATAAACCTTTAAATATCAATAAATTATAGCTATGGCACGGATAGTGCTTTGGCTGGAGGCCAGGATATAAATCCTGTGATACCTATCCAATAAAACATGACCAAAGAGAAGGTCGGTAAAGACTTAACATGAGAACGGCATTAACTGGAAAGGAGGTGCAGAAAAAAAGGGGAACAGTTGACAAACTTACCACGGTTAGAGGCATTGTGATTCCTGTGAAGTGGGACGGGGAAGGGAACGCACTTGCTACCGCTATTTCGGGCTCAAATGAGCAAGAGTACGTTATTGAACAAGATAAAAAAGGAAAAGAACTACTGGAATTCATAAGACATGAGATAGAGGTGGGCGGCGTGGTCAGAAAGGCAATCAAAGGTCGCAAAACAATTACAGTGAGAAGTTATAGATTGAAAACAGATGGTAATTGGTAAGTATGAAGCCATCTGTGTTTATCACAATTATAAACACTGCAAATAAGGACAGAGGGATAATTGCAAGAAAGCATATGAAGTAGAAACCCTTTGTTTTGAACGAAAAGGAGGAAAGTAGATGACAAAAGCGTAACTCATTGAACATATGGCAGGGAATGCCGGTATTTCAAAGGCTGAGGCAGGCAAGGCCCTAAAAGATGCTATCTCATGATTATTTGGCTTACTAAAGGTGCTCTGGCAAAACAGTTGCGACATGTTTTGTGGTTTTTTACATGGGCCAAGATTGAAACTATTATGGAGAATTTATGAAAAATGAAGAAGCAGACATGTGGATATGGCCCTCATTTAATGCTGGACTTGAATGATTGCAATCCAGCCATCCTGGACGACCTTGAGGCTTGCTTCAAACTATTGAACGAACTGCCCGAAAGGATCGGGATGACAAAGATAACACAGCCCTATGTGTTTCGATACAGCTCACCGGTGCCCGAAGATGAAGGTATTACCGGAGTAGTTATTATCGCCGAGAGTCATATCTCGCTTCATACTTACCCCAGGAAAAAGTTCGTATTTGTGGACATGTTCTCATGCAAGCCATTTGATGTCGAGATGGCCGGGGACTATGTCGTCCAATTCTTTCAATCAAAATCCCCTGTGGTTCATGTGCGGAAACGCGGCGAGGCCTTCCCAGCAACCACCTAACTATTATCATCAAAGGAAATCTATTATGAAAATCAGTGTCGATCCTGGCGCTTATGGCGCCATCCCCGAAGAGTTCTGTCAGCATGAAAGAGCATCCATTGCCATTTTGCCGGTCCCTTACGATGGCACATCCACGTGGATGAAAGGCTCAAACAGGGGACTCCAGGCATTACTGGATGCTTCTGCGAATATGGAACTGTACGACATTGAGACTAATTCCGAGGTCTTCAAGCAAGGAATTGTGACTTTGGATCCCGTCCTGTGTCCGGATGATCCGGAAGAAATGGTTACTGCCGTATATAACCGCGCGGTCTCCATTCTGAAAAAAGAAAAATTCATTGTTGGGTTAGGTGGTGAACACACCATTTCTATAGGATTGGTTCGAGCTGCGGCAGAAAAATTTTCAGATTTTTCCGTTCTGCAATTGGACGCTCACGCTGATACACGGGATAAATATGAAGGCAGCCGATATAACCACGCCTGTGTCATGTCCAGAATCGGTGAAATTTGCCCTTATGTTCAGGCCGGTATTCGAAGTATGGATTCCTCCGAACTCGAAAAACTAAATCGAGATCGCACATTTTTCGCCCATGAGATGCTTAAGGATTCGAAGGTAATTCCCAGGATGCTGCAAGCATTAACACAGAATGTATATATCACGATTGATCTTGATGTTTTTGATCCCTCAATCATGCCGTCCACCGGAACTCCTGAGCCGGGCGGCCTGGATTGGTATACGTTGCTGAAGCTCATAGAATCGGTCATAAGGGAAAAAAACGTGGTCGGAATGGATGTAACCGAGCTATTGCCAAATTCCGCCAACAAAGCCCCTGATTTCATGGCAGCCAAATTGGTTTACCGGATATTAAGCATGGTCTTTGCGAAGAAAAGGGAAAATTAATGGAAAAAAAGAATCTCTTAAAAAAACCGATTGAGCATATCGACATCAAGACATTTGATGCCAGACCGATTGAGCATATCGACATCAAGACATTTGATGCCAGACCGATCATAGACGCTTATGCTTCAATGGCTTTCCAGGCGCGGAATCTTTCTGTTGCAGCAGAAATCTACGACCGCATGCTGTCAGACCACGACTGTAAAATTATTCTCACACTTGCAGGCTCTCTATTCAGCGCGGGTTTGAAGCATGTTGTTGCCGATATGATAGATTGCAATATGGTGGATTGTATCGTGTCAACAGGCGCTGTCATTGTAGATCAGGATTTTTTCGAAGCCCTCGGTTTTAAGCATTATATTGGCAGCCCATATGCGGATGACATGGCATTGCGTGTACTCGCCATTGACCGAATTTATGATACATACATTGACGAAGACGAACTGAGAGTCTGTGACATGACCATAGCAAGAATTGCTGATGCGTTGCCTCCGAGACCTCATTCCTCAAGGGAATTCATCCATGCAATGGGAGCCTACTTAGAAAAGGAAGGGCTAAAAGCGGAACGGTCTGTAATTTACTCTGCTTATAAGAAAGGTGTGCCAATCTTTGTGCCCGCATTTTCGGATTGCTCTGCTGGATTCGGATTGGTGCACCATCAATGGTACAACAAGAGGAAACATCTTACCATCGACTCTGTTCGCGATTTTCGTGAACTGACAGAAATCAAGCTTGCCGTTAAAGACACGGGTATTATCATGATAGGCGGCGGCGTGCCCAAGAATTTCACTCAGGACATCGTGGTAGCCACAGATATTTTAGGAGAAGAAAAGCCCATGCATAAATACGCCATTCAACTCACAGTAGCTGACGAGCGGGATGGCGGGCTATCAGGATCTACGCTCAAAGAGGCATGCTCGTGGGGCAAAGTGGATTTGAAGTACCAGCAGATGGTATTTGGTGAAGCTACCATTACGCTTCCTTTGCTTGTCAGCGCTGCCTTTCACCGAGGCGCATGGAAGAAAAGGAAGCCGGGGAATCTTTCCAGGCTTTACATGAAGTAAAGACACTGATACAGTTAATCGACCTGTGCGATTGTAACAAAGCGCATACAAAAACATCTAAAAAAGAGGAGTGACCATGAAAATGACAATAAAAATGAAAAAAAGTCTTGTTTTTGTTATCGGATTTCTGTGGTTAGTTACAGGCTGTGTGGGTGATCAACAACGCCTGACCCCTGATGAAATTAACAGCAACTTTGAAGTAATTGCAACACTGAAGAAAGAATTGACGGCTGCGCAAGAAAATGGGATTGACGTTTTTGCTCCTGAGGGATTCCTTGAAGCAAAAGGACTCTATGCTGAGGCCTTTCATATGGCTGGCGAGGGAAAAGGCGATCAACCAGTGTACCTTGCCAACAAGGGATTGAGCGCTCTGGCAAAAGCTAAAAGTGATGCCAAGCACGCACAGGAGATCATGTGGGAGGTCATTGATGTCAGGCATCGGGCCAGAAAGGCAGGGGCACCTGAGCTGTTCAGGGAGGAATACAAGGCAACAGAGAAAAAACTTGCTGATGCAAACCGTCTGATTGAAGAGGGCAGCATTGCCGGGGCAAAGGATCTCCGGCCTTCATTGATCAATTCTTACAATGAGATGGAGATTAATGCATTAAAAAAGGGGGTTGTAAGTCTGGCAAAGGCATCGGTTCAACAGGCCAGGGCTAAAGAGGCGGATGACAACGCTCCTGTAACTTATCGGAAGGCGGAGACAGAACTCAACATGGCAATATCAATCCTTGAAACAGATCGCACTCAAGCGGAAAAAGCAAACAGCCATGCCAAGCTGGCAACTGAAATGGCAAACAGGGCCACAGAAATAACAGAACTTGCCAGGACGTTCAAACGGCGCAAGTACTCTATGGAAGATATGATCCTTTGGTATCAGAAACAATTGTTCGAGATCAACAAACCGCTTTCAAGCGAACTTGACTTTGAGCAGCCGAATCATATTGTTGTCCGTTCTCTGCATAACACAATTGCGGAGCTGGTCGAATCCAGGAAAGATTCCGCAAGGATTGCAGATGAAAAGCTTAAACGCATACACGAATTAGAAGCTGAACTCAAAGGTGTGCATAACAAGTATGAACACGAAATGTCAGATCAGGCAAAGAGGCAAATGGAGACTGATCTTATCAAGCAGGAAGCCGATGAGAGGTTCAGGCATGTACAGTCATTATTCACACCCGGGGAGGCAGAGGTTTACAGAAAAGGAAACAACGTCTTAATCAAGGCACAGGGTTTTTATTTTCCATCCGGAAGCGCAGAGATCAAGACGATCAATTTTCCACTTATGAACAAACTGATCAACGCTATTCGGGAATTCCCCGACTCAAGGTTAGAGGTGTCAGGGCATACTGACGCGATCGGCAGCGCAGAGAATAATTTGCCGCTTTCGAAAAACAGGGCAAAAAATGTTGCTGATTTTCTGATAAATGTCGGCCACGTCAAGCGGACAGACATAATCGTAAATGGATATGGCGAAACAAGACCGGTTGCCAGCAATGACACCGAGCAGGGTCGTACCCAGAATCGTCGCATTGAGTTGTTGATTGTCAACGAGTAAAGGAAATCCCTCAAAATTCCCCTTTCTCTAAAGGGGAATTTTGTTTTATTGAAAATGGAACAGTTTACCAGCATGGTTTTCCTATTAAACCATTCTTTCAATTTCCTTTAACTTTTTTCAAGCTTTTTTTCAGAAACAGGGAAGACCGCAGGGAGAAAACTGATCAAAATTTCTCTTCTCAATAATGGTTACATGGCTTTTTCGGTTATAACTCAGAGCGCTCTTTGAAGAATAGAGCCCGCCTGCTCCAAGACCGACAATTACTATTTCCACAGGCTGATTATTCGACATAACATTATCCTGCAAGGCACGGTTTGCGGGCAGCGCTCACTTCATCAAGTCTTCTTACCTTGCTTTTGCCTGGAGCATTATGCAGCAAGTCCGGGGACTCCTTTGCTTCATTTGCAATAGCCTTAAATGCTTCAATAAATTTGTCGATATCTTCTTTTGACTCTGTTTCCGTTGGCTCAATCATTATTGCCCCGTGAACCACAAGCGGAAAATAAACGGTTGGAGGATGAAAGCCGTAATCCATAAGGCGCTTGGCCATATCAAATGTGGTAACATGGTCGTCCCTCTGTTTTTCATCGGAAAACACGCATTCGTGCATACACGGCCTGTCATATGCGAGGTCTAAAGTATCCTTCAGGCTTTCCTTTATATAATTTGCATTTAAAACAGCAAGACGGCTGGCCATCTTCAGATCTTTCGGCCCCATACTTACGATATAACTGTAAGCCTTAATCATGACTCCAATATTTCCGTGGAAAGCCTGCACTTTGCCAATAGATTCGCGATAATTATCAAAAAACGCATAATTGCCTTTCTCTTCAACAATGCGCGGAACGGGCAGAAATTGCTCAAGATGCTTCTTCACACAAACGGGCCCCGAACCTGGGCCTCCTCCACCGTGGGGTGTGGAAAATGTCTTGTGCAGGTTCAGATGCATTACGTCAACTCCGATTTTTCCCATTTTTACTATACCCATTACAGCATTCAGGTTTGCGCCATCGCAATAAACAATTCCTCCTTTGGAATGAACAATTTCAGATATTTCCTTGATGTTCTCTTCAAAAAGGCCAAGCGTGTTCGGATTTGTCAGCATTATTCCAGATGTGTCTTCATCCATTAAATCAGCAACAGACTCAACCGAAAGAATTCCATTTTCATTGGACTTAACCTGTACAGAACTATAACCACACAGAGTTGCAGTGGCCGGATTTGTGCCGTGGGCTGTATCAGGGACAAGAATCCTGGAACGCTGCGCACCTCTGTTTTTGTGATAAGCATGAATAATTAACATGCCTGTAAGCTCCCCATGTGCCCCTGCCGCAGGCTGAAGGGTTACTGCATCCATGCCGGTTATTTCAGCAAGATATTGCTCAAGTTCATACATCATCCTGAGCGTTCCCTGGGAAAGATTCGGGGGAAGCAGAGGGTGAGCTCCGGCAAGGCCTGAAAGCCCTGCCTGTCTTTCGTTTGTCTTTGGACTGTATTTCATGGTGCACGAACCCAGCGGATACATTCCTGTGTCAACCCCGAAATTCCACTGGGAAAGTCTGGTGTAATGTCGCACTACATCAACCTCGCTCAAATCAGGGAAATCAGGGCCTTCTCCGGCTAATTCATTGTCGAGGGGGAAAGATTCAACATCTTGCCGCGGTAAAGAATAACCGCATCTTCCTTTTTTGCCTTTTTCCCAAAGCAGCGGTTCATTTAAAATAAGTCCTGTGGCGCCTGCAAATTCTTTCATGATTTAACCTCCCTGACAAGAACATCCATGTCGTTTTTCGACATGGTTTCCGTCGCGCATAAAAGATAGTGGCCTGTAAGTTCCGGATAGTATTCAGACAGAGGGAGACCTGCTACAATTGTTTTCTTTAGAAGACGATCATAGACAGAATCAAAACCTTCGGGAAATTCCACCACGAATTCATTAAATGTCGGGCTTTCAAAACTAATTTTAGATCCTGCTTTCTTCAATTCCTGCTTTAGATATTCAGCCTTGTCATGATTAAGCCCAGCGAGTTTCTTTATTCCGGTACCTCCCACTGAGGCCATATAAATTGCAGCCGCAAGAGCGCAAAGGCTGTTATTGGTACAGATGTTGGAAGTGGCCTTTTCACGGCGAATATGCTGTTCCCTGGTTGCAAGTGTGAGAACAAAACCTCTTTTTCCATCCAGATCTTTGGTTTTACCAACAAGGCGTCCAGGCAGGCTGCGCATATATTTCTTTCTGCTGGCAAGCATACCAAGAGCCGGTCCGCCGAATGAACGAGGAATACCCAGGCTTTGACCTTCACCGCATACAATATCAGCACCCTGACTCCCCGGATTTTTTAGAAGTCCGTATGAAAGTGCTTCTGTAAAGCATGTAATAAAAAGAGCCTCTTTATTGTGGATCTTCTCTCCAGCCTCCTTAAGGTTTTCAATGCATCCGAAAAAATTTGGTGACTGAACCGCAACAGCCGCAAAATCATTTAGTTCCTCAAGCCCGGCAAGGTCTGTTAAACCGTTTTCGAGATACGGGAGTTCAATTACCTGATATCCGGTCGGCTCAAAATAAGTTCGAACCACCTTTCTATAGAGAGGGTGAATCAAACTTGAAACAGCCACCCTTTTTTTTCTTGTTATACGAACAGCCATAAGAAGCGATTCAGCAAGAGCTGTTGCGCCGTCATAATGTGAAGCAGTTGCCACCTCCATTCCCAAAAGACGCGCAGCAAGTGTCTGATACTCGTAAATTGCCTGCAGTGTTCCCTGGCTGACTTCCGGCTGATAGGGAGTATAAGAAGTTACAAACTCCGACCGGCCAAGAAGATAAGAAACTGAAGCAGGTATATAATGTTCATAGCTGCCAGCACCCATGAAAACCTTGTAATCCGGTGATACTGCCATAGCATCGGAAAGAGCAGACATATGAGAGTCTAATTCCCACTCGGTCAAAGCATCGGGCAGTTGCAAATCATCCTTACTGATGCAATCATCAGGTATTGTTGAAAAAAGATCATCAATATTATCAGATCCAATAATTTGCAGCATTGATTTAATATCTTCGCTGGTATGAGGAAGATAACGCATTTATTTAAGTTCCTTTCAATGTTTCAAGGCAGGTCTCATTAGTCATAAGTGCATCCATTTCAGAAGGATTACCGGGATTAATCACAACAAACCACCCATCTCCATAAGGACTTTTGTTTACCAGTTCAGGAGATTCTTCAAGATCGTTGTTAACAGAAACGATTTCACCGCTGATCGGCATATAACATTCAGAGACAGCTTTAACAGATTCAACAGTTGCAAATACTTCTCCCTTTTTAAAAGTATCTCCAGCCTGCGGCAGTTCAACAAAAACAATATCTCCAAGCTGATCCTGAGCATAGTCGTCAAGACCAACTCTAACTTTATCTTCTTCAAGCCTTGCCCATTCATGATCATCCGCATAACGAAGATCTGCCGGCAAATTCAATTCACTGATCTCTTTCATAGTTTCTCCTTTTGTAACACTTTAGCGCTTTTAAATATTATTTTTTTGGACGGGATTTACAAGATATTCAGGATTTAAATTATTGCAATACTAATAAAATAACATATCTGTAAATCTGAAAAAAAGCAAGAAGCAGAAGCTCGCCCTAAGATTGTCTAAACTATTTTGAACAATAATCCAGGAGGTCAATTAAAAGAAAAAATGTATTGTGTCAATCAAAGTATCTTGCCCGGCAGGGAAACGTCAAAGTCAGTGCTAAAGTGCTAATATTTAGAGTTTGTGGGGACCTCAAAATCCGAAATACGAATATCGAAACTCGAAACAATATCTAATTTCGAATATCAAATGACCAAAATATGTCAGGCACTTATGCAATATCTATGGCGCTCCACCATGTTTGAAATTTTGAATTTTGGTCATTCGTATTTGTTTCGGATTTCGAGCTTCGTGCTTCAAATTTATTGAAAATCGAATAAGTAAGCAATTCTTGTGAATTCAGGAGGTTCTCAGCTTAAATGACGTGGCCCTGTCTTGCCCGACAATGGCTCTGCAGAGCGGACCACCCCATGCCTTCAAGGGTTTTCTTACATGGCCTTCTTTGAGTATCTTTTCAGCGACGATAATTCCCAAAGCGTTTGAGATGTTGCCGACGCTTTTTTTCAAGCTTGTTTAAGATCGGCTCCATTTTTCTTTGCTGGTCAGGAGTGAGGATGGTCTGGATCTCGGTCATAATTTGATCCAAAATGTGTCTAACCTGTGCTCGGTGCGTTAGCCGAAGTGTAGCAATTTGTATCTGGTGTTTTTGAACGATTTTTTCAACCTGAGCTTGTTGATCACTGGTTAAGCGCAGTTTACGGGTAAGGCGATCTACAATAAACGCGGCATTGGCCGTCGGTTTTTCCCGTAGTTGAACGTGACGGTTTTTAATGTACATGCCGGTTCCGATAGATCCGAACAGCACCCCTACAGTAAAAAGAAGCACGACACCAATTGTTGCTTTCCATTTATTCATCTTCTTTTCCTTGTTATTGTAAAAAATCCAGATAGGCTACCGTGTCTGTGACTGATGCCATAAGATCAAGCGCCTGCCACTCGGAAACAACATCAAAGTTTAAAGCCGCAACCCCGAACACAATTGCAAGCCCGGCGGTTACAGGGACAAGTTTCCACGCGGCCCGTGAAACGGCCTGAAAAAACGATGCTTGCCCCTGGGGCGGTTCCATCTGTCGGATGCGCCTCATTACATCCTGCTGCCATTTAAACCCAAGCTGTCCCGGGTCGGTATCGGCAGACTTGTAGACCGGCGCTAAAGTTTTTAGCAGTCTGTTAACTGCCTGGTTGTTGATCTTCATTGATTTATCCCTTCTCGCAAGGCCGCCAGAATTTTTTTAAGTTTCTTCCGGGCACGGAACGTCCTGATTTTAACATTCGCACTGCTCCATCCAAGGAGGCCGGCGGTTTCTTTGACACTATGACCTTGAAAATAAACAAGCTCCATGACCATCCTGTCTTCAGGGCCAAATTTTTGTAAAACAGCCTCCAGGACCTGCCTTGTTTCCCGTTGTTCTGCCAGCCTTTGCCCTGTTTCGTCTGATATGACCTGTTCGATCCAGTTGCGCTGATCAGTGGTAAGGCTGCTTTCGGCAATCTCATTGCAACGATATTGTTTCCTCCAAAAATCGCAGCAGGTCCTGATCGTAACAGCGGCAAGCCAGCCTTTAATGCTCCCCTTTTCCCGGATCTTAGAAATGCCCAGGTACAGTTTAATAAATACCTCTTGAGCGATGTCTTCAACCTGGCTTGCAGGAACATGAGCCGCGGCGATGGCGCCAACATGCCTTTTGTGCCTGGTTAAGAGCTTTTCAAAGGCATTGGTGTCACCGCTGCAAGCTTGCCTGACAATCTCCTGGTCGTCATCTTCTGGTTTATGAAGGCTCATGTATAATTCGCTGATACCGGTCAGATTTGGCACTCTTAAAAACTATAAGTTCTCTTTTTCTTGGCCGCCATATGTTCTTTCCTGCATAGCCTTTCGCTTTGCCTGATGTTTACTCCTGCGCCAGGTTCTTATTTTTTTCAGTTTTGCACGCTGCTCAGGTGCCAGAACGACGTTAATCTGGCCGCGAGTCCGTTGTTTCAAAACAAACAGGTCTCCCATTACAGGAACCATTTTCTGGAAGTCGGCTCTTGCCTGGGCCTCACCAAATGATTCTTTTGTTTCGGCATTTGCCCGGCGGAATGTACTCAGTTTCCCCGTCAGCTCCTGGTGAGCTTTCCGGTTTTGCTGCAGTATCCCTTTGATTTGTTCTTTCTGGGTATCGCTAAAATCGAGTTTTTTCAATATGTTAAATAGACCTTTGCCGTGGACATCGTGTCCACCGCCGACGAAAGCCAGTGCCGTAGAGGCGGCGCTTATGCAGAAAAAAACAGTTAATGCCGCTCCAACGATTTTAATAGTGTTGTTTCTTGTTTTCATACTTTTCTCCTTTGTTAGAAATAATGGTTATACCTAAGTTGAGCGATTTTTTGCGAAGATATGTGTTGAGATCTTGATGCATAAGGATTCGCAAAAACCGCAGGCATACCCGTGGATATGTAGAGGATTTTTGCGAAGCCTTTATGCGCAAGAGATCGGCGCAGATCAAGTAAAAAATCGCTCAATTTAGGTTATAAGCAAGGTTTTGCTTTCTTTGAATTCAAAGCGCTTGTATTTCTAAAGTCGAAGAAAAGACAGTTTCGGTTACAATAATTGTAACCGTTCACGAAACGTTGAAATTAAACGGGCAACAGATTATCCCCACCCCCATTTGTGATAATCTCAAGTTAAACTTTGAATTTTCACAACATGATGACTCTTTTTACCACGTCAACTTATAAACTAATGTACCGCAAGCGACCTAAAAAGCATTCTTTAAACAAAAAAATGAGAGTGCGGATCAGGTATTCAAGCAGGATAGGAAAATTTCACCGGAATCTCACCATAGTCATCAGTATCAACATCACCATTCGCGTAAGCCTTGTGCCATCCTTCCGGTACCGGCATCTTGTCGTACAGGTAATCTCGCCATGCTTCTAAAAGAAGCCTGCGACATCCCATAAAATCAGCCGCACATATTACCTTATCACCTGTTGAAGATGCAAGATTGTCCAACCAGCGACTTCCTTCCTCTGAACGTAGGAGATGGTGGTCGATAATTAATGTTGCAACGCTTCCGGCAAGGCGGACAGCATTGTAATGTGCTCTTTCCTTCTGTTCAGGTGTCAGGTATGACAGATATAATGGTGGGCCTGATACGAGTACAATATCAGGTTTCCAATGCAATATATGAGATATAGAATCATCATAAAGAAGCTGGATATCAGAGGCATGGACAAAAACTTCCTTACCGTCTTGAATACGTGTCATCATAACCATTCCAAGAACGCTATCCTTTTCACCATGCGGTTGTGGGCCTGAGAAAGTCATCAAACCATTTTTTTGTCCTTCAACAATAGGAAGCTCCATGTTCAGTAATCTGGACAGGTCATAGTAGCGCATAGATATTTTGTCGGAAGCATCACCAGGATCTTTGCACCAGAAACGGGTGTTCCTGCATGCTTCAATGACCATTCGTGCATTGAGTTGATAAGGATTAGGATTCACCAGGGGTATATGGTCGCCGTGATAATGGCTGATAACCACATCTGTGGCGCTTTTAAGTGACTCAATTATTTTTTCTCTAATCTTTGCACCAACAGCAACCTGAAAAGGATGCGGCAGCTTACCGTGGCGACTATAACCTAAAGCTACCCCGGGATCGATAATAATTTTACGATCCTTTACTGTTACCACTACGCAAAGCCCACGAACCCCAAGAGATTCTGTACCGATTATCTCAATTTGCACGGGTATTTTTTACTGCCCCCTCTTGTTTTACAGAAAGAAGCCTTTTGTCAAGAGTGTAGACGCGACCCCTCTGGTTCGTTACTCATTGGAAGTCTCTTTCAATTTGCAGTCGGATAGTTTTCAACGAAAATGAATAGCCTCAGCACATTTAACGCAAAGATCTGATTCGGGCATAATCATCAATCTTGCAAATGGGATTGGCTCTTCACACTCGCAGCACAAGCCAAAATCAGGATCATCGATCATCGTCAACGCACGTTCCAGTTTTGATAAAGTCTGTTTTGAATTGTTTAGGGCGGCTTCATTGATGCTTTTGCTGTTTATCGCATCCATACGGGAGAGCCGCCCAATGGCATTATCCGGTGATATAGGCTGGGTGAGCAATTGATAAGACTTTATGTTTTCCTTTAAGCCTTCAATCTTTTCTTTGATATGATTTTTTAGTTTTTCTCTTTTCTCGGTTTCCAAAATCATTCTCCACTCAAGGCATACTCGCCGTCTAACTGCGAAAATGTCAATATTTCACGGACATTTTCCATTTTGTACCTGGCGATTCAAGTCGTTGTCGGTTCTTTTGATGTTATGGGAGAAGCATTATCTTTATTGAATGAAGGGAGTATTAAGTCCAAACTCGACCTTAAAATCTGTTGCCATCACAATTGGCTTCACAGTTCTTTTATCTTTTATTAAATCAACAATACCATATTTAGCCATTGTGTTTAACGTTCGTGACAGATTGCTTCGCTTCCGTCCGGTTGCTATTTCCAACTCTTTTAAAGAGGTCGGTTTTTGTTCTTTTATAATTTTTAAAAGTTCCTGATTTTCGTTCCTTAGTACTTGCGCCATTGATTGCAAAGATTCAAACCATATTTTCGGTTCCTTGTTCTTGGCTGTATATTCTCCTTTAGCCACCTCTTTTTTGGGCGTGTAGAATACCAGCGTGAAGAAAAAGTAAAAGCTAACAAACACTGTATGCCACCCAAAGAACGATAGAGCTTTCATTTCGATGCAAGTGCGGGATGAAATCGGCAAAATAGATTTTTTAGCTTCTAGATGTTGTATTTCAGGGCGAATTCTTTAATAATAGAGCCTCTTGCAGAAACACATGAAAGTACACCGCATGCGCTATATATCGTACATAGGTATGAGCTGTGGCACACCATGTAGTACTACTCTGTCAATTGGCGTTGTTTCTGCAAGAGGCTCAATAAAGATATCAAACAACCAAGAACTTGTAAACCCTGATGTCCTTGAGGCGGCTCACAATATAATGGTCCTGGGGCCGGCAAAAGGAAGATAAGCAGTGTGAGGCAAAAGATGCAAGGTTGGATAGTGCCACCGCCAAAAGAGTCCACGAAAAGCAGAGAGGAATTTACAAAGGAAAGACATAAGAAAGTAGAGTGGCTGATCAGGCGGGGATATCTCAGGTCGGAGCGGATAAAGGAGGCGATGCTGCGCG
>Ga0255395_1075_pt2 | contig 13148 bp, 7 predicted proteins | sample ANMaggSSYBR01F11_FD_182123 | JGI IMG/M metagenome (GOLD analysis project Ga0255395, IMG submission 182123) | Sediment cell enrichment communities from methane seep in Santa Monica Basin, California, United Staets - ANME aggregate JGI... | ecosystem: Environmental > Aquatic > Marine > Cold seeps >...
ATTTTAGAAAAGAGGCGATCAATATGAAGATCACCTGTATCTCAACTGTCCCGACTTTGTCACTTGTGGAGGCAGTGAACGAGTTGAACTGCGATTCTGAAACTAACATTGATTTCAGGACATACTATCCAAACCAGATAGATGAAGAAGAGATCGATGAAGACATCCTGAAAAACGATCTGAAAAGCTCAGATATCGTCCTGATCGACATAAGAGGCGGCGGGCGATCGAGCGAAGTAGTTTATGATACTTTGAAGGACGGAGACAACATCGTCCTGAATCTCATCACACCCATAGGCAAGCTGATGCAGATAACAAGACTCGGCTCGTTCTCGGGAAAAAAGATGGCAGACAGGATAAGTACCAGTGCTGCAACCGGGGTGGAAGATCAAGATCCGGAAGACCTCTGGAAAAGGATAGAGCGTGCTCAGAATATCGTGGAGACTGCCGGAAAACTCCTCCCAGTCAAATCCATGAGGGACGCAGGCAACTATGTAAAAATAACTAAATACTGGAGGCATGGCGGCAGAGAAAATTATTACAATCTTTTCTTGCTTCTTCTCAAGGAGTACTTTGGATACGACCTGCCAGAAGCAAAAGAACCGGTTGAGTTCCCGGAATATGGGATATATCACCCTCTGCACGGACATTTTACAGATATGAAGGATTTCACTGGATCAACCGGATTCAAAGAGGCAAATCCAACCATCGGCATGCTTTTTCACGGAGGAATGCATTTTGACCAGAACATTGCAACGATAAAAGCATTTGTGAACGAACTTAATGATTTCAATTTCATCCCTGTATATTCGGATGGAATTCATAACCTGAAAGCGATAAGGCAATATTTCTTCAAAGACGATGAGCCCGTCGTTGATGCGGTCATCAGTCTGATGTGGTTCCGGATAAATGGGGGTCCCTTTGGTGGGAATCCGGAGCAGACACTGGAGTTACTGAAGAGTCTGAATGTGCCCATCTTTTCTCCGGCGACCATGTTCACGCGGGAGGTCGATAAATGGAAGGAATCGCCGACCGGGCTTTCACCGATCGAGATTATTGCTGCTGTGATCTGGCCCGAACTCGATGGATGCATCGAGTCCATACCCGTCTCAGGAGTGCAGGATGTAATGGTGGGAGAACTTCATGCAAGGGAGGTTGCACCGATCAATGACCGCATCTCCCGCATCACGAGCAGGATCAGGAACTGGATCAAGTTGAAGGGATTACCAGAGAGTGAGAGGAAGATCGCTGTCATAATCTATAACTATCCACCAGGTGAGGCGAATATCGGAAAAGCTGCTTATCTCGATGTATTCCAGAGCGTAACTCGATTATTGGAACGTTTTAAGGAGGACGGGTATGATGTAGAGATTCCGGTGAAGGAACTGCACAAATTTTTTGAGGAGATGGCGATCACCAACTCGGGAAGCTGGTTCAGGAAAGAAAATACGCTTGCAAACTGTTTTTCTATCGATCTGGATGAGTATCTTCTATTCTTCAGGTCACTGCCTGATGAACTGCAGAACGATGTCATACAATACTGGGGCGAGCCTCCGGGAAGCGTCATGACCGTCAATAACAAACTTCTCATACCGGGAATCGAATTTGGCAGCATATTTGTTGGGATCCAGCCAGCAAGACCCCCGCTCGACGGATCAGATCTGGCTAAAGCATCTCATGACAAGACGAAACCACCACATCACCAGTATCTTGCCTTCTACTTCTGGTTGCAGAAGATATGGGGCGCAGATGCTGTATTTCATGTAGGAACTCATGGTCTGGCAGAATTTACGAAAGGAAAGGAAGTGGGAATGAGTTCGAGCTGTTTTCCTGATGTTCTGATCGGTGATATGCCGCATCTGTACATATATCACGTGCTCAACACATCAGAGTCCACAATCGCTAAGAGGAGATTGTATGGTACGCTGATAAGTTACAACTCCCCTCCTTATACCACATCGGATCTGTACGAGGATTATACCGAGCTTCAGGATTTGATCGATGAGTACAATGACACCGCCACCGTAGCGCAGAATCCTTTGCGAAGTGAGAAGGTGCGAGAGAAAATCCTTGAAAAGGCAAGAGAACTGGAATTCAGAGGGGAAACTATCGATAACATTCACGAAGAGCTCTATGAGATGAAACGGAGCATCATACCAAAAGGTTTACACATACTTGGAGAGAGGTACGAAATCGAAGATCTTAAGAGATTTACCGAATTTATCCTGAGATATGACCGGGATGGGATAAAATCGCTCAACAGAGTCCTCGCAGAATCAATGGACATCGATTATGATCTTGCGCTAAGGAATAAGGATCAATACGCTTCCCTGCTCGACGATATCGATTTAAGAAGCTCTGAACTCGTGAACCGTTCCATCGACGAATCCATCAAAAAGTCCATCGAGAGCACTGTTTGGGTGGGCAAAAGCGGGGTCAAGGGCAGGAGCAAGATCAATCGCAAACAGAGGGCGGAGATGGAGAAGACCCTGACGTTCGGAATCGAGGTCTCAAGAAACTATTCTGATAGCGGTCTCGAGATCGAAAGTTGTCTGAGAGGTTTGAATACGGAGTTTATCGAGCCATCTCTCGGTGGAGATGTGGTGCGAACTCCGGAGATTCTTCCAACAGGAAGGAACATCAACCAATTCGACCCGAACAGGATTCCGACCCAGACCGCATCTGATCGGGGCGTTGAAATTGCAGAAAACACGATAAAGGCATATCTTCGAAAGAATGACAGCTATCCTGAAAGTGTCGGGGTCGTGTTGTGGGGATTTGAGACAACAAAGACAGGAGGAGAGTCCATCGGGCAGATCCTCCATTATCTTGGAGTGAAAGTCACAAAAGGGGTGGGATCGTGGTATCCGGAACTGACGCCCGTACCACTGGAAGAACTCGGGAGACCAAGGATCGACTGTCTCGTAAACATCTGCGGCTTTTTCCGCGATATGTTCCCGAATCTCCTGAATCTCCTGAATAGAGCCGTAGGTCTCGTGGCAGAGCTGGACGAGCCTCTCGGGATGAACTTTGTAAGGAAGCATTCCCTTGAGAACCGCCAGATGCTCGTAGAAGAGATAGAGAGAGGAGCGATCGACGAGAAAACTGCGAACAAAGTTGCAAATGGGAGGATATTTGGTCCGAAGGCAGGAGAGTACGGGACAAGGATGCTCCCGCTTATCGAAGACTCGATCTGGAAGGATGAGGCGGATCTGGCAGAGGTCTACATCCAGTCGATGAACCATCTCTATGTCGAGAATATTCACGCAAAGAAGAGCGACGATCTCTACCGGAAGAACCTCTCCAGCGTGGAGATCGTCTCACAGGTCAGGGATTCGCATGATTACGAGGTGGTCGATCTGGATCATTATTTCGAGTTCTTTGGTGGGCTTTCAAAGGCTGTGGAAACCATCAGAGGCGAAAAGCCAGAGATGCTGATCACAGACACGACAAAAGAGGTTGTAAAGACCGAGGATGTCGGGGACGTCATAGCACGAGGGGTGCGGACAAGACTCTTGAATCCGAAATGGATCGATGAGATGCTGAAACATGATGTTCACGGGGCACAGCAGATCGCAGATAGACTTGAGAACGTACTTGGGCTGGCTGCAACCACAAACGCGGTGGATAACTGGATCTGGTCATCCATTGCCAGGCGATTTGTCTTTGATGAGGAGATGAGGAGACGACTGATCGAAAATAACAGATTTGCCGCTGCTGAAGTGATGGAAAGATTGTTTGAAGCCGAAGAGAGAGGGTACTGGGATGCGACAGAGGATGAACTGGACGAACTGAGAAGCGCGTATCTCGGGGCGGAGGGGGATATTGAAGATGCGATATGACGCAGATGTCACCAATCTTGACTCCGGCCAGTTTGATATGTCATTCGATGCAAGCGTTGTGAACGTAACCGGTATTGATTCCGGATGCATAGGGTCAAACACAGTACAACTGTATCCACTTTAAAAAGCAGGGTAAAATGTATATTCGGATAGTCTAAATCAAGTGCCTAAGCAGGCTTTCGATTTCAAGATAGAGTCAGTTACTCTTAGATTTGAAGTGGATACATGCAGGAACTGAATTGGGAACAACTCCGGATAGAGAGGTTCGAAGAGAGCAGGCAGGCGATGCGGGATGGGAAGGATGTCGATTCCGAATACTGGAGCAAGAGAGAGCGAGTTATTCAGACGGTCAGACCACGAACGATTTCGAGTATGGCAGGGCGGTAGTGCAGGCACTGCATGAAGTGATAATCCCGGAGTCATATCTGACTTTCAAAGATATAGTGAAAAACACGATCAATCAACCCAATAAATGTATGACTTATCAAAACTTATACTATCTTGCTATCAATTTACCTAGTGTCAAGTCAACCATACAATATCGCTAGATATATTATCTGACACTGTTCCATTTCCCAGTTATTTTTAAGACGCAGATTTACACTGATTTACGCAGATTTAAGGTTGCATCTGCGTAAATCAGTGTAAATCTGCGTCTAATATTATTATTGAAATAATTTGATTTTAGAATTGTGCCCTATTCCCTTCATAATCTGACACTTTGATGTTGAATTGACACTAGTTTTCCATAATTTCCCCCAAATCCAGCAAAGAGAATAACCTGACTTGTTTTGCATCCATCTCATTAACAACCAAATCAACCTTGCCACCCGTCCCCTGCACAAGAGCAACACGTATCCCCTCCATCTCCTTCGCAAGCCGTCTAAGGCTCAAACAAGGATATTTGCACTTCCATGCCAAATATCTGTAGAAAATCATCCAAATAACACACAAGAAAATGTGCGTATTGATATTGAAATCCTTGTGATGTTTAATCTTAATCACTATACCCCGCAACTCTGCTGCGGTTGGGTGTGCCGTCGCAATGTTTGACTGTAAATATCGATAAATTTAAAATGTGCAAAGGTTTACAAATAGAAATATTTATATTATTTGATGCTACGATATAGTCAATAATTAATATTAAATATATATATTTCAATACAATATAGCGCTCACCGAGACTAATTTGAGCAATTGTATGATTAATTAATCTAAATTTAAATAAATTAGATTATATTTCAAAAAATAATAAACTTACACATAATAATATGTAAGTTGGCAAAATAAAACATAAAGAGGTACTAAATTATGAAAATAAATGTAATATTGGCTGGAATAGCCATGAGCCTGCTACTGCTAGCACTACCAGCAGCAGCATCCGACCACACGCTCGGCATCTACGGCAATGCAAACGAGGACGACACAATAAACATGCAGGATGTAACGTACACCGAACTGATCATCCTAGAGTACAGAGACAAAACAGAACTCTCAGACGCCAAGTACGATGACAGGATCAACATGCAGGATGTGACGCAGATCGAGCTGATCATACTTGGGAGGGAGAAGGAGCTTACGTTCATCGACGCTGCTGAAAACCCAGCAACGGTGAGCCTCCCCATTGAACGAATGGTTATACTCAATACCGACTTCGCAGAGGCAGTTGCTGTATTGGACGAACGGGACAAAGTGGTTGGCGTCTCCAGCACCATGACAGGGTATAACAGGTTCTTTCCCGAACTCAGTACAAAGACCGATGTAGGGGGCTGGTCAACACCTGACATAGAAGCAATACTTGCAACTAATCCGGATACTGTTTGTGTCTATGCCAGCTGGCCCAACACTGAGAAACTCGACGACAATATGCCAGATGACATAAACATCGTCAGACTGGATTGCTACAAGGCAGAAACACAGAGAGAAGAGATGATAAAACTCGGATACCTGCTCAATAAGAGAGATCGGGTAGGCGATTACATCGACTGGCATGATGAATATGTCGATGTGATAAATGATAAGGTATCAAAAATTTCGGATGACAATAAGACAAGGGTCTTTATCGATGGCGGTGGAGGCAATACGGTTGGCAGACGAGCATACTCAACAGGCACTGGGATGCATGATCTCTGTGTATGCGCTGGTGGTGTGAACATAGCAGAAGGATATATCGAAAAATATGCTGATGTGGAAACAGAGTGGGTTCTGGAACAGAATCCGGATGTGATCGTAGGACTCTCATTCAAAGGTGGATACGAAACCGATGATAATACTCTCATGAAGGAGCATTATGATGAGATAATAGCCCTTCCTGGCTTTGAGAATGTCGCTGCGGTGCAGAACGACAATGTTTACATCATGTCGAACGGTTTCGCGTTCGCACCACATTATCCGGCTGCGCTTGCTACGATGGCAAAGTGGCTCTATCCGGAAACATTTGCTGATCTGAACCCGGAGGAGATCCATCAGGAGTATATAGATACATTCTTTGGCATAGACTTTGACGTATCTGAACAGGGCGTATTCGAGTATCCGCAACAGGGAAGCTAAATGCTTTCCTTTTTTTTATTTTGATATAAAAATGATCGAGATCAACAACCTGACCAAATACTTCGGCGATCTCTGTGCCGTGGATCATGTGTATCTGCACGTTAAGAACGAGGTCTTCGGACTCCTGGGTCCGAACGGAGCTGGAAAAAGCACGATTGTGCGAATACTGGCAACACTTCAGAGACCAACCGAGGGCACTGCCAGAATCTGTGGGCATGACGTAGTAAAAGATCCAAAGAAGGTACGGAGTGTGATCAGCTACGTACCACAGGAGATGGCGCTTGATATCAAGCTCACTGGGCGGGAGAACGTGCTCCTCTACGCAAAGCTCTACGGCATACCCGACAGAGCCAGAAAGGTCGATGAGGTGCTGGACCTGATGGAACTTTCCGAGCGATCCGGAGATCTCGTGAAGACATACTCCGGAGGTATGAGGCGGCGGCTTGAGCTTGCGCAGGCACTGGTGCATGAGCCAGAAGTGCTATTCCTGGATGAACCCACGCTCGGTCTCGATGTTGCTGCGAGAAAGAAGATATGGCGGCACATATCATCGCTCAGGGAGGACGGCATATCGATCTTCATGACAACACATTACATGGAAGAGGCGGACGAGTACTGTGACACCGTTGCAATCATCGATCACGGGAAGATCGTCGCCCTTGACACTCCTGAGAGGCTGAAGAGTAGTCTCAAACAGGACGTGATAACGATCAACGCAACAGGCACCTTCGGGGGATTGGACCTGGATAGTGTGACATTCAGTAGGGGGGATAACGGAGAGCTCAGATTTCTGGCGGATCATGGTGAATCGGTTCTTCCTGAGATATCTCAGGCGTTGTTGCGGCAGGGCATGACGATCCAGTCGATGATGGTACGCAAACCAACCCTCGATGATGTATTCATGGACAGGGTCACGACAAGCGAGGAAGATAGCGCTTTTGATGGCTATAAATTCAGAACGATGCTGAGGCGGCGGTGATGAGCTTGATAAGATCTATGTGGTATTACTTTGAGAGAGATCTCATAAAATGGACACGCTGGAAGATGACGGTATTTGCACATCTGGTGACGCCTGCTGCGTGGCTCATTTTTGTCGGGCTTACCCTTCCCGTCACATTCACTGACAACTATCTCGAGTACCTGACCCCTGGAATCATGGTGATGAGCGTACTCTTCGCATCACTGCAGAGCGGAAGCCTCGTGATCTTCGATAAAATACTGGGATTTCTGAACAAATTCTTTGCCATGCCCTCTCCGAGAGAGAGCTATCTTTTCGGCAAGATCCTCTTTATAACATTTCGGGGTCTAGTGCAGGCGACAGTGATCTTTGGCGTCGCGGTGCTCTTCGGGATTACTGTCTACGGCGTAAAGAGCATCCTACTTACCTACATCGTACTCTTCATCTTCGGGGCACTCTTCGCGTCGATTGCGACAACGATTGCACTCGTCGTGGACGACCATGACGGATATGCTGCGATAAATGCAATGATCAGCATGCCGCTCTTCTTCACAAGCACAGCGCTGATGCCTTATGACAAGATGCCGGGCTGGCTCAGGACGGTTGCGTCCGTAAATCCGGTCAGTCACGCGATTGACAGCGCAAGGGTGCTTCTGAGCGGGGGCGATATCCCAGTCAGTGAGATCCTGATGCTTGCAGCAGGTGCGACGATCGTGCTTGCGATCTGCACCAGTGTGTTCAGAAGAGCAACATTGTAAAATTATAAAATCACATTAAATCTGGAGACAAATGAAATGCATCACATAAACAGACAGATACTCCCCTTTACCGCAATCGTTGGGCAGGAGGAGATGAAAAAAGCATTGATCTTAAACGCAATTAATCCGAGGATCGGCGGTGTCCTGATCAGAGGCGAGAAAGGGACTGCGAAGTCTACTGCGGTACGGGCACTGGCAGAGTTGCTTCCTGATATCGATGTAGTAAACGGCTGTCCGTTCAATTGCAATCCTGCAGATACGAGCGAGATGTGCGACATCTGCTATGAGCATTCGGTAAATGGCGAAAAACTCGAAAGTGTAGCGAGAAGAGCCCGGGTGATCGATCTTCCGCTCGGATGCACCGAAGATCGGGTTGTTGGCACACTAAATATCGAAAAAGCGATCAAGGAAGGGATACGTGCGCTTGATCCCGGGATACTGGCTGCTGCAAACCGTGGCATACTCTACATCGACGAGGTAAATCTGCTGGACGACCACGTCGCGGACGTTCTCCTCGATGCCGCAGCGATGGGCGTCAACATGGTTGAGCGGGAGGGCGTCTCAGTGGGACATCCTGCCAGATTCATTCTCGTCGGGACCATGAATCCCGAAGAAGGGGAACTCAGACCGCAGCTTCTGGACCGGTTCGGGCTTCAGTCTACTGTCGAGAGCTTATCCGATGTGGATGCACGGGTCGAGATCGTGAAGGTTGCAGAAATATTTGAAAACGATGCAAACAGGTGTAAGAAGGAGTTCGAGGGTCAGCAGACCGAACTCAACAAGAAGATCATAAAAGCGAAGTCGCTTCTCCCCGAGGTAACGATCAGTGATGATCTTCTCAGGACTACAGCTAAGATGTGTATCGAACTCGGCGTGAGAACGCACAGGGCAGAGATCGTCATCACAAGAACCGCAAAGACGATCGCAGCATTTGATGACCGGACCAAGGTAACGCTCGATGACATTAAAGAAGCGATGGAACTTGCATTGCCGCACAGGATGCGAAGAAAGCCCTTTGAGCCGCCGCAACTCGATACCGATAAGCTCGATCAGATGATGGATGAGGAGAAAAAAGAACAGGAAGAAAAAGAGCAGGAGCAGGAAGAGCAGCAGGAAAAGCAGCAGCCTGAGCAGGAAGAACAGCACAAACATGAACATCGCGAGCAGGAAGATAAAGAGAATGAACAAGAATCGCAGGAACCTCAAAATCCGCCTGAAAATGAGGATGAAGGCACACAGCCACAGCAGCCCGAATCGGTCTTTGCGATCGGAGACCCAATCGATGTGAGCAGAGTGCGACCAAAGGAAAAGCGTGACCGTATAAACCGCAAGAGGACATCAGGAAGGAGAAATCCAACGCTTGCACGATTCAACAGGGGGAGATATGCCCGTCACACGATACCTTCCGGAAAAACCACCGATATCGCTTTCGATGCCACGATCCGTGCGGCTGCACCATTCCAGAGAGAGCGCGGTGCAGGCATGCCTGGCGAGAATGCGGTGATCATCGGGAATCAGGATATCAGGGAAAAGATAAGGATTGGAAAGATCTCAACAGCAACCCTCTTTGTGGTAGATGCCTCCGGTTCGATGGGTGCCGCAAACCGGATGGAAAGTGCCAAAGGAGCGATCATGTCGCTTCTCATGGACTCCTACCAGCAGCGGGACAGGATCGGGATGGTCGCATTTAAAGGTGATACTGCAGATGTGCTGCTTCCACTCTGCTCAAGTGTTGATCTCGCATACAACAGTCTCAGGGAATTACCAACAGGCGGGAAAACACCGCTAGGTGCAGGTCTTAACAGCGGGTTGAACATCCTTCTTGGTGAAAAGCGAAAAAACGATGAGACAATTGCGATAATGGTTTTGATCTCGGATGGCAGGGCGAATGTATCCGTAAATGGTGGCAAAGTGGGAACGGTAAAAGAAGAACTCTTTGCGATCGCTGAAGAGGCAAGATCTGCCGGAATTCATGTTATAGTTCTTGATGCTGAATCCATGGGCAGCTCGTTTGTGAAAATGCAGCTTGGTTACTGCAGGGAAATTGCAGAACATGCCGGTGGACGGTATTATTCGGTTGACCAGCTATCATCCGGCCAGGTTCATGATATCGTTGCACAGGAGCAGGGGTCACTGATAGAGATGTATTCGGTAGGCAGGGGTTTGACATGAAGGTCGTATCAGTAACATGGGGCAGCGATATCCCACTGTTTGTAGAAGCATGTAATGAACTTGGTATGGAACTGCACGCATGGTCCACACAGGACCTTGAAGATGATTCGAAACGTGAGGACTGTATTAACTCTTTCAAACATGCAGATGTCATTATTTTGCGTCCGTCAGACAGTGGAGTATGGGACGAACTAATAGAGGGATTGAACAGTGATATTCCAACCATCTCATTTGGTTATGATTCAACCTTCTGGGAAGTTTCGAATGTCAAACTGAAGATTGTTGCGACGGTCAACGCCTACCACGTCTATGGAGGACTTCCGAACACAACGAACATGCTCAAATATATCGGAAAAGAGGTCCTGGGCGCTGAATACGACCCAGAACCGCCAGCCGAGACGATGTGGCAGGGAATCTACCATCCGGATGCAGAGCAGGCTTTTGAGACCATAGGTGAATATCTGGAATGGTACAAACCACAGAAGAAACATATGATCGGGATATTGTTCCATCGAACCTACTGGTCAAACGGTGACCTTGAGATCGTGGATGCGATGATCTGCGAACTCGAAAAGGAGTTCGATGTCATCCCGGCTTTCTGTCACGGAATGGGTGATGCCGAAACAGGCGCCAAATCGAGCGGAGAGGTGACAAAAGAGTTCTTCGTGGATCCTGTGAAGATAGATGCCATTATAAACCTCCAGTCGATATTCCATGCAGGAAACGCTGACAAATCGGTCAGTGCTCTCAAAAAACTGGACATTTTGGTATTTCATCCGTTGACAGTCTATCACAAGACCGAAGAGGAATGGACGGCGGACATTCAGGGAATGAGTTCGAGTGAGGTTGCGTGGAGTGTTGCGCTGTCTGAATTCGAGGGCGTGATCGAGCCCTTGATCATCGGTGCTTCGAGAACCGCAGAAGAGCATGGAACCGAGTTTGAACGTCACGTTCCGGTTGATGAACGGATATCCAAAGTTGTGAGAAGGTTAAAGAAATGGATATCATTGAAAGACAAGTCAAAATCCGAGCGCAAGGTTGCATTCATCCTGCATAACAATCCATGTGCATCAGTCGAGGCAACAGTAGGTGCAGGAGCACATCTTGATACTCTTGAGAGCGTTTCAAGAATATTGAATGCGATGAAAGAAGCGGGATATTCGGTTGATCCGCCAGGAAGTGGTAAAGAACTCATTGAGAACATCATGGACCATAAAGCAATATCAGAGTTCAGGTGGACAACGATCGATGAGATCGTGGACAAAGGCGGGGCGCTTGCGATGGTGACCAAGGAGGAGTACGAAAAATGGTTTGACACACTCCATCCGGATGTGAAGGAAAAGATGTGTGATGCATGGGGGAATCCGCCAGGTGAGGAGATGGACGGTGTTCCTGCTGCTATGGTCTATGATGGCAAGATCGTTGTAACTGGCGTACGATACGGCAACGCTGTGATATGTGTCCAGCCAAAACGAGGATGTGCGGGCTCACGATGTGACGGGCAGGTCTGCAAGATCCTTCATGATCCTGAGATTCCGCCGCCGCATCAGTATATGGCTACATACCGGTGGATCGAGAACGCGTTTGGTGCGGACGTGATCGTCCACGTCGGGACGCACGGAAACCTCGAGTTCCTGCCAGGAAAGTCGGTTGCACTCTCCAAGAGCTGCTATCCTGATATTGCGATCGGAGATATGCCGCATCTTTATATCTATAACTCAGACAATCCCCCTGAGGGGACGATCGCGAAGAGGCGGAGCTATGCCACATTGATCGATCACATGCAGACCGTCATGACAGAGGGCGGTCTTTATGGCGATCTGAAGGAACTCGAAGACCAGATCGCAGAGTACAACAAGACGAAAGTATCTGATAAGGCAAGGGCACACGCACTTGAGCATATCATCACCGATCTCCTCATGAATTCGAATCTTTCAGAGGAGATAAAACTCGACGAACTGGTGGAGATGGGGGTCCCATTTGAAAATATCGTGGATGTGGCGCATGAAGCGATAACGAAGCTGTACAATACCCAGATCCCGGATGGGATGCACATATTCGGAGAAAGTCCCAAAGGCGACCAGAGGATCGAGTTCATCAACTCGATACTGAGGTACGACTCTGAGGTCAGAAAGCTTGTCCTCTATCTTCTGGGAATGGACACAGAGCCCGCTGATCTGAAGAGCGAAGTGCTGACCGGGATCGACGCACTTGGAAAGGAGATCCTGAACGGATTATTGAGTGATAAAGACCCCACCACCGTCTGCAAGGAGATTCTTGGGGATAGGTTGAAGAGACTCGACGAAGTCAGGATACTCTCGGTGAGGGATAAGGCAGTCGTGATCTCATGGAGAATTGACTCCTCAGATGAGATCGGTGCTCTTCTTCATGGCTTCGATGCCGGATACATCGAGCCCGGTCCGTCTGGTCTCATAACCCGTGGCAAGCCAGAGATAATGCCTACTGGCAGGAACTTCTACTCGCTCGACCCTTACAAGGTGCCGACGAAGGCGGCATGGCAGATCGGGCAGAGGCTTGCGGATGGCGTGATTGAAAAGTATGTGGATGAGCACGGCAAACTTCCTGAAAATATCGCAATGTACTGGATGTGCTCTGACATCATGTGGGCGGATGGAGAGCAACTTGCCCAGATCATGCATCTTATCGGTGTTGAGCCGATCTGGAAGGATGGGAAAGTGAGAGAGTACAGGATCATTTCGCTTGAGGAACTCAACCGTCCGAGAATCGATGTGACGATCCGGGTGAGCGGGATTACCAGAGACTGCTTCTACAACTGCATTGAACTCATCGATGATGCGATACAGGAGGTTTCACAACTTGATGAGCCCGAAGAGATGAACTATCTCA
>Ga0255395_1087_pt1 | contig 12959 bp, 10 predicted proteins | sample ANMaggSSYBR01F11_FD_182123 | JGI IMG/M metagenome (GOLD analysis project Ga0255395, IMG submission 182123) | Sediment cell enrichment communities from methane seep in Santa Monica Basin, California, United Staets - ANME aggregate JGI... | ecosystem: Environmental > Aquatic > Marine > Cold seeps >...
GCAGTTGAAATATCGAGTGAGCAAACCGTAAGGGGCGCTTATCGTGTAGTGGGATTCAGCAGAGGGCGGTAAGCCAGGGAAACGAGCCGTGAACACCACGGAGGACTCACCCCGGTGAAGGCCCGAACGGTGCCACCTGCCGAATGGCAGGGGTAAATGAGAGTGGCAAAGTGGCATCGGGGCCGGATCAGGATTGTCGGCAAATTTGTCGGGATCATTCGAAGAAGCTATTGAGCCGTCTCCGTTTGGTTTTTCACCAGCAAGCTATTTAACGTATACTAAACCACCGGATTCATACTGTGAAGCAACGCTGAGTTTGGTATCAATATTAGTAATAAGCGCCTGTCCTGCAACACTTAATGCTTTTTCAGGGGTATTATTTGTTTCGCTTAGATGGGCAAGAATTACATGTTCCAGTTTATTGTGTTTGATTTCATTTAAAAGATTTTTCGAATCTTCGTTTGAAAGGTGTCCGGTTCGGCTCTTGACACGTTGTTTTAGAGGCCAGGGATATGGCCCGTTTGCGAGCATGGTCTGATCATGGTTTGCTTCGAGGATCAGTAGCGAGCAGTCTTTAAGATGCTCTTTGACCATGGAAGTAACGATGCCAAGGTCTGTTGCGATACCGATCTTTGAACCATTTTGTTTTATGGTGAAACCGGCAGGATCTTCCGCATCATGGGATATTGAAAATGGATGCAGGGCCAGCGTTTTTAACATAAACGCTGAACCGCACTCAAAGCTTCTTATGTCTTTAATGTTTTTTAGTTTAGATGAGGCAGCTTTTATTGTTTTGCCGTTTATATATACAGGCAGGTCAAAACGGCGTGAAAGTACTCCTACGCTTTGAATATGGTCGGTGTGTTCATGGGATACGAGTATGGCATCAAGATCTTCTGGATTAAGCCCTGTTGATCTTAGCCTGCGTTCAATCTCTATCCCCGAGAGACCTGCATCAACAAGTATTGAGGTGGAACCGTTGGAAATAAAAACAGCATTTCCCTTGCTGCCGCTTGCCAGCATACATACAGCCAAATTATAGTTGCAATTCTTAGTTGAATTGCTCAAAATTGATTGCTCGGCAGTCATATAATCCAACTTTCAAATTAGATTTTACAAAAAGACTTTTTTGACAGGATTAACAGGATATTCAGGATTAAAACATCAAAACTCATCCTGTAAATCCTCATCAAAATCCCTTAGCGGAAACATCTGATTCTTGCTCCAAACATGGCTTCAAAATGCGCTTTTTCCTAACAGTCTTCAGCCTTCAGACTATCCACCTGAGTAGTTACAATTTGTATACCTTTCTCAGGGTTATGATTTACTGGATAGCTAAAGTGAGCCTTAACCTTGTTTGTTTACTTGAAACAAAATCTTGTTTATCCTGTTATCCTGTCAGAATTTTTTTCTAAGCTTTCAATATTATTTTCCGGTGTGTCCGAAGCCTCCGGTGTTGCGAACGGTTTTATCTAATTGTTCTACAACTTCAATCCTGGCCTGATAAACTCTTTTTATGATCATCTGGGCAATTCTGTCACCTCTTTTAAGAGTATATTTTTTAGTGCCGAGGTTTATAGCCGGGATCATTACCTCTCCTCGATAGTCAGAGTCAATTGTACCAGGTGAATTTATAAGGCCGATACCATGCTTAACCGCCAAGCCGCTTCTTGGGCGGATCTGAGCTTCAAATCCTTCTGGAATGGCTATGGCAAAACCTGTGGGAATCAAAGCGATTTCGCCTTTTTCAAGAACGGTATCTTTTTTGACGGCTGCATATATATCCATTCCTGCAGAGTGTGGGGTCATGTAGCGCGGTAGATGTATATCTGCATCATCGTTTGGCCTGATGCGAAGCAGTTTAATAGTAGGGTTAGGATTCATTTTTTGTGAGAGCGCATGATTTATTCCTAAAAGCCTTCAGCCTTCAGCCTTCAGCCTTCAGCCTATCCACCTGAATACAATATATCTTCGTATTCCTTTTTGTCGGAAACGGGGCCAAGTATAGAAATTGCAAGCTGGTCATTATCAAAAAGAGTTGATGCTAAATCAATAATATCATCTGCTGTGACTTCTTCTATTTTATTCACAACTTCCTGTAAAGGAATATATCGACCAAAATGGATTTCATTTTGAGCCAACCGAACCATCTGATTGTCGATACTTTCTGATGCAAGCATGAGGTTGCCTTTTGTATATTCCTTTGCACTTCGCAGCTCAGTTGAGTCAACAAGTATTTTTTTAAGTTTTAATATCTCACTTAGAATGACTTCTATGCTTTCTTTAGCATTTTTAGGATCGACTCCAACGTAGACTCCGCACATACCTGTATCAACATGAGATGATATAAAAGAATAGATAGAGTAGGCGAGCCCTCTATTTTCACGAATTTGCTGGAAGAGCCTTGAACTCATGTTTCCACCGAGTATGGTATTAATCAGTGAAAAGGTATAACGTTTTGGATCGGTAATTGATAGACCTTTTGTGCTCATACAGATATGAATCTGCTCAAGATCCTTGGAATGGATGGTAACTTTAGATTGGCCGGTTGGGGTTACGCGAACAGGGAAGCTATTGCCTGCATTAATTGATTCAAATTGATGTCCTACTAAATTGACAAAGTGATCATGCTCTATGTTGCCTGCGGCAGATATCAAGATACGTTCGGGCTGATAAAGTCGGGAAAAAAACTCCCTGATGGTTTCAGAATCGAAACTTAAAATGTTTTCACGAGAACCAAGTATTGATTGTCCCAAAGGGTTGTCACCCCAGTAAGTACGTCCTGAAAGAGTGTGGATGTATTCATCCGGGGTGTCTTCGGCCATTGCAATTTCCTGGACTATAACTGTGCGTTCTTTTTCAACCTCTATTGATTCAAATGCTGAGTATAAAAATATATCTGAAAGAATAGCAACCATGGTATCCAGGTGCGTGTCCATTACCCTTGCATGGTAACAGGTGTTTTCCATGGTTGTGAACGCATTTGTATTCCCGCCGATAGAGTCGAATTCCTTGGCTATCTGAAGGGCCGACTGTTTCTTTGTTCCCTTAAAGATCATGTGTTCAATAAAATGAGAAAGCCCGTTTTCTGATAGAGTTTCATCCCTGGCTCCTACATTTACCCAGACTCCCATTGAAACACTTCGGGCATGGGGTATTTTTTTGGATAAAATCCTTATGCCGTTATTAAGGATGGTGTTATTTGCTATTTCATCCATTTTTTTTCTCTTCTATAACCGCTTTGCGACTCAGGCGTATCTTCCCGTCTTTTACTTCAAGAACCTTAACCTTTATTTTATCTCCTTCCTTAACTATATCTGTAACTTTTGCTACGCGATGTGGAGCAAGTTGAGAAATGTGCACAAGTCCATCTACGTTGGGCATTATCTGAACAAATGCCCCAAAGTCCATTATCTTTACGACAGTACCTTCATAAATAACTCCGACCTCGGGCTCTCTTGTGATTTCCTTGATCATTTCCAATGCTGCATCTGCATCTTTTTCGGAAACTGCGGCGATTTTAACAAGGCCTGTATCATCTATTTCTATTCTGGTATTTGTCTCGCTCTGCATTGCCCGAATGGTTTTTCCTCCAGGCCCTATTATTTCTCTTATTTTGTCAGGATTAATCTTTATGGTAATTATTTTTGGAGCATGAGGGGAAATTTCCTCGCGGGGTTCTTTTAAAGCTTCAAGCATTTTATCAAGAATAAAATGTCTGCCGGTACGGGCCTGCTCAAGAGCTTTCTGCATTATGTCCTTTGAAAGTTCGTGAATTTTAATATCCATCTGCAAGGCTGTTATGCCGTCACATGTGCCGGCGACCTTAAAATCCATGTCTCCGGCTTGATCTTCATCGCCGAGTATATCCGACAGGATAATCACCTCATCCCCTTCTTTTACAAGTCCCATTGCAATCCCGGAAACAGGTGATTTAATCGGGACTCCACCGTCCATAAGAGCCAGAATTCCAGAACATACAGTACCCATCGATGAAGAGCCGTTTGATTCCAGCACTTCTGATACTATACGAATTGTATAATCAAAGTCTTTTTTATCTGGAAGCACTTTTTCAATAGCTCTGGTTGACAGTCCGCCATGTCCGATATCTCTTCGGCTTGGGCCGCCAATTCGTTTTACTTCACCAACTGAATAAGGAGGGAAATTGTAATGAAGCATGAATGGCCTGAGTTCTTCCCCACTAAGTGTTTCAACCCTTTGTTCATCCGGGCCGGAACCAAGAGTCATAATTCCTAATACCTGTGTTTCTCCTCTTGTAAACAGGGCACTGCCGTGCGGCCTTGGCAGAACGCCGACTTCACAAGTAATCGGCCTTATTTCATCAAATTTCCTGTTATCAATTCTCCGCCCTTCTTTCAGGATAAGTTCTCTGCTAATTGATTTTTTCAAGTCATTAAAAATATCGTAAACTTCTTCCCTGCGATCAGCGTATTCTTCGCCAAGATTTTCAAATATCTCGGATTTAACACTGCGAAGAGCAGTTTGACGTTTAATTTTTTCGGGTATAAGTATTGTTTCACGCAATTTTGAATGGGCTGCTGCCTCAACTTTTTTTACCAGTGTTTCGTCTTTTTCAGGGGCGGCAAAAGGACGTTTAGGTACACCGGCAATCTCTTTTAGTTTTACTTGCAAATCTATGATCGGTTGCATTTCTTTATGACCAAAGAATATGGCTTCAAGCATATCTTCTTCGTTTATTAAGCTGCCTCCACCTTCAACCATTACTACGCCGGTTTTTGAACCTGCAACAATGATATTAAGATCACTCTTTTCACATTCACTGATTGTTGGGTTGATTATTAATTCACCATCTATTCGTCCTACACGGACAGATGCAATCGGACCTTCAAATGGAATGTCTGATATTTCAAGCGCAGTAGAGGCTCCTATCAGTGCCAGGATATCAGGATCATTTTCCTGATCCATAGATAATACTGTTGCAATAACTTGCGTTTCGTAATTATATTTTTTAGGAAAAAGAGGCCTTATGGGTCGATCTATAAGGCGGGCGGTTAATGTTTCTTTTTCAGATGGCCTTCCAATTTCGCGCCTGAAATAATTACCGGGTATCCGGCCTGCCGCATAAATTTTTTCCTGATATTCAACTGTAAGTGGCAAGAAAGATACTGTTTTATCTTCATAAGCGGATACAACTGAAACCAGTACAATAGTTTCTCCATATTGAACTGTAACTGAACCGGAAGCCTGTTTTGCGACCTTGCCGGTCTGTATGCTAAGAGTCTTTCCACCGAATTCTGTTTTAAGTAAATTTTCCATTTTTATTTCTCCAAACAACAAGTTCAAATAAATAACTATTCAGAACTTCCCGCATCTTTTTGTTTGCTGATTATAAAGCGATTATGTCTATTTTAGCCACGGTTTACGGTCCATACTTTTTTCAATAAACTATAGATTTCCAGATAAATAATTTCACTGCGTTATCAGTCAAAATCCTCGACCGACAACGTACAACTCAGCACGACTTACTCGGATTTTTCCTTCTATCCTTGTGAAATTATTTATCTGAAAATCTATATGCAACAACTGATTGCTTTTATATTTTGATCAACAGTTAACTGCAAACTGTTAACCGTTAACCGTAAACGGTTACCTATCTTCTAAGCCCCAGGTCTGCAATGATTGTCCGATATCTTTTTACATCATTGTTTTTTACATAGTTTAATAGTTTGCGGCGTCTGCCGACTAAAATCAACAAACCCCTTCGGGAGTGATGATCTTTTTTATGAACCTTTAAGTGCTCGGTAAGATAAGAAATACGATGTGTAAGAAGCCCGATTTGAACCTCAGGTGAACCTGTATCTGTTTCGTGCAATTTATATTGCTCAATAAGCTTCTTTTTATCTTCCACAGTTAAAACCACTTTTTTGCCTCCTGTTTTTATCAAATATTTTAATATTACAAGTAATTATACTTCCTGTTTAATAAGTTTTAACCTGTAAGGTTAGCCTTCGCCGGAATGCACTAATTGCTGACAGCTATAATCCTAATTAAACACACAGCAGTAATTATATCTGTTATTATCTTTTTTGAATTTAAGCACCGCAACGAGATTGTTTTTTGTATCAACAATCTTGATAAAATTTTTTAAATTGTCTGTATTTCGCGGCATAAACTCTTTTGTTGTTAATATAGTGCCGTGCTTTATTTTTTTTGTCAGAAATTCATCCGCTATATGTTCGGGCATATTACGCAAGGCATCTGACATGGATATTATTCTATCATTTATTGCTCCGGTTAAAAATAGCTGTTCCAGTTCTGATAAGTTTACAGCTTCATTAATTGTAAATCCACTGCTTTCGATTCTTCTAAGTTTTTTAAGATGTCCACCGCAGCCAAGTTCCTTACCTATATCTGAACATAGAGTCCTGATATATGTACCTGAAGAACAGCATACCTCAAAACTTATAAAAGGCATATTTATTTTAAATATTTTGTTATACGATATAAAAATATTTCTTGAAGATTTCCTGACAAATTTACCTTTTCTCGCAAGCTTGTATAATGGGACACCTTTGTGCTTTAATGCTGAAAAAGCCGGTGGAACCTGTTCTATCGTTCCTTCAAATTGTCTAAATACAGCTCGAATTGTTTTTTCAGTAAAATTCAGTTCATCACTTGTAGAAATAATCTTTCCGGTGGCATCCTGAGTGTCTGTTTCCACTCCAAGGTGCAGTACAGCTTCATATTTTTTGCTGCCGGTTAAAAAAAATCTGGATAGCTTTGTTGCTTTATTAATACAGCAAAGCAGGACACCTGTTGCTTCCGGATCAAGAGTTCCTGCATGTCCGACTTTTCCGGCCCCGAATAGTTTTTTTATAATGGCCACAACTTTTGCTGAAGTTATATTAGCGGGCTTGTTAATAACTATAACTCCATCTATTTCTTTGTTCATAGGTATAAAAAAAGGTTCAAAGTTCAACAGCAATGTTTAATAGCATTGAATTCGTAGGGGTACCCCTCGTGGGTACCCAGTTCAAAGTTCAACAGCAATGTTCAACATCTGTGTTTTTATATCAGATAGCGTTGACTCAATATTGAATCCTGCGGCTCTGTAATGCCCGCCGCCGCCGAACGAACCGGCTATCATAGCCACATCAACCGTTCCATCAGAACGGAGGCTGACATGATAATTCTCAGGCTTTTTTGATACTCCTTTTCCATTTGACAATTCATGTATAAGTGCGGCAAGTTTAACATTTTCTATACTTTTTGCATAATTGATAAGACCGTGTATGTCTTCAGGCCGCGTTCCGGTTTCATCAATCATATTTTTTGTTAATATCATTATGGACATTTTACCGTTATCTGAAATTTCAATAGATTCAAGCGCCATATTCAGGAGTTTTATCTGCCCAAGAGAGTATCTGCCATAAACATGCATGGCAACATTATATGGATCAACGCCGGCTTCAACCATTTTTTCACAGATCGCAAAAGCAGATTTGGTAGTATTTGAAAAACGGAACGACCCGGTATCAGTCAAAATACCTGTATATATTGAGGTGGCAATTGCACTGTTAATGGGGAGAGCCATTTCTTTTAACAGGTTGTATATTATCACTGTTGCTGCACATGCAGATGTATCTATAAGATTAAAATTGCCGAATATAGTATTGGTTATATGGTGATCAATATTTATTATTACTGGTATCTTGCTGATAACCGAAGAAAGTTTGCCGATACGCTGGAAATCAGCGCAGTCAAGAATAATGGCGGTATCATAAGTATTTGTTCCCTTAATTTGACGGACAATTCTTTCAACTGACGGTAGAAAACGATATGCAGATGGAATAGGGCTTTCGTTATAAAGAGTTATATTTTTATTCAGTGCTTCGAGAGCAAGTCCCATAGCAATTAATGAGCCTATAGCATCTCCGTCAGGATCTTTGTGAGAAGCAATTATAATATGGTTGCTATTTTTCAGGTGGTTTATTATCTTTTTCATTATCTGTTTTTGTACTTCTGAGCAAATTATCTATGCGTGAAGCATAGTCAAAGGATTCATCATATAAAAATTCGATATCAGGCATATAGCGCAAACCAAGATTGTGGGCGAGAACGCGTCTTACATATCCATGGGCGCTTTTAAAGCCTTTCATTGCCCTCTCCATGTTTTTCGGGGCAGAGGTAGTAAAATATATACGGGCTTTTCTTAAATCATTCGACAACTTGACATCAGTAATTGTAACCATCTCAAGGCGAGGGTCTTTAATATCTTTTTGCAATAAGTCTGATAGAACTTTTTGTATATGGCCGCCAACTCTGTCGGAACGAGGAAATGTTTTCATAAATTAATAATTTCCATTTCAGTATCAACGATCTCAGCCAGACCTGTCCTATCGGCAAGATTAAAAATTTTATCAATACAGGAATTTATCATCATCTGATTATTACCCACTACTGCAAAGCCTATTTCGGCTTTTTTGTGAATGTCATTTGAGCCCACTTCTGCGACCGATACAATAAAATTGTTGCGTATCCTGGCGATAATGGACTTTACAATCTTTCTTTTACTTTTTAATGAGCGGCAGTCATGCAGCCTGAATGTGATAATTCCGATACCGACAACCATTTTCTCACTTTACAAATTGCAAAAAGTTACGCCTTACCACCTAATCCCTAATCCCTGATCCCTGCTTTTTCCCTGCTTTATTCTTCGACTTCAGGCTTGATCTCTGCAAGATAATAACATTCAATTATATCACCGAGCTTAATATCGTTAAAATTTTCAATACCAATTCCGCATTCATACCCGGTTTGAACTTCTTTTGCATCTTCTTTGAAACGTTTAAGGGAAGAAATCTTGCCTTCATAGGAAACAATACCATCTCTTATAAGGCGGACAAGCTGACCGCGTTCAATTTTTCCATCCGTTACATAGCAACCCGCAATTGTACCGATTTTAGGAACATGAAATACTTCTCTGACCTCTGCTCTCCCATGTATTCGCTCCTCATAGGTTGACTCCATCATGCCAATGATAGCATTCTTGATGTCTTTGATTACATTGTATATGATATTATAAAAACGCATATCAACATTTTCTTCATTAGCAAGTGCCTGTACTTTTGTGCTTGGTCGGACGTTAAAACCTATAATTATGGCGTCAGATACTGCGGCCAAAGAAACATCTGATTCGATAATTGTTCCAGTAGCTGCATGAATAACATTAATGTTAACCTCATTATTAGAAAGCTTTGTCAAAGAATCTCTAAGGGCTTCTATAGAGCCATTCACATCTGCTTTAATGATAAGATTCAGCTTTTTAGTCTCGCCTTCCTCCATTTGTTCAAAAAGTTTTTCAAGACTTAATCTGCTGGTTTTAGATAGATCTTTAGACCTTTGTTTCTGGATTCTGTGAATGCTGACCTGCTTAGCACTTTTATCATCGGCAAGAGCTATAAATTCATCTCCGGCATTAGGTACACCTGTGAGCCCTAAAATTTCAACCGGAATTGAAGGCCCTGCGGCTTCAACATGGTTTCCCCTGTCATTCAACATGGCACGGACTTTGCCGTGGTGTATTCCACATACTATTGCATCGCCTGTGTGGAGAGTGCCTTCCTGTACAAGAAGTGTTGCAACAGCACCCCTCCCCGAGTCTATTTTCGCTTCAACAACATTGCCTTGAGCAAACTTATCCGGATTAGCCTTTAATTCCATCAATTCAGCCTGAAGAAGTATCATCTCAAGCAGTTCCTCTATCCCCTGATTTGTTTTCGCAGAAACATTGACAAATATAGTATCTCCGCCCCACTCTTCAGGGGCAAGCCCTAATTCAGCGATTTCACGCTTAACGCGTTCAGGGTCTGCATTTGCTTTATCTATCTTGTTAATTGCTACAATAATAGGGACTCCCGCAGCTTTTGAATGGTTGATTGCCTCAACGGTCTGAGGCATTACACCATCGTCAGCAGCAACAACCAGTATCACTATATCTGTAACCTTGGCACCTCGAGCACGCATTGCAGTAAAAGCTTCATGGCCCGGAGTATCCAGAAAGACAATTTGCCCCTTATCTGTAGATACGTAGTACGCACCTATATGTTGTGTAATTCCCCCTGCCTCGATTTCCGTCACTTTGGTTTTGCGAATTACATCAAGAAGTGATGTCTTTCCGTGGTCTACATGCCCCATAATGGTAACAACAGGAGGTCTTCCGGTTAGTTTGTCAGGATCGTCTTTTTCAACTTTTAATATAACTTCTTCCTCAAAGGAGGCTCTTTCTACTTCGTAATTAAATTCTGTGGCAATAAGAGAAGCTGTATCAAAGTCAATTGTCTGATTTACGGTAGCCATAACACCCATATCCATAAGGGCCTTAATCATTTCATTGGCCTTTATTCCCATGCGCTTTGCCAGATCAGCCAGAACAATGGCGTCGTCAATTTTGATCCTGCGTTTAATGGCTTTCGGTATTGTAATCTGAGGTTTTTGTGCTTGTACGGCTGCTTTGCTTTTAGCTGTGGCCTTACGTATTTTTCGGCCCCGATGTTCTTTCGGATAAAGGTCTGTCCCTTCAACGACCTCTTTTTTTCTAAAAGAAATTTTCTTTTTGAAGAACTTTTTATCATGGACAGGTTCTTCCTGTTTTTTGTCTTTTTTCCTTTTCTTTTTTTCTTTTGTGGCTAAATCTGTTTGAGCTTTTTCGCTAATTGGCCCCCTTTTTTCTGTTTCGAGTGGTTTTTCAACTTTTGTTTTAAGTTTTTCCACCTTGGGTTGTTCAGTCTCAGGTAGCTTTTCTTTATGTGGTGCCGGCATTTTTATGATCTTTGCCGGCGTCTCTTTTTTGAGCTTCTTTTTTACTTTTGTAGGCTTTTTTAGCTTAGGCAAAGTTACTGTTTCAGCCTTTTTTGCTACATGTGGCTGTTTGGGCTTTTTCTCCTCTTCCACAGAGACTGTTTTCTGAACAGCCTCGTCGGTTTTTTCATCTTTTGCGAGTGCCGCTTTTTCTTCAGCCATGCCTTTTTCCGCATCTTTCTTTTTTACTTTTTCAGGCTTTTCGGTCTTTTTAAGTTCAAGCTCTGCAATGGGGGGTTTTTCTTTTATAATTTTTTCAGATGGTTGTTCATCTGCTGTAATTTTTTCAGGAGGACTTACTATTTCCAGAGGCACCTCTTTTTCAGGAGCTGTTTCAACCGGCACAATTTTTTTACGTCTTCTAATAACAGTCGGTTTTATTCGTGTCACTTCGACAACATCGGTTTTATTGCCGAGAAGATTTGCTTTGACTTCGGCTACTGCTTCATCGTCCAGAGAACTCATATGGCTGTTTACCTTAATAGCCATCTTACTTAACTTTTCAAGTAGTTCCTTGTTCTTTATGTTAAGTTCTCTGGCAAGCTCATATACTCTGATCTTCCCCATCCATCCCCCTTAAGTCGATTGTTTGTAATATAGATTTTCAGATAAATAATTTCACTGCGTTATCAGTCAAAATCTTCGACGACGTATAACTTAGCACGACTTGCTCAGATTTTTCCTTCTATCCTTGTGAAATGAATTATCTGAAAGTCTATAGCCTGGCTTTTTGAAACAAGCGGATATGTTTTCAAAAAGCTATTCGCTATTGTTTTCCTCAAAGTCTGTTAATGGATCATCATTAAAAGCGTCTTCATCAAGATTTTCCTGGTTATCTGAAAGAGATGATTCTTTTGATTCAGATGTGTCATCATCACTTAACGTATTGTCTGATAAAATTTCGTTAGATACTTCATCAGAACTATCAGCATTCGCAACATATTCTTTTGCGGTTTTAAGAAGCTTTATGGCTTTTTCTTCGCCAATACCTCTGATTTGCATCAAATCTTCTAATGAAGAGTTACTTATTTCCTCAGCGGAAAAGAAACCCTTTTCATATAATGCGTCTGCCAGGCTGATGCTAATTCCCGGCAGGGCCACAAGAGAGTCGTAGCCATCCTCCATGGCCTGGCTGTATTTTGTTTCATTAATTACATCAAGATGCCATTTGGTGAGTTTTGAAGCAAGCCGTACGTTTTGACCTTTTTTCCCGATAGCTATTGAAAGAAATTCATCTGGAACAATTACTTCCATCAAACGGTTCTCTTCATCAATAATGACTCTGGATATTTCGGCAGGCGCCAGAGCATTGCAAACAAATTTTGCAGGATCAATATGCCAGGATACAATATCGATCTTTTCGCCCTTGAGTTCCTGAACAACATTTTGTACACGACTGCCTTTCATGCCAACGCATGCGCCGACAGGATCAATATCTGAATCATTTGAAGCAACAGCAATTTTTGCCCTTATACCAGGTTCGCGGGCCGCGCCCATTATACTAACTATACCCTCGCTAATTTCCGGCACTTCTGTTTTGAAAAGACTGACAAGAAAATTTGGGTGTGTTCTCGAAAGTATTATCTGAGGCCCTCGAGAGTCATGAAGCACGTCTAATATTTGAGCTCTGACGCGGTCACCTCTCCGATATACTTCTCTTGGAACCTGCTCTCGTTCAGGAAGAACACCTTCAGTATGGCCCAAATTGACTATAATGTCACCGCGATCAACGCGCTGAACAATTCCATTAATTATTTCGCCTTTTCTATCAATAAAGCTGGAATAAACCGCGTCTCTTTCCGCATCTTTCATTTTTTGAATGATAACCTGTTTGGCTGACTGGGCAGCTATTCTACCAAAGGTTGAAGCATCCATTTTTGTACCGAGGCTGTCACCAATCTTGCTTTCCGGATCCAGGTTATATGCTTCTTCAAGGCTGAGCTGAAGGTCAGGTTCGGTAATATTTTCTACCACCTCTTTAAACTGGAATACTTCTATTTCACCAGATTCTTCATTATATTTAACTTCAATATCAATGTTGCTTCCGAATTTTTTTCTGGCAGCAGATTTCAGAGCATCTTCAAGTGCCTTAATAAGGATTTCACTATCAATGCCCT
>Ga0255395_1074_pt2 | contig 12734 bp, 9 predicted proteins | sample ANMaggSSYBR01F11_FD_182123 | JGI IMG/M metagenome (GOLD analysis project Ga0255395, IMG submission 182123) | Sediment cell enrichment communities from methane seep in Santa Monica Basin, California, United Staets - ANME aggregate JGI... | ecosystem: Environmental > Aquatic > Marine > Cold seeps >...
AGGCAAAAGCCCAGACCTCCAGTATTTTAAAGTCTACAAAACCTGAAATATAAAAAGAGATCGCAGTTGAAAGCACTGCATTAAGCAATCCAAGCTTTAAGCCCGTTTTAATAAACACTTTACGTTCCGTGCAATTTTGGATCCAGTAAGCTGCCATTGCGCTGTTAAGCAGGAAATAGATAAAAATTTCAAATCTGTTTTGAAAAATTAGTGTTGTGCATGCAGCAGCCACCATAGCAAAGGGTATTGCTATATTGAAGCATAGCAACAAACATATGGTCATGGCACCAGAGGCAATTGGAATACTGAAAATAATTGATGAAGGAGAAATTCCAAAACTCGAATTTTGGTTCAGTACTTCGGATAATGGTGCGAATAGTCTGGCAAACAATAAAATGATTATAAGCATACAGGCCATAACCATTAAATTTTTATTATGATTGCGCGCAAATCGGCTGTTATGCTTAATGTGAAGGATGTAAGTTAAGATAAGCAGGCACAGTATTATCATTGCCGCACCAATACTTATTGCCAGAATACGTTCTTTTTTTGTTTGCGTCTGCAGATTTTTGAGCTTTAAAAGCTGAACTTTTGTAATTATTTCTCCTTCGCGGAGGAGCATTTCTCCTGTTTTTATTTTGTAAATAACCGGCTTGATTTCTGCAGCAGCTCTTTTTTTTCGTTCTTCGGTTTCATTTGTGTTTTGAGTTATATTTGGCTGTATTAGCTTTTGGACAAAATCTACAATAATGTTGACCAAATTGTAGTTCATGTCTTTGAGCATGGGCTGACCAACAATTCTTACCATTGTTTTCGCCTGGTCAAGACCATATAATGACTTAAGATCATAAACGACTTTTTCAGTCTTTGTTTCAACATCCCTTAATATTATTCCTTTATCTGATTCTTTAAGAAGAATATCTTTGTTAATAACAACTCCATTATTTATTATCTCTGTTAGAATTCTGGAAATAAGATCGGCGATATTGTTTGAAAATTTTTCTTCTATAAGAATTTTATATGCATCATCGCTTACCGTGATGCCGATTGCTTCCTCAAAGCTCTCTTTGAGCTGCCGGAGTTTTTCATTTAATGATAACGGTTTTATCTCTTTATTTGATGAAGCATTGCCTTGATTTTCTTTGTATGCTTCGAAAATATCAGCCATTTCAGCAAAAACTTGTTTTACATTCCGGCTAAGTTTTACGCTAAGAGACGCATTGTTATCGTAAACAGTTAAAACCTCTTCAGCAGCCTTTTTACGGTTTTCCTCTTCAGCTTCTTCATCTTCAATAAGAAAATATTTGGGTGCTTTAATATCTCTTTCAGCAACATCTCCTAACTTATAGGAATGTTTTGTTATTATAAGAGTCGGATAAAGGATAATGGTAAATATTATGGTGAAACCTATTAGAATGAACCATCTGATAGATTTGCTTGAGGCAAAAAAATTTTTAATTGCTTTATTCTTTTTTTCTATGTTCATAAGGGATTTATTGTGTTATTTTTTTACTTGCTTCCAGCTCTTCATACGCATTGATAATTTTCTGAACTAATTTATGCCTAACCACATCTGTTTTTGAGAAAAAAACAAACTCTATTCCATCTATTCCCTGTAAAATATTTTTTGTTTCTATGAGTCCGGAAGATTTATTAACCGGAAGATCTGTCTGGGTAATATCGCCGGTTATTACGGTCTTGGAGTTAAAGCCTATTCGGGTCAGGAACATCTTCATCTGTTCAGACGTTGTATTTTGTGCTTCATCTAAAATAATAAAAGCATCATTTAATGTTCTTCCACGCATAAAAGCAAGGGGTGCTACTTCTATAATTCCTTGATGCATGAGATTGGAAACCTTTTCAAAACGCATCATATCGTGAAGCGCATCATAAAGAGGTCTTAGATACGGATCAACCTTTTCCGTCAGGTCCCCGGGCAAAAAGCCCAGAGTCTCACCAGCCTCAACCGCCGGCCTCGTGAGAATTATTCGGTTTATCTGTTTTTTTGAAAGAGCTGAAACAGCCATAGCCATAGCCAAATATGTTTTGCCTGTTCCCGCAGGCCCTATTCCAAAAACCATATCATAATTGCGGATAGCATCAATATATTCTTTTTGAGAGCGATTTTTGGGTGTAATAAAGCGCTTTTTTGATGCAATGAACACTTTATCCAGAAAAATATCTTTAAGCTTGATATTATCATCAGAACAAAGAGCCCTTACCGCATAATCAATATCGCTGGGATAGACAGGAAGTTTTTCCTTTAAAAGGCCGTAAAGCTGATTTAGTATATTTTTGGCCAGGTTTGTTGCAATGCTGTCGCCCTGAATAATAACAGTGCTGCCTCTTGCGTGGATTGTAATGCCCACAGCTTCAGCAATTTTTTGAAGATTATGGTTATGTTCGCCGAAAAGCTGTTTTGTCAGATCTATATCTGAGAAAGTCAGTTTTATCTTCTTATTGATTGAGTTTTCATCCATAGGGCTTATAACCTATCATAACTTTTTCAGATAATGCAAACTGCATCTTGTGGCTAATTGCCTTCAAATAAAAACACCTTGACTCATAAAATCCGCTTTGTTATTTTAAAAAAACTTATAATTTTTAGTTCAATTATTTTTTGCATTTAAAAACGTGTTAAAATAAATAGTTGTCTTTTTGTTGCTATTTTACTTTAAAGGAACGCTATGAATAAGTTTGATATTTTGATTGTAATTGTTTTTGGATTTTGCCTGATAAGAGGTTTTTTTAGAGGGTTTATCAAGGAAATGTCTTCGATAGTTGGTGTTTTAGGAGGATTCTATGCAGCTTATACTTATTACCTGGAAGTTGCAAGACCACTATCAGGATGGATTTTAGACAAATCGTACCTTCATATAATTAGCTTTTTGATTATTTTTTGCATAGTTTTCCTTATTATCAGCATTCTTGGTGTAGTAATCAAGTATATTCTAAATATTGCATTTTTAGGCTGGTTTGATCGTATTTGCGGAGCTGGATTTGGGATAATTAAGGCAACATTAATGGTTTCTGTTTTGTTGATAGCTTTTACCGCCTTCCTCCCAAAGGGGGCACCGATAGTCAAAGACTCTATTCTTTCCCCCCATGTTTCATTTTTTTCTGAAAAGATGGCTAAAGTAATTCCTGAAGATATGAAACATCAGTTTGTATCTAAAATTGAGGAATTAAAAAAGGCCTGGAAGAAAAGCTAACTATCCCCCCTGATTAGTGCCTGACCGAAAAGTTTTTTTTAATGCTGGCAATAGTTTCAGCTTATTTACCGATGTGAAGATTTGTGAAAAAGCCATTAGCTCTTAGCTGAATGTGTTATCTGTTTGATTTTTTAAGCTAAAGGCTAATTGCTAAAAGCTAACTGCTAAAAGCTAACTGCTAAAATTTTTAAGGGATAAGTTTGGGAATAAATGCTTTAAATAAACTTATTGACACGTTAAGAGGGGAAAACGGATGCCCATGGGATAAAAAGCAGACACCCCGTTCCATGTCGGTTTATCTTGTAGAAGAGATATATGAGCTTTTAGAAGCAATTGAATCAGGAAATACCGATGATATCTGCGAAGAACTGGGAGATGTTTTGTTCCATATTCTATTTATAGCCAAGCTGTTTCAGGAGATGGGCTCTTTTAATATAGAAGACGCTGCTTCTGTAAATAAAGAAAAAATGATACGTCGTCATCCTCATGTTTTTGGTGATAGTAAGGTCAGCCGCTCTGATGATTTAAGAAAACAGTGGCACCGGATTAAGATGAATGAAAAAACACATAGTGGAAATAAATCGATATTGGATTCTATCCCTTCAGGCCTTCCCGCTTTGAGGCGTGCCTACAGGATTTCAGAGCGCGCAGCAAGGGTGGGATTTGACTGGGATAATATTTCAAGTGTTATGCAGAAAGTTGAGGAGGAATGGTCTGAATTAAAGACCGAATTAAATAAATCATGTAAAAATCAGGAAAGTTCGGCAATAGAAATCGGAGATGTTATCTTTACCCTTGTAAATGTAGCCAGATTTGCGCGCGTTCATCCTGAAAATGCTCTGGCGGATTCCATTAAAAAATTTGAAAATCGTTTTAAATATATGGAGAAAGTTATATTAAAAAACGGGAGAAAAATAGAATCTGTTTCTCAGGGTGAAATGAATAAATTATGGGAAGAAGCCAAAAGAAAAGGTAACGGTTCAGCCACTAAATAAAAAGAGTGTTCATTAATATGATTGCTATTATAGACTATGATGCACAAAATACAACGTCTGAACAGATGAAGATGTTCCTGACCCGAATAGGCTTTAACTCCAAGACCGTAATAACAGGCAAAAGCCCAGACCTCCAGTATTTTAAAGTCTACAAAACCTGAAATATAAAAAGAGATCGCAGTTGAAAGCACTGCATTAAGCAATCCAAGCTTTAAGCCCGTTTTAATAAACACTTTACGTTCCGTGCAATTTTGGATCCAGTAAGCTGCCATTGCGCTGTTAAGCAGGAAATAGATAAAAATTTCAAATCTGTTTTGAAAAATTAGTGTTGTGCATGCAGCAGCCACCATAGCAAAGGGTATTGCTATATTGAAGCATAGCAACAAACATATGGTCATGGCACCAGAGGCAATTGGAATACTGAAAATAATTGATGAAGGAGAAATTCCAAAACTCGAATTTTGGTTCAGTACTTCGGATAATGGTGCGAATAGTCTGGCAAACAATAAAATGATTATAAGCATACAGGCCATAACCATTAAATTTTTATTATGATTGCGCGCAAATCGGCTGTTATGCTTAATGTGAAGGATGTAAGTTAAGATAAGCAGGCACAGTATTATCATTGCCGCACCAATACTTATTGCCAGAATACGTTCTTTTTTTGTTTGCGTCTGCAGATTTTTGAGCTTTAAAAGCTGAACTTTTGTAATTATTTCTCCTTCGCGGAGGAGCATTTCTCCTGTTTTTATTTTGTAAATAACCGGCTTGATTTCTGCAGCAGCTCTTTTTTTTCGTTCTTCGGTTTCATTTGTGTTTTGAGTTATATTTGGCTGTATTAGCTTTTGGACAAAATCTACAATAATGTTGACCAAATTGTAGTTCATGTCTTTGAGCATGGGCTGACCAACAATTCTTACCATTGTTTTCGCCTGGTCAAGACCATATAATGACTTAAGATCATAAACGACTTTTTCAGTCTTTGTTTCAACATCCCTTAATATTATTCCTTTATCTGATTCTTTAAGAAGAATATCTTTGTTAATAACAACTCCATTATTTATTATCTCTGTTAGAATTCTGGAAATAAGATCGGCGATATTGTTTGAAAATTTTTCTTCTATAAGAATTTTATATGCATCATCGCTTACCGTGATGCCGATTGCTTCCTCAAAGCTCTCTTTGAGCTGCCGGAGTTTTTCATTTAATGATAACGGTTTTATCTCTTTATTTGATGAAGCATTGCCTTGATTTTCTTTGTATGCTTCGAAAATATCAGCCATTTCAGCAAAAACTTGTTTTACATTCCGGCTAAGTTTTACGCTAAGAGACGCATTGTTATCGTAAACAGTTAAAACCTCTTCAGCAGCCTTTTTACGGTTTTCCTCTTCAGCTTCTTCATCTTCAATAAGAAAATATTTGGGTGCTTTAATATCTCTTTCAGCAACATCTCCTAACTTATAGGAATGTTTTGTTATTATAAGAGTCGGATAAAGGATAATGGTAAATATTATGGTGAAACCTATTAGAATGAACCATCTGATAGATTTGCTTGAGGCAAAAAAATTTTTAATTGCTTTATTCTTTTTTTCTATGTTCATAAGGGATTTATTGTGTTATTTTTTTACTTGCTTCCAGCTCTTCATACGCATTGATAATTTTCTGAACTAATTTATGCCTAACCACATCTGTTTTTGAGAAAAAAACAAACTCTATTCCATCTATTCCCTGTAAAATATTTTTTGTTTCTATGAGTCCGGAAGATTTATTAACCGGAAGATCTGTCTGGGTAATATCGCCGGTTATTACGGTCTTGGAGTTAAAGCCTATTCGGGTCAGGAACATCTTCATCTGTTCAGACGTTGTATTTTGTGCTTCATCTAAAATAATAAAAGCATCATTTAATGTTCTTCCACGCATAAAAGCAAGGGGTGCTACTTCTATAATTCCTTGATGCATGAGATTGGAAACCTTTTCAAAACGCATCATATCGTGAAGCGCATCATAAAGAGGTCTTAGATACGGATCAACCTTTTCCGTCAGGTCCCCGGGCAAAAAGCCCAGAGTCTCACCAGCCTCAACCGCCGGCCTCGTGAGAATTATTCGGTTTATCTGTTTTTTTGAAAGAGCTGAAACAGCCATAGCCATAGCCAAATATGTTTTGCCTGTTCCCGCAGGCCCTATTCCAAAAACCATATCATAATTGCGGATAGCATCAATATATTCTTTTTGAGAGCGATTTTTGGGTGTAATAAAGCGCTTTTTTGATGCAATGAACACTTTATCCAGAAAAATATCTTTAAGCTTGATATTATCATCAGAACAAAGAGCCCTTACCGCATAATCAATATCGCTGGGATAGACAGGAAGTTTTTCCTTTAAAAGGCCGTAAAGCTGATTTAGTATATTTTTGGCCAGGTTTGTTGCAATGCTGTCGCCCTGAATAATAACAGTGCTGCCTCTTGCGTGGATTGTAATGCCCACAGCTTCAGCAATTTTTTGAAGATTATGGTTATGTTCGCCGAAAAGCTGTTTTGTCAGATCTATATCTGAGAAAGTCAGTTTTATCTTCTTATTGATTGAGTTTTCATCCATAGGGCTTATAACCTATCATAACTTTTTCAGATAATGCAAACTGCATCTTGTGGCTAATTGCCTTCAAATAAAAACACCTTGACTCATAAAATCCGCTTTGTTATTTTAAAAAAACTTATAATTTTTAGTTCAATTATTTTTTGCATTTAAAAACGTGTTAAAATAAATAGTTGTCTTTTTGTTGCTATTTTACTTTAAAGGAACGCTATGAATAAGTTTGATATTTTGATTGTAATTGTTTTTGGATTTTGCCTGATAAGAGGTTTTTTTAGAGGGTTTATCAAGGAAATGTCTTCGATAGTTGGTGTTTTAGGAGGATTCTATGCAGCTTATACTTATTACCTGGAAGTTGCAAGACCACTATCAGGATGGATTTTAGACAAATCGTACCTTCATATAATTAGCTTTTTGATTATTTTTTGCATAGTTTTCCTTATTATCAGCATTCTTGGTGTAGTAATCAAGTATATTCTAAATATTGCATTTTTAGGCTGGTTTGATCGTATTTGCGGAGCTGGATTTGGGATAATTAAGGCAACATTAATGGTTTCTGTTTTGTTGATAGCTTTTACCGCCTTCCTCCCAAAGGGGGCACCGATAGTCAAAGACTCTATTCTTTCCCCCCATGTTTCATTTTTTTCTGAAAAGATGGCTAAAGTAATTCCTGAAGATATGAAACATCAGTTTGTATCTAAAATTGAGGAATTAAAAAAGGCCTGGAAGAAAAGCTAACTATCCCCCCTGATTAGTGCCTGACCGAAAAGTTTTTTTTAATGCTGGCAATAGTTTCAGCTTATTTACCGATGTGAAGATTTGTGAAAAAGCCATTAGCTCTTAGCTGAATGTGTTATCTGTTTGATTTTTTAAGCTAAAGGCTAATTGCTAAAAGCTAACTGCTAAAAGCTAACTGCTAAAATTTTTAAGGGATAAGTTTGGGAATAAATGCTTTAAATAAACTTATTGACACGTTAAGAGGGGAAAACGGATGCCCATGGGATAAAAAGCAGACACCCCGTTCCATGTCGGTTTATCTTGTAGAAGAGATATATGAGCTTTTAGAAGCAATTGAATCAGGAAATACCGATGATATCTGCGAAGAACTGGGAGATGTTTTGTTCCATATTCTATTTATAGCCAAGCTGTTTCAGGAGATGGGCTCTTTTAATATAGAAGACGCTGCTTCTGTAAATAAAGAAAAAATGATACGTCGTCATCCTCATGTTTTTGGTGATAGTAAGGTCAGCCGCTCTGATGATTTAAGAAAACAGTGGCACCGGATTAAGATGAATGAAAAAACACATAGTGGAAATAAATCGATATTGGATTCTATCCCTTCAGGCCTTCCCGCTTTGAGGCGTGCCTACAGGATTTCAGAGCGCGCAGCAAGGGTGGGATTTGACTGGGATAATATTTCAAGTGTTATGCAGAAAGTTGAGGAGGAATGGTCTGAATTAAAGACCGAATTAAATAAATCATGTAAAAATCAGGAAAGTTCGGCAATAGAAATCGGAGATGTTATCTTTACCCTTGTAAATGTAGCCAGATTTGCGCGCGTTCATCCTGAAAATGCTCTGGCGGATTCCATTAAAAAATTTGAAAATCGTTTTAAATATATGGAGAAAGTTATATTAAAAAACGGGAGAAAAATAGAATCTGTTTCTCAGGGTGAAATGAATAAATTATGGGAAGAAGCCAAAAGAAAAGGTAACGGTTCAGCCACTAAATAAAAAGAGTGTTCATTAATATGATTGCTATTATAGACTATGATGCGGGCAACCTTGCAAGTGTGGAACGGGCTGTTTCATATTTAGGGTTTAAGTGCATTGTTACAAATAACATGAAAACAATAGACAGTTCGGAGCGGATAATATTCCCCGGAGTCGGCGCCGCCGGTGCTGCTATGGACAGTTTGAAACGTCTTGGACTGGATTCACCTATAAAACAGGCGGTTATTGACGGCAAACCAATACTTGGCATATGTCTCGGCACTCAGATAATCATGGAATATAGCGAAGAAAATGAAACACCTTGTCTTAAGATAATAGATGGATTTGTTAAGGCATTTCCGCTGGATATTAAATCTAAAGATGGCAGCCGGTTAAAAATTCCTCACATGGGGTGGAACGGCTTGGAAAACATTAAAAAACATCCGGTTCTTTCGGATTTGCATGAGGATGATGAATTCTACTTTGTTCATGGATACTATCCAAATCCAAACGATTCAGAACATATTCTGGCTACAACGGATTACGGAATTTCTTTTGCATCGGTTATTGGATTCAATAACATAATTGCCACCCAGTTTCATCCTGAAAAAAGCGGGAGACCCGGGCTGTCTTTGCTGAAGAATTTTTGTATGTGGAGTCCAGGTTAATCTCATATCTGAGTTTTCAAATTTCTGTTAATAGAATTAAATGACACATAAAAATGAGTTTGTAGATTTCTGATAATGCTGTAGGAAAAAGATATGTTAAGTAAGCGCATAATCCCATGCCTTGACGTTCGTGAAGGAAGGACAACAAAAGGCATACGTTTTGAGAATAATGTGGATATTGGAAATCCCGTTGAAATGGCATCTTTCTACTATGAAGCCGGTGCAGACGAGATTGTTTTTTACGATATTACCGCATCTCACGAAAAAAGAAATATCATGATTGATGTGGTAAGACGTGTGGCTGAAACAATATTTATACCTTTCTCAGTGGGCGGAGGGATACGTGACGTAGATGACATGAGAAATGTACTGTTGGCCGGGGCTGAAAAGGTAAGCGTTAATTCAGCGGCAGTTAAAAACCATGAAATTATATCTAAAGGAGCTGAAATTTTTGGAAGCCAGTGCATAGTCCTTGGTATGGATGTAAAATATGTTGGGGAAAGTGTAAAAATTCCTTCTGGTTATGAAATAGTAATCAATGGGGGAAGAAAGTATATGGGTATTGATGCGCTGAAATGGGCAGTTGAAGCACAAGAACTTGGGGCCGGAGAAATTTGTTTAAATTCTATAGATGCAGATGGAACTCAGGATGGTTATGAGCTGAAACTGACCTCTCTTATTTCAGAGAATGTTAGTATCCCTGTAATCGCATCAGGGGGTGCCGGAAAACCCGAGCATCTTCGCGAAGTTTTGACTAAAGGAAAAGCCGATGCGGCGCTTATTGCGTCAATGGTTCATTATGGCACATACACTGTTTCAGAGATTAAAACATACCTGGATTCATGTGGTGTAAAGGTTCGAAAAAGCTGGTGATTGGCATACTATAGACTTTCAGATAATTCATTTTTTTTAACCACTTGTTCGAGCTGTTTGATCAATACGCTGCCATCTGATATTAAAAGCCTGCCGGAATTTTTTTCATCTTTATTATCAATTGTATTGAAAACAAATTCATTTTCTTCTTCGGTATATTCAGGGCCGGGTTTTTTTAATTTAAAACTAATTTCACCCCCAACTTTTTTTTTAATTCCTGAACGAATGACTCTATCAAAAATTTCATCAGCAACTTTTTTGATGATTGCCTGACGCTTTCCGTCAGATGCTTTATTGATTCCTTTTATAGTTGGTTTTTGTTCCTGAAATTTATTTTGCTCAAAAGTTTTACGTGTGAGCTGTTCGCTTAATACTTTGAGAACATTATGTATTTTATAAGAAGGTATGTGCATATTTATCTTCTAATTTATAATCTAGGGCTCCATCCAGCATAACTGATTTAATGACAAGCATAGGCCGAATAATATATTCTGATAAAGCTCCTATGGCTTTCAAAGGCAATTTCCGGCAGATCGTTATAATTAAAATAAGCTGCATCAGATGCATCGTCGCCTGCTTTAAGGATACCATTATAATTTTTTATAAGATAACCGACCATAAGAACGCTATGATATCTTGGGCTGATATTTGTTGTAACGCCCAGAAGCATCTCGATTTTACCTGAAAGGCTGGTTTCTTCTTTCAGTTCTCTTAAAGCGCCCTGTTCGGGCGTCTCGCCAAGCTCAATAAATCCCCCGGGCAGACACCAGAAGCCAATTTTTGGCTCTACGCTTCTTTTAACGAGCAATATTCTTTCCTTATTATCAACCACGACAAGGCAGGAAGCAGGCACCGGATTTTCGTAAATGGCTTCATTGCATTTTTTGCAGAAAAGGCGAATGGTTCCTTGTAATAGCTTTTCAGAAAGCTTTGCCCCGCAAAAATGACAAAAAGATTTTTTTTGCATCTTAATCGTCAAAATTTCCCTTAGATCCTTTGTCGGTGATAATAGATTTTGCTTTTTTAACAATTTTTTCCTGTGTCCATTCAACTGGATCTTCAAGTCTTTTTGTTTTTGGGCCCGGATAGTAAGTCCCGGAATCAAGTATGGAGCTTATAACAATAGGAGCTGTATCCTGTGCATTCAATACATTTACAAGCATTTTATATATAAATTCTTCGACTCGTTTTGACATTCTTTCTTTTATCTCTTTTGGCTGTCCAAGCAGCCTGTTTTCAAACGGCAGGTTAAGCTTCTTGTAATTGCCCCCTTTAATCCCTTTTGAGTCAGCATAGGCAACTATTTCAGACCATATATTTTCAGTGACGCCTTCGCCTTTTACCTTGATAAACTTGCCCTCATTATCAAGCCTGGCATTTCCGTAATCATTAACCTCCAGACCCCATGAAATCATTTGAAGAGCTGTAGCCACATTTGCTTTGGTGGTTCTGGTTTTAGCTGCTATCTCTCTCAACCTCTCAGAGCTGTTTCCGGATGTTCCATGCTGTGCACCAGACATGTTGTATTTTGCTAAAGCTTCGTGGATTTCAGCAGTCAGGTTTACTTGAATTCCCTGGTCGCTTGCCTCTATACCATGAGTTGTTCCGTTATTTAATGCTATCCAGTCAGGGAAAATATTATTGGCATTTAGGCCCTGTATGAGAAACAAAGCTTCATCCACTGTTGAAAGGCCTTCTTTGCCCTTAATTTCACCAACCTCTGTTTCAAGGCCTGCCCATTCGGGGATAAATGGAGTTAGCTCAATGTTCGCAATAAGATTCTTGTCATCAGGCAGGTGTGAAGCATCTATTGCAATAGATGTAATTCCTGCTTCAAATAACGTAGGGATTTCTGTTTTTGCCTCTTCAATATCTTCATCTTTTTTTATGCCATAGTGATCTGCGTGCAAAGCTACCGGTATCGTGATATTCATTTCATTGCACAGAGCGTCAACAATCCTGGCAATGTTCCAGTAATTTACTGCACAATAGGCATTTGCGCCACCTTCTGACTTGGCGATTTCAATGATAATGGGCGAATTTGCGCGCTGAGCGGCCTTAAGAGCTCCACGTATCACAAAATAATTTCTGCCATTAGCAGCCATTGAGATCGCTTTACCCTTTGTAATCATAGCTCTGTCTATAAACTTTCCACTAACGATTAATGCTTTTGAATTGGGGAAAAGCTTTACTACGTTTGGCGGACGGCCAATTTTAAGAGCCTTTTCAAAATCAATTGAATTGTTGACTTTATTATTTGACATGGCTTAACCTCCTTTTAACTTACATATTACGTACCAAAAAATGTCAAAACTCATTTGGTTTAAGTTTTATGAAAAATTATGACGTATCAATATTCCTACATAATACGTAAGGAATATGACTAACACGGCAATAGAGATATGTTCCATTACTACCTTCCATGGATTTACCCCGCGTTCATTTGCAACGTAAATACTGAAAACACTCAACAGAAGAAGTCCCCATACTATGCTGACAACAATTGCCTGTTTAAGAGAGGAAATCAACATCGGCAACAGGAAGGTTATTGCAAAAACGAATTTAGAAAACAGAGTTGAAAGTGTGGCTTCCCATATTTCTATAGTCGGATGTTTTTTTGATTCCTCGGCAATATGAACACCAAGGGCATCAGATAACGCATCGGCAACAGCTATTGTCAATATG
>Ga0255395_1094_pt1 | contig 12653 bp, 11 predicted proteins | sample ANMaggSSYBR01F11_FD_182123 | JGI IMG/M metagenome (GOLD analysis project Ga0255395, IMG submission 182123) | Sediment cell enrichment communities from methane seep in Santa Monica Basin, California, United Staets - ANME aggregate JGI... | ecosystem: Environmental > Aquatic > Marine > Cold seeps >...
CTTTTAGTAATCGTTAACAGTTCATAGTTAAGGGATACGGCTTTTAATAGTCAGAAATGAGCGATATAAGCTTAAAATTATAATTGCGAGGAGCGAAGCGACGTGGCAATCTCATGTAGTATCAATAAATTACAATTTGCTTCACTTTAGTTCGCAATGACAGACCGAGAATTTTTCAAAGGTCTCATTTGAAATTTAATTTGGGATTTAATTATTTCAGTATGTTACGATAACTTATGACTCATGAGTTATAAACATTAACCAAATAAAAAGGAGGAGTTAAATGAATCGTGTTATTAAACTAATTATTGCTGCTAGTTGTATTTTTTCATTGATTGCTTTTCCTGTAGCGTGTGGTAGTGATGACGCTGCAGAACATCAGGCTCCCGAAAAAAAGGCGGAGGCCACGCATGAGGTTGTGCCCGAAGTTGTGCCTGAGGTTGTGCCCGAGGTTGTGCCTGAGGTTGTGCCCGAAGTTGAGACCGAGGTTGCCCCCGAAGTTGAGACCGAGGTTGCCCCCGAAGTTGAGACCGAGGTTGCCCCCGAAGTTGAGACCGAGGTTGAGCCTGAAGTAAAGCACTAAGTAAACTGGTGGCCAAAAAGAAGCAAAACCAAGTCCTTGATGCGCAAGAGCTTAGTACAGATTGAGTAAAAAATCGCTCAATTTGGGTTAAACCCAAGTTGAGCGATTTTTTGTGAAGAAATGTGCCGCAATCTTGATGCAGCAAGGTTTTGCGAAAACCGCATACCAACGGATAGATCGAGGATTTTCGCGCAAGAGATCAGTACAGATCGAGTAAAAAAATCGCTCAATATAGGTATAATATTGAGGCAGGGATAATTGGGTTACAAAAACTTGACCAGGGTAGCCACAATAGCGGCCTGAGCAACCAGCATACCGGCAACCCATTTAATTATTTCTATTTTGGCTTCTGTCAGATCACGTTTTGACATCAGTTCTGTATTAACGATATCCTTTAGCGCCTCGGCCTGTACCTCTGCTTGCTCATCAGGCACCCCCGCGCTGCCTTCAGTTTTTTGGTGTAAGCCAATGTATCAAATGTTATAATGCTTGCCATATTATTTAACTCCTTTATCAAACAGACTTTGTCAATAAATAGGTCAGCGCTGACGTACATCATTGAAAAATAGTAGGGGTACCCCTTGTGGGTACCCAAAATATGGAACAACCGTCAACAATGGGGCAACCACAAACAGGGCAACCACAAGGGATTGCCCCTACGGTTGGTGATATGGTAGGGGTATTTAAATCATTATTTACCAATGAATATATTCGGGGTGTGAAAAATAAGATACCCATCTTTTATATACTAAATTCCATCCACAGATTACGCAGATTATTAAAAATTAAAAAAATTCTATCCTCCCCTAATTCCTAAGTCCCTTCTGTTTCCGCCTTTTTTTGTCTATCTCCATGCTTTTTCCATGGCCTGTTTCGAAGCTTATTCCAATCTATTTTGCGCCATAATCCTCTGGCGCTAAAACATTCCCATGCCCAGCGGAGCCATTTTATAAAGGCAAAAGCGATCCACAGCGCCCAGGCTAGAATTGCAATACGATAGACTGTAAGTGGAAGCGAAAAAACCCAGGCCTGTGGCAGAATTTCTCCGGATATATCCTGATACCATTTTAAAAGGTAATTCCCGGAACCGTTTCCACTGATCTGCATGTTCGGGTAGCCCAAAAGTCCCTGCTTGATTCCGAATAATAAAGATCCAAAGGCAACGATGGAAAGTAATATAATGAAAACTTGGAATAAATTAAATGTAAGGTTTGATAATTTCTCAGCAACCTGTTTCCGGTAGCCAAGCACAAGAAACCAGCCGGCTACAGGTATTGCAATCAACAAAGAGCCTTGAGTTAATCCAAGGCTTAAAAGAGCCCAGTGATGAAATTTTAAAGGCGTTATATTTAACCGTCCAAGGCCAAAGGATAATAGAATAATTACAAAGACAACGCCCCAAAACAGTACGGCCGGTCCAACATACGGACCGCCGCAAAATAAAATCCACCTGTCTCTGGGCATTGAAACAGAAATAAAGGAATCAACGCTTTTCATGCCAAGGTTTATCAAAGATGTTTTCAATATGGTTTCTACATCTTTTAATTCTCTCCAAACAAGTTTAATATCCTGCTGTCCCGGCGTAAGCGGAAGAGTCACACTGTTTTTGTCTTGCCTGACAGGCTGTGACTTGCCGTTAATAGAAACAGACTGGAGTTTTGCGTTATCCGGAATTTTTATAGTATGACTGCCGCCTCTGCTGCTTTTTATCTTAAGATTCAATATAGCATTTCTAATCCTTTTTCCCGGACTTAAAGATAGTTCACTGCTTTCGATGGTGTGAGTCTGCCCCTTTATTCCTTCGGGTCTTGTAATTTTAATGGCAATTTCCTCCCCAGGCCAGGGTCGCCATTCGGGGAACCAGTTGCCGGATTTATTCTGATGATGAATTACAGGTATTCCGCTAATTTCAGCATGCCACAGTGTTCCGATGTTAACCTGCCAGACTTCGGCCCAGTCAAGAGTATCTTCTGCTTTTAACACCAGTTCATCTTCTATCTTAAGTGATGAAAACCATCTGAAATTTTTTTGATCAGGAGCCATGTTCAGAAGAACATTGCCGTTTTCCACGCGAATATCAGATGTAACTGATTCTCCTGCAAGCAAAGGTATAGACGCCGCAATTGCAGAGCCAACAGGTGTCACTCTGCTGACAATGGTTTCTATCTGCCAGTCTAAATCTAAAAGAAAAATTCTTGTAATTTTGACAAATGACGGTAACAGCCCAGGCTCAAATGTTTCGGATACCGCAGTTTTATCATCATTGTCAGTGCGAATCCGGGTGAACTGAAGCTGTGTGTCTGCGACCCCGTTATCATACAATCCATCTACAGACCAGCCTTCTGAATTGATTTCAACATAATGGGGTTTTAATGGCAATTGCAGCCAGACAACATCCCTTTGAGGCAAAGCTCCTTTTATATCTATTTGATGTATGCCTTCAGGAAGGTTGAGCCATAAATATCCTGTAGATGGTTCGCGATACAGGCCGAAAACCGGCTTTTCATCTATCAGCACAATCTGAGGCTGCCAGTGTTGAACAGATCCAGGAAGCGGAACAGCCGTATCAGGATGTAAACTATGGAACTCTATCCTTATATCAAGCTGGTTTCCGGTTATTCTCACTTTCATCCGTGGGCTTAACGCACAGTTTGGAGCACACGGAGGCCTATCCTTTTCTGTCAGTTTTAATTTCAGCTCATCTAACAATTTTTCTGGTGGAAAAGAGTTGTCTGCGTGAGCCTGGCAAACAATAACGCTAAGAAGCAATACAGATATAATTGAAAAAATGCCGTTTTTTATGCTTGAAAAGCTAAATCCGCTGTTTTTTGAATAAACAGCCCCAGATAAGCGGGATAAGCAGTATATCAGGATAGCGAGAAGGATTACCCGCAATACCGCAAGAATAAGGTTCATAAAAGGTGAAATAAAGACAAATGAAATTTCTTGATCTTTTTCCACAGGTCCGTTCCAGGAAAAATTAATTTGTCGCCATTGCCAGTTTGGAATACCAGGACCTGTTTGAATTTTTGCATTTGGATCAAGTCGTTTTATTTTTAGCTGCGATGCCTGCTGGTTGTATAAATAATCAATATCTTCAGATACTGCTTCCTCTTTCATGCGCTGTTTCAGGCTTTGAATAGTTTTTGGCAGTTTAGATGACAGTCTTGTTTTTTGGTCATAGCCTTTGTCTTCATCTATTGCAACTTTCCCTGTAGTTGCCCATTGCTGTGTCTGCTGCATTCCGATTTGCTGCCACGGTTTTTCAAGTTGCGGATAAATACCTGTCCTGATCTGATTAACCATAAACGGAAGGCTTATAAATATTAAACATGCTATGCAAATCATTCGATAATTATTTATCATTGAACTGATTTTACCTTTGGGAACAACGCGAAGAAGAGCTATAGCTGCAAGCAGATTTAGCCAGACCCAGCGGGGGGCATCAATTTCGTGATTTAATAAAACCATTGCTGCCAGAGCTATTATTCCCCATGGCCAGGAATAAAGTCTTGCAACTGCAAGCGAAATTATTAAAACCAGAAACATATCCAGCAGTGTCCATTGTTTCAGCCATGTTTGCCTGATATGATCAATTCCGGTTGCATCAAAAAGTGTCCAGCCCGGGGGAAGATTGAGAATACCCTTAACAGAATGAAAATCTCTGTCCCAACCCACAGCCGGAATATTATCCGCATCTTCAAGCCTGCTTTCAGCTTCAAGCCTGACATTTCCATACCGCATTTCCACACCAGCCTTATCCGAACCCTTAAGACGGGTAATGAATTGTTCCCTGCCTTGAACCGTAACACGCCCAAGTTCAACAGGAGGTGCCATTTCCAGACGCCAGCCCGTAGTCATTGAACCGATTATACTGTCACGTATAGAATAACCGGTTCCATTAAAATCCAGCCATAATGTACGGTGCAGATTCAATTGATCCGGAGCAGGCAGAGGATCCCCTCTTTTTTTCTCGACAAAGCACATTGTATCATCGGAATGCATCAGATATGCGGAAAATTTCTTCCATCTCTCAGGGATAGTGGTTTGCTGGGGATCAATCTGCATTACGCCTTCAATTGAAACTATCCGAAGATGATTTTTTGCCTCAAACACCCAGACCTCTTCATCGACATCAAACCCCCTGGAAGGATCAAAGTGTAATTCGTTAACATGTCCTTTATGTCTTGAAGTTATTTCAATTGTCCATTTACCGGGTCTTGCCTGTAATATAAGATTTCCATCAGCTTCTATTTTTGCCGGCAGATCACTTTTGAGTCTCATTGGTATAAAATTATTCGCAACTGCTTTTCCGAGTTTGACCTCCCTGTGCTTACCCGAAATATACAAATCAACCCTTGTTACCAGTAATAGAGGAATTTCGTCCCGGATAAGACGATAAACTTTTAGCTGAAGTTTATCTTCTTTTTCCACTGCGTTTTTATCCTCTCCGCCCTGTTTGAGCCAGAGCTTTCCATGGTTATCCATATTTGGGAAGGAAATTCCTTTTCCTTTAATTGCAAGCTTCAACAACCCTGTATGTTTAGGTACTTTTATCCACTCAGGGATGCTGTCAAATTTGAATTTGCCGCTTATTGTATATTTTCCGGGCTCTTTTATAAAAACAACCGGCAATCCTTTTCTTTTGCCGACAGGGTGTTTCTTTCCATTCACTTTGATATCCTGTGGCCAGAATTTATTATTTCCGGGAAGCAATATCCAGATTTCATCAGAAAACACTTCCCATTTTTGGGAAAACACGGCGCTGTTTTTTTGAAATGTTAGATTCAACTCTGACGGCCAGATGCAAATAGTTTTTGAAAGATCGTTGTATGCAAATGGGCAGTCAACATCTTTCTCGTTATGCAGTACCCAGCCAATCCATGGCTTTAAAGGCTCGGGCACATCTTCCCTTGAAAGTGGTTCTGCAAAAACGCTGCACGCATAAAACAGCCCAAATAAAATATAAGCAAATTTTTTCATTTTTATCACCAGTGGGATTTTCTGCTATACTGTGAACGGTCAGATAGCTTTTTTCACCGCAGAGTTCACATGATTTAGGGGCTCTCTTAACTTATTAGCTTTAATTCCCCAAGTCTTTTGTTTTGTATGAGAAATTCTTTGGGATTGACGATTTTAATTCCCATGTAATTTTTAACCGATTTTAAATGTTTATCCCCTGAGATTATATGTGAGCATTTTAAGGCAACAGCGCATTCAATAAACATATTATTGCCCGGGTCCTGGCCGATTATTTTTAAGGAAGGAATTGATGCTGAAAAAATAATGTTATGCCCTTCTGAAAAAGTATTTAATAATTCTTGAAGTTCACGTTCGTTTTGCAACCTAAGCCTTTTAAGGACTTCAACATATTCATCAACAATATCTCCTGATAGGCAGAGTTTTATTTTTCCTTTTTTCCATAAATCAATAATTTTTTTAGGGTTGCCGCCAAAAAATGATGAGATAAAAACATTTGTATCAATAACAACTTTTATCATTTTTCAGCTCTAACCTTTTGGATAATTGAATCAATATCATCAGGGCCAAACCCTTGCTTTTTGATTTTTGTTCCTATTCGGCTCCAGAGGTCATCAATATAGGAGCCGATGTCTCTATTTTTCACATAACCTTCGAGTAGTTCCCTTACAATTTCACTTACATTTTTCCCTTCAGCTTTGGCAAAATTGCCAACCTTGTTTTTGAGGGCTGGATCAATACGGACAATCATTTGTGTTGTCATATGACATCTCCTTGTCATGATATATTATATTAACAATATATACGACAGCAAGAGGAAGTCAAGCGAAATGAAAGGTTAAAAATATTTGCACTTATAGAACTACTCGACCTTAATATCTAATCAGCTATGATCCAGGCAACAGCGCTATGCTCTGAAGGGATTAGGGACAGAGGGACAAAGTGTTCAGACGAAATCTGAAGTGTCCGGCAGACATTTTAAGTTTAAAATTACCGGACACTTTTTAGGATTTCATATTGATTTAATTGAGTTTTTTCGTAGAATCATGCCTGCTGACTATTATGCTAAACGCACAATATCAAGCATTTAGCTATCATGCTAAATGCACTTATTTGGCCATGATAAGAAAATCAGTTTAATCAGTCTCAAACATTATAATTTAAGGTAGTTATGGGTCGCTGGCATTTAAGAAAAAATGTGTTTGTGGTGAGGGAGGGTGTAAACAAACTCCTCATAGTTACGAAGCGACAGGAAAGGGTTCATGCCGAGCTGTCCTTTCGATGATACCGACCAGCGTCTCTGTGCGTTCCCGCAAAGTATGACAGAGCACCCAAGTTGTTTCAATCCTTAAAGGTTATGCAAACATTAATCGCCCTTTAGCTCGCGGAATTTCACGCCCCAGCTCTTTTGCAGTTTCAATCCACTCATTTATAATAATTTCAGCATTTGAAAGGGCTTTTTGATACGTTTTTCCATCTGCCATGCATCCAGGCAATTCAGGAACTTCGGCAATAAACGATTTATCTTCGGCACTCCAAAAAATAATTATTTCATATTTAGTCATCGTCTACTCTCCAATTTAGTTTGTATTTTAATATGATATTTCGGATCTGTTTAACTTGATAGGGTTTGGCTTTTGAACCAATCGGTTGTAAGTTCAATATTTCCTCAACATAGCGGAGAGTGGAACCGTTGTAAGAGGGAAGAAGGATGGTTGTTTTGCATCTGTCGGAAAACGTAAATCTGGAAAAGTAGAATTTTTCCAATCGGCCGCTCCGTTATATTGAGGGATGAGGACGAAAAATGCTGCTAACGCAGTACTATCTTTGCTGTCTTGTTGATTGGGCGATTAATAATGCATCTTTATCGACTTTGGTTTTCCCTGATAACAGTTTCTTTTTTTGGTTTATAACTTCTCCTTCATGATTTACCACGGTGTTTTTATCGATGACAAGTAAGCCCAACTGCGACATTACATCCTGTTTATATTGATAATCATATTTCATCTTTTCTAATTTATATTTCATAAAGATCCAGATCAATGCAAAAACTACCGCAACGGCAAAAACAACTCCAAGGATGATAAGAGCGTACTCCACGGTTTTTACCCCTATCTCTCCCAGAAATATTATCAAATTATCTAATTGAGAAAAAATTATAGTACCAATGCCCAATAATAACAAAGTCAGCAAAAATGGGGCCTGTCGAATTAAGGATAATGATGCATTTATTTTATTAAAAGGACTGTTTTTTTCATTATCTTCCTCAGATGACCCGGAATCCACGGTTTGAGGAGTAGAATGACCGTAAATAAATAAATTAAAGGCAGTTATAAAAATGCCCAATATGAATGTTACTCCAATCGGCACCAAAAAAGATGCGAGGAAATAGTACTTCCAGGGAAAAGGAAGATTGACCGGTTCAAGCTGAAAAAGAAAGCAAGATCCAAAAATTATAATTTCCAGCAAAAAAATCAAGCTGATGTAATATTTAATAAATTTTTTTAATTCAGATGCATCAAAAAGCGTAGATATGCCTTTGAAGTTGTTATTGTCTAATTTAGACATACATATATTCTCCTCATTATAAAAAAAACTCAGGTGGATAGGCCGAAGGTCCCTAAAAGCCTTCAGTCTTCAGCCTTCGACCTTTAACCTTCAGCCTTTAACCTACCCACTTACTTTGTAATGACAAAATTGAAATCCTTATCAGCCCCATATTTATTTTTTGCATATGTGGTCAGCACCCAATGCAGGCCTTCACTCATAGAATCAACTTTAGCTGATTTTGAGATGGAGACCGACTTGATCATTATGTTAGACCGCGCCCGGATATAGCCGTCTTGCTTCTTTACTGTACCAATGAGATTTCCCTTCAGATCTGCTGTGAAAATTGAAAATGAATTTAAACCGCCTATGATACGATATTTAACAATAACGACTTGTTTTGACATTTTACTGCGAACTTTTTTTTCCGCAATATTTAATCTCTGGGTCGCCCATTCAGTCAGTTCTTCTCTATTTTTGATCCATAAAGAAGCATCCGGCAATGCCGGCGCTCTCAAAGCCTGGTGATACCAATCTATCGATCTCTGGTAATCCCTTGCCACGCCTTTGCCGTAAAAATAATAATCCCCGATCATTATTGCTGAAGCGGGCTCCCGGCTGGAATCAAACGCTTTTGTGAACCATTTCAGCGCTTCCATATATTTGCCTTTATTGTTAAAAAAGATGCCTGTTTGATAAATGGCAAGAGGATTGCCGTTATCAGCCGATATCATTAACCATTTTTTGTACGCTTCCTCTTTATCTTCACTTTTCAGGATGCCGGCTTTGTATAACACGCCGAGATTGTATTGCGTCTTGCTGTATTTTCTATCAAAAAAAGATTGATTTTTGATTAACTCATTAAAATATGATTCTCGTTTCTTAATATTTGCTGATACTATACTTCTAAGGGCTGCGATTTTCTCTTTGTTGTCTTTAATGTAAGCATCCGGGAAATCGTCCGAATATAGTTCTCCTAGAAAGATAATTGCTTTAACATTACCTTTTTTTGCTGCCGTCTTAAGATATTTGACTCCCTTTTTCAGATCATTATTATCATTCACTGATATCATCGCTATTCCTCTGGAATAATAATCTTGCGGGCTGCAATTCCAGCAGCCATCCCCAAGTAGATAATAGAGCATGAAAATAACATAAATACCCAGGCAAATTCCAAGAAATAATGATACAGACCTTAATTTTTTTCTTATCGTCATTTAGCGACCCTTTGGCTTTGTTTGGGGCACAATGTTTACTGTAACTGCAAAATCAGAGTATGCGGATCTCCGTGACAATCATTACAACTGCTGAATTTCTCAAGCAATTCCTTTGAATGGGGTTCCTGCCCATGACACTCCCTGCACATTGGAATATATTGGTGCTTATCAGCATGGCAATTGGCGCATTTAAGAAAACTATGTTTATTCTTGCTGCTCAATAATTTGTTGCCGACATCAGCATGACAACCTGTACAGATAGCATCTGCCGCATCTTCGGTATAGCTGACCATCAAAGGTGAATGACTTGGGTGGCAAGCATTACACCCTGTATTCCCGATAAATGGTGTATGCGTTTTATCATGGCATTCGATACAGGTCGGTATGTAGCCGTGCTTGTCGTGGTGACATGAAGAACATGCAGTGTCGGTATGTGCGCTAAGGTTTTGAGTTGTCTCGGTTGCCTGATCAATATGGCAGTTGCCGCAATCCTCAACCATTTTTTCAAAACTTAGACTATCTACAGGTGCATGAGCATTTTCATGACACCGCAGACAGTCTGGAAAACCAGCCCCATGGAATAGAACATGACAGTCAGCGCAGTTGGGAACAACGTCTTTCCAGTTTTTACCCGGTTTATATGTGTGAAATATTTCGTGACATTTCTTGCAGACCATCTGATGTGCTCCACCTTTGTCTCTAATGTCCGTAAAAACTGAAAAATGACACCGGGCACAATCACGATTTGTTATCGGTTCGATTCTTTGCTCGTAAAACGCAGTACCACACTCTTCAGCAGCGACATTAATCAACGAAAAGGCGCTTAAACTCAAGTATATGATCAAAGTGCAACCAACAATGTTGGCGAAAAACTTTCTTCCCATTTTGTATCCCCTACTTGATCAATCCATGGGGATCTTGATGACATGCAAGGCAATCCGGAAATTTTGCATGAATATCGTACCTATGTGGTTCCCCATGGCATGTTTTGCATTTAAGTAAACTTTTATGCTTGTTTTTATGACAATACACACATCTTAATTCATGATGTTTTGTCTGACTTACTGCTGACATCTTTTCCCCTACAAGTTCATGGCAGATTAAACAGAAGGACGTGTCAATGTCTTCTCCATAGATTACTTCCAGCGGCATATGGGGTTTATGGCATCGCAAACAATCATCAAGGGTCATTTCCTCTGTATGCCTTTCATGGCATTCCATGCATGATGAAGATTCGCCATGTTTTACATGGCATTCATTACAGTCTAATCCGGCGTGTTCGCTCGGATGCGCCTTCATCTCTTTATCCTGGTCCGGATGGCAGGATACACAGGCCGAGTTAACAGAGTCGGCCTTACTCAGATCCATCTCCATGGGATAATGAGGATGGTGGCATGACGCACAATTTTCCACCTTATAGTGTGGTTTATCTGACGGCGCATGACACAGAGAACATTTTGGAATAACATTTTTTTCAGCAGGAGGATGCTGTCTATGGCAATCAATACATTTGACTGATTTGTGCGCTCCTCCACGCTCGTTAACTGCATTTACCGTTTCATCATGACAACTGGCGCATAAAGCCGGAAGAACTACAGCATCATACTTGATTGCTGAGGGACGATGAGGTTTATGACAAAGGAAGCAGTCCTTATCGTTCATTTCAGGTGAATGAGAATCATGACATTCCAGGCATGCAGTAGATTCGCCATGCTTTGAATGGCACTGTTTGCAGTCTAATTCGGAATGCGCACTTGGATATGTCCGGTTCTCTTGCCCTTCGGCCGGATGACAGGAGACACAGGCCGGTTTTACATTATCGATTTTGCTCAGATCCATCTCTTTGGGATAATGTGGATGATGGCACTTTTTGCACTCTTTTAGAGCATAATGGGAGCTTGCATCAGGTGAGTGACAAACACTGCATTTTGGAATGATATTTTTCCCATGGGGGGGATGCTCCTCGTGACAATCAATACAAGTGACTTCTGTTTTATGTAATGCCCCCCGCTCGTTGATTTCCCGTATGTTGCGCGGATGGCACTTGATACAGTCCCCTTCGACTAATTCAAGAGAATTATTTTCAGCCAAAGACAAGGTGCTAAAGAGAAGTATAGCTAAACAACCAATAATACAGATAAACACCTTTTTTCTCATCTGTGCCTCCACGTATAGGGCTTTGGGTTCAAGGTTCAGGGTTCAAGGGTTCAAGGCTTTTAACCGTGAACCGTTGAACCCTTTAAATTAAGTGCCTAAAGTATATTAAAGTGCCTAAAGTTGAGGAATGCGCCTTCGGCGCTGCCAATTTCAACTTTTTTACCATACAACCTTGCTCGCTTTGTTTACGGCTGAAGTTATAATCAAGCCCTGAAGATATATAGTACGCCGAAGGCGTACCATAACTTTAGGCATTTTAGGCACTTTAGCTCACTTTAGGCACTGTCTTTTCTACTCTGCTAATGCATGAGGATTATTATGACAGTCAAGGCATAACGGGTATCGTTCATGCATAGTGGCGCCATGCAGATCTGCGTCGTGGCACCCGTCACATTGTGTAACCGCCATATGTTCGCTCTCATGACATTCTATGCAGCTCATTTCAGAATGAGCTTTCTTGCTTGATGCAAGGGCATTGCCCACATCTTCATGACAGGAAGCGCAGTAATTATTAGGAATACCATCAGCATAATTGACTGCTTTGGGACTATGCGGCTTGTGACAGGCAAGACAATCCGCATGGGTCATTTCCTCAGCATGGGGAGTATGACAATCCGCACACTCAGCCCACTCACGATGAACCATGTGGCATTCAGTACAATTCAAACCAGCGTGTTCGCTCGGTTTTGCTTCCATTTCTTTACCTTGATCAGGGGGACATGAAAGGCAGGCAGCCACATCGATTTCACCGAACTTCATCTCGGTGGGATAATGCGGGTAATGACAAGCGTTGCAATTTTTGATGTTATAATGCGCTGCATCTCCAGGATCATGACACATTTCACATGTTGGAATCGGATCCTTTCCAAGGGGTGGATGTTCCATGTGGCATTCGCTGCAACCCAGTGACTGGTGCAGTCCGCCACGTTCGTTTATATCTTTGACTGCATATGGATGACATTTTGTACAGTCCCGATCTTCTAATGGAACTATATCAAAATCAGCCAGCTTAACCTCAACTGTCGATGGGAGTTCCGGTGCAGCTTCAACAGTTGGTTCAACTTCCGTAACAGGTTCCGGTGCAGCTTCAACAGTTTGTTCAACTTCCGTAACCGGTTCCGGCGCAGCGTCAACAGTTGGCTCAACTTCCTCTACAGGTTCCGGCGCTG
>Ga0255395_1104_pt1 | contig 11889 bp, 10 predicted proteins | sample ANMaggSSYBR01F11_FD_182123 | JGI IMG/M metagenome (GOLD analysis project Ga0255395, IMG submission 182123) | Sediment cell enrichment communities from methane seep in Santa Monica Basin, California, United Staets - ANME aggregate JGI... | ecosystem: Environmental > Aquatic > Marine > Cold seeps >...
AAACGGCATTGACTATTGACAAATAAAAATAATTTCTATAGTAAAAGCACATAATATACCCTAAGGAAATGAGCACATGAGTATTTTCTATGACACATTTTTGTAAGAAAAATCTGATCAAATTTGTTCACAATTCAAGATTTACCAACTCGCCTACAAGTCGTTTAATTACACACTATCTTATCCTCTTTCTTATCATGCTTATATCATTCCTGTTTTTGGGTATGGTGACTGGCGCCTATCGTGATGCCTGTCATAACCCTTGGCACGGCATTGACAGCCTATACCGCTCGAATCCTGCGTTCTGCCATTATTGAGATATTGCAATCCGAGTATCTCATAACGCTTCGTGCCAGAGGCATCAGCAAAGGTTTTGTGCTTGGCAAACATATATTGAAAAACGCTCTTATAACGGTTGTAACAGTGTTGGGACTTGAATTCGGAATGATTCTCGAAGGCGCAGTGATTACCGAGACTGTTTTTGCATGGCCTGGCGTAAGGAGACTTGTTGGTGGTTATTGATGTGCAAACACGGTGGCAGAAGCCGCTATTTTCCCGAAAGAAGTTTGACTGTGGCGAGTTTTCATTATTCAGGAAATCAGAAGATTTCCTTAATTGGAAAAAACAGAGGTAAATTTAATCAAGCCACGAAGGCTTTTGTCATCAAAAATCTATATAATGAGCTGTTCTTGTGGCTTTTTTGTGAGAAAAATGGTGACTTGAAAACCTTCAGAAGAAGGAGACAGCCAGTGAAATTATTTTCAGTTAATCAATCATTTCGAAAAGCAATCCTGTCTTGTTGTTTTATTACTATGCTTCTAATCCTTGGAACTGATTTATCGTGCGCGCATGATGTTCAACCGGAATCAATGGGACATCATATATTTGTTCGTTTGAGTTCGGGGTTTGTAGCTATAGATTATACGCTGATTCAGACCGAGCTTGCAGATACACATGAAATACTGACTATGAATGCAGATCGTGATTCCAATATAACCGAAGAGGAAAAAGATAAGTTTTTTCGCAAAAAGGCATCCGACCTGTTTAATCACCTCAACATTACCCTCAATAATACCCCACTTGATTTTGAACTGATGAGCATGTTTTGCAGTAATGCCCAGACAAGAACATTTTATTACAGGGCGGATATTCCAAATGGAATAAAAAAACCTTATGAGTTGATCGCCAGGAACGGATTTCCATGCAGCGAAGATGAGAACTTTCTTTATTACATACGGACCATGGATTCTGTTCGTGTTCTCAATATGGATCTGTCCGGCGCTGTATTGCCTGTCAAAGGAAGGGCGCTCCATGATCCTCCGATATTAAAGATTGATTTCAATACAGGAGCAGACGAGAAAGGAACCTGTTATAAAAAGCCTGTTCTTGTTTGCAAGGCATTAGCAGGTGAAGAACAGAAAACATTTCCAGGACAGATGCCGTTTGAACCGGTTTCGGGCATTGAAAAGCTTAAAAAGATTATACTCAGCGAAAAGGTCGGCGGCCAGATTATCCTGATTGCAATTATCATGGCAATGATATACGGCGGCTTGCACGCTTTGACACCGGGGCATGGCAAGACTCTTGTGGCCGCCTATCTGATAGGAACACAGGGGAGGATTGCGGATGCCGTTATATTAGGAATTGTCACGACCTTTACACATACCTTCTCTGTGATAATTTTGGGATTAATCACTCTCTTTGCAAGCAAATACATTCTTCCTCAACAATTACTTCCGTTTTTACAGCTTTTTTCCGGGCTGCTTATTGTAGGAATAGGAACATGGCTGATGGTGAAAAGAATAAAATCCCCCACAGGTTTTGAAACTCATGGCGGCAAACATGCTCATACAGGACCGGATGGCAAGAAATACTATCACTCGCATGAACATGCCCGGCATGATACTGACAGGCATAAGCATCCTCATAACCATAACCATGATTTAGATCACCACGTTCATGAGCATTCTCATGATTCACATCACCACACCAGTGAGCGAACTCATTTCCACCACCATGATGACACACCTTCCCATCCTCATCCTCATTCCCATGACCATCATCTCGACCAAAACCATGCTCATACGCATCATAACGATGAAACAAGAGAATCGGGCGTTGAAACCGGGAAGAAAAAAACCAGACTTGCGACCCTGATTTCCATTGGATTCTCAGGCGGGATGGTCCCATGTCCTGATGCCTTGATTCTGCTTTTGCTTGCGATTGCGATTAACAGGATAACCTTTGGTCTTCTTATCCTGGTCGCATTTAGTTTTGGCCTGGCATTTGTCCTGATAACAATCGGTATTCTCATGGTGACTGCGCGGCCGTTTCTGGAGCGTTTTTCCGGAAGTAATGTTCTGCGCGTTCTCCCCGCTCTCAGTTGCTCTATTATCATTGGGATAGGACTTTTTATGGTTATAAAGTCTGTTCTTGTAGTGATTTGAGTTGACTTTTAACCCCTTTTGTGCTTATCTATAAAAGATAATTATTACACATTCTTCCGTTAATATTGTTTTTACTTTTTAAAAATTATGAATTTATTGATGGGTGCTTGTTACTTAGTTGGAAGTGTCATTAAATCCGGTTGCGGTAATAGTTACTACTGAGGTCACGAAGGCCCCAAGAATAGGAAAGAATTCCTAAAGGATCAACCGTTTCAGGAAAAAATACGACAAAGTAAAATCAACAAAAAATCTGAAATAAAATTAGAGCTGATTTATAGTTGCTATCTATAGATCATATTTCGGGTACTATCAAATAAAACAAGGCCATGAAGGCCCTTAAAAGCAAAAAGCTTTTTAGGTGTTTTTGTGGCTTTTTTTTGTTCTTTTTTTAGGGATAAGGCCTATAAAATTATGCACATTACGAGTCGTTTGATTACACACCATCTTATCCTCTTTCTTATCATGCTTATCATTGCTGTTTTTTGCATAACGTTCCTGCCCGGACAGATATGGGCAAAGGAAGATATTGTAAAGCGGGACACTGATGAGGACGGCAAGATTGATCAGATTGCCCTTTTTGACAAGCGGGGCAAGCTTGTCAGGCTGGAGTCTGACAGCAATGCGGACGAAATCATGGATCGATTTCAGCACTATGAGGATGAACAGATCAAGCGGGTTGAAAGAGACACGAATTATGACCAAAAAATCGACATCTGGGACTATTTTGAGGCAGGAAAAAGGATTCGACATGAAAGGGCTTCAATAGATACCGGCCGTCTCAACCAGATTGTTCAGTTTGATTCTGAGGAAAGGCCGTTGAATATGCAAAAGGACACCTCAGCAGACGGTCAGTTTGACAGCATTTATTATTTTGAGCAGGGAAAGCTTTCCCGTTCCACCAAGGATATGGACGGCGACGGCAAGGTGAATGTCTGGCAGACATACCGGGATGATAAACCGCTTGAAAGGCGCACGGATCAAGACGGAGATGGTCAAATTGAAAGGATGACCTTTTTTGATACCCAGGGTCTTCCAAAAAAGAGTCTGCATGATCTTGACCGGGACGGCAGCATGGAAGTGGTCCGGACGTATCGCGAAGGTATATTGTGTGAACAGAAAAAAGATCTGGATCAGGATGGCAAATTTGAGATTGTAACACAATTCGAAAACAATGAACCGGTTAAACAGCAAAAAGACGCCAATGCAGACGAGCGGTTTGACATCATAACATGGTTTAAAAATGGAAAACCGCACTATCAGGAAAAGGACACAAACTTTGATGAGAAAGAAGATGTCTTTGTTTACTTTGATGCCAAAGGATTTGTTGAAAAAACTGAAGAAGACACAAAATACACCGGCCGGATCGACAGGATCAGAACATACTGCAACGGTGTGCCTGCAAAAGAAATCTATGATGCAGATGGGGACGGATTCAAAGAGACTATAACTTTTTTCAAACAGGGAAAGGTTTCCGTTCAAACTCAGGACTGCAACAAAGATGGAAAGGCCGATGTTACGATCTATTTCAATGACAGGGAAGAAAAGGAGAAGGTGGAAAGTGACACCAATTTGAACGGAAAGCTCGACACTTGGGAATACTATCGAAACGGCAAGCTCTTTAGAATAGAAAAGGACGACGAAGGCGACGGAACAATCGGTTTAAAGATATTCTTTAAAAATGAAAAAAAACAGAAGCTCATCAGAGATAAAGACAATGACGGCCGATTTGAAATCACACAGTGGTTTGACAAATCCCCGTGGTCCATGGTCATGGAACTGGATGCAGATCTTAACGGAAAACCGGAGGGGCGCTACTGCTATAAAGAAGGTGTCTTAAAACTTAAAGAGATTGATGAAGACGGTGATGGAAAGCCGGACCTGAAAGAGTACTACAACGCTCAAGGAAAACTTATTAGAAGCGAAGAGGACGAAGAAGGCGCCGGCAGTTTTACAATCACCTGGTTCTACAATGATGCCGAAGAGGCAATTCTTGCGGAAAAAGACAATAATCACGACAATTGTATAGACACCTGGTACCACTATGAAAAAGGAAATCTGATTAGAGTCGAAGAAGACACAAATGCTGATGGAAAACCGGATTTGTGGGAAGAGTACGATGAATCAGAGGCTCTGGTGAAGCGCGCTAAGGATCTGAATTTTGATGGAGAAGCGGATATTTGGGAAGTGGAAAGTGAGCAGGAGCAGGTGAGCAGGGGGGAAAGTGAGAAAGTGAGAAAGTGAGTGGGTGAGAGGGTGAAGAAGGTACAATATCATTGGGAATTAGAAGTGTACCGGATGTCGGTTGAGGCTGCAATGTTAATTTTTGAGTTGTCGAAAAAATTTCCGAAAGAAGAAATCTATTCCTTAACAGATCAGATACGACGTTCGTCGCGTTCTGTTTCTTCGGCTATTGCCGAAGGCTGGAGAAGAAGAAAATACCAGAACGCCCTTGTTAACAAATTGAACGAATCAGAAAGTGAAGCAGCAGAGACACTTTCACACTTTCACAAAAGAAGGGAGGTAATAACGTGTTTGATTTTTTTGCAAAGGGAGGCATCTTAGTATACCCCATTATCCTTTGCTCGGTGGTGGCCGTGGCTATTTTTGTGGAAAGGGTCATCTGTTTTGCACGGGTACGCATTCGCGGTTATGGGTTGGTAAAAGAGATAGCCCTGCATGTAAGAAACGGTAAATCTGCCAAAGCGCTTGAGCTGGCAAGAGGAAACGAATCGCCTATGGGCCGGGTACTGGTTGAGGCCATTGAGGTTGCAGATCAAGATCACGAAACATTAGAAACAGTTATCATAAATTCAACAGGAAGAGAAGTCAGGGAACTTTCCCGATATCTCCAGGCGCTTGCTACTATCGCGAATATCGCACCGTTGCTCGGTCTGCTCGGAACGGTTGTCGGCATGATTAAGGCATTCATGGTGATTCAGCAAATGGGCGGCAAGGTAAATGCCGCTGTTCTCGCCGGAGGCATCTGGGAGGCCATGATGACAACAGCCCTGGGCCTGTCAGTGGCGCTTCCTGCAATGGTAGCTCACAGCTATCTGGTTTCTCGTGTGGACGAGTATGATGCCCAACTCCAGGACGGGACCGTCACTTTTATCAAGGCTGTGGGAAAAAGGAAAGAGGGCCAAAACTGAGAGTCGGGGGCATGAAATTTAAGGTTACCGATTTAGGACTGGACATTCTACTTTGGATATCGCGCAGGTGAGAAAGTGTGCAAAACTACACATTTTCTCGTTTTCACGTTCCATCGTCATGTAGTCGGCTTGATTAGAAAGTGTAAATCGTAAAATAAAGGAAGCCAACCGTCAACCGTTAACCGTAAACTGTTACTAAGCAAGGAATGTTATCATGCTGGTTCACCGCAAAAAAAAGTCGAGCTACCAAGTGCAGATGCCTTTGACATCGCTGATTGATATCGTGTTTCTTCTTTTAATTTATTTTCTCCTTACAACCAATTTCATGGTTGATGAAGGAATCAAGATCAAACTTCCCCAGGCTAAGGCAGCAGCTCCTCAAACTGAGGAAGTAATTACCGTTTTTGTGGATCAGCAAGGAAGAACATTTCTCGGAACAGAGGAAGTTTCTCTTGCCGAACTCTTTAACGGGATTAAAAAAATGATCGGGCAAAACCAGAACAAGCTTGTCGTTATCAGAGCAGACCGGGCAGTAATCCTGAACAAGGCCGTGAAGGTTATGGACGTGGCCAAGGCAGCGGGAGCAGCGAGGCTTTGTCTGGCGACGGACAAGGAGTTTTAATATCCGTGAACTCTATGAAATCCGTGTTTAAAACAAAACCCAACCGGCTTTTTCGTGGTTTGGTGGGCGTTTCTTTTGCCATCCATCTACTTATACTCATGCATGTATCCGGTATCTACAAGTCAAATGCATTGAGCTATATTGAGCTGACCATGCAGAGCATATCCAAACCGTCAGCAAGATCTATTCCCAGACCTCGTCACAGGCCAAAGGAGATAAAGCCGGAAGACGTAAAAAGATTCAAGATAACTAAGCGCCGCTCTCCTCCTCTCAGACCGATAAAAGTAGAACCCGTTGAAAAAGACCTGCCGGATAGTCTTGTAGAAGGAATAGGTATGCCGGATATTCCGGACACCCCAGGCCTTAATGTCGCTAACTGGAACCCAGGAGAATTAACAGATTCCGGCGATTTCGAGGCTACCTATCTTGAGATGGTGAGGCTCAAAATAGAAAGACACAAGAAATATCCTGAAACTGCCAGGGCCAGACAGATAGAGGGATTCGTAACCGTACGATTTGTGATTACTCCCCAGGGTGATGTTTTAAATATTGAGATTATAAGGAGTTCCAGACAAAAATCCCTGGACAAAGCAGCGCTCAAGGCCATTCATGCCGCGGCCCCGTTTCCAAGACCGCCCCGGCATCTTTTCAAAGGTAAGATTCCATTGGAGCTTACGATTGCTTTTGAGCTGATGTGATAGCATCTGAAGTCATAAAAAACGGTTTCCAATTGGAGGAACCAAATGAAGAAGAACAAGTGCATATTATTTTGTGTTTTATTTTGCGCAGCGATCGTTCTGCTTGTTCAGCCGTTGTCTGCCCATGACATGTGGCTGCAGGAGATAGAAGGAGGATTTTCAATTGCCCTTGGTCATGAAGGTCAGACCGATCCTTATGAACCTGCAAGGCTCAAGGATGTCACCGGATACACGGAAAACGGCTGGACTGTCCAACTGGATATAGAGCGAGAGAAAGAAGGATGCCGGGTTGTGGCAGACGAAGCTTTTTGCGCTGTCAGCGCCTCACTGGACAACCGGTACTGGCTGAAGACGATAGATGGCTGGGAGAATCAGCGCGAACGTAAAGGCTTGCAGATCGTGGAAGAGGGTCATTCCTACAAGCATACTAAACACATAGTCAAATGGTGTGATTTTCTTTCCGGGTCCGTGGGACAACGCTTTGAAATCGTCCCGCTTAAAGACCCCACCAGCTTGAAGCAAGGGGACAGCTTGCCGGTAAAGGTCTTTTTTGAAGGAAAACCGGCTTTGAAGGCAAGGGTCTCAAAAAACAAGCAACATGGCAAAAACCCATGATCTCAAACCTGCAAAGGGCGAAAGCTCAGTTGTAGTTCAAGTTGGTCCTCCGGGTCTTCAATTGATCAATACCAAGCTCGTGGTTCCGGTCAAAGGCAAGCAGGTTGTTTGGTTTGCGGCTTCTCTTACATTTCGTACGACAAAGTGACGATTTAAAAGATTTATCATGGAGCTATTGAGCTGTTAAGTTTTTTATCTGAATAGCGTTATCAACGCGGAAATTACAACAAAGGAAGTCGAAATACATAAGAAAACCAAGATGTAAGGGGAAGGCAGCGGAACCGGCTAGGGTTTGCGAGCTGCCTTCCCCGTGAAGCCCCCTCGGGGTGAGGGACACCTCTATTTTTTTGTATCATCGAAGCATTCCTTCGTCAAACAAATTTAGAGTAACCATCCTCCGAGGGCCATCTTCAACATCCCAAACCCTGACTCAGCTTTGTTTTGTTTCACAAGATGTCAAAATAGAAATTTTTACGCGAAGCTATTCTATAACTGTCTTTCGTGCCCGTTCCTTAAGCTTAAACGTGCAGTCTAACTTACTAACCATAAGGAGAAAAAAATGAAGATTTTTGGAAAAAACGTTGGGAGTATTAGGTTTGAGTTTGGCTTTGATGCTGGGTGTATTCTCTATGCCTGCCAATGCTCATTTTATATGGATCAACGCCGGTGATTATACACCACCAATAAAGACGCCTGTAAGGTTTACCATCGGGTGGGGGCATAACTTTGCCAGTCCTGTAGGCAATGTCATGTATAAACAGAAAGGTCTTGAGAAGATATACATGCTCGATCCTGATGGTAATGAACTGAAGATAAAGCCCATCGACGAGATTGAGTTCAGCGTGGAAAAACCATTGAAAAAGAATGGCGCCTATCTGGCCGTAGTTATGAGAAAGCAAAGTTTCTATACCAAGACTGCCAATGGGCACAACCTCCAATCCAAAAAAGGTTTGAAGGATGTTATTCAATGTAGTTACTGCGGGATGTATGCAAAGGCGGTAGTTGATGTAGAGAAAGGCGGGGGAAAGAACCTCACCAAACCGGTCGGCCATACTCTTGAGATAGTTCCCCTGGAAGATCCTGCTGATCTGAGGGAAGGAGACTATATGCCTGTAAAGGTTCTGTATAACAACGAACCTCTTAAAACAGAACTCTATGCCACTTACGTCGGATTTTCCACAGAAAACGCATGGGCTTATACCACAAAAACGAATAAACAGGGCATAGGCAGAATAAAGATGCTCAAATCAGGTATCTGGCTGATCAAGGCTGGTCATACGGTGCCGTATCCTGATCCTGAGGAATGCGATCAGTATTCGTATTCTGCCACATTGACTTTTGAGGTAAAGTAAAACTTTTACTACAACCCTCTTCCCCATGTTCTGGGGAAGAGGGAGATGTGGTTAAACCAGGAGGAAAGGAACAGTGATAACAATGATAAAGCAAACAACAAGAGCTAAATATCAACAATCATCAATGATTGCCGGCATTTTTGACTATATGGGAAAATGGATTTCAACAATTGTTGCAGTTATAGTCGTTCTGGCTGCATCAGTTGCGTTTGCAGGGGATAATGAAGCCGAAAACAAAGGAACAACGCGTCTCAAAGATATCGTGGTAACCGGCACAAGAACTCCTCATGCCTTAAAAGATGTTCCTGTGGAAACTGTGCTGATTAACAGGGAGGATATTGAGAGAACAAATGCCCAAAACGCCATGGATGTGTTGAAGAATATTCCGGGTATTGACTCATCTGTTCACGATGACGTCTTTGGAACATACACCTGGCGGGCTAAATTGCGAGGGTTAAACTTTAATGACGGTTATGGCCTGATCCTCATTGACGGGCAAAGGGCCATGGGATGCGGTCAAAGCGGCGGCATGGGAGAATATGGTTCCGGACTCAACCAGATTCCAGTGGATATGATCGAAAGAATCGAAGTGGTCAAAGGCCCCAGTTCAGCACTATACGGCAGCGATGCCATGGCCGGTGTTATCAATATCATAACCAAAAAAACACCGAAAAAAGCAACCGGAAGCGCGGGTGCCTCGTATGGCTGGTACAAAGTCAAAGAAAAGGGGGAAACAAAACCCTCTGATGATGGTCATAGCCGTAACATCTCTAAAACTTATGTTTCTTATGGCGACAAGATCTCTGACAGTTTTGGCTATTTGCTGCATTACAATTATGACAGTGCGGAAGACATAAGAGATGATCCGATCAAATCCTATCGTCATTCTTTTATGGGCAAATTAGATGCAGAGCTTAACGAAAGCATTGATCTCTACCTGAAGTCTGAAGTGAGTGATTACGAAAAGGCGGACAGCAGAGAGGAAGAAAGCTATCGTGTTTCTGCCGGAATTGACTTTCGCCCAACAGACGACCATTTCTTTTCTTTGAAGGGATACACATACACCTGGGATTTTACCCACGGCTATCCTGGTTATTCTTATGGCTATAAATATGGTGATGTGGGTTATGATCAGGCTGAAATTCAGTACACTTGGTATTCGAGCGATTGGAATGCTCTCACCCTGGGTGGAGAAGTTCAAGAACAGGGTATTAATTACGTTATAGAAAACGCGGATGGTAGTATAGTTAATGTTAAAGAAGATGTGGATACCTCCAGTTTGTATGTACAGGATGAGCTTACTCTGTTTGAGGATCTTACCATAGTCGCAGGTCTCCGTTATGATGATCATTCCACCTTCGGAAGCGAGGTAAATCCCAAATTAAGTCTCATGTACAAGTTTTCTGAAGATACAACTCTTAGGGCTTCAGCAGGCAAGGCATTTAAATCGCCCACCATTCGTCAACTCTATTACGATACTCCATACAGGCATGGCAATTATTACAACCAGTCTAATCCGAATCTAAAACCGGAAAAGGCTATCGGTTATTCCGCAAGCATAGAACAATGGCTGTTCGACCAGAGCATTATGATCAACCTGGGTTATTTCCGTAATGACGTGGAGGATATGGTAGTCAGTGAAGATACAGGGACCATGTATGACGGCCTGCCGCTGAGAGAGTACAGGAATGTGGAAGAAGCCTGGACACAGGGCCTTGAACTCTTGTGCAGGACGTATCTGACTGAAGAATTTGCCGCTTCCCTATCCTACACATATACTGATTCGGAAAATAAGGAGATTGGCAAAGAACTGACCTATACGCCCAAACACGTTTTCAGCATTTCGCCTGCATACGAACTGGAAAAATACGGTTTGGGCACGAGTGCTACTATCTCATACATTGGCAAGCAATACACAAATTCGGATAACACCGCCCAGATAGATGAGCATACTGTCGTAGATGCAAAAATCTACAAAAACCTTTCCGACAAGGCCAAACTGTCCTTTGAAGCAGACAACATTTTTGACTCTGATAAAGGTGATGAGGGTAATTTTCGTACAGGAAGAACTTTTACTGTTAAGCTGGATGTTTCTTTTTAGTTTCTCAGATGAAAGGAACTATTTTTATTATTTTGTCGTTTTGTGAGCCTGTTTGAAAAGTGGAGACCGTAGCGAAAATGGAGGCAGGATTAACATCTTTTCAAACAGGCTCCAACATTAATGGCATTTATGGAGGAAACGAAAAATGACATCAAAGATGAAAAGCAGACTGTTTTGCAAAGTCTTTTTTGTGATCGGGCTTGTATTTATCCTGGGCATGATCTCTATCCCTTGTTCAGCCCAGGTAGAAAAACAAGAAGTGATTGATATTGGCACTATCACAGTGATGGCCCCGCAGCCGGGTGTTGAGATCACAACTGAAAAGACTGTCATCCGTATGGATGAATTCAAAAAACCCGGAGAGGTCAGAACGCTGACAGATGTGCTGTCCGAAATCGGCGGAATTGATGTACAGCGCGCCAATCCGCTTATGGCCAGCCCGGGCGACGAGGTATCGATTCGTGGTCTTAATGAAGGAAGAATGGTTATTGAAATTGATGGACGTCGGATCAACCATACAGGACACTATGGAAGATACATTATTGATTGGTCCACGCTGAATATGGATGATGTTGAAAGCATAGAAATTATTCGCGGAGGACACTCGGTGCTTCATCCCTTTGCCATTGGCGGTGTTATCAACATCATCACCAAGAAAGGGAAAAAAACGGATGATCCCAAACCTGACGTAAACATTAAGGCTGGTTACGGTAGTTATGACACGTATAATCTGACAGGATCGATTAACGGAGGAATTGCAAATATCGTTGGTTACAATTTTTCAGCAAGTAAGCAGGAGACCGACGGATATCTCAAAAACAACTTTCAGGACACAGAGAGCTTTAATGGACATTTAACCTTTTATCTTCCTTATGAGGCTACATTAAGCATAAGCGCCAAGTATT
>Ga0255395_1121_pt1 | contig 11439 bp, 8 predicted proteins | sample ANMaggSSYBR01F11_FD_182123 | JGI IMG/M metagenome (GOLD analysis project Ga0255395, IMG submission 182123) | Sediment cell enrichment communities from methane seep in Santa Monica Basin, California, United Staets - ANME aggregate JGI... | ecosystem: Environmental > Aquatic > Marine > Cold seeps >...
ATATATTCAGGATTCCCGGATCCTGGATTATTACTGCATCAGCCCCGTGATTGCACAGTTGTTCCATGTATTGGACGACATCTTCAATTTCCTGCTCTTTCACCAGTGTGTTCACTGTGATATATGTCAACACATCCCGCTGGTGTGCAAAATCGATAGCTTCCAGTAGCTTGTCCCGGTTAAAATTATCAGCATGTCCCCGGGCACTGAATTCCTTTGAACCAAGGTAAACAGCATCGGCTCCATTCTCTACTGCCGCTTTTAAGGACTCGGGACTGCCTGCCGGGGATAACAGTTCAGGAATAGTGTGCTTCATTGGAATTCAATAAACAATAGATTCGGATAAAAACCTACTCCAGGACTACTATACTACTCCGTAAGTATAATTTGTAACTCTATATGACTGCCACAGAGCTCACAGAGAGCACAGAGAGAGGAGTTTGGGGCAGAAAAAGCACCTCTGCGCTCTCTGTCTGTCGACAAGAAGTTATATCACAGATTGCCTAACCGGCTACCCCTTTCATTCGGGGTAATCCTACCGCGGAATGTGTGGATGGTAACGCCCACGTAGTAAGCCTGCGGAACAACGTGGAAAAATCAGAAAATCCGATTCGGATTAACTGCCAGGAACTGGATATTGAAGAGATAAACACCATACGCTCGGCCACCGATATCCAGCTTGAGGTGTTCGTACATGGTGCAATGTGTATATGCTATTCAGGCAGGTGCCTTATGAGCAGTTTTATTGGTGGGAGGAGTGGAAACAGGGGATACTGCGCCCAGCCATGCAGGAAGGAATATTCACTTGAAGGGAACAGGATAAGGAGTACAATGAGTAGTAAATACCTGCTAAGCCCGAGGGACCTGAACCTATCATCCCGCCTCCCTGACCTTATAAATGCCGGAGTGGATTCCATAAAGATCGAAGGTCGCATGAAGCGTCCCGAATATGTGGCAGTGGTTACCAGGACCTATCGTGACATCCTGGACCGGGTTTCCACTGATCCAACAGCCGGGGCCACGCCGGATGAGATGCGGCGACTTGAGGTCATATTCAACAGGGGTTTTACTGAAGGCTATCTCAATGGGGACCCAGGAAGAAAGCTTATGAGTATGGATACTCCGGGTAACAGGGGTATCCTGCTGGGGCATGTTACAGGTAGCAATCCAGGGCGGGGGACCATCACTGTAAAACTGGATGCCCCTGCTCATGTGGGTGACGGCATAATGGCTGGTGACAAAGGCACTTCAATACGCTTGCTGTGGATGGGGGGGCATAAGGTTCAGAGTGCACAGGCAGGGGAAGTTGTTACTTTTCCCTACGGTTCTGCCATTGCTTCAGGCACACGCGTGTTCAAGACATTTGATTCGACACTGATCGCCTCAACAAGGAAGACATACCAATCAGTTCAACGAAAGGTCCCGGTCACTGTTCAGGTTGAAGCAATAAAAGGTCATCAACTATTGGTCCGGATGAGTGACAATCATGGGAACACTGGGAGATCAACGTCAGAGAACGTAATCTCTTCTGCACGGCAGCAGCCGCTGGATGAACTATCACTTAAAAAACAGGTCAGTAAACTGGGAGATACATATTTCCAGGCAGAAGCAATCAACATCCGGATGGATGATGATATTTTCATTCCACTATCCATGATCAATTCGGCAAGGCGTGAGGCGATCGATGAACTCAGCCGTCTGCGACTTGCAGGGTACCGCCGGGTATGTGGTTCGGTTGGGCTGCTAACTCGTCATCCACCTGATGTTAAGGACCGCAGGCCGGTATTATCAGTCCGGGTGTCAATGCCGGAGGGGGTCAATAGTGCTGTATCAGGTGGGGCCGCCAGGGTGTACGTTGATATTGAGGGAATTACCGGGAATGAGCCTGCGACCAATACTGCCATTGAAGAGGCACACCGTGCCGGAGCAGTCGTATTCATTCGCCTGCCTGATATTGTGAAGGATAAAGAAATGGCTCTGGTCACAGGAACATTGGACAAACTCCATGGTGTTGACGGCATACTGGCGGCCGGGCCTGACCAGATATCCTGGTTAAATGAGATGTATGACCTTCCGTTGGCGGTAGATTATCCAGCTAATGTATTCAATACACAGGGACTGGACTTTTTAACCGGGCTGGGAGCGTGCAGCATTACCGTATCTCCTGAACTGACCCTGGATGAGATTGCCAGAATCTCTGCCAGTTATGATATTGAATGCCTGGTCCAGGGAAGTGTGCAGTTGATGGTATCCGAACACTGCCTGATAGGTGGTATAAAGGGGTGCAATAGTCCAATCGGAAAGGGGTGCGATAGTCAAATTGAAGTCAAGGGGGAAGTTTGGGGTGAAGTTAAGGGGAGCATGACAACTGAACAGGTCACCAGACCCTGCCAGCCTGGGAGTACTGCGGGTGGGGTTACTGGGTGTAGTATCAGGGATAAAAAAGGATTTGTATTCCCTGTGAGACATGACAACCTGTGCAGGACACATATATACAATTCAAAGGAACTGGGTCTGATAGACAGTATACCTGGTATTATAAAAGCTGGAGTGAGATCTTTGAGGATAGAAGGAATGTTCTATGATGCAAAACAGGTGGGAGAGGTCACAATGTTATACTCCCAGGCTATTGACACCTACTTGAAAAATCCGGCACAGTATGATGAAAGTGTCTATCTGTCCCGGCTGAAGATGATGTTCCCGGGTAACCTGACCACTGGCCATTATTTCAGGGGTGTGCATTGATGAGCCGGGTATTCCTGTCAGGTTCCATACGGGGTGGGCGCAGATTGGTTGAAACCTACAGGTTAATGGCGGATGTGATGTTATCGGCGGGTGTAGAGGTGCTGAGTGAACATGTGGCCAGGGAGACGGTGTTTGATGATGAGAGGGGGATGAGCGAGCAAGAGATATTTATGAAGGATGTGGGCGGCATACACCAGTGCGACTGCCTTGTGGCAGAGGTGAGCGTACATTCTATCGGTGTCGGATATGAGATATGCTATGCTGTGGGCCTGGAAAAGCCTGTTTTGTGTGTGTATGAACGGGACTCAAATGTATCTGCTATGGTACTGGGGAATAAGGGGGTAGTGGTACAGAGTTATACTGATCCGGATGAACTGCGCCAGATTGTGCAGGGGTTTGTGGGGTCGGTGGAGTCAGGTGGGCATGTATCGAAAAAAGTGGAAAACACTGGATAATGGGATTGTACTATAAACTGTCATCAAAAACTTAGACTCATCCATCAATTCAAGTGGGAATATATATTAATTTGTATTATCATGACATTTTTTATCTTTGAAAATGGAATCCTTGTTTAATGATAATAGCTTAATCGTTATCGTTTTTTTGACTTGTGATCTCTTCGTTACAAGTATGATTATTTAGTTACAGGTTTTATCATGAACTTACATTAATAATTGAGACTTGCCCTGTATTTCCATTGGAATATATATTCTACTTTATAATAATTTTCATCATAATGGTGATATTTTTATCATTGTAAATAAAATCATTTTTGTGATAATGGCTTAATCGTTATCGTTTTTGGCCTTATGGTCACTGGATTGCAGGTATAATTATTTAAGACATGATTTATCATGAACTTACATTAATAATTGAGACTGGCCCTTTATTTCCGATGGAGATATATATTGTGATTTATAATACTTGCCATCATAATGATGATATTTCCGTCTTTGAAAATAAAATCCTTTTTGTGATAATGGCTTAATCGTTATCGTTTTTAGACTTATGGTCACTGGATTGCAGGTATAATTATTTGAGAAACGGTTTATCCTGAACTTACATTAAAAATTGAGACATGCCCTGTATTTCCAATGGAAATATATATCCAACTTTATAATAATTTCCATTATGATGATGACATCCCCATCTTTGAAAATAAAAATCTTTTTGGTAATAATTGGTTTATAGTTGTCCTTTTTAAACTTATGATCCCTTTATCATATTCCACTGAACATGCGTTATACAAGACTCGCTCTTTACAACACCAAACACCGGCTCAATTTATCCCATTAACGAACTGAAGTATAATGTCATTACAATCCCGAATATTGTACAGAGGGATATAGAAAAAGTAAAATCACCCTATATACTCTGTGTCCTATCTGGTTCAGAATGCTACAGGAATTATATATTTTCACAGCCATGTGGGTACCCACCACATGCACCTAACTTCCCCAACCCATGTTCAGCGCATAAGTACCCGTACCCAGTCTGTAGCGCCAGGGCAGGGCAGCCGGGTGAGTGAAGGAGGGGCAGCGCAGGGAGGTAGTATAAGGGAGGTGGCACAGGCGGAAGTGAAGGACGGCGGGGTAGCCAGTTGAGAATATGAAGAAGTGTAGCCGATGTGTTGAGCCTTTCCATTTAGGGAAGTTTACAATCTCTTCTTTTCAAGGTGGAGCGGAATATACAAATTACTTACTATCTGAATAACTGTATCCCGGAAATGTATATAATATTTTCTTTCCAGGACCTATTATTCCGCATTTTTTCTAATGCAATTAACCCTTCTTCTTTTGATATCATCCCTGCACGAAATAGGTAATAAAGTAGATGAGTGCTGAAACGTGTGGAAGTATTACATGAGTTTCGGCTATATGGGTCTATTGCAACGGTTTAAATTAGAGAAGTTTGAAATTATACCTGCGCCCATTCAAATCTTTGACTCCCATAGAATTAACAACATCGAATGCAGATTCCAACTTCCTCATAACATCTTCTTGTTTTGGATTTCTTTCAACAATTATATTTCGTTGATCCCCATCAATTTTCACCTTGCCATGAAGATCAAATACAACATCATAAAGCCGCTGTAAGGTCATTTTTTCACCATTGAAACATTCATCCAGCAGATAACAACAAATATTCGCAAAGGAAATCTTGAAACAAGTCATTATCTGGTCTAACTCCACATCCACACTATATATCTTCTTCTTATCTATGATTCTTGCAAGTTCATCTTTTTTTTTCTTCAGTGATGTAAACTGTTTCAGGTGATCTTTTTCTATCTTCTTTATTTTCCTTTTAATACTATTTATTTCCTTTTGAATGCTCTTTAGAGATTGCATATCATGCTCAGACAGTCTTCGTGATCCTTTTATAATTGTTGACTTCTCCCTATATATTCTCTCTTCAGTAATTTTTAACTGTAGAGTCTCTTCCATATTCCTTATTTCATCCAGAGGATCTCTCAATTCCCATTCGAGTTCATTTTTCTGTCTCTGAAGTCGCTCGATCTTCTCAAGAACTGTGATATTGTCCACCAACTTCTTGCCATAACCAACCACACGATGAATATTGACCCCGCTCTTCATATCTCTGAAATTAAGCTCTTGCGCAGGCCATCTGTTAAAGTAAGACTTCACAACATTATCTGTGGTGAATATTTTCTCTGATAAGTTTGTTATGAGAACAGACGTTCTGCCATTGTCCCAATGAACTTGTACCGTTCTTGTCTCGAATATGTAACCCTTATCGTTAGAATCTTCAAGCTCTATAGTGCAGTCTACTAGATATGCATCGCCAAAGTCATATCGTTTTTTCTCTGATATAGATTTAATCTTCCTATCATTGATCTGGTTGGAATCCAGGATTGTTATGAAGTGATAACCAGAACCAGATAGCTCACGTAAAGTTTTAACACCATTTCCACCACCATCCAGTATTAAAATTCTGTTTACTGTAATTTGATCACCTAATGTTGTAGTATCCTTGAGATATTGGCTTATTTTATCCATCATACCAAGTGAGTTCTTCCCAAGATCAGCATGACCATTGAATGTCTGGAAATAGATGGGATGTCCTTGTCCATCATGAATAAAAACTTGCTCTAAGCAGTTCATCACCCTGCCAAGCATTGTTACCTTGCCTTTATGGCATGGCTTGGATGACCAGAGTGCTTTAGTGTTGCCATCGATGTAATAACAGGTGAAAATGTTATCTGAACCGTTTCTTCTGCTCCAGAAGTCGATCCAGAACTTTGCTGTTGTTTCTATCAGCTCATTGGATATTTGAAGATATTTCAACTCTCTGATGTGCTTATCCAGGGTAGCTGCTTTGTAATTGAATCCACAAAGGTATTTTAAGGCATTACCTCTTGGATTGTCTACGCTTTTAACTCTCCCGTTAGCTGTTGCAATGGGCAGTGAAAAAAGAGCAAGCATATATCGCATAATGGATTCTCTGGAAAGTGAGAATATATTCATTGAAGCAAACCTTTTATTTTCAATTTTTTCTTCCAATGGCTTAAATCTCGATTCCCTCACTTGAGATTGGTTATTATATTCTGATGTGAATCTGCCTTTTGACCGTAGATCCTGATGATCTTTCTGGATTAATTCGCTTTCCTTGAATACATCAGATTCCTTCTTCTTTTGCGCACACCAGTATATTGAATCGGTGATCGCATCGATTAAACCACAGTTGAGGGCGAGGGCAACCACCATTTCAGAGGCTCCTGATTCGTTTACTGAAGCGTACACGCTCCAAATCAAATCATGCTCCCTGCGAAAATCATTGATTACTGTGTTGGAGATGGTGGTTTTAAATTCATTTTTGATTGTGTTTTGAACTTCCGTGGAAGTCAAAGAAAGATTATGCTTAAGTAAACCTTTTACAAAACTCTTCATCTCGTCTGAAAATTTTAGATTATTACCATTTCTTCTCTGATCATACAAGCCTTCTATTCCAAATTTTTCTATCGCTTTCTTATAAAGATAATATTGTGCTTGTCCGAATGGCACGTTTTTTTCCTTGAAGTATTTATTGACTGATAAAGGGGATTCTTTAACATCTTTCATAATTTGCAGAATCGTAGATACTCTACTCTCCTGATTTATTTCAATCATGAATTTATAAAGGAAGTTACTATATTTAAATGTTCTCTAATTTAACCCGTTGCTGAGCCGAAAGTCATGCATTAGTCAGTTTAAATTCTGGCATTGCACGGATATCATCGGAAACAATGAAATCACATTTTTTCTGAAGCGCAACTTCGATGAGTTCTTCTTCCCCTGTTAATCTTTGTGATACTTCCATGATTGTTATTGTATGTAACAGCTTCAATATTTCTCGTGCGGCAGCAGCGTCATTATCTGTAAATTTCCCGATCTCTTCAAGTTCAGAATGAATTTTTTTTGTTATTACGATATCTATCGTTTCGGCAATTGTACTGAGGTAACCGCTATACTGGAGTGCTATCAATGAACAGGTATCGGTGGCAAATATCATCATTCACCAAACAGTCTGTCGATTTCGTTTTTCCCTTTTTGTGTCATCTCACTGATCGTCCTGACATCTTCAGCCTCACGACCTACAGCGGTCTGTAATTCTTCGAATGATATATGGCCCATTGTATATTCCATAGCCAATGCTTCGCGATATTTCAATAAATCTTTTTTAACAGCTTCTGCTAATTTCATCCTTAACCATTCTGACCTTGGAACATGGAGCATATGTGCCAGTGTATCGATTTCTTGTAAAAGATGTTCATTCAACCGGATATTTATTTGAGTAGTCATAATGTATCAATTGATAGTATATTGATAGTAAATGCTATATATTTTTTGTTTTTAGAGATTGTAAATATAATGTAACTATTCAGCCATACATAAACGTTATCTGTAGACTGAATAGTCCACAAATAGATAATTGCACACAATTGTCAAATGCCTTTGGAATCGATGGACGTAGACTCAGTATTAAAAACTAAAAAATGTATCGCCATAGACACAAATAAGCTGATTTTCGTCATCGGCATCCGGTCTAAAGGAAGGCTGAATAGTTACAATATAATTTTAAAAGCAATAGCTGCTCCCGTCACTTCATAACCCGTCCTAACACTAGCTGGCAGCAACTGCACACAGGCATCAGCGCAGGAGGGGGTAGGGCAAGTGCAGAAAGGAAGCAGGCCGGGTAAGTGCACAGAGCGGGAGTTAGTAAATTGGGAGAATGGATGGGAACTGGAATCATTTCAATATTAACCACAGAGTCTACAGAGGAACACAGAGAAAAGCAAAAATGCTCTGTGTACTCCGCCTCTTTGGTCGAATATCCCTTACTCAATCCTCACCAGCACAATTCATCCCATTAACGAACTTGATAACAATGTCATTACAATCCCGAATAACAAGGACAACAATGGTAAAGCCACAGCGATCAAAGCCTTGTTGCCACTTAAACCATGGATGTGCCTGACCCCCATAAATACCAGGCCGATGCTCCACAATTTCAATATTGTACCTGAAACTAAGGAAGCCTGGTAGAATGGGTTGGACATAAAGTCAGCCATGGAATTGTTAGAAGCTCCGGTAGATGAAATAGAAATAGTAACAGGGTCAACAAAGTTCATTAATATAATTCCTACAACCGTACTGATCATAATGGGAATATAGGCATAACCGTAAACCACCAGCATCTGGATGAACTTACCTTCCCCACCCAGTGCCACCGATATAAAATGGACGATACCAGCAGCAATAACCCACATAACAAACACACCTATCAATCCCATAATAATAGGCGTCACTGTGGTTATCAATTTGAACGTTTCCATACCACTGACATCCATACCACTATAATCATAGATGATCTTGCTTTGCATCAGGTATGCAGAAATTGCATAAAATACTGCAGATATTCCAACAATAAGGACCGCTTCCTCAATGTAAGGATTTTCAGATATATCTTCTATCGTTTCTTTGGGACGCATGACCATCCCGGTAATTCTTTCCATCAGGTTCATTATTTTCCCTCTTAAATTCATTATCTCTAACAATGACAATAACTATTATTCAGCTCTTAGTGCTTCCACAGGGTCCAGCCGTGCCGCCCTGGATGCAGGGTATACACCTGCTACCACGGATGTGACCAACCCGAAGGCCAGACCTATTAATATTGATGTCAGGGTCACAGTGCTGGGGAAGTTCCCAAGGACAGATATCAGGTATGCCAGCCCACCACCGAGGGAAACCCCGATAAGGCCGCTGACCAGCCCCAGTATGCCGGATTCTATCAGGAACAATGTCCTGATATCACCTTTATTGGCACCCACTGCTTTCATGACACCTATCTCCTTTATCCGTTCAGTAACAGTAAGCATCATCACATTTATAATACCTATGCCACCCACTGCAAGGGCCACAGCACCTATGCCGCCCAGTCCATATTTAATCTGGGTGAGCAGTTCAGTTAGACTTTCCAGAAACCCGCTCTGGTCAAAGATAGTATATTTTTCATTCCTGTGGGTCCTCTGGAGACTTTTGTCCATCCGTTCAATAGTTTCAGGAATCGTATCCTGGTCTTTTACCCAGACATTGATCGATGAAAATGAATACTCCTGAATGTCAAGTAAATTCTTCATGCTCGGATGGGTTATATATATCTGGGAATTACTACTGCCTCCAAGCAAGGACATCTGTTCCACATCCTCAAGGACACCCACCACCTTATAATCAATACTGGTATTGGTCAGGCTGTTTGTAAGTATAATATGTGACCCGGGGTTGATCTTCATATCAAACATCTTATTGGCAATATCATATCCCAGCACCATACTGCTGCGGTCCGAATCACTTAGGAACCTTCCAGCCTCGATAGTATCGGATATCTTTGGTTCTTTAGATGGTGTTATGGCAACGACACCTACGCTGCGCTCATCACTACGAAATTCCATAAGGGCCCCGGTAGAACGGCGCGGAGAGACACTCTCAACACCGATTACACCTTCCAGCAAGGAAACATCCCTGTCATCCAGTACTGCATTCTTCATGGGTCTGCCAGCGCCAGCAGGCTCGAAACCTCCAGGTATGACCTGCACCATGTTCAGGTCCATATCGCCAAAGGCAGAGGAAACACCGGTTACCAATCCTTCGCCCACAGAGAGCATGACCACGATAGCTGCCACTCCTATGATAATGCCAAGACTTGACATTACGGTCTTGAACTTCTCACCACTAAAGCTCAGGAATACAAATTCCAGGGCATCGTAGAATTTCATGTTTCTTCTCTGGAACTTCTTCGCTTTCGCATCACGACAAAGAAAATTATTATTACCGCAAACAGGCTGCCCACTATCCCGAACACCAGCAAGGGATTTGAATCTTTATCCACAATGATCAGGGGCTTTGAGTTGTTCACATTGATGGTCTGGATCTCAGATTCATGCCAATTGTTCCCGTTTTTAAATATTGCCTTAACTCCCATCTGTTCAACACCATCCTCTGGCTCGATATCGAACTGGATGGTGAACATCTCATCCGAATCCATTGTGCCAATGAAATACTGGGCAGGCCGGAACTCCACATTATCTGTTGCTGGAACAATGGTCACTGCTTTTACCGTGTTTGGTCTTACATTTGCAATATCCAGGACAATAAAATCCGAGTTCCTGCCCACCTCAGAATTGATCAATTTGATCCCTGAGGAATCCACAGTCACAGGAATCTTCCATTTGACATCATACATATCCCCTCCGCCTATGAAAACAAAATCCAGGAAACGGATACTATCCGGCGCATCCTCGCTTACCCTTATCGAATATGTAAAATCTATAGTGTCACCCGGTCCGAGCAGTCCCACATCATAATAGGAATTACTTGTAACCTGGATATGATTATCTCCTGATAACGAAGCGTCTAGTACCTGGGCTGAAAGGTCGAAAATTTCGGTCTTATTGTTCACAGGCACAGAATAGGAATAATCCTTTGCTGCATTATTCAGTGTGATCGTCACTGTACCCTCGTCCCCAGGCATAAGATATGCCGGGTCCACTGAGTAATCCACCATTACAGATGGCCTAACCGTGATGTCAGTATCGGCAACTGAGACCTGTACCATTATCAATATTAATAAACATCCGATTATCCTTGTTATTTTCATATTATTATCCTGTCCCTTATCCCTATTGTTTTCATACTATCATCCCGTCCCTTATCCTTATTATCCGGTGGCATGTATCTGCAATATCCTGTTCATGAGTGACCATTACAATTGTTATACCATTTGAATTAAGTTTTTTGAAAATATCCATGATCTCTTCACCGGTCCTGGAATCAAGATTACCTGTAGGTTCATCTGCCAGGATTATATCAGGACTGTTGACCATTGCCCTGGCTATGGCAATCCTCTGCCGCTGTCCTCCTGAGAGTTCAGGAGGCTTGTGTTTCATGCGGTCCTTGAGTTTTAGTTGTTCCAGGAGTTCTAAGGCCCTGGCCCTTCGCTTTGCCTTTGGTATATTCTGGTAGATCATGGGCAGTTCCACGTTTTTAAGGGCATCGAACCTGGCTATGAGGTTGAAGGTCTGGAACACAAACCCTATCTTTTTACCCCGTATCCTGGCAAGTTCCATATCAGAAAGGGCTGAGGTATCCACGCCGTCAATGAAGAACTTGCCGTGGGTGGGCCTGTCAAGCAGAC
>Ga0255395_1096_pt1 | contig 11436 bp, 10 predicted proteins | sample ANMaggSSYBR01F11_FD_182123 | JGI IMG/M metagenome (GOLD analysis project Ga0255395, IMG submission 182123) | Sediment cell enrichment communities from methane seep in Santa Monica Basin, California, United Staets - ANME aggregate JGI... | ecosystem: Environmental > Aquatic > Marine > Cold seeps >...
TGAGTCATTAATGCATAGGAAAGTATAACAATTTCTATTCCTATGTTATCAATTAGCACGCCAAAGGCGTACCACAACTTTAGGCATTTTAGGCACTTTAACATACTTTAGGCACTTTTTACTCATCTATCTTATCATGCTGAATTGATTAACCAAAAAATGGAAATTCCTATACTATCGAGTTAAACAAAATATGCAAAATAAAAATTTAACGAATAACACTAAGACCTCATCGGTCAGGAAAAAGCGGATATTAAAAATTGTTTTACCCGCAATTATTATTGTAGCGGGAGTTGCCGCAGCCTTTTATCTAAAAAATACCGGCCCTAAAAGTAAAAGGCAGGCTCCAGTAAAACTGGCTCCTGTTGTCCAGGTAAAGCCACTTTTTCCGGCAAACCATACCGTAATACTAAATGCCATGGGGACAGTAGTACCGGCAAGGGAAGTTGAGTTGAGACCTCGTGTAACCGGAGAAGTAATAGATATTAACCCTGAGTTTATCGAAGGTGGTCTGCTGAAGGCTGGCTCTCTTGTGCTTAAGATTGACCCTGAAGATTACAAACTGGCTCTGATACAAAAAGAAAAAGCCCTGGCCGATGCAAATTATTCCCTGAAGCTGGAACTTGGAAGGCAGGAAGTGGCAAAGCGAGAGTGGGAATTGCTGAATGGAGACAAGGATGCCGAGGATAGAGAGGTAGAGCTGGCCCTGCGAAAACCACACCTTGAAAAGGCTAAAGCCGAACTTAATGCAGCCAAAGCCGATCTTAAAAAGGCTTATCTAAATCTTTCGCGCACAAAAATTAAAGCGCCCTTCAACGCTATGGTCAGATCCAGACTGGTAAACCTCGGCTCACAGGTAACTCCGCAGGAACGGCTGGCTGAACTGGTCGGCAGCGATTCCTACTGGATTCAGACATCAGTCCCACTGGACAGATTAAGCTGGATTCAGATACCGCGAAGCCTGGGTGATCCGGCAACCAGAGCCCGTATCATCTATGCCCAGGGCTATGAACGCACCGGAACCGTCATACGGCTGTTGGGAGACCTTTCGCCCGAAGGACGCATGGCCAGAGTTCTTATCGAGGTTGAAGATCCTTTGGGATTAAAAAATTCAAAGAATGACAAGCCGCCGCTTTTGATTGACGATTATGTGCATGTTGAAATCAAAGGGAAAAAACTGGAAAACGTTTATAAAATTCCCCGAACAGCCTTCAGGGATAATTCTTTTATATGGATCGCCGGCGAAAATTTAACTCTTGAAATTAAAGAAGTTCACCCTGTTTATAGAGATGCCGGCGTGGTACTTATCGATAATGCCATAAAACCCGGCGAACGTTTGATCATATCTGATCTTCCTGCACCCATAGACGGCATGCCAATACAGGTGGAATAGCCGCCAACTACTCAGGTGGATAGACTGAATAATTAAAATGGATTTAAATAATAAACATACCCCCAAAGGCCCCATCGCATGGATGGCGGGTCACTCTGTGGCCGCAAACCTTCTCATGCTGGTTCTGCTTATCGGCGGGATAGTCCTGGCTTACAATATCAAAAAGGAAGTGTTTCCTTATTTTGATATGGACATGGTCAGGATTACGGTACCATACCCTGGGGCAAGCCCCCAGGAAGTTGAACAGGGCATTTTACTTGCTATCGAAGAAGCGGTGGTGGGACTTGAGGGGGCCGATGAGGTACGCTCCACGGCCCGCGAAGGTTTTGGCACAGTTACTGTCGATATGATTGAGGGCGAAAACCTTCAAAAGCTCGCCCAGGATATCCGGAACGAAATGGACCGCATAGTATCCTTTCCCGAAGATATTGAAGAACCTACGATAGCTATCATCTCCAGAAAGCGATACGTAGTCTCCCTGGCTCTTTACGGGGATCAAAGCGAATGGGTTCTTCGAGAATACGCAGAGTATATCCGGGACCGGCTTCTTCAGGAGCAGGATATCACCCAGGTGGAAGTCATCTCCGCAAGAAACCATGAAATCGACGTAGAAATCCCCGCAAATACCCTTCGCTCATATTCGCTCACCCTCGATGATGTAGCCCAGCGCATAAGGAGAGCTTCAGTAGAGCTTCCTGGCGGCGCAATCAGAACACAATCCGGCGATATTCTGGTTCGCATGAAGGAACGAAGAGATTTCGGCCCGGAATTCGCCCAAATTCCCATTATTACGGCAAGTGACGGCTCACAGATTTTGCTTGATGATATCGCCATAATCAAAGACGGCTTTGAGGAAACCACAGTATCCTCAAGTTATAACGGAAAGCCGGCTGTGATGCTCGATGTTTACAGGGTAGGAGACCAGACACCCATATCTGTCTCCGACGCGGCAAGACAAGTAGTGAAAGAGGTCAATGTGTCTCTTCCACAGGGACTTCGTGTTGACCTTAGAAATGACCGCTCGAATGTCTATCGTCAGCGGCTGGGACTTTTAATGAAAAACGGCTTAATTGGACTTGCCCTGGTATTTATACTGCTGGCTCTTTTTTTAGAACCCCGCCTTGCTTTTTGGGTTAGTCTTGGAATACCGGTATCTTTTCTGGGCTCCCTTTTCCTTTTAAACATATCCTATGTAAGCATCAATATGATCTCCATGTTTGCCTTTATAGTTACCCTTGGGATTGTTGTTGATGATGCCATTATCGTGGGTGAAAATATCTACTATCACCAGCAGCGCGGAAAGACCTGGCCTAAGGCGGCAGTTACAGGTGCCAGAGAAATTGCCATGCCAATTACCTTTGCAATCCTTACCAACATGGTGGCTTTCGTTCCCATGTTTTTTGTGCCCGGGTTTATGGGTAAAATATTTAAGCAGATTCCTATGGTGGTTATCAGCGTTTTTGCCATCTCTCTTATTGAAAGTTTTTTCATCCTTCCGGCCCACATAGGACGCAAACGAACAGATGCTCCATCAGGGTTGTTTGGCTGGATATTTCATGCGCAACAGAGTTTTGGACGTGCTTTTCTGAAATTTGTCAACCAGCGTTACGGGCCCTTTCTAAAAGCAACCATTCAATGGCGCTATTTGACTATGGCAACAGGAATCGCAATAATTCTTGTAACCATCGGCTATATTAAAAGCGGGCGCATGGGTTTTGAACTTTTTCCAAAAATCGAATCCGATTACGCAAAGGTGACCGCAGTTCTTCCTTTTGGCGCAGCCTTTGAAAAAGCCCGGCAGGTTGAAAAAAAACTGATACAGGCAGCCCAGGAGGTAACTTCAAAAAATGGCGATAAAGAGCTGGTGGAAGGCATTTTTTCCAGCATTCATGATAACACGATAGAAATACGCGCCTATCTCACCCCCCCTGATGTTCGTCCCCTTTCCACGGCTGATGTTACCAGACGATGGAGGGAGCAGGTGGGCGTTATTCCAGGACTGGAATATATCAAATTTGAATCCGATGCCGGCGGTCCTGGAAGAGGGGCAGCCATGTCCGTAGAGCTCAGTCACCAGAAAATGGATCTTCTTGAAAGAGCCAGCGCAGATATGGCCAAAGCCCTGAGTTTTTATCCAAATACAAAAGACATTGATGATGGATTCTCACCTGGCAAGCAGCAGATCGATTTTAAAATAAAGCCCGAGGCTCGAAGCCTTGGCCTGGAAGCCCGCGAAGTGGCCAGGCAGGTCCGTCATGCGTTTTACGGCGCCGAAGTTCTCCGGCAGCAGCGGGGTCGAAATGAAGTTAAAGTTCTGGTAAGGCTTCCCAGGCAGGAGCGTATCTCCGAATACAATCTGGAAGAAATGGTTCTGCAAACACCAAAAGGGACTGAAATTCTCCTTCGGGATGCGGTATATATCAGCCGGGGCAGATCCTATACTGACATCAACCGCCGAAACGGCCAAAGGATAGTAACTATAACAGCCGATGTATCTCCTAGGAGCCAGGCCGGACAAATACTTAGTTCGGTCGAGGCAGAAATCCTTCCGGAACTTCAGCAAAAATATCCGGGACTGGCTTACAGTTTCGAGGGCCGGCAGGCTGATCAGAAAGAGAGCATGCAAAGCCTTTTCAGAGGACTTCTCATGGCTATGATAGTTATCTACGCCATGCTGGCGGTCCCATTAAACAGCTACATACAACCTTTAATTATCATGATCGCAATACCTTTTGGTATCGTGGGCGCACTCATCGGCCACCTGATCATGGGCTACAGCCTGAGTATTTTGAGCATGTTTGGCGTTGTGGCCCTGTCCGGTGTAGTGGTAAACGACGCCCTGGTGCTGATCGACTTTGCCAACCGCAGGCGCCAGGCTGGCATGGCCCCTCTGGAAGCCATACAAGCCTCCGGTTTACACCGTTTTCGACCAATCATTCTGACCACATTAACCACATTCGGCGGGCTCGCGCCCATGATTTTCGAAACCTCACGCCAGGCAAGGTTTCTAATCCCTATGGCCCTGTCTCTAGGGTTTGGCGTCGTGTTTGCCACCCTGATTACCCTGATCCTGGTCCCCTCTTTTTATATGGCAATCGAAGATGTCAAACGACTTCTAAAAACATAAATCGTAACAATTTAGTCTTTCAAAAAAACTTTTTTGACAGGATTAACAGGATATTCAGGATTAAAATAGAAATTGGGAAGAACAGTACAAAGGCATGAAGGCCAAATTTCTAATTTCGACGTTCCGTTAACGCTTACATAGTGTCTGAACGGAAACCTCGATTTCTTGTAGGTTGGGTTGAGCCCATCAATTCTGTTGGGTTTCGTGCCTCAACCCAACCTACAAAAATCAATCACTTGGAAGAACTTAATTTATCAGGGCGAAACCCAACAAATCGATTTAATAGCTTTTCGTTCAGGCATTACATAGTGTTATATCTCAATATGACGAATTAAATTTAAGACAGCCAAAGCTCCCCTTTCAAAAGCAAGAGGCAGATTCCATGAACTCCTGTCTCGTTTTCCAACGAAATTGCTTGCTGATCGTATTTCCAGAAAAGGAATGTCGTAATGTATTGCCAGATGAGCCGCCCCTGCCCCTTCCATACATTCCATAAATGGGCTGTAATGTTTATAAATATCCTTTGCCCTGCTATCTGTAGCGGTTATTGTTGAAACAGTTACAAATGATCCTTTTACTACCTGAATGCCCTTTCCTTCAAAAACCTTTACTAAAGTTTCTGATGCCTGATTTACAAGCTTAATATCAAAAGGATAACGATTTTTAATATCAATATTACTGCTCTTGATTATCGAAAACGGCAGTTCATTTAAAGGCAGACTACCATTCCCCGCCTCAATACCAAGCTGGATATCTATTTCTTCTGTTGCAATTCCAATATCTCCTATATTCAAACCTGACTCCCTGAATGCTCCTGCACATCCTGTTTGAATTATCAGGGACGGTCTTGCATTTTCAATGGCTGCGGTTAAGGACTGGACGGCATTAACAGTTCCAGGCCCTGTTATCAAAACACGGACAGATTTTCCCGCAATATATCCACTGGTAATTCTTCTGCCACCCACAATTGAAAAAACCGGACTTTCAATGCGATCAATAAGTTTTGAAAGCTCCTCTTCTACTGCTGCTGAAACTATAATATCGGAATTTATCATAACGTCTTAATTTTTGAAATACTTCACCACGGATTTTCACGGAATTACACTGTTAAAAAAAGGATATAGAAATGACACGTGCTAAAAAGCCTTTAAACATAAGGGCTCGGTCAAAAGTTTACCGATTCAACCTTTGATCGAATTTAAACGGCATAGCCTGTTTGACAGCTACCTTTTTAAAGTCTGGGTGTCCAGGGTTGAGGACATAGTTACATTCAGTTGGAATAATGGTGCTTGGTACTTTTAAAACCGCTGAAATTTGATCAAAATACCATATTTTACCTGTTTCTTTTAGCTTTATTGGCGGGGAATCGGCCTGCCAGTCTTTCGGCAACCTGGCGATATTGTTTACATCGACAACCAGGGTCTTAGGAAAAATCACCTTGATGCTTACGTAATCTCTTAAAGCCTGATAAGAAGCTGCATGAACGATGATTTCAAGGGCGGCCAGAGCCAGAGAGTCGGATACGTAAACCACCCCTATACCCTTGTAATTCCACCGTCCGCCGTAGCGCCTTGAACCTGTACCGGTAAAAGCTTCATCGACTTTGCGTTTGTGCACCAATCGCCAGGCCGTTAACATTAATAAACTACTCCGTCTTCAATCCGGCCCAGCATATCCTCAACTTCTCTGGCCCCCGTCTCTGTATCGGCAAACTCAAGAGGAGTTTTGCCACCCAGACCTTTTACCGGTAAATGAAACCATTGACGTGCCAAATCCTCGTCGCCATATACTTCAATTGCTCTTTCGTACAGGCATGCAAGGCGCAACACACGTTCTGATTCATCTGTTTTCAGACGACCCTCTTTTTTCCTGCGGGTCAAAGTCCGTTGAGGAATATTCACAGTGGTTGCCAGACTCTTTTCGGGCACGCCCAGTATCATACTCAACCGGCTGAAAGACGAAACCGGCAGTCCCTGCTTAAGAAGCAAAATCAGGCCTTTTACGTTTTCGGTTTGAATGCCTATTGATTGACCATACATTTTAATCTCCTATGCTCAAGTTAATTAAACGGCCACATTACTTATTATTGTAGCCACATGGCCGTTTATTGTCAAGTAATTAAATTTCGCCGGACTTTTTACGAAACCATCAATTTTATTTTTGTATTACGTAATTTTTCATGATATTATTTGTAGTAAATATTCAACCTACATTGAGCGATTTTTTACTCGACCTGCACCAATCTCTTGCGCATCAAGGGCTTGCGAAAAATCTCGGCATATCCATTGGTATGCCTGCACTTTTCGCAAACCTTGCTGCATCAAGATCTCGGCACATTTCTTCGCAAAAAATCGCTCAACTCAGGTTCAATTTAGGAGATTAATTTGAAAAAAACAATTGAAAAAAGAGTGGAAAGGCTCAGGAAATCTCTTGCAGAAAATAATATTGACTCCCTGCTGGTACTTGTTGAGGAAAATCGCCGTTATTTAAGCGGATTTACAGGCGAGGATACCCGGTTTGATGAAACAGCAGGGGCCCTTTTTATAACTGATAAAAGACTGATACTGGCCACAGATTCGCGCAATGACCTGCAGGCAGCAAGGGAAGCACCTCTTTATGAAATCATTTGTTATAAAAAGGGACTGGTTAAGGAACTCCCCAATATTATCAATACTCTTCAAACAAAAAGACTCGGCTTTGAAAGTATACGCATGTCATATATGCAGTATAACAAAATTTGCGGGCAGTTAAGTTCTTCCGACATAGATGTTGAGCTTGTTGAAGCTGACAATATTATGGAATGTCTGCGTGCAGTAAAAGAACAGTCAGAACTTGAAGAAATAAAAAAGGCATTGTTTATTGCTGAATCTGTGTTCATAAATTTTGCAGAAAATACCATTAAGCCGGGAATGACGGAAAAAGAGGCAGCATGGATACTTGAGAAAAATTTGCGTGAAGCCGGCGCTGACTCTTTATCGTTTCCGATAATTGTAGCATCAGGCCCAAACAGCGCACTTCCCCATGCAATTCCCGGAAACCGTAATTTTCATAAAGGTGAACCGATTCTTTTTGACTGGGGGGCAAGATTAAACGGTTACTGCTCTGATATTAGCCGGACACTTGTAATTGGAAGCCCGGATGACAAGTTTAAAAAAATTTTTAATACGGTACTTGATGCCCAACTTAAAGCAATTGATGCTATAAAGCCGGGAATAAGTTCAAAGGATGTGGATGAAATTGCACGAAACCATATAGACAGTATGGGTTTTAAGGATAATTTTGGTCATGGGCTGGGGCATGGAATAGGACTGGCTGTTCATGAGCCTCCCGGAATCAGCTCGTTAAAAGATACATTGCTTGAAAAACAGATGGTTTTCACCGTCGAACCCGGCATCTACATACCCGGCTGGGGAGGTATCAGGCTCGAAAATATGGTTGTTGTCAGAAAAGATGGGGCTGAAGTACTAAACAGCCATGATCCATTAACATTACTGCAAGGGATAAAGTAGGTTGGGTTGAGGAACGAAACCCAACAAAAGCTTTCGACGGGCTGATTTTTGCTCAATGTCGAGGAGACAAAGACGCTGGCGGTCTTTATTCGTGTGGGCTTTGCTGGATGATGCATTCTCTTATTCTACTGCAACCTATGTCCTGTCCGGGGAAATAAGCTTTAGTTTTGGGAAATATGTGCGATAACGCGATACATCTCTGGTTAATAATGCTATCTGTGCCACGGCAGCATGCGCCCCAATATAGAAATCCGGCAAAGGCGAACGCTTTTTGCCGCCCATTTTTCTATATCTCAAAAAACACTTGCCCGCAAGAAATGCGGCCTCCCATGGAAGCTGACGTTTGCTGAAGAACTCAGGGGGCAATGCATCTTCAAGGTCTTCGATGTTATCGAATCGAACAGATATTTCTGCATATATAATAGGATTAATCACCAGGATATGATCATCGGCATATCTGGCAAGAAATTGGGACGACCATTGAAACCATTTTTCGTCATTTGTAAAAACATCGAGAATCACATTGCTGTCAACCAGAATTTCCATAGCTTATTCTTCCCTTGTCAGCGCCATGATCTCATCTGTGGTCATCCTTACCGTGCCTCTGCCTCGCATTTGCTTAATAAGATCCTTGCCTCGCCTTGGTTGTTTTTTTGCCTTTTTCAAGAACACCCTATCCTTTATAATCTCAAATTCCACATCCATATTCGGCAGTATACCTGCTTTTTCCCTGATCTCAATTGGAATTGTAACCTGGCCTTTTGATGTTACACGCATGTTTTATCCTCTACCTTATCCTTTTGTCGGGTCTCGCTTTATTCAATCCAACCCGCGACCTGTTCTTACAGGTATTATTCTTACTTGTTACAAATAAATATGTCAATCAATAAAGATGGCATCGTGAATCTCCCAGCCTTAAAAGGCGGGGCTTCCCTGTGAGGATGGTTTCCCCAAAAAAGTGTAAACCAGGAAATAAAGCATGTCATGATTTTCTGTTGATTATTTAATGTTCCGGTTTTATTCTTACTGCTAAAATTTGTTTATTAAAAAACCGTAAACCGACAACTGTGAACCTTGAACCGATAACCGTATCTCTATGCCATCATTAGACGTCCTTGTTGATCAATATCTGAATTATCTCCTCGTTGAAAAAGGACTTTCAAAAAAAACTCTGGAATCATACAGCAGTGATCTGACAAGATATCTCAATTTTCTGAAGACTAAAAGAATAAAGACTATTTCTGACGCTGACACTGCTGCTATATTAAAGCACTTAATCTCACTAAGGATTGCAGGACTTGGGGCAAGATCAAGAGCAAGGCATCTTGTAACCATCAGAGGATTTTACAGATTCCTTGTAGAGGAAAAAGTAATAAAAAATGATCCGACAAGAATTATTGACCTTCCCAAAAGCAGCCTCAAACTTCCCGATGTTCTGTCATTTGAAGAAGTTGAAAACCTGTTAAATACTCCGAATTTAAATAAGCCGATAGAAGCAAGAGATGCAGCAATGATAGAGCTTCTTTATGCAGCCGGCCTGAGGGTATCGGAACTTGTTAATTTAAAAGTTCAGGATGTAAATCTGGAAGCCTGTTTTGTAAGAGTTTTCGGAAAAGGCTCAAAGGAAAGAGTAGTTCCTATCGGTCTTTATGCAAAAGAAAAAATCGACTTTTACATAAAGACTTTCAGGGCAAAGCTTTTAAAAAACGTGGCAAGTCCCTATCTCTTTGTCGCAAGGGCAGGAAAACCCATGACACGTCAAGGTTTCTGGAAACTGCTTAGAAAATATGGACAAAAGGCAGGAATCATCAGAAAAATCAAACCACACAGTTTAAGGCACTCTTTTGCAAGCCACCTGCTTGAAGGCGGCGCCGACTTGAGGTCGGTTCAGATCATGCTGGGCCACGTTGATATTTCCACAACACAGATTTATACTCACGTAGCCCGGGAGCATCTTAAAAAAATTCACGAAAAATTTCATCCAAGGAAATAAGGTAGCCGTTCACGGCTTGAAATATCAAGTACATTATACAGGGACAAAAGGCAGGATCATTTCTGCCTTCGCCTATTTAGAATATCTCCAAGCGCGTTAACGAGCCTGGAGAACCACTTCATCTATCCAGTACTGATCACCATCCTTAGAGTCAGTCGCCAGCCAGAACGACAATCGAGAATCATTGACCGGGCTGCTGAAGTTCTTGGTGGTGAAGTTAATCGAATATGTATCCCAGCTCGTTGTGAGGTTTACTATCTGCTTCGCTAAACCGTAATTATTATAAGGCGGGCCATGTTGACACAACGTAACTCGAAGATCATGACCCGTATTTGAGTAAGCCGCAAAGCTCAAATCATACTCGGTGTTCGGTTCTAATGGCAGGTCATGCTGGAAAAACTGAATGTTTGTCCCGATCGTAGTCGTTGTGATACGCGCCGCTCCAGCCCCTTCATAAGCTGGAGACGATATTTCAAAGCTACCCTCCCCATTCGTATAGAATTTCCAGGGACTCTTGCCATCTTCAAAACCAGGATTGACAATAACATTCTTGACCGAAGGGATTTCCTCAAATTTCACCGTAACCGTCTTGTAACCATCCATCGTTACGGTATTCGTGTTGCTGGTCAGAGTGTCATCATCGGTCCCAGTCCAGGCCGAGACGCGATAGTCTGCATCAGGTGAAGCAGTCAGGGTTACGGCAGTGCCCTCATTATATGTGCCGCTCGTTGGAGAGATCGTCCCGTTGCCACCTACAACACTGGCTGTCAGGTCGTACTCTTCCGGATCTACACCAACTTCAGACAGCACAAACTCATCTATCCGGTACTGATCCCCCGCAGTTGCATCAGCAGCAAACCAGAACCGCAATCGGGCATCATCAACTGGAATGCTGAAGTTCTCTGTTGTAAAATGGATGGTATAAACATTCCAGCCCGTTGTTAGATCCGCCAGATAATTATTCAATCCATAATTGGTGTACGGGCTAACATCTTTGTGTAAGAAAACCCTTAAATCATGACCTGTGTTTGAATAAGCAGCAAAGCTGAGTTTATACTCTGTGTTCGGCTTAAGTGACAGATTGGACTGGTAAAGCTGGATGTTCGTCCCAGTCGTAACAGTCGTAATACGCGCCGCTCCAGCCCCTTCATAAGCTGAAGACGATATTTCAAAGCTACCCTCCCCATTCGTATAGAATTTCCAGGGACTCTTGCCATCTTCAAAACCAGGATTGACAATAACATTCTTGACCGAAGGGATTTCCTCAAATTTCACCGTAACCGTCTTGTAACCATCCATCGTTACGGTATTCGTGTTGCTGGTCAGAGTGTCATCATCGGTCCCAGTCCAGGCCGAGACGCGATAGTCTGCATCAGGTGAAGCAGTCAGGGTTACGGCAGTGCCCTCATTATAT
>Ga0255395_1122_pt1 | contig 11217 bp, 9 predicted proteins | sample ANMaggSSYBR01F11_FD_182123 | JGI IMG/M metagenome (GOLD analysis project Ga0255395, IMG submission 182123) | Sediment cell enrichment communities from methane seep in Santa Monica Basin, California, United Staets - ANME aggregate JGI... | ecosystem: Environmental > Aquatic > Marine > Cold seeps >...
CCAAATTCTAATAGAGAGACTTCATCTTTCTTTATTTTTTCAATAGTTTCTTTTTTTATATCATAGCGCTCTAAAAATGAACTTTCAAAAACAAATTCTTTGAACTTGTCAATATTGTAACTAACTAAGAAAAACATTTTTTTGCTTTGTTCTGTGAGCATTACATTTTTTGGGAAGGATCTTTTTCTAACAAGCAGATCTGTCCAGCCGGCATTAATCTCATCATGAATGTCAACTCCCTGATCTTTTCGCCATTCTCGTACTGTCCACACTTTTTCCTCTTCAAAGCCAAGGCAGTGAGGTTCATGAACAAAAAAATAGAAATCTTTATCATCGGCTCCCTCTTTATGGCTCAACGAAGCAACGCCTAAAGGGTAATAACGACAGGTAGTGGGCCTGTCTTCATAGATTATGCATCCATCATCTCTTACAAAAGGGCATGATTTTTCCTCATCGTCCATCAACTTTAAGGTTACAACAGGTAGATCTGTCTTCTCTAAAAGCTGTGGTTCAGTGTAGATTGCCAGGAATTCTTCTGATGAAAGCTGCAAACGATTTTTTAGCCTGATAATATCATAAGGGGTAAGATTAATGTTAATACCCCTGCAACATTTAGTAAAACATTTTACACCGTTATGACATTCAAACTTAAATTTGTCGTCAAGACCGAATCTAACAGGTTCAATACCAGCCGTATCGGGCATATTATTTGATATATTCATATGTTATTTTTCCTTTCACAGGATTTAGATTGTATCAAAAAGCTTGACCTTTCCTATCTGAATAAAAAAATGATGTCAATAGATCAGATTTTGTAATACAGGGCAAACGCATTTGGAAATTTTATTCCTTGATTTAAAGCGGAAATATTCTTATATATCAAAAGTTAAAATAAAAATATCGTAACTACTTATACAGTTCACGGTTAAAAAAAACAAAAAGCAGAAGAGAATTATTGGATCGGCTTTTGAAGATTTAGAAGTTTGGAAAAAATTATGCAGGTTAGGAACGTGGACGAATTAACTTCCTCAAGTAGGCGCACAGATTTGGGTCGAATTTGTTCGATCTCAGATCACAAAAGTTGAAGGAATAGCGAGCTATTTCAATATTTTTGTGATCTGAGACCGGACAAAGGCGGCCTGAAGCTGTGATGTATAGTTGGGGAAGTTATTTCGTCCACGTTCCTTATCATTAAAGAACAGTTTCTCATTAATTTTCATGCAAGATTCAGGTAATAAAATGATAAATAAAGATAGACTGCTGGAAACATTCACTCATCTTGTAGGAATTGACAGCGTCTCAAAAGATGAAGGACGCATTTGCCGTGAAATCAGTGAAATACTTGAGTCAATGGGTGCGGAAACTTTTGTTGACAATGCCGGAGAAAAAACAGGGAGCAATACTGGAAATCTTATTGCCGGATTCAAGGGAAATACCAAATGCCTCCCGCTGCTTCTTAATGCTCACATGGACACCGTCAATCCCGGCAAAGGAATATCTGTTATATTCAAAGACGGAATCCTTACAAGCGATGGAACAACAATTCTCGGAGCAGATGATAAAAGCGGTATCGCCATCATAATAGAAACCATAAGAATTCTCCAGGAGAACAACATCGAATACAGTCCGTTAGAGATTGTATTTACTACCTGCGAAGAAATAGGTCTTTTAGGCGCCAAACATCTTGATTACAGCCTGATTACAGCAAGCTACGGCTATACGCTGGATGCCACCGATACAGAAGGTATAGTCACACGGGCACCTGCTGCAAACCGTATTGAGTTTAAAATACTCGGCAAAGATGCCCATGCAGGGGCTGCGCCTGAAAAAGGGATAAATGCCATCTGTCTTGCAAGCAAGGCTATAGCAGCCCTTGATATCGGCAGAATCGACAATGAAACAACATGCAACATCGGCATAATCAAAGGCGGAATAGCCACAAATATAGTTCCAGGCATGGTTACTGTTAAAGGTGAGGCCAGAAGCCATGATAAAGAAAAGCTAAAAAAAATTACGGCTGAAATAGTATCATCTTTCAAAACTGTTATTGATAATTATAAAAATCCTGTTTCAGATGATAAACTCCCTTGTCTTGAAATTTCTATTGAAAATGAATTTCCATTAACTAACATTACTGACGATACCCCTGTTGTAGCTCTTGCACGTAAAGCCGCTAAAAATCTTGGAAGAAATATGGCTTCCAAAATAAGCGGCGGAGGCGCGGACGCAAATATTTTCTTTGAAAAAGGTATTACTGTCGGCGTTCTCGGAACCGGGATGCGGGATATGCATACAGTGCGTGAGTCTATAAAACTTGATGATATGGTTCGTACAGTTGAACTTTTACTTGAAATAATTAGAGTTCATTCCAAGGAATTATAATATGTTAGCCTATTTTGATTGTTTCTGCGGCATAAGCGGCGACATGACACTGGGAGCCTTTATCGACATTGGAGTCCCTTTAAACTGGTTGAAGGATTCCCTTGAAAAACTCCCATTAAAAGGTTTTGATTTATCTGTTGAATCAATTTCCCGAAGTGGAATTAAAGCCCAAAGTGTTCATGTCATTTCAAAGGATAATATAAAATCCAGGCATTATTCTGAGATTAAAGCTCTTGTCCAAAACAGCCCTTTGTCTCAAAACGTAAGGGAAAAGAGTCTTGAAATTTTTGAAAGGCTTGCAATAGCTGAATCTGAAATACACGGACAGCCCAAAGAAAAAGTTCATTTTCATGAACTGGGGGGCATTGACGCTATCGTAGATATTGTAGGGACAGCTCTTTGTCTGGAATATCTGGGTATTGAAAAAATAGTTTCATCGAGAATTCCTTTAGGCAATGGTTTTGTCTCCTGTCAACACGGGACACTGCCCGTTCCTGCTCCTGCAACCCTTTCAATCCTGAAAGGAATTCCTGTTTATGGGACAGAAATTCCGCACGAGCTGGTTACGCCGACCGGCGCGGCAATTATTGCCTCTATTGCTGACTCATTTGAAGAAATTCCAGACATTATAGTTGAAAAAACAGGATATGGGGCAGGAAAACGCGACCTTAAAACAATACCGAATCTTTTGCGGATTATTATTGGAACAAAAGAGACACTTACTTCAGACTTTCAAAAAGACAGGGTTTCAGTAGTTGAGACGTGTATTGATGATATGAATCCGGAATTTTTTGGCTTCTTGATGGATCGCCTGTTTGAAGAAGGAGCTATAGATGTTTACTTGATTCCTGTGTATATGAAAAAAAACAGACCGGGCACAATGATTCAGGTTCTGTGTATGGAAAATAGAAAAAAAAGTATAATAAATCGTATTTTATCTGAAACCACATCATTAGGTGTAAGACATTATGATGTTCAAAGATTTAAACTTGCTCGGGAGAATATAACTATAAAAACGAGTTATGGCGATGTCCAAATAAAACGCATAAAAGATCCAAACGGATCTGTGCGGCTTGTGCCTGAATACGAAATTTGTAAAAAAATCGCCATAGAAAGAGGTATCCCGTTAAAAATTGTATATGACACTATATCGAAAGAAGCTGTTGAAATAGTGACCTTACCAGCTAACAATACCTTGACAAAACTCATACCTGCTTATAGAACCTGTGCATGAATTTTAAAGACAAACCATTTTTTAATACTTGTTGAAATAATAAGATTAACATAGGCATCCTTCATTCACTGCCAAAATACAAGATCAATAAAGTGTAAACTACTTTTGACTTGTCTTGAAAGATGCCTTAACATATTATATAATTTTAAATAGTGGAAGTGCGCAGCTCACTGGTGGGGCTCCCGGACTTCAAATCCGGTGTGGGGCGCTAAAACCGTCCCGGGTGGGTTCGATTCCCATGCACTTCCGCCAACTAATTTATTAAGATGTTACTCATTTTTAGAGTACCAGAAATTTGAAAACTCAAAAGTAACTTGTTAACAATTAAATGCCCGCTGCCTCTGGTTAATCTCATATTTGAGTTTTCAAATTTCTGGTACAGTTTCCTGTTTTGAATTCGATCACACCTGAACCTTACCCGCAGCCGATTTTGTTTCATATCGGTCTGTATTAATCAGCACAAAATACCTCCAGTTGTTCATGTCGTAACTGCTTTGCTCTCGTTATAATGAACTTATTTTGTATCAAGTAAAGGGATAGTTTTTCGATGCTTTCGCCAAGCAATTCAGGAGACTCGTTTTTCAGCAAACCAGGCCCCAAGGTCTTATGTACTTCAATAGCCGTACCTATAATCTTGCTGCTTAATTTATTGATATCCATCACGATTCGATCCTTTGAATGCCCTGAAGTCGTTAGATTTTTTCCTTTCTGTCCTCTCAACAGAAAAGAAAATCCATATTCTCTTTGCGTTCTCTGCGTCTTTGAGGTGAATTATCGAAAATCAATATGTGCGTATCTCTCACATCCATATAATAAATATGGCACATTGCCTATGCTTTTTTTCTTTTCTGTGCATAAAAAATATTTTTAGCGCTGTGTCAATATGACATTTTTTACTTGTCATTTTGGCACGGATATGGCATTTTAAATCAAATCTTAAATAATAGGGGGTAAGATGCCGGTTACAGAGAAAAGATTTCAAACCAGAATGCCATATCATGTACATGATAAACTTGTGCATGCTTCTGAGCTTTTAGGGGCAACGTTGAATCAATTCATAATTCAGTCCGCTCTTGAAAAAGCTCAGTCAATACTTGAACAAGAGCGAGTGTTAAAACTCACTCAAAAGGATGCTGAGATTTTTTTTGAAGCAATTGAAAATCCTCCTCAGCCAAACGAAGAGTTGGTTAAAGCGGCCATAGCATATAAGCGGGAGTTCCTTGATGATTGACTTTGTTGAGCTGAACCGCACTCACAACCGTGATAATTTTGACTGTGGAATTGAGGAATTAAATTATTTCTTAAAGAATCTTGCAAGACAAAATCTTAAAAAGGGACTATCCCGAACTTTTGTAGTAGTAGATAAAAATATTCCTGAAGAAGTATTGGGATTTTATACTTTATCCTTATTTGAGTTGTCATCTGAAAAGCTTCCCAAAAAATATGCTAAGAAGTACAAGGGAAAAATTCCTGCTGTAAAACTTGCCAGATTAGCAATGGCAAAGGGCAAGCAGAATCAAGGATTAGGCAGGCATATGCTTATTAATGCTATCATGCGAGTTGTGTCTATTTCAGAACACGCAGGAGTAATAGGCTTTTTTGTGGATGCAAAAAATAAAGCTGTAGAACGATACTATCAAAAATTTGGTTCTATTTCTTTACCTGATCATCCCTTAGAATTATTTTTACCATTTGCTACTCTTCAAAAAATGTACGAGATTGTAGTTTCGGGAAATATGAGTAATGCAAAAAATAATAAACGGATGATGACCGACTGAAAAAGCCAAGGAATACAAGATGCACTTTTAGTCTGCTGATAACTGCCACCCGATTCCTGACGTCTGCTACAAATGTGAATGCTGATTCTAAACCAAATATTATTGTGATCTGTGGCCCAACCGGTTTGGGCAAGACCGCTGTTTCAATTGGACTCGCCATAGAGTTGCATGGAGAGATTATCGGTGCTGATTCAATGCAGATATACAGATATATGGATACAGGCACGGCTAAGCCGACTCTTGATGAGCAGGCTCGAGTGCCTCACCATTTAATAGATGTTGTTGACCCTGATGAGCCTTTTGATGCCGCCATGTTTGCGAAGATGGCCGGCAAGATGATAATGAAGCTGCATGCTGATGGTATTGTTCCATTTGTTGTCGGGGGCACCGGTTTTTATATTAAAGCCCTTGTGCATGGTTTGTCCCATGCAGGGCCGGCAGATACGGATATCAGAAAGCGTCTAAAAGAAGCGGAATTGTTTCATGGCTCCGGATTTCTTTATGAGAAATTAAGCAAATGTGATCAGGAGGCAGCGGAAAGGATACATCCGAATGATACATACAGGATAATCAGGGCTCTTGAGGTGTATGAAACAACCGGCATGGCTATCTCGCAATACAGCAAAGACCACGTGTTTGAAAAAAGACGGTTTAATGTTTTGAAAATAGGTCTCCATATGGAGAGGGAAGCCCTGTATGATCGTATTAATCAAAGAGTTGATGCAATGATAGGGGAGGGGCTTGTTGATGAGGTGAAGATGCTGCTCAACAGGGGTTATTCTGAAGACCTCAAATCCATGCAGTCAATAGGTTATCGTCACATGGTTGATTTTATTAAAGGCCGTATTACCTGGGAAGAGACTGTTCGTACATTGAAACGGGACACCAGAAGATATGCAAAGCGCCAGATGACATGGTTTAAGGCTGATCCTGAAATTGTATGTGCAGAACCAGAACAGATAGATTATATTAAAGAAATAATAAAAAATTTCTTGCAAGCGGAGAAGAGATAATAAAATATAGATGAATAAAAAGTGCCTAAAGTATATTAAAGTGCCTAAAATGCCTAAAGTTAAGGAATGCACCTTCGGCGCTGCCAATTTTATGTGAATTAATGGAGCGAAGCGACTCCTTAACTTTAGGCACTTTAATATACTTTAGCTCACTTTAGGCACTTATATTATGTTCGCACCGAAGGGGCGTTAATTAATAATGAAAATAGCTATTGCACAGATAAATACAGTAATTGGTGATTTTAAGCATAATTTTGACAAAATGATCTATTTTGCCAATAAGGCAAAAGACCTTTTATGCGATCTGGTGGTATTTCAGGAGCTGGTTATTACAGGTTATCCGCCCCGCGATCTTCTTGAAAAAAAGGATTTTGTTGATGCCAATCTTGCCTGGCTGGATAAGCTTGTCGGCTCAATAGATGGGATAGGAGTTATTTGCGGGTTTGTTGACAAAAATTCAAAAGATGAAGGGAATCGTCTTTATAATGCAGCCGTGCTTTTAGAAGATGGCAAAATACTGCATAAGGCATATAAAGGACTTCTTCCAACCTATGATGTTTTTGATGAAAGAAGGTATTTTGAACCAGGCCGGTCATTCGGAGCTTTTCCGTACAAAGGACGCAGGATAGGGCTGACCATCTGTGAAGATGTCTGGAACGACAAAGACTTTTTCAGTAAAAGAATATACCATATAGATCCTTTGTCTTTGATGATAGAAGATGGCGCTGACCTTATAATAAACATATCATCTTCTATTTTCCATGCCGGCAAGAGAGAGTTCAGGTGGAAGATGCTTGGCGCCGTGGCTAAAAAATACAGCGTTCCCATAATATATGCAAATCAGGTGGGTGGAAACGACAGTTTTATTTTTGATGGAATTAGTACTGTTTTTGATCGCAATGGAAAGGTGATCGCCAGAGGCCGTGATTTTAAAGAAGACCTTGTCGTTTGTGATTTAAAAGATTCTGAACCATCGGGTGATATGCATCCTGTTTCGGATTCAGAGACGGAATCTCTCATAGAGGCTTTAATTATGGGGACCCGGGACTATGTAAAGAAGTGTGGCTTTTCAAAGGTAGTTATAGGATTGAGCGGTGGGATTGATTCTGCATTGACCGCATATATCGCTGTGATGGCGCTTGGCCCTGAGAATGTAATGGCTGCATTCATGCCGTCACAATATACTTCCGGAGAAAACTTCGAGGATACAAAGGAACTCGCGGAAAATATCGGAATAGAGCTGGTGCATATTCCAATAAACAATATCTTTAAAGAATTCCTGAACTTGCTTTCACCTTCTTTCAATGAGAGCGATCCCGGTATTACAGAGCAGAATATACAGGCTCGAATCAGGGGCACCATTCTCATGGCTCTGTCAAACAGGCACGGTTCGCTTCTTCTTTCCACGGGAAACAAGTCAGAGGTTGCGGTTGGCTATTGCACCCTGTATGGCGATATGAGCGGAGGGCTTGCTGTAATTTCTGATGTTCCAAAGACACTGGTCTATAAACTTGCCCGCTATATAAATACAGATAAAGAATATATTCCAAAACGCATAATTGAAAAAGCGCCTTCTGCGGAGCTAAAGCCGGGCCAGCTTGATCAGGATGACCTGCCGCCTTATGAAATACTTGATTACATTTTAAAGGGATACATAGAAGACTTCAAAAGCGTTGAAGAGCTTGTTGATATGGGATTTGACAGGAAGATTGTGAAGGATATTATTTCAAGGATTGACAGAAATGAGTACAAGAGGCATCAGGCGGCTCCTGGTCTTAAGGTTACATCAAAGGCATTTGGTTATGGAAGGAGATATCCCATCGCCAAAAAGATTGCACCGTATTTATAGATCACTTAATGTCTAATTTGTTTTCTGTTAGCCGACACCTGATTTTCCAATGCTGTTGATTTAAGCGCATTTCGTTTTGAACCGCAGAATATCGAACAAGGAATAATGAATGTCGAAGTAATGGAAAAACTTATTAAACTTCATAATTCGACATTCCTTGTTCGATATTCGCATTTTACTAAATTAATTGTTTAAGTTAGCGCTGCTTGAAGGAGTTAAGGCAATGCCTTCCTTTGAACCCGTTTATATAGAAACCCATAAAAAGGGATCGCTTAAAAAAAAGATAAAAAAGGCACGTGAAATAATGAAGGCCTGCGTCCTGTGCCCTAGAAAATGCACTGTTGACCGCCTTTCCGGCGAACTGGGCGTATGCAGGACAGGTGAAAAAGCTTTAGTATCAAGCTATCATCAGCATTATGGAGAAGAAGCACCTCTTGTCGGCAAAAACGGTTCCGGCACAATATTTTTTACTTTTTGTAATTTGCTGTGCATTTTTTGTCAGAATTACGATACCAGCCACGAGGGTGAAGGCGAGGAGGTAACAGACAGGCAGATAGCCGGCATGATGATTAAGCTTCAAGATTTGGGCTGCCTTAATATCAATTTTGTTACCCCCTCCCATGTTGTGCCTCAAATACTCTCTGCTGTTGAAATTGCTGTCGAGGAAGGCCTGAATGTCCCTTTAGTTTACAATACAAGCGGATACGACAGGGTAAATACTTTAAAACTGCTTGAAGGCGTAATAGATATTTATATGCCTGATTTTAAATTTTGGGACCCTGAAGTTGCCGGGCTTGCCTGCAATGCAGAAAATTATCCTGAGATTGCCCGCAAGGCGGTAATCGAGATGCACAGGCAGGTTGGAGACCTTGTTATAGATGAATCAGGCATTGCAAGGAGGGGACTTTTGATAAGACACCTTGTTCTTCCCGGCGGCCTTGCAGGAACGCGCGATATAATGAGATTTATAGCAAATAAAATCTCGAAAAACACCTATGTAAACATAATGCCCCAGTACAGACCATGCGGCAGAGCCTATGAAGTAAAAGAGCTTTCCGAGTCGCTTTCAATAAAAGATTTCAAAAAAGCATTGAAAATGGCGGAAGAAGAAGGGGTTACAAGGCTGGATATGCGAAGACGCGCTTTTGGTTTATGGTAATGGTAGCCGTTCACGGCTTGAAACTTGAAATTGGGACATGGGGGACGGGCTTGACTAATTGGACATATTATATATGGAAGCAGATGTCATACTGCAAAGAGGTGAGACATACCACGACAAGCCAGACTGGATGAGACTGGATCACCAGGAACCCTGCATCCTTCATCGCTAATCAGAATTGACCCATCTCTGCTAATTTAATCTGACCCACCTATCTTAATTTCATATTTTTTTGTTCCACCGATTCTAATCAATTTTTTCTTCCCCCACCTTTTTTTATCAATATTTATTTTTCCATCATTAAACGGCACCTTTTCACAAAACAAAATTACTGGAAAATTTCTCTATACACCGGCAGGTGCCATGACATCATGCTTAGGAACGTGGACGAAATAACTTCCCCAACTATACATCACAGCTTCAGGCCGCCTTTGTCCGGTCTCAAATCACAAAAATATTGAAATAGCTCGCTATTCCTTCAACTTTTGTGATCTGAGATCGAACAAATTCGACCCAAATCTGTGCGCCTACTTGAGGAAGTTAATTCGTCCACGTTCCTTATGTGTATTCTTATGTGGATTGATAAATCGCTAATTCGAGGCAAAGAGATAGCAAAGGCTAAAAAATATTAACTAACTGGCAAATAAGTTTATAAGTTAAGTGCGTCCCATCCCGATGTGTGTTAAAGCTCCATAATATCAGAAGAATCTGAATATGGAATTATTTCACCTATGGATTTGTTTTTCCATATTTGCTCCCTATGTGCAGCGTTGTATACCATTCGCTTTTGAGGGAAGATTTTACTAATTCTTTTGATAATGTTATTCTCCTCGACGGACAATGGCTCTGACTCTGTTTCGTCACTTTTTTTAATTGTGTCAATAAGGTCTTGATAGTTGTTCACTTGAGGGCCATATGGTAGCGCTGCATAGGTAGCGCCTGTCATGCTTTCCCCAACATCTCGATGAGATACCATATCTGCATACCAAAGGTATTTAGCGGCATATAGTAACTTGTCCCCTTTTACCAAAAGTTTTGTGGCAAGCTTGGCTTCAAATTGCATTAGGACTAATTTTATTCTTGGGATAAATAGTTCTCTATTACCTGTAAAATTAAAATCTCTTTCCTTATGCCAAAAAACGTTTCTCAAGGCTCTATCCATTGGCTTGCTTTGAATGATTCCACCTTCCCAACGTTTAATACTGGCAATGCCTACAGTCATTTTGTTCGCAAGTGATTTTTGCGTTAATTTATATTTTTTTCTGTATTGCTTTATTTCCTTACCTGACAAAATACCAACCTCTGAGCGATAAGCATCAGAGATTGCTTTTTGGGTATTTGCAATCTGTTCTTTGGTCGCAATATCCAGTTTGCATAACGGACATGTATAATTTTCCTCAGTGTAAATGATGTTAACATTTCGGAATTCAATATTTTTTTTACTTTCCCTTAATTCCATTTTACCATGACCGGCAGGGCATTGTGTTTTATTATTAGCCATTTGTACACCTCCCTAATGACCGAACTAAATAGCACGCCTGTATTCTGTTAACGACATAGGCAAATAATTTGTAAAGCGCCCTATGTTATTGTTTTTTATATAATATAAACAATCTATGGTATAGATGATCTATGTTTATGTAGCGATATTAAGTAAATGTGGTCATTTGCTAATGCAAATTTGAAATAAATAATTTCATTTAGAAAATCACACTTTTCTCTAAATGCAAAAAGTTCCAAAATGACTGTAGGCATTGCCAGTATTAAACGTTGGGAAGGTGGAATCATTCAAAGCAAGCCAA
>Ga0255395_1130_pt1 | contig 11032 bp, 14 predicted proteins | sample ANMaggSSYBR01F11_FD_182123 | JGI IMG/M metagenome (GOLD analysis project Ga0255395, IMG submission 182123) | Sediment cell enrichment communities from methane seep in Santa Monica Basin, California, United Staets - ANME aggregate JGI... | ecosystem: Environmental > Aquatic > Marine > Cold seeps >...
ATTTTTGGATTTATTACCATTCAAGCATGCTAAAAAAGTATCTTGGGTCCTGAGTCTGATAGAAGATCTTCCCATGGTGCCAAAACAATATTTCAAAAAACTCGTCAATACGGATGATATTTGGGAAGTTCGAGTTAAATCTGGAGGCGAAGCGTAGCGTTTCTTGGGCTTTTTTGATGGCTCTAATTTAGTAGTTCTTGATTATGCTTTTCAAAAGAAAACACAAAAACCCCTCAAAACGCAATCAAAACTGCTGAAGAACGGAAAAGAGACTATTTCAAAAGGAGGACAGGCAATGAGTGATCTACAAAATTATATTGCAAAACGTAAAGTTCTAGACTCAAACTTTGCCAAAGATTATGATAAAGGCTATAAAGATTTCAAGATTGGGGTAATGCTTAAAATTGCTAGAGAAGAATCCGGTTTTACACAGGAACAACTTGCCCAAAAGTTGAAAACCAAAAAATCAGCGATTTCACGCATTGAAAATCATGCTGAGGATATTAAATTATCAACTTTAGATAGATTTGCTCAAGCCTTAGGTAAGACGCTTCTTGTCGAAGTTGCATAAGATTGACAGCGAACCAGGCGCTTGAGATGGACTGGGCAAAGCCGTGCCGCTTTACGAAAGACAGTATTTGACCGATAGATTTTACCCTTAGCATAATTTTTCGGTTATCGTTGCCCAGCCACTCAGCTTTACGTTATACGAATTAAGGAATGACATGAGTCCAACCATATTTCGTGAAAAAGGGTATCGATTCTTTTTCTTTTCCCGAGAAGAAACAAGAATGCATGTGCATGTTTACTGCGGAGATGGTGAAGCAAAGTTTTGGCTGGTACCAGAGATTGAGCTCTCAAGGAATTATCGTTTAATACGCTTGCAACTAAAACAGATCGAAGAAATTATTGAGGAGCATTATGATGAACTCACAAGCGCTTGGCAAAAGCACTTTAGTGGTTGAGATTACTAATATTTCTATCCACGGCATATGGCTTCTGACAAGAGAGAAGGAGCTTTTCATCTCCTATGAGGAATTTCCATGGTTCAAAGATGCTTCTGTCGGTAAAATACTTAATGTGAAGAACCAACACCAGGTCATTTTTATTGGCCGGAATTGGATGTGGATTTAGGAATTGAATCTATAGAGCATCCAGAGCGATTTCCACTAAAGGCAAAGAACGTATAACAACCGCATACACTCTTACAAGCAGGGTCGGGCGGCTGTATCATTTGCCAAGTTTGTGGAAAACGTAGCATTTACAACTGCCCGTTTCCCTGCTTGTAGGTGATGCGGAGATGTTCTGCTCTAACAAAATTTTTAACAAAATATGCTGGAGAAGTATATGATCAAGCGGAAGCTGCTAAAGAAACTACTTTCTGGATCCAGGAATATCAGGTTTTCGGAGGCGGCCAGTGTCGCCGAAGCCTTTGGGTTCAAGCTGGATCGAATAAATAGTAGTCACCACATATACGTTCACCCCGACGTTCCGGAGCTTGTAAATCTTCAAGAAGTTAAAGGGAAGGCCAAACCATACCGATACGCCAGTTATTGAAGATAATTGAGACCCATAATCTGAAAATGGAGGACGAGGAATGAAGGATTATCATATCAATATTTTTTACAGCGAAGAAGATGAAGGATATGTAGCAGACATACCCGATTTGAAGTATTGCTCTGCTTTTGGAGAATCTCCAGAAAAAGCGTTATCGGAAGTATTGAATGCAAAAGATGTATGGTTGGAGTCCGCACGTACACATGGAAAATCTGTCCCCGAGCCACATTATCGTCCTGTGGTCTATCAGGTAGCTTAATGATACACCGCAGAACAATGGCATTCTCGTGTCCAGATAAATCCGAATCGTTGGGATTCCCGTTAAATGGGATGAAATTCAATGATGTTACCCAGTGGGTGTTCGCAGTATGGTACTGCGAAAGTCCCATCTGACTAAAGTTTAGCCAGCAGGTCAGTAGAGACGTCCGAGGGTAAACTCCGTGAGGAGAGTCCGAAGCCGGACGGAACAAGAATGCAGGCCGTGTGATTGAGCCCCGAAAAATGTATAGTTGTGGACAGCAGGATAAACTCATGATCGAAAGGTTGCGAGGAAAAGCCGACAGTTTCGATGCACTGGAAGGCAGCAGTCCTGAATGCGTTATGGCAAGTGTTCAGGTCACCACCGGGGACTAAGAGCAGGGCATGTATTCACAGGGATAGCTCGGGAACTGGAGAGAGCCAACTGTCTCCTTGTAAATGAATCCGGTTAAGGTTGCCGGTTAGCCAATTCGGAATCCTTGGAATTGTAATTAGTATAATGCAGCAAAGAAAAATAGTAGCTATCCGAAATCGCAATCGTGCATATACATGGGGCTTAGCGAAAGAGAGTCATAGACTTATGGCACTATTAGAACAATTTTATTCTGCATCAAATAATGGGGAGGTTTCGATAGGGGGAGATGAATCTGAAAAATATAAGTCTCTATTCTATAGAAGTTATCATCTGTCAACAAATATAGTCTCAAAAATTGCTGAGCATCTTGTCGTTGAATACAATGTGACAGAAGGTGAGTTATCCAAAATGAAAGATGAAAAAATTGCTTGAAGCATCTGGAATCAAGTATAAAATTAGCCCTAAAGTCAATAGAAAAAATATAGATATCGCATAACAAGTCAAATTAGCCGACGCAAAAAACCGTGCGGCCGATTTGCATTAGGCCCCTAATATTTAGAAATTCAAAATCAAATAAAGATTGAGAGTAATTCTGAGCAATGTCTTTTCAGATTAGAGAAATATTGAGCGAAATTCGAAATAAAGAAGTAATAGCAAAAGGTACCTCGGTAAAAATCCGGAAGAGACTTGAAAAGCTTTATGGGCATGGTAACTGGAAAAAAATGAAAGGAATTGCTAAAGTACGACTTTCGGACGGTTCTGTGAAGCTATCTGAAATCCATTGGTTTGAAGCTCATGGTATTGGTAAAAAAAATATCAAGGTAAAATATTACCTGGGAGAATAGTTATGATAAATCAACTTGAAGGAAAAAAAGTCGTCATATGCATTGACAATAAAGAAAACGAAGCATCTTTGGAACAGTGGAAGATTTACAAATGTTTACCGGATGAGGAAGCGGAGAGGCACAATGAAATCCGTGTGGTTGACGAAGAAGGTGAAGATTATCTTTACCCGTCTGATCTTTTTTCACCAGTTTCTTTAGAGCCGTCTGTTGCAAAAATCTTCATCATGCAGAATTCAAAAAATGATCAAATGGCATAACAAGAGGATGAACTCTGACTGAAAAAGCCTGGCCATTTTTTGGTTTCTACAAATTTTGTCGTTCATTGATCTTTCATCGCTTTTTAGCCATATTTTTTTAAAGAAAGGAGAAATATATGTTTAATTTGAGCATTAAGAGTCTAAAGATAGGCGGATTATTCCTTATGTTAATGGCTTTTTCTGCCTCAGGATACGCCAACGACATTGAAGGGTCTATCAAAGAAGCGTTGCAGTATTATAAGAATGGTGAATATAAAGACGCGGTAGAAAGCCTCAATTATGCCTCACAATTAATTCAACAAAAGAGAGGGGGCGGACTTGAATCTTTTCTTCCAGAACCTTTGAGTGGATGGACCGCGCGAGAGGCGAGTTCTCAGGCGGGGGGTGCTTCTATGTTCGGTGGTGGTATTACGGCTGAACGTCAGTACAGTAAAGATTCCAGTTCTATTACTGTCCAAATTATTACTGATTCCCCGCTTATGCAAGGCATGATGATGATGTTTTCTAATCCTATGCTATTCACATCTGATGGCGGAAAGCTTGAAAGAATTGGGCGTCAGAAAGCTATTGTCAAATTTGACTCTAATAGTAAGGAGGGTGACATTAAAATCGTTGTTGCAAATCGATTCCTCGTGTTAATTGAAGGACAAGTAATAACCAAGGAAAATTTGAAAGGTTATGCAAAGGCGATTGATTATAAAAAGCTACTGTCTTTACCTTAACCATAATCTAATGGAAAAATATAACAATGCCGTCAACTCGGACTGCCAAAAGCTACGCCGCTTCGCTATGTAGCTTTTGGCAGCCGGTTACGGCTGGCGTTCGGCGTAAATTTTCTGGCTGGTGAAATAACAGAGAAGAGGGGTCAAGTCTACTTTTGACCCTTGCTCAAAATTAATAAGGGTCAAACGTAGACTTGACCCCTTAATTGAATTGATCGTGTTGCTAAAGTGTTAGGAATTAATAGATCTGAAGTATTATCTTCAGGCAAACAGCCCCATAAAGTACAGGCGAGAAGCTTATTATGTTTCTGGGCATCAAGGGAACTTGGCATGAGTATGGTACAATTGTCAAAACGCTTAAAAATATCTCAGCCTACAGCAAGTCAATCCGCAACCCGCGGTGAAAAAATTGCAAAAGAAAACAAATTAAAACTATTGAAAAATAAATAATCAACATATCAAGGAACGCCCGCAAGCCGTCCCCGCAAGCCAAGCCCTCGCCGGTAAGATCAGGTTAGTGACTGCCGAAATGATATTGGCAGAAGTTGTGTGGGTGCTTGAATCATTCTATGGTCTGAAAAATGTTGAGGTCGGGGCAATGGTAAAAGCTATCCTCGCCACTCCAGGCATTGAGGTGTTGAATAGCGCTTTGGTGGAAAAGGCCTTAGAATATTACCTTGCTCAAAACATCAATTTTGTGGACGGTTACATTGCAGCGGTTATGGATAAGCATAAGATATCAGACATCTACTCATATGATAAGAAACACCTTTCAAGGATTAAATCAATCAAAAGGAAACAGCCGTAGTGAAACTTTGCGACCTATGCGGTTAGACGCTTTTCAAGTCCCCTCTAATAAGAAGAGATTTATGGGAATTAACCGCACAGGTATAATTTGTTTAGAGCAAGATTCAAGTTGTACAGGGGGAGTTTTATGGAAGAGAAATTAATAAAAAATATTGATCTTGAAAACGGGCTGCAATTGAAATTATATGATGCTTCCCGGAAATTGGCTGGTGACAGGTGGCTTGTTTCATTAATTGCCAGGATAGAAATTTCAACCAGCGACTCATTGCTTAAAGAGGATGTCTCCCCATCATTAAACGTTGACGAAGTTAGAAAGCTCTTAGGGGAAAAGTTGGTTTTTGAGCGGAAAAGGGAGAAAATTTTTATTGATGAGAGAGAAAAAGATAACGTCATGAAAGAAATACAGGATTCGTTTTTGAGCAGCTCCCTTTCTTATTTTTCACATTCAGATTTTCCCCAAAAGTATGTTTTAAAAAAATTTAATGAGAAGATTAAAAAAGGTTCATGGTGCAAAAATATTTAACAGTTTACGGTTGTCGGTTCACAGTTCACAGTTTTTTCAACCGTGAACCGATAACTGTAAACCGTGAACGGCTACAAGAATATACCTCCTGACAGCCTTCAGTCTTAAACCTATTCACCTAATAATAATACCAGATTGTATTATAATGCGCAGTATTCTCGCCGATAAATTTTAATCTTTTAAGGTAATCATAGATTGAAACATCAGTGTAGACATAGGTGTCTGCAAGCGACAGTTTTTTTTCCCATGGGTGGAATTCAAAAACTCGGCGGCCGTCAGGCAATATGGATATTACATCATGGTGCTGATTTGCTCTCAGGTAGTTTTTGCCCAGTCCCGGCACATTGAATACTATTTCATCCGTACGAACCGATCCAGGCAAAAGCCTGGCTTCTTCATTCTGTTCCTGCATCAACCTGGCAATTGGAACCCTGAAATTGTCGGTTTCTTCTTTTCCTTTTGTGTTAAAGGTGTAGTAAGGAGTTACTCCTATTAAACGCAGATTCAGCCTTAACGCAACAGCTTCGAATTTTCTTGAATTATAGAAAGTATATACGAGTTGATTATTAACCGTTATGCCTGTGCTTCGAAATTTCTGAATTGCTTCTATTGTTCTGGGAGTAATTTCGTAAGAGTGTTCAAAATGAGTTACTATTAAGATTTCTCTTTTGCCAGGCTTATGAAATTTACTTATTTTTTCTATCAGTGAATTGGTTATTCTCATTGGAAGAGTAACGGGTGTACGCGTTCCTATTCTAATTCTTTCTATGTGTTTTATATGCGAGAGCTTTAATAGCAATTCTTCAATTTTTGTGTCTGATAAAAGAAAGGGGTCTCCTCCGGTTATCAGAATTTCTTTGATTTCTGGTGTTTCAGCTATCCACTGTATGGCATTTTCCAGCTTTTCTTTCGGTAATACAGCTTTTCTGGAGTAAACATCTTCTATCTCCCAGTTTCTCTGACAATAAACACATATCTGGGGGCATGTCATAATTGGTTTAAGAATCGCTATCATGGGATACCGACGGGTTATTCCTTCTATAGGAGATGTGTCCTGCTCGAGCATAAAGTCCAAAGAAGATTCTTTATTTTCCTTTTTTTCTTTCAGTTTTTTTATATAATCAATGCTTGGAATAACCTGTGAGCGTATAGCATAGTCATTATTGCGGCTTGTATCATTGTCCATAAGCGAGAGGTAATATGGAGTTATGCCAAAAGGTATTTTATATTTCCTTGCAAGCTTAACAGCATGGTATTCTTCATCAGTAATTTTAACTAGAGAATCCAGCCTGTTTGCATTTCTAATTATATGACGTGTATGCCATTTCCAGTTTTTCCAGTCTGATTCAGTTGCATTAAAATGTTTTAATATCCTTGCTATGTTTTTCACCCTTTTTCTTATTACATCTTTATCAAGGCCGTTAGGATAGCGAGCTATAAATTTTTCTGCAGTTTTTCCCATGGTAGACAAATTGATTGACCTCATCCTTGCGGCCTTTTGCCCCTTGTGTTTTACAAAAGCAGGGATTTTATCTGAATAGACACCGGTTTTTCCTGTAATCCCTCTAATCAGATGGTCAAGTTCTGCAAAAAAACCGGAACCGGGCATTTGAACTTGTTCAAAATTTTCTTTATATAGCAAATCGTTGAGGTACTGAAGCAGGCTGAAAGCGGCAAGGCTTTCGTTTCTGGTGGACAAAATGTTTCTAAAAACCCGAATCGCATCTCTGGTCAATATCCATTCGAGTGGCGGAATAGCAGGGTTATCATCAAATGTGGACATCAACATGTCGGACAGAAATTTATTTATTTTCTTTCTTTTGATATCAATTGGATCTGAAGAAAATATAATTTCTTTTAATACCGGTGCATTATTTAATATTTTATCAAGTCTGTTTCTGATACTTTCTTTTTCCATGAATTTGTCCCAAAAAAATTTACTAAACAGTTATTTTGTTGAATCGTTGTTATTTGCGGAATTAACTAATCTCATTAAGGCAGGCAATTGATAGCTATATTTTTTCATATGCACATGGCGTTTAAATTGCTTTAAGTATAACTAATCAGAGCCATTAAAAATCATATATACTAAACTTTTCAGTATTAGGTTGCAAGTCCTAATTTTAACTATCCGGTATTTATGCCAATAAGTTGACACCTGAATCTTGCATGAAAATTGATGAGAAACGGTTCTTATAATGATAACCAGCGGGTTTAGCAAAATTCAGGTGATAAATTTTTGCCTGGAAATTTTACGAGCCGAAGTCGCAGGATTATATGAGGGCAAGTTTTGCCTGTTTCCTGTTTTGGAATTTGGCTACTTGATGGTCTGGCCTTTGTGGTTTCTCAGGGCGTACGAACCGAGAGCTCTTACCATTTAAATGATCGTTGTCCATGAACTATTTCCTCGAAAGCTCTTTGATTCATTCCCATAAATATCGGCAAAGGTTTGTAGTTGAAAATACTAAATATTGAAAAAACAATTTGTCGCCAGATTTTTGCATATTTTAGCTCAATGATAAGAGACCCGTTAAGAAGCTTCTTATAAGTTTTCAGAGCAATGTCAGGATTATTATATGATTCCAGCACGGCCATTGCAGATAGTTGACCGCTTTTATGGGCATAGTATATACCTTCGCCCAGCAGCGGGTCGGCAAGACCGCAGGCATCACCAATAAGCAAAATATTATTATGACCCGGTTTTGTCAGATAATTGCCATAGGGCAGGGGATGTCCTTTTATGTTTAATAGGTGTTTCTTTGGAACAGGTTGTGTTTTTAGAAAATTATAAAAGCATTCTTTAAATCGTCCCTTAACTTTGCGGTTCAGGGCGCATATGCCAAGGATTTGATTCTTTGCGCCTGGGAATGACCATGCATATCCCCATGGGATGTATCCCAAATAAATAATTGGATAGTCGTGAAATGCAGGGCATTCCTGCTTTGGTATAAATATCTCCAGTGCAGTTGCAAGGCCGGCAGACCATTTATCTCTTATAAAGCCGGCTTTGATAAGAGCGTTTCTCGTTTTGCTTAATACTCCGTCAGCGCCCAGAATAAATCTTGCCTTAAAGATATTTCCCTTGTCTGTTTCAACTTCACTCTTTTGTATGTCAAAAGATACCGCCCTTTCTTCTGTCAGTACTTTTGCTCCTACTCCTGCTTCTCCGGCTTTGTTCAGCCAGAACTTGTCATATAGTTTCCGGTCAACAAAATGATAGGGGAATTCCAGCCTTCCCCTTATTAATTCACCTTTTGGGTTGTATATGGCATATCTTTCGCTCTGATAATTTATGACACCCTGAGATTTAAGGTAATTGAGGTTTGTTTTAAAAATTTCTTCTAATGTCTTAATGGTTTTCCAGGTCAAGAGACCGGCGCAGAGCTTTTTTCTTGGGAATTTATGTTTATCAATCACCAGAACATTAAGACCCTTGCCGGCTAAAATAAAAGCAGCAGTTGAGCCAGCCGGCCCTGCGCCGATTATAAGCACGTCATAGTATTTTGTTTGATCCACAGCTATTCTTTAAAATGATTGCCCTAAAAATGCAATCATAAGTTCATGGTTAATGATGTTCTAAATTGAAAAATAACTTTTCCAGAAGCACGTATATCTTTAGTTCTCTCTATTTCGCCGACATACATTTTGAATTTGCTTGATAAATAACCCAATACAGCTATCATCAGCTAAATTTAGATTCAAAATGAGAATTGCAGTAAAGAACTTGTTGTTTATACCTAAGTTGAGCGATTTTTTGCGAAGATATGTGCTGAGATCTTGATGCATAAGGATTTGCAAAAACCGCAGGCATACCCGTGGATATGTCGAGGATTTTTGCGAAGCCTTTATGCGCAAGAGATCGGCGCAGATTGAGTAAAAAAGCGCTCAATTTAGGTTAGAGCAAGGTGTGAAAAAAATGATAGCTTTAAAAGTGACGATTTTTTCAGCGAGTTCATTGGTAATGATCTTCATTTTTTTGTTTTCAATATACCAGAAACCCTGAAAGATTTATTATTAAACGATGATGTTAAGAATGTATTGCAGTCTGATTGTGAAAAATTATCGTCTTATGATAACGGTTTGAAAAATTTACTTAAGGTTGGTGTGGAAAATTGTTATTGGAGTTTGCGCTATAATGAAAAGTTAAATAAATTAAAAGAAGAAATAGCGGGCTATTTTGATATTTTTGTGATTTGAGATCGGGCAAAGGTGGCCTGAAGCTGTGATGCATAGTTGGGGAAATTATTTCGTCCCCGTTCCTTAACAATGAATTTGGAGTGACCGTTCTTATCGTGGAGCAAAAAGTGCGTGAAGTGTTTGAAGTTTGCCATCATGTTTATTCAATAAAGCTGGGCAAAATCGCTTATTCCGGAAAGCCGGAAATTATCAAAAACGACAAGGAAAGATCGCTTTTCATATTTTAATAAGTTCATAGCTGCGGCTCCCCAACCCAATTTTTTCAGCATATTCAAGCTGTATGGACCAGTCCACTTTTGGGTGTATTCCCCTGAACTTATCTTCTCCAGGTTTAGTATTCTTCTTAAGGCATGATCCAGGGAGAGCCTGCTCATTGTTAACAAGATCTACTGAGGCCTGATCAATAGCAACGGGATCTTTTGAAGCAACTATACCTATATTTCTTACAATAGGTGCGTCATTATGTGGCAAACAGTCACATTCGGGTGAAACATCGGTAATAAAATTTAAAAACAATGTTCTGCCCTTTTTATTCTTTAAAACACCCATCGTATATTCAACCATATTCTCAAGAAAAACGGGTATATCCTGATTCCATTGAATCTGTATTGCATTGTTGGGGCAAATAATGATGCACTCTCCACAGCCCATACACTTTTCAGGATCAATAGTTGCCTTATCTTTTATCAGCCTTATGGCTTTTCTGGCGCAATGACTCACGCATTCACCACAGCCGACACATTTTTTTCTTTTAACTTTAGGGTTCACTGTTGAATGTTGAGCCAGCTTTCCCCTTTTCGATGCGCATCCCATGCCAAGATTCTTAATTGTTCCGCCAAAACCTGAAAGTTCATGTCCCTTAAAATGTGCCACCGATAATAGTGAATCCGCCAGTATAATTTCAGATCCAATATATACTCTTTTAAAGCGCTTCTGGTTTATAACCACAGAAGTTTCACTGCGCCCCCTCAGCCCATCCGCTATGACAACGGGAGCACCAACTACTGAATAAGCAAATCCGTTTTGAATAGCTGTTATATGATGATGCGGAGCATCACTTCGTGTACCGGCATACAGGGTATTACAATCTGTCAGGAAAGGAAAACCTTCTGCTTCTTTTATTTTTTCAATAATCTTCCTTATAAATACAGGCCGGATAAAAGCAGTATTCCCCTGCTCCCCAAAATGTATTTTAACAGCAACCAGATCTCTTTTTTTGACTACTGAACCAAGGCCCGAAGTGTCAAGAAGTCTTCCAATTTTTGTAAGAAGGTTTTCCTTATATGAGGCTTTTAAATCAATAAAATAGACTTTGCTTTTCATAACATCCACCTGTTTTTTTGACCGGGAATATGTATTATCATTGCTTTAGAAATAAAGAAAAATGTAACAATTTAGGTCTGTTAAAAAGACTTTTTTGACAGGATTAACAGGATATTCAGGATATAAAATATCAAAACTCATCCTGTAAATCCTCATCAAAATCCCTTATTTTACGTTTAATTTCAACC
>Ga0255395_1131_pt1 | contig 11018 bp, 8 predicted proteins | sample ANMaggSSYBR01F11_FD_182123 | JGI IMG/M metagenome (GOLD analysis project Ga0255395, IMG submission 182123) | Sediment cell enrichment communities from methane seep in Santa Monica Basin, California, United Staets - ANME aggregate JGI... | ecosystem: Environmental > Aquatic > Marine > Cold seeps >...
GAAGAAAGTTATTTGTATAAAGTGACTTCAGTCTTACTCAATAGAATTAAAACACACATTATTGTTCAAGTAAAATTAGAAAGTTATAAGTTAAGAGAAAAAAAGATAAAAAATAACAGTATATTAGAAAAAGAAAAGAAAAATATTGAACATCTGCTGGATGCATACAAATGGATTTCTACTAAACACTCAGTCTATCCTATAAATCCAGAGTTTATTGACAATAATAAATTATTATATATAATTTCTTGAAAAGATTAAAATTTTTATATAAACAAAATAATATTTTATGTTAGGTGAGTAAAAGACAAATATGAAAAACAGTCCAGAAAATAACTGGTACTCCTTTCATTTTGGGAGTGACTTTGTTAAAAACAATCAACCTTTACAGAATTACTTCGGGAAATCATTCAACAATTGCTATGTCTTATTTGCAGATTTTTGCAATTTCACACGTTTTTTTTCAGCCTCAGAAAGTCTTGAAGATATTGAGCCAATACTTCAAGAATATTATACCGAAGCACGAAAAAGCATTCACAATAACAAAGGAATGCTCGATAAAATCATGGGAGATGGATTCCTTGCTATATGGGGATTGCACGAGTGTACAAATGATACTGAAAAAAATATTTTGCAATGCGTCATCGAATTAAATTCCATTGGCTTAACAACAGCTAAAAAATGGCAGTCAATAATAGATATTTATATAAAAAATGTCGGCATGCGATTCGGAATGGCAAAAGGACGTTTAATTACAATACAACGCAATGAAACATATCCTGGACTGTCAATTTTAGGTGATACAATAAATATGGCATCTCGTTTACAAGGAATTGCTAATCCTTCTGAATTAGTATGTTCAAACAAAGCTTTCAAAGTTTTATCGCATTATTCTAAAGGTTTCACTGAGAATGCAACTGATATTAATATCAAGGGATTCGGAGTGGTAAAATCATATACCATTAATATTAATGAAATCAAAATCACCTAAACTGAAGGATTATGTTATCCTAATAATTTTGATTTCAATCCATTGTTCAAGAAACCCGGTGAGATTTATTTTCTTATTCTACTTTACAACTTTTAAGTATTTTTTTATCAGTTTAAAACAAGTATTTTTCTTGAAACAGAAATCCCCTGAGCACTCAATTTAATGAAGTACATACCCGTTGATACATGTTCGCCGGAATTGCTCTTAAGATTCCAGACAGAAACATGTGAACCGGGAGTAGATTCGCTATTCAATTTGGCTATCTGTCTTCCATTGAGATCGTACACTGCAAGATTAATAGTTCCACACATCTGTGGTATGAAAACTTCAACATGCATCTGTGATATAACAGGATTTGGATATGGTATTCCCATACCGAAAACCTGCGGAATGTCGACAGGTGAATCTTCAATTCCCTGAGGATGCAAATTTATACTGTATACCTGTCCCCCATTTCCCATAGCTCTTGCATGAACAGCCTTACCGGAAGCTGTCGCAAATAACCCGTCTGAACTAAGACTGACATTGAAAATAGAGCCGGGTTCATCAATATCATCAAGAAGGCTGAATATCACATTACCGTTATGATCAAATGCTGTGAATACATCCCCGTAAGTCCCATTGTACATCCCCCAGCATCCTGCAACGATAACCGATCCGTCTTCACTTATATCCGTTGAAGGAACATTATCAGCATAGTTGGTATATTGCCACATTTCTGAAGGTGAATACCCTTGGGGCCAGTCGATTGCAAATACTTTACCTCTGATCGGGGAGAATCCTTGTGTCCCGCCTACAACAGTTTCACCGTCACCACTTATAGCAACAGACGTAACCCAATTGTGACCTGTGTGAAAATTACCTGCCATAGTCCAGGAAGTCCCATCATATTCGTACACCTTAATACGCCCATAGAAATCCCCTGTTACTATTCTTGAAGCATCATCCGATATTTTTGCCATTGTCTGACTGTAATTCCCAACCGGTGTTCCTACAAGACTTCCATCAGTCATATCATAGATTTGTGCTCCTGATGATGCGTCATAAACAGTTACCAGAACTCTTGAACCGTTCCCGGAGATATCAACTCCATTCAACTGGGTTCCTGTTTCATAAAGAGCAATTTTCCAGATTTCAAGTTCTGTTGAGGTTTCCACGCAGATCAGAGTATCTCCTGCAGCATTAGTGTAAACAATATATGCACCATCTACGGTTATATCCTGTTTCTTGCCAGGATCAAGAATTAGTGTTGGAACAGAGGATGTAGATAACCAAACAAATACCGACTCATCAAAAGAAGATGCTGAAAATATCTCATTACTCAATCCTGCAGCAACATCCATTTTATTATTATTATAAATAGTAGGATAATTCCACAGAGGTGTTGAGCTTCCTGTTGTTTCATAGCAGGCTATTCTGTCATTATTCATATACCAGCTTGTCAGAATGCCTGCACCATCCATGCTTATTTCAGATTCATTTGCGATGGCTGCCTGATGATTTCTGTCTACCCAGTAAAGTCCGGCTTTGAATTCCGGGTTTGAAGTATAGACTGCTTCTTCAGTGATTAATTCCCCTGAGTCTTCAACTATTTCTCCATCAATTTCCAATATCGTTTTTGTAACAAGATATCCATCGGTTTCTATTTCAGTGATCTCACTGTATCCTGTAAATCCTGAAATCATCACAGTTACGAGAAAAACGTAAAACATGGTTACCTCCTAATAAGTATATAAACAACATTAATTAAATATTGATTCTTATTATGTAACAATATATAGTGTGTTTTTTTTCTGTATGTCAATACCTTATTTGAATGAATTATTGAAGTCAATATATTAAAAATACATAATATATAACACGGAATATGATAGTATGAAATTAAATTTGATTTATTTCGATTTAAATGAGCTTAACGATAGGCAACGGCAAAATGTTACTTGAGTAAGATAATCTCTAATGGGAATGGAAAAGGTTTCAAAGTAATCTTTTATCTATTGGGGTTAAAGCATGAAGCATCATAGTTTATAAGAAGCAGTATTTGACTGTTAACTATAATTGTGATAGAGTTATTGGTAGGAATGCAAATAGGTAAAACACATATGGATATTTTTTCCCTGTTAGATGAGATTCAGACAATTGCACGTAATGGTCTGAATTATACTTCGAGTGCATATGACCGTGAGCGATATGAACGGCTTAAAAAATTGGCAGTACAGACTTATGGTGAGTTACTATGCGTATCGGATGAGACGATAAGAACACGATTTTTGAGGGAAATGGGTTATATCACGCCAAAAGTCGGATCAGATGCCGCTATATTCGATGAAAATGGTAAAATCTTGCTGATGGACAGATCTGATGGAAGTGGATGGTGCTTACCATGTGGTTGGTTGGAACCGAACGAGAAACCAGTTGAAGCGGTGATAAGAGAGGTACGGGAGGAAACAGGATTAGAGATAGAAGTCAAGCAGTTGGTTGGGGTGTTCACTCGTATGCCAAATGCGAAGAATGGACCACACACAATGATTGCAATTGTCCATTTATGTGAGGTTGTTAGTGGTAAATTGACCTTGTCTCACGAAGGTTTAGCACTGCAATACCGGAAAATTGACGAAGTGCAAAATTGGCATGCCACTCACGAGAGATATGCTCGTTCGTCTTACGATATGTGGAGATCAGACCATTTACTTCCAGCCGTATCTGATTGAAAAACGAAACAGTATTTAAGGTTTTCTCGTTAGAAAGAAACAGTTGATTTTTCCGATTTAGATGAACTTAACCGATAGGCGATGGTAGAATGTTACTTAAGAAAGATAATCTCCAGCGGGAAGAGAAAATTATCTTTCATCATAATACTTCTTGTTAATTGTAATTAAAACATGAACCATCAAAACTTATAAGAAGTATCGATTTTACTGGAAAATATATTTGAGATAGAGTTATATTATATTGGAACGAATACTAAGATTGCATTGTTCAATTTTTTTATAAGAATAATGAATATAAATACTAAATAATATAAAAAAGGTGTTTCAACTAAACATTATTCCACTGTTCTTTATAGCAGCGGGTGAGTTTGGTTGTTAGTAACCATACGATATGCCAAGAATCGTTCAAGTTTTGAGAAAGAGAGGTTTCTAATGAAAAAGAACAAATTATGGAAATTGCTGATAATGCTTGGGTTAATTCTTTCGCTAGTGACCTGTAGTCAGAAGACCACACCATCGTCAGAGGAAGATACTTCAGTGCCTATTCCGCCAGAAGGCGCAACCGAGGGGGAGTTCAATAATGAGTTTGTGCAAGCTACGGAGATTTCTATGGGGATCTTTGCTGGCATCATGACCGAAGACGATGAGGACTGGTATAAGTTTGAGGTACCTAATGGTTGTGTCTTTACCATGACATTTACACCTGGCGAAGACGCTGAACGGATGAATGTCTCGCTTCACAACCCCGATCAAGATGAGATCTGGTGTGAGGTGGATATTAGTCCCACAGTGACTAAATCTACTACCATGTTAATGAATAATTCCTCTGGTGGTACTTACTATGCACAGATTGGAGGAAGGCATGGTAGTTACACAATCGAGCTCTCCACGGAAAGCCAGAACGATGCCGACCTGGGTGTAGATGCAGGGGATGATGCTCCCCATGCCTTAGAGGTGCCGGTAGGTCAATCTTTCTCTGGTTGTCAAGGCGACTACGACGATAAGGACTGGTATAAATTTGATATTCCCAATGGTTGTGTTTTTACTCTGACTTTTACACCAGGTAACGACGCTGAACGGATGAGTGTCTCACTTCACAATCCTGATCAAGATGAGATCTGGGGCGAGGTGGATATTAGTCCCACAGTGACTAAATCTACTACCATGTTAATGAATAATTCCTCTGGTGGTACTTACTATGCACAGATTGGAGGAAGGCATGGTAGTTACACAATCGAGCTCTCCACGGAAAGCCAGAACGATGCCGACCTGGGTGTAGATGCAGGGGATGATGCTCCCCATGCCTTAGAGGTGCCGGTAGGTCAATCTTTTTCGGGTTATCAAGATAATTATGACGAGAAGGACTGGTACAAGTTCACCCCCATGGTGGGGCAAATGGTCAGTTTCACATCTGGTGAGGATACCGAACGGATGAGTGTCTCGCTTCACAATTCCGATCAGGATGAGATCTGGGGGGAGGTGGATGTCGATCCTACAGTGACCGTAACCTTCGAGATAACTGAGGTTGTCGAAGAACCCTACTATATTCTGGTTACAGGCAGAGGCGGACACTACACCATTGGAATCGAATAGCCATCGGGCGAAGTGAGAATGTGGATATCTACAATCACAAAGAGGCATAGAACTAATAGTATTTCTTGTTGTTTGGTCTTGAAGACCGACAGTGGTGTTATAAACTTATAGAATGTTTGAATAGTCATAAAGCGCTTTGATACAGTTAAAATATAGCTCAAAACAGACTTTTGTTATAAAAATTACGTCTTTTATTTTTTATAAGCTCAAGGTAAAATAAATAAAAGAAAAAAGAATAATATTATGCCTACAAATATGCCTCCTGAATACTTTGAAGTAGAAAAACGCTATAAAGCTGAAAAAGATCTCTCTGAAAAAACACTTCTTCTTGAAGAATTGATTGGCACAATTCCAAAACATAAGGGAACTGATAAGATCAGAGCCGGTTATAGAAAAAAACTTTCTAAGATGAAGATGGAAACTCAGTCAAAAAAATGTAAAAGTAAACATGACTCGGTTTATAATATTGAGAAGGAAGGAGCCAGTCAGGTTGTAATAATTGGACCTCCCAATGTTGGTAAATCCGCCATTCTTTCAAAACTTACACATGCCAAACCTGAAACCGGGAATTTTCCATTTACTACTTTTAAACCAATACCCGGAATGATGTCTTATGAAGATGTTCACATACAGCTTGTCGATACACCTCCTTTGACAAAAGAACATGTAGAACATGAATTATATGATCTTATAAAAAGATCAGACATGGTTTTGCTTGTTGTAAATCTCCATACTGATCCGGTGAGGAAGATAGAAGAAACTTTATCATTATTGGAAAATAAGAGAATTTTCCCATTACATAAGATGAATGAATTTGAAGAACAATCTCAAAAAACATTCAAACCCTTTTTGCTTCTTGTCAATAAATACGATGATAAAGAAGACGAGGAAGAATTTGAGATATTCTGTGAACTATTGATTGAAGAATTGCCAATGCTTCCTATTTCAGCTCTTTGTGAAAGAAATCTTGAAAAACTGAAAAAAATTATTTTTGAAAATCTCAGGTTGATAAGGATCTATTCAAAAGTTCCGGGAAAACCTCCTGATCTGACGGCTCCTTTTATTCTTCATTGTGGGGCAACTTTAGAGGATTTTGCAGAACATGTGCATCATGATTTTGTTGTGAATTTGAAATCAGCAAGAATGTGGGGAGTAGATATTTATGATGGTCAGATGGTATCAAAAGATCATGTATTGAATGATAAAGATATTGTTGAATTGCATATGTAAATATAAATATATCTAATAAATCTGAATTAACAAAAACAACATTCCTTAAAGAATTAATTATGCTGCATGAAATATTTAATATGTTGATATATAATAAATCAAATCATATTTATTTATTAAGAATTAAATCTTGATAAAATCTTGACAAATTATAGAAAAATTTATAATTTATTTTTTTGAGCAATGGCAAAATAATCTAAATATTATTAATAAAGGAGAAATTATGAAATTTATATTTGAAAGTAATAAATTCAAACAAATTTTACTGATAATTTGTTTGACTATGTTTATATATCCACAATCAGCTTTTTCAAATTGCTGGCAAAATTATACAAATTCGAATGAGATTTCCGGTTCTACTATTGAGGGGAATTATCTTTGGCTTGCAACAACAGGGGGTGTTGTCAGGTGGAACCTTACTGATAGTACTTATATTAAATATACTACAGTGGAAGGGCTTGCTGATCATAATGTCAAAGATGTTTTTATGGATGGTGTTGGAAATATATGGTTTGGGACGACCGAAGGCGTTCAAAAATATGATGGTGCTATTTGGACTACTTACAATACAGCTAACTCACCTCTTCCTAATAATACAGTTTATGCAATTGCTCAGGACACACTTGGTATTATGTGGTTTGGTACTGCCTATGGAATCGCAGCATTTGACGGTGCTTCAACCTGGCAGGTATATACTAATCTTGGAGGAGGAGCTACAAATGTAGCTGTAAGAGGAATTGGTATTGATTCACAGAATAGAATCTGGACAGCTAATAATCCGGATAATTATGGTGATCCGGGTGGAGTTTCAGTTTTTGACGGTTCAACATGGACCAGGCATGATCCAAATGCAAGCAGTATTGGACAGTACTTTCTCTCTTTAACTGTAGATGGAAATGATAATGTATGGGCAGGGAGCTGGACAGCAGGAATTTATGTATATAATGGAAGTACCTGGCAGAATTATAACTCTTCAAATTCATTATTAATGGGAAATCAGATAGAATGTTTTGAAGTAGAAAATGATAGTGTTATGTGGATTGCAAATCATAGTAGTTATCCGGATACAGGTGGTGCATCAAGATTTGATGGTTCAACATGGACTAATTATAATAGATCAAATAGTGGGTTGGAGGATAAAAGAATTTACAGTATTTCAATAGACGGTGTAAATAAATATTTTGGAACAGGTGTTGAAGGAACTTCGAAGTATAATAATTCAACCTGGTCATCTTTTAAAACTTCAAATGAACCTCACTGTAACTGGATAACTTCAATTGATGGCGATAATAGCGGAACAGTATATTTTGGAACTGAGTATTATGGTATTGCAGTCTACAACAGTGGAGTATGGTCTTCATATTATTCAGGAAACAGCGGGTTGTATGATAACAATGTTAATTGTATATATGTTGATGCCGGGGATACTTTATGGGTTGGAACTCAATGGAGTGGGGTGTTCAAGCATTATGGTTCAACATGGATACATTATGATACATTAAATTCAGGTTTGCTTGGTAATATAATTCTTTCTATAGCAAAAGACTCACAGGGAAATCTCTGGTTAGGCACTGCAGGTTGGGATGGACCTGGTGGACAGGATGGAGCTCTGGCAAAATTTACCGGTTCAATATGGACAAATTATTATTTAAGCAATAGTAATATAATAGATGATGATGGTTTAAATGTTACAGTTGATAAAGGCGATACGATATGGATTGGTTCAGAAGAGGGAATAAGTAAGTACAATCAATTTACAAATTCCTGGACAAATTATACAACAGCAAATGGTTTAATCCATAATTATGTTAGATCAATAACAATAGATTCATTGAATAATAAGTGGATTGCTACGAGAGGTGGAGTAAGTAAATTTAACGGTTCGGTCTGGACAAATTTTAATACATCAAATGGGATAGCAGATAATGAAGTGTTTGATATTACTGTTGATAGTTCGAATATATGGATCGCAACAGAAAATGGTGTAAGTTTCTTTAATGGGTCAAACTGGACAACTTACAGACAGACAGACAGTCTTGCAGATAATTATGTAAAAGCAGTTTGCGTTGATGTTTTTAATGATAAATGGTTTGGAACAAGACGCTGCGGAATTTCAATATATAATGAAAATATATTAAGTGTGTCAGAAATAGTAACTGATGTAAAAGTTAATGTAAGCTTGCTCATGTATCCTAATCCTTTTACGGAAGAAATTCAGATACATTTTCAAGTAGATGATGACTGTTTAAGGCAAGGATTTCCAATTATAAGAATTTTTGATATTTCAGGCAGATTGGTCTATTCTGTTAAGTCAATTTCAGGAAATTCAGGATTTGTCAGTTGGGATGGAAGGGATGAAAATAATGAATTTGTTAATTCAGGAGTTTATTTTATTAAAGTACAAGTATCTCCTGAAAATATTATTGGTTCAGAAAGAGCAATATTAATTAGATGAAGAATATAATCGGTTCTGTGTTTTTCACGGAACTCATTTTTATACACAGGAAATGTTGTATGGTAAACAAATTATTTTAAATTATTTACTAAACCCGGGAGGAGTGATTATAATTGAAAAGGGTTCGTTTGAAGGATCTAAAGCATGGAATTTCCACTGATTAGATTCAGAAAGATCAATTGTATCTAAGCTTGAAAATTTCTCAAAAGACCATCCTTCTGTTATATTAACCTCGCTGAGGTTTAAAGAAATTTCTCCAACATCTATAGTAGATTCCCAGGATCCAGGTAAAAAGAATGAATATTTAAGTTCTGTTATACCAACCATGTGCGAATAACCTCTTATCCAATATTTTAATTCAATCTCATAAAATTCATTATTACTTTCAGGTATTATTATCAAATCTGAATAAAATCGTCTTGTTTCCGGAATAACTTCATGGAAATTTAAACCGTGCTCTTCAGTGTAGTTGCTGTAATTTTCTAAAGGCATCAATCCATATATCCAACCATCTTTTCGTATGAGAATATAATCATCATTTAGATTTTCTGATACATCAATAGAGGTATAAATAGGATAAGCTATCATTTTTTTTAATTGTATTTCTTTTTCATTGTTGAGAAAGCAATATATTAGAGAACATTCTTCATCAACATGATCTCCTCCATCAATATATATCATTAGATTTGCCGGTGATGAATCTAACTGAATTAGTTTTATTTTCTCTGTTATTATATAATCCCACTGAGCATCCCATGGATTTTCATCTGTTTCAATTGGCTGAATTTCAACTATAAACTCGGATAGTTTATATCTGGAAATTCTAATACTTTCAATATCTGTTGGTTTATACAATGCAGTAACAGGTCCAATCCAGGATGAACTTAAAGTAGAATAAAATAAAAAAGCCGCTGTTGTTAGATTAAAAAGAAATTTCATGTCGTTTCTTTTTGTTTAATATTATCAAGGAGTAGATCAATTGCGGAAAGAGATGTGTTTTTTTCTTTATTTTTATAATTATATTCGATATCAAATATTGTATTGTCCCACTCAAGCATTTCAAATACTGCTCTTTGACCATTGAAGTTAGAAGTTACGGCAGATGTAATTATTCCGTCTTTAAAATCAATGGATCCTTTCATATTTCTTTTCTTCACATCGATAGAGAAAGATCTTTTATTCATTTCACAGAGAAGAAGAAAAGAAGAGAGGGAAAAACCATTGAAATTATCTTTAAAATCTTTTGAAGTTGCAGAAACAGCTTCAAGAATTTTTATTTTTAATTTTAAAGCATCAAATGGTTTTATTAAATAGAATTCATTATTTTTGTTTTTAAATATTTTTTCAATATTTGAATTAGAGAAAGGGAGCATGATTAATACAGGAATATCCGGGTTTGTATTGTTTAAATATGCAATTATCTTTAAAGTATCAATTTCTGATATAACCGGATCAAAAATTGCAAGATGTATAATTTTTTTTTGTAAAAATTTTATTGTTTCATTTTCACCGGAAGATGTGAATATTTTTAAATTATCATTGAAAACATCACATATACTTTTTATTATTTTTAATAAGTTAATGTCATTATTGACAACAAGAATATTTTTCATAAAATAATTTTATCTCAAAAACGATTAAAATTCCAATTTATAAATATCATTAAATTTATAACATGTCAAATATAACAAAATCAAATAGTTTAATCTGTTTGACTGATTTCAAGATAAATTGTATATTAAAATAATTGTTATTACATAGTTTAATCTAATGGAAAATGAATCAAATACAGAAAAAAAAGATCATCTTGATGATTTAAAAAATAATCTGGATAAACCGGTAGAAAAAAATATTCCTGACAATCCTGAAATAATATCTAAAAATGAAATTGATTGTATTAATGTCCTCATGAATATTTCTCCTCATATTATAGGTTTAAAAGATCCTGAAGGAAAGTGGATAAAAGCAAATGATGCTTTGATTAAGATTCTCAAATTTCAGGATATTGATTATGCTGGAAAGAAAAACTCTGAGATAA
>Ga0255395_1133_pt1 | contig 10983 bp, 13 predicted proteins | sample ANMaggSSYBR01F11_FD_182123 | JGI IMG/M metagenome (GOLD analysis project Ga0255395, IMG submission 182123) | Sediment cell enrichment communities from methane seep in Santa Monica Basin, California, United Staets - ANME aggregate JGI... | ecosystem: Environmental > Aquatic > Marine > Cold seeps >...
TGTGGGCAATTTCTTCGTTGGTCGAACGTTTTATCTGATACTCACCCTCATCGCATCCAAGTAGAATCAGAGCGTTGAGAATTTTTTGTGATTTATGTTTTCCCTTGGAAGTAAGTGCGCTAAGAATTTCGCGTTCATCTTTAGTAAGCGTCACGATGTATTTCTTCATATTCAATCCCCTCAAGTTGAATATTGGGGACATATGATATATACTTTACAACATTATAGGGTTGACTTGACACTAGTGCCTGCAGGGATAACTGTACCGATGATGTCTGGCTGATAAAGGTGAATCCGCAGGGGCAGGAACAGTGGAACCTGACCCAGGGGGGAACCGGTGATGAGGAAATTGCGTTTGTCCAGCAGACCACTGATGGAGGTTATGTTCTCATAGGAAATACGGATTCGTACGGTGCAGGTTCTTTAGATATCTGGTTTGTGAAAATCGACTCGAACGGGAATATGCAATTAAATAACACCTTCGGAGGAATCGGACGGGAAAAAACATACTCAGTCAGCCAGGTCGCAGGCGGCCATATCATTGCAGGATATACAGAATCATACGGTGCCGGAAACTATGACTTCTGGCTGGTAAAAACCGACAAAGAGGGAAAAGAACAATGGAATAACACCTTTGGAAGAAATCGAAATGATTGGATCGAATCCATACAACAGACTCGTGATGGCGGCTATATACTTGCAGGAGTGACATTATCGTTCTGGTCAGGTGTCAACCACAGTGAATTTTTGATGGTGAAAACAGATTCAAACGGAAATGAGCAATGGTACAGGACTTTTGGAGGAGTAGGTGCTGAATTTGATCCCTCTGTCGGGCTAAGTCCAGACGGTGGTTATATTCTCGGTGGAGGGACGTTTTCATTTGATGATGCTGATTACTGGCTCATAAAAACCGATGCAGACGGAAATATACAATGGGACCGGACATTTAAGGGCCGACTTGACTCTTTTCTGCAGACAACTGATGACGGATACATCATTAATGGTAATTTATATAACCCTTCCATAATAAAAATCGATTTAAATGGAACCGAGCAGTGGGACATAAGAATAGAAGGGGATAAATTGAACTCTGTTTTGCAGACAGGGAATGGTAGTTACATACTTGTAGGGACTAAGGACTCAAAACTCCTGTTGGTAAAGTTAATGGCAGAACGACCAGCCCCTTCGGCACAATTCACATACGACCCTGGATATCCAGGCGCAAACCAGACCATAACTTTTGATGCATCTGCGAGCTATGGCCCGTATGGGAACATAACCTATTACCAGTGGGACTTGGGCGACGGAAGTTACGTGAACACCACTCAAAGGACAGTTACGCATTCTTATGATGGGGGCGATAATTATAGCGTGGTTTTAACAGTGACAGATGATGAAGGCAAGATGGATTCAATCACCTGGGAAATCACAGTCCAACAATCGGCACCTCTTGATGAGAGATGGGATCAGACCTTTGGGGGGGCCGGTGATGATAGGGTACACTCGTTGGAAAATACATCTGAAGATGGGAATGTACTAACTGATGGAGAACCGGTACGGACTCCGGATATTCCGGGTTTTGGTGCAGCAGTGGCGGTTATGGGCTTGCTGGTGTGGGTGGGTTTGGTTGGGAGGCGTCGGCAGTGATGCGATTGTTGTTGTTTATGACCATACCTGTAATTATTGTAACCGGCTTGTTGTTACTTGTTTATGGAGTTTTGCAAAATAGAAAAGTGGAATGACTGGATTAATTGTTAAGAGGAATACAAATATGAACCAAAAAATAATGAGCATATTCATAATAGGATCGTTCCTGTTGGCTTTTGGAGCAACCAGCGGCTGTATTGAAATTCCATATGGTGCTTCTTACAGCTGTGATTCCCTGAATTTGGGGCAAATTGACCTGGATGACATTATCAAAAAAGCAAATAATGCAGGATATTCTGTTGAACATAAGGTTACCTATTTAGGTGGCCTACGACCGGAATTTCCTATTGAAGGATTGAATGAAAAGATTGGAAATGACTATAAGATAGCTACTGTGCATTATTTCTACAATGATATCAGGCTTGTATTATCACTCAATGAAGTGCCGCAAAGGGAAAACTCTGCCACATTAACATTTCGCGGTTCGAATGATATTCCACTCGGCCAAAAAGTTCCTGACGATTGGGTCACTGAGATGCTTATGATTTCTTTTGACATGAACAGGCAGGATGCAGGGAACTATGTGGCTTCATTGAAAAACGATCTGAAATTGGAAAACGGACAAACTAATGAGCCAGTAATGGTCTGGATAGAAAATGGCGACACAATAGAGTCAAAATTCGGCAATGCCAAAGTCTGGATAAGTGAAAAATCGGATATTAACTCAATATATGATTACCTTGAAGATGAAAGTACAAATTCCAGCCTGTATTTCAACTATCCAGGGTCTTGTAGTGAGGATTTCTTCAATGGTAATGAAAAGATAGGTTCTATAGATTATATTCTGCCATTAATCACTGTTACCAAAATCAATGGAGATCATACCTATCGTCTCAATATAGATGATAACGGGACTGTTAGCATTACTGTTAAACTCAAGGAAATAGAAAAAGAAATTCCAGAGAGCGAATATAAGGCAGTTTTAAAAGAGATGTTCGTTGATCTGGGATTTAGTCCGGGACTGGTTGACGAATTCGAATTCAATTATGATCCGTATCATTAAAGGATTTTAATTGTAAAATCGAATTGAAATCTGGCACACAACACCCCACATGCTTCGGGTAAATGGGTATGGAAGAATGGGAGCACTTACCCCCCTCACCATATCCATCCCCTTCATAGACCTATCCAATCGTAAATCATGCCATCTCAGTGGCACCATACCTCCTCCTATCCTCAAGCTCCTGCTTCTTACCATTGTTCCACCCGTCCACAGCCTGTATATACCCCGTAACCCTGGACAAGTGCTCCACATTCTCAGAGCCACAGTTCGGACACTCATCCAGCATCCCGCCTGCCACATGGAAATCATTCATGCACACCGTCATATCCTTTGTAAAGGCAAAATACCCGACCTGGGTATTCTTTGCCAGGTTCATAGCGAACTCCTTAAGACCCCTGGCATCCGGATGTCCCTCCCCCATAAAGATATGCAGGATATTCCCGCCATCCACAATAGGGAAGAAGACATGTTCCAGACCAATTCTTTCAGGTAGGGATATATCAGCACCGGGTGGCACATGGGTGCCGTTGGTATAATAAATAGGCAGGTCACGTGTTTTACCAAGATCGGCTATTGCAGTCTCCACATCACCCTTGATCACTTCAGAAGCATATTCCCTGTACTCAGCATGCAACAGATCAGACACAGCAAAACGCTGGCACGTAGTCTCGGCCGGTGTCCTTGCAAGTGCGATCTCGATACCGTGGAGTTCAGACAGTTCCTTGGCATATATATCCATCTCGAACATAGCCCTGATAGCAATCTGCTTGGCAATATCGCTCTCATGCATCTGGTATCCGGTATGATGCTGTACCATCTCGTTAATACCTGCCACGCCTATGGTATATACCAAGCCACTAAGGTCCACAGCAATCGTACCTTTCTTCCCTGTCACCGGGTCCTTGGGTTGCTGGGTAGCAAAAGGCATCCTGCCGCTTGCAACAATATGATCCATCCAGAACCGCTTGATACTGAACAGCTCAATTGCCTTGTCCATCATCTTCTTCAGGTGGCTGAACAGGAGGTGGTCGTCCCCACTTGCCTCATACGCAGCCCTGGGGCAGTTAAGGGAGACGACCTGCCAAGCACCCATTGAAAAGTGCAGACCATCCTTGAAGACCATCTTGTCATCAAAGAAGGAATCCTTCTCTGCCGTGGTTGAGAAATTGTAAGCACAACACTGGTAACATGAAATCCCCTCACCTGCACCCCTGTACGGTGGCAACTGGTTATCGAAATACGGCACACCGAACTTAGCAGCCAGTTCGAACGACATGGTGTACAGTTCATCATAGGTCAGCAGTTCAGGATGCTTCCTGTTGAACTCCTCATCCTCTTCCATAAAATCAGGTTCAATACTGATCTCAGGCTTTGGGAAATTGAAAGGTTTGCCCCAGTAATCACCTTTTAGCATCACATTCATCAATGCCTCATAGGATAGCCTGACCTCGCGCTCGAATTCGCCATAAGTCCTCTGGGGTGCCATATCACCATCCCACACACGCCCCCTATAGACCACTGGCTTATCCCTCCAGAGCTTTGGAATCCCTGGCGAGAGTTGTACGGACGAGAATACCAGCTGGCCTCCTCTGGCCACCATCATCTGGGTCATCTCGTAGACGAACATCTGCATTAGCTGTTCGATCTCATCGTACGCCATCCCCTCGAAATAAGGTGCAATGAATGTAAGGAAATTATAGAATCCCTGCCCGCCTGCGAAATTGGTCTGGGCACTGCCCAGTGCTTTCACAGCATGCAGGATAGCCACCTCAGCTTTCATGGCCGGACCTGCCACACTGGCCTTGGTACCTGATCCGTCAGGCATTAAACCATAGTAGAAGAAATACCTCAGGTCCCAATCCTGGCAGAACGCCCTGGTACCCAGGTATTCCAGGTCGTGGATGTGGATATCACCGTTCAGGTGGCTGTCGGCAAGGTCAGGCGGCAGCAACAGCAGGTACTGCTCCTTGGATATCTTGTCTGCCTTTTTCTTGTGCGAGGTTTCGGCGTTCTCCTGTAGATTAGCATTATCCTTGGCCTCGAACCCTGTGCCGATATCTATCTCATAAGCGTCATATACCGGGGTACCCACCCTGGTGGAGATGTTACGCCATTCAGGATGCCCGTTTTCCAGTAATACAATATTGACCAGTTCCCTTACCAGTGGACCTGACAGGAAACTTACACCCATCTTGCGTATCCTGACCTCTGTTTCCCTGGCAATCTCCTTTGCTGTTTCTTCAGTAATGGCTGGCTTGTCATAGAACTTCTCACTGAGTACGGTCTCTTTCATCAGTTGTGCTACAATGGTGTTCCTGTCCCACTCCATAAGGTAACCGTCAGTGGTCCTGACCTTTGGCAGCGTGGAGATCTCTTCACCTGTAAGGGTTTGCTGTACCTGTTCAATCCCATGTTCGTTTTGTTTTATCATCATCTCGCCTACAGGTATTGTTGAAGATATTTTTTTGACCCGCATATGTTTCTTGCATTTTAACCTGGCCTCCATAAATAAATTATAAATTTAGAAGACTCTCCACTTTCTGGCGGTCTACGGAATCTCCATCCATTATCTCGTTAACAGTGTAGAAATTGTCTTGTACCTTGAGTACTGGTGCAGACATAGTAAATACATTATTCATGGCCAGTTCCGTCAATGCTGCCGGAGTGGTCATATCGGTTTCAGCATATACTATACCTGATTCTTTTAATATTTGTTTGAGTGTTTTGCAATTTGGACATATTTTAGTTGTGTATACAATAATTTCAGACATATGATTACCCCATCGATAGAAAACCAATTTCAATCCTGAGCATATAATGATTTTTTGAACTAGGTTTGAATATCATGATTGAGCATTTGTTATCAATATTGATAACAAATGCTAAACTATAATCAACCAGTATATTTTTTCGCATACAACTGCCCTGTTTATTTATTACCATTTCTGATAACAAATATCAATTTATGGTGCTATCGGCACATTTCCTGTGGAACTTTAGTTAATTATAAGTTGATAACCGATTATCAAATGGTATCGAAATCAATAGCTGGTAGGATTATGGAACTGGATGAAATAACAATAACTCGAGCCATTATAGAAGAATTTACATCTGATTTTCTGGATTGCACTGACACTGATGTAGCGCTGGTTGGAGGGGGGCCGGCCAATCTGGTGGCTGCAAAGGTACTGGCCGAATCAGGTGTAAGGACCGTGCTCTTTGAGCGAAAACTTGCGATAGGCGGCGGCATGTGGGGTGGAGGCATGATGATGCCCAGGATAGTTGTGCAGGAAGAAGCAAGGCGCATACTGGACGATTTCGGGGTAAATTATACTGAATACAGGCCCGGCTATTATGTGGCAGACTCTATTGAATGCGTGTGCAGGCTGGGCGCAGAGGCCGTGGCCGCAGGGGCTAAGATATTCAATCTTGTAAGCGTGGAGGATGTGATGATCAGGGAGGGTGATGCCGTGACCGGGCTGGTAATAAACTGGACCGCAGTGGGCCTGCAAAAACTGCATGTAGATCCAATGACCATAAGGGCAAAGGTGGTTATAGACGGTACAGGGCACGACGCCGAGGTCTGCAGTACAGTGGCCAGGAAAATACCTGGGGCACTGAACGTGATCGGCGAGAAGCCCATGTGGGCGGATATGGGTGAGCGCATCATCATGGATAACACCAAAGAGGTCTACCCAGGGCTAATAGCCACTGGAATGGCTGCCAATGCCGTGGCTGGTTCACCGCGTATGGGACCCGTATTTGGCGGTATGTTGCTATCAGGTGAGAAGGCCGCCCTGCTGGCAATGGAAAAACTTGGCATCAATTGAAATCGCAAAAGCGATAATATATCATTCCAATCCATGTCATATGGCTCTTATCAACGCTGATCTTCACATTCATTCAAAGTACAGCATGGCCACCTCAAGCCGAATGGACATTCCCACGCTTGCAGTGGAATCTGTCAGGAAGGGCATCCAGCTTGTGGGTACAGGGGACTGCCTGCACTGCAAATGGCTGGATGAAATCAAGACCATGCCTGAGGTCTCCGACGGCATTTACGGCATGGGCAGTGCAAGGTTCGTGCTTACTGTGGAACTGGAAGATACCAATAGGGTGCACCACCTGCTCATCCTGCCTGACGTATCCAAGGCCGAAGAACTGCGCGAGGCTGTCGAGCCCACGTCTGTCAATATCGACACCGATGGCCGGCCTAACGTGAACTTAAGCGGCGTGGAGATCGCTGAACTTGCCAGGGATGTGGGTGCCATGATCGGCCCGGCCCATGCGTTCACACCCTGGACTGCCATGTATGCCTACCACGACAGCCTGGGAAGCTGCTACGGGGATATGGCTCAGTATATCAGTTTCGTGGAACTGGGCCTGAGTGCTGATACCGACCTAGCAGACCGCATCAGTGAGCTGCACAGACTTACATTCTTGACCAACAGTGATGCCCACAGCCCCTGGCCTAACAAACTGGCCCGGGAGTTCAACAGGTTCCGGATGGAAGATATCACGTTCGGTGAACTGGAAAAGGCTATATTAAGACAGGATGAACGGGGGCCGGTCATGAATGTGGGACTGTTCCCCCAGGAGGGGAAGTACCACGAATCAGCATGCATCCGATGCTTCAAACATTTCACACTAAGGGAATGCGTAATGAAACAGTGGCGCTGCACATGCGGCGGTCGCATAAAGCGGGGAGTGGTGGACAGGATAGAGGAACTTGCGGACATTACCGGGCATCCTGACCACAGGCCGCCCTACCTGCACCTGGTACCGCTGTCCGAGATAATCATGATGGCACTGGGTACTAAAAGCACCACTACCAAAAAGGTCAAGGCTGAATGGGAACGGCTGGTGGATGAGTTCGGCAGCGAAGTGACAGTGCTGCTGGATGCACAACTGGATAGCATTAAAGGAGTAGACCCGGCAGTGATACATGCTGTAAGGATGTTCCGCGAAGGCAGGGTCCGGGTAATTCCGGGCGGCGGAGGACAGTACGGCACTGTGGAAGTGGAGGATGGACCTGCCCCCTCCTTTGAGGCAGAGGACCGGGGCCAGGGTCAAGGTCAGGGCAAGGGTCAGGACCAGCCCCAGCGTTCGCTGACCGATTTCTGAATCGAAATAGTGATAACATCAATAATACCGATTAATCCATCAAGAAAATGGAAATTTCAGACAGGATTTACAAGATTGACAGGATACGATCCAATCCTGTAAATCCTGTAAATCCTGTCAAAAGATTTGATTAAATTTAAGAAAATTACCTCTAACGATATCGAAATGCGTTTTTAATTTACTATACGCAAATAATAAAAGGATTTCCTATGAATATTGACCTCACGTACTGGTATCTCTTCCCGGTAGGATTGGTCATTGCCACCCTTGCAATGTCTGCCGGCATTTCAGGTGCCAATTTCTGGATACCGGTGTACCTGATCTGTGTTAAACTGGACCCGCTTCTCACTTTCTGGCTGGCACTTATTACTATGATATTTGGGTTCGGTAGCGGAGTGGTGAGGAACATCCATCAGGGGACCGTGAACTGGTACTTGGTCAGGCAATACCTCATCCCCACAATACCGGGCGCTGTTATCGGCTCCCTGCTGACCTTTTATGTCAATGGCGAAGTCCTGGTATTTATTTTTGGTTCCTTCATTTTTATATACGGGAACTTCCTGCTAAAATCCAGCATCTCATCCCCGAAAGCTCCGGTCAAACATAATAAGATATTCTGGGGCCTGGGTTTTGCAGCCGGGTTCTTGAAGGGGTTAATTGCCACGGGCCTGGGTAAGTTGATAGTGCCGGGTATGTGGAATCATGAAAAAGTAAGTCATTCATCTGAAGTGATAGGTTCGGCTGTTGTTATCATTTTTATCGTAAATGTTGTGGCTGCCATGACCAGGATGAACCATGATTTTGTGAGCGTACTGATGGAGAACAGCGAAACATTGTCAAGTGTTTTGGTATTCGTAATTCCGTCAGTGGTTGTTGGGGGGCAGATAGGACCCAGTGTCATAAAGGATGTAAATGCTGATCACCTGAAGGTCTATATTTCATTAATCTTGATATTTGTTAGCCTGCTCATATTTTCCAGGTTGTGGCTCTGAATTTGCGGCAGGCCGCATTTGTCGCAGCAATACGAAAAATATGTATCAACTTCAAAAAAGTATGGTCAAATGCAGGATTAATGTAGACACTGATTTTCACAACTACTATCAATCTGTGTAATCAGTGTAATCTATGTCTCAAATTTAGAGCAATATAATCAATTACCATTTAATTTATACACATGCTTTTAGTTTTGGAACGGCCCGGGGTGTAACAATTACAAAATCGTGTGTCGAAAAATGTTTTAATGTTTGGTTTTTAACCTACTTCCCAACCACAGTCCCGCTCCACCCCTCCAGCGCTTCCACCACACCCTCGGGCCTACACAGAACCGCACGCTCCCCGCCCTGCTCCAAGAACTCCATTGCAGCCTGTACCTTAGGACCAGACGGGAACTGCCCGTCTGTCAGTTTTTCTACAGTCCTGTGCGCATGGTCTCCCACTGCGCTGCATCTGCGAAAGTTGCAACGAAAAATAGTTAGCCATTTAGCAACTTTTTGATTTCTTGAATAAGAGCTGGCAAATTTGGATGATTGAAGCTCATATTGGATGCAGGGATTCAGTGATGTTTAATATCAGGTGATATGTGCTTGTGGTGAGGATAGGTACTTGCAAGGGCAGGGTCGTCAGGATGTGGTTGTGCGTCATACCAGGATATTTTTATTTCCTTACACCACAACTCATACCCATAATCTTCAATCACAACTGATCCTTCGTCAAACGACAAGCGTTCTTTGAGGGTAATCCGATACCCTTGTAAAAAAGTGATCTCACCTTGCAATGTGGCCATCCGTTTACCCCGCCGCACAACGATTAAGGTAGACCCTAGAACATCAGGGAATCGTTGCACAAGGGTATAAACAAATTCTTCGTAGTCACTAAGCGACTGAAATGGATTCATGGCGGACCGTTCTTTCAATGATATCGATTAGTGTTTGTGATTCTTCTCGTAAGATTTGGATGGTATGGCGATATTGTTCCCGGCGACGGAGCAAAAGTTTGTATGCCCCAGCCCAATCAGCCCAATCCAGCACCCATACATCATCTTTTGGCTCTTCGCCACTAATGTACGATTCGTAGAACGTCTCCGAAAGTACTCCATACTTACGTTCATATGCCTCTAAATCTTCATTGATTGCGTGGATATCAGCCATGATTTCCTGTAAATCCATTGCTATCACCTACTGTTCTCATACAAGTAATGTTTTCATGATGTGAGATAACGATTTTGGTTAACATTTTTTATACGATGTTGCAGAGCAATTTTTGGTAGGCGTAAGTCGAACCAACTAAATAGTGGTATGACACTGCCCCATTTACCAGTGATTTTATTATACTTATTTTTACGGCAGGTATACCCTGTACAAATTTACAGGGCCGAATTATACCGATTTTTCAGGATTATTTCCTGTTATGCTCGTATGTGTTGTGTTCCGAGATATATTTCCCAACCACTGTCCCGCCCCTCCCATCCAGCGCTTCCACCACACCCTCGAGCCTGCACACGACCGCCCGCTCTCCGCCCTGCTCCACGAACTCCACAGCCGCCTGTATCTTAGGACCGGGCGGGAACTGTCCTTCAGCCAGATAGCGGCGGGCTTTTTCTACAATTAACCTTCTCCCTTCTCTTCGTCCAGGAGTAAATATTCACACAGTTATGCATTGTACCTATCAAACCCGATTAGAGTACGTCTGATCTGCTCGGCTGAGATGTCTGCTTGATTCAACTTGGAATAAATTGTCACAAGAATTATATTCTTAGATGTCTTGACATGATAGATCAGGCGATAACCAGAACGTTTCCCTTTCTGGATATCACTATTCCTAATCCGTACCTTGAATATAGTATAGTGCGTTCCAGACACTTGGTCCCCCATAACCTCACCTGCTTGAAGTTGGTCAATCACTGGCTGGACGTCAGAGCGAATATGTCGATATTTTTTAAAAAGCGCCTGTAGATTACGTTTAAATTCTGGAGTGAACTCAACTTGCACTGGTTCGGATGATTCATTCGGCATCAATGTCATCCCATAATTCAGACACCGGTCGTGTATCACCTGCTTTCGCTTCTTTCCAACCCTGGTAGAAGCTGACTTCTGCTGGCTTTAACACTACACTCTCACGAAATAACCTCACAATCTCAAGTAGATTCGGTA
>Ga0255395_1138_pt1 | contig 10632 bp, 14 predicted proteins | sample ANMaggSSYBR01F11_FD_182123 | JGI IMG/M metagenome (GOLD analysis project Ga0255395, IMG submission 182123) | Sediment cell enrichment communities from methane seep in Santa Monica Basin, California, United Staets - ANME aggregate JGI... | ecosystem: Environmental > Aquatic > Marine > Cold seeps >...
GGTCATTGACATGACCTGTGCCAGTGTCCAGCCGTCACTTTCATGCCAGACCTTTACATAATCGGTACGCTTAACCAGAGTGCTATCTGGTACAGCGAACATGAAATCGTGAGTTCCGGTCTTGCCGAAGATAACTCCTACAGAATCCCTTGCCATTTTTGTTCATCCCCTTATAGATATTGCGAATATTTATTCATACATCCTGAAATGCTATTAATTCTATCGGTAGACTTATATTTGAAGTTTATTAAAAAGCATATACAGTTGGATATTTCGTTTAACCCACGTTTCCCTTAAGTTAAGAACAGTTATGTGATTTTAACTATGACGTTTGAAGTGCAATCAAATCTTATGGAACTATTAGCTGGTTTTAAAACAACCGGGGGTATTGAAGCAACACTTGTTACCAGTCGGTCTGGTGTCCACCTGACCTCACTGGTCCCGGCAAGGTCCAATCCTGATATACTTGCAGCCATGAGCTCTGCACTGCATAGTGCAGCGGATATCATTTCCAGCCAGGTGAATCAGGGAACTCCCAACCGTGTGGTTACCGAATGCGAGCACTGCAAACTTATAATGACTAAAGCAGGCGAAAAAGCCCTTTTTATTGTACTTCAAAGTGGAAACGCCAATCTCGGGCCGTTATTTATAAAAATGGATACTACCGCCAGTAAGATTGAGGAATTATTAGGGGATTTTCATCAATAACTTGGGACAAATATGAATTTTGGACACAAAAAATTGGTCCAGATATTATTTAGTTCTTATCCCGAATCATAATATATCTACCGTGCTATATAGTGTTCCAGATGAGTACTGTAAGGAAGATATTCCTGGCCAGACCTTGTATAGTAGATGCATCTTTATTTATCGCAGAATCCGGTTTTGGCAGTGGCATGGATATGGATATCGTGTGCAGTATCCTTAAAGAGTTGGAAATGCCTGGGATGCGCTGCTCTGCCAAATTGGGGGTGGCAAAGACGGATTGTTAAGGTCACCCAGGACCCCGTTCTCACCCGGGGATAAGGTGTTCATAGCGGATCATGACCTGATACGTTCCACCCTGGGTCTGTCCCACGGTGAGGTGAATATGGGGCTGCTGGAAGGCCATGACATCAAAGTATCCCTTGGAATGAACAGCCTCATCCAGAAACACTGTAGTATCCTCGCCAAGACCGGTAGCGGTAAATCATATACGGCAGGTGTCATCCTGGAGGAAATACTGGAACGGGATATTCCACTGCTTATTATTGACCCTCACGGGGAATACAGTTCACTGAAAGAACCAGGCACTGATGATGCCAGGGACCTGTATAGTAAATTCGGCATATCTCCCAGGGGGTACGGTTCACAGGTCACAGTGTATACGCCTGCAAATAAAGTGTTGAACAAAGATGCTGATAAGGTGTTTCGGCTGGATGGCATGAACCTGAGTGCAAAGGACCTGATGCAGATACTTCCGGATGAGAAATCCAATAACCATCAAGGACTGTTGTACGAGGCGATTTCCAAGATCAAGGCAGAAAAGGAGTTCTATGCCCTGGATGATATCATATTCGAGGTTGGGAACAACAAGAGCAAACTTAAATGGAACGTTATTTCATCCCTGGAATCCCTGCGTGAGGCTGATATCCTTTCTGACCACCCTACTACTATCGAAGAGTTGTTCACCCCGGGACGGGCATCTATCATTGATATGAAGGGGGTATCCCCCCAGCTTCAGGGTATGATAGTGGCAAAGCTGTGCAGCGATCTGTTTGAGGCCAGGAAGATGGGAAAGGTCCCGCCTGGCATGCTGGTGATAGAGGAGGCGCATAACTTCTGTCCTGAAAGGGGTTTTGATAAGACTGTAAGTACTGAGATTTTGCGTACGATCGCTTCGGAAGGCCGCAAGTTCGGGCTGGGCATGATGGTTATCAGCCAGAGGCCTGCACGTATCGATAAGAATGTGCTGAGCCAGTGCAATACCCAGATCATCATGAAGGTGACGAATCCAAATGACCTGAAGGCCATTAGCAAGGGGCTGGAAGGTATCAGCAGTGAGGTGGAGGAGGAACTTAAAAGACTGCCGCCTGGGGTGGCCATGTTGGTATCCAACGATATCGAGCGCCCGGTGCTGGTGGATATCAGGGTGCGCAAGAGCAAACATGGCGGGGAGTCTGTGACTATATCAAGATCGGCTGCCGCCCATCATCGAGCACCGGCAAAGCAATCCGGGACTACGCCAGAACAGGCCCAAAGACCGGCTCAACGTAAGGAGACCCCTACCCAGAAACGGGAAGTTGGCGGGTTGTTCAAAAAGGTTTTTGGGTCTGGGAAATAAAAACAAGAAAATGAAAGATTGAATAAACCGCCTGTATCTGGTACAGACGATAAAAAATTCAATCCTCATTCTCAAGGACATCTATCCGGATCATAATATCCTTGGCCTTTTCCTTGTAATTGTCCCTGATGTCGTTATACTCGTCCTCAGATATGATACCACTGACATGGTCCTCATCCAGTTTAAGAAGCACATTGAATATAGCCTGTTTGGTTGTTTTAAGTTCATCAAGACTGAGATTCTCAATGTCATTAGTTTCAAGAGATGGTTGCCGGGATGTTTCTTCTTCGGCTTCATCCTCTTCCGCTTCCAGATCCTCTTCTATCCCCTCATTTCCCTCAACTTCATATTCATCTTCAGCATCGTCCGATTCCAGAACATCTTCTATGTCTTCATCGTCCTCGAACTCTTCCTCTTCCAGGTATATATCTTCATCCTGTTTTTTTGGCAGGACACTTCCCAGTTTATCTTCCAGTCCTTTTATTGCCGGACTCTTACCTCTCAGTACCACATAACCGATCACTGAAATAATAACAAGCAGAATAATCAGGTACAGGGTAATATCAGATCCGACCGGATTTGATTTGCTTAACTCGAATGAAATCTCAACAAACAGAGGCTGGAACCAATTGTAAGTCTCTGAATTTCCAATTCCCTCAAAAAGATCAGCATTTATTTTACTCCCCTCATTATCCAGTACAGTAGTCTTCATCCCATCAGATTTTTCCAGTTTTACGACCAGGGCTGGCATGCCAGTGATGGGCATATAAATATAATTAACATTTGTCGGATATTTCAATTTCTTTGTAAAGGTAACCGATTCGGTCGTTTTCCCTGTTGGTTCTGCCGGAACCATATATTCAATTTTGTACATGGGAGCCATACCGGTTCCTGATAGTATGATATCATTCCATCCTACAACATTCTCACTAACCTGGAAGGCCTCAATTGTGTTTCTGCCTCCATCTGTTGCCATCTCCTGTCTTGACACAGCAATATTGAAAGCACCATCCTGTACGTAGGTATAGATAGGGCCGGAATAGTTCCCCGTCCCGAGGTTCTTGTAGATTATGGTTTCGACTATTCTAAAATACCCGGGATAGGTTACCTGGTCAACCTCAATAAGATGCTGTATAATTACAATATTTGCCCCGTATGAAGATACTGCGACTTCCGGAGTCGAAGTATTATTGCTTCCATTAATGGCGTAATCCGGATAGGCTGATGCTGTCGATAATGAGAATAATAGTGCCAGAATGACAAATGCACTGATGAATAAAACTGAATTTTGCTTTAACATTGAGTAAAACTTCCTTTTTTCATTAAAATGAATATCCTTTGCAATATTATTTTACGTCACATCTATTATACGCCTATTATAAAATATTAACTTGTTAAAAACCTGTCCGAAAAATCAGGGATGCATGGGGATTTGCCTGTTAGGTAAGGTGGATGAGCACGACCATATAATTCATACTGTTTGAAAAAAGGTGTGGAATTGATTGCTTCGATATAGGGGAGAATAACCTTTTTATTCTGATTTCTTTCTGATTCTAATTTCCTTCTGTTTCGGTCATTTTCGTATGTAACATCCATCCGGAAGAGTCTATTTTTCCGTTAGGCAATACAACAATCGTTCCATCGTCTATTTTAACGCGTGTTTTTCTGAGCGTAACATCAATAATCTCTCCTTTATATTTCATTGTCTCGATTTGGTCACCAATATTAAAGTGTTTATCTAATAGGAGGAATATACCTGCTAACGCGTCGGCTAAGATATTCTTAACAGCTAAAGCAACAGCAGCTCCGATAAAAACAGACGCCCCTATGATAGGCATGAGAATATTTTCTAAATTAAGTTCTGCCGTGATCGACATGATGACAATGAACCATAAAATGTATACGACAGTCCTTCGCAAGAGGTTCTGCGTGTCTAAAGGTAAAATTGTATTACTTAAGTATCTTCTAATGGACCTGCGAATAAAACCAATTACAATAAAAGCAACTATCAGGATCAATATAGCTTTTAAATATGCCATATATGGTTGAGCTAAATCTAACATATCTGCAATTTCCATCACTAATCACCTATTTTTTTTTAACTTGTCTCCAACCCTTCAATGGCAAAAGTTCTGTAACAATTTTAGTGTTTTTTTATATAAGAATGTTACGCTTATCAATAATCTTTTAAAAATTATTTAAATACCTGGAAACTTATAAACGCATTTCGACATCGATATAGGTAATTTTCTTATTTCAAATCAAATCTTTTGACATGATTTACATGATTTACATGATTTACATGATTTACATGATTTACATGATTTACAGGATATACAGGATTGGATCGCATCCTATTAATCCTGTCGATCATGTCTGAAATTTTCATTTTCTTGTTTTAGATAAGTTCTAAGTACGGCCCGATATGATTATAATATACCAGCCAGAGACCTACTAATATCAACAGGGCTCCCGCACCTCTTTTGATCATCACGTCATATCGCGATACTGTGCTCAGCTTCTTACCTGAAACATTGATGAAATAGGCTATCAGCAACATCGGGATTCCCAATCCCATTGAATACATAAAAAGCAGGAACCCGCCATACATTATACCCCCTTTCATAAGCACGCCCATCATTATTGCTGCCAGTATAGGACCAGTACATGGTATCCATACAATACCAAGCGACATTCCCAGGAGTAAACCGCCTGCAATACCTTCCTTTTGTGGATCTACATTTATCATACCCGGAATTGAATTTAAAATGGCAGGGGTATATTCGGTCAGCATTGCAATGCCGAGGAGTATAATGATAACCTCGGCCCCGAACCTGATATACTGCTGGTATGAAAAAAATAACTGGTTGAAAGCTGCCATGGTCATCCCAAGCAGTGAAAATGTCAGTGCCAACCCTGCCACAATGGCAACCGGCCTGAACTTTCCCTTTCCAGTGGAATAAGCCAGTACAGCAGGTAGCAGCGGCAGTATACATGGCGAGAGGATACTGATTATACCTGCTATAAATGCAAGGAAGGGAAGTGGTAGGTCTATTGATGCTAATGTGTTCTCAATCTGGAATAATAGACTCATTGATCATTGTGCTTACTGTGTTGTGTTCTCAACCATTTTTATTATCAATTCTACCTTAACCTGAGCGCATCCAGTATAGCTATTTCCAGTGGACCTTTGGGTGTGAAACCTATCATCTTGGCCTGTTCAGAATTCGTGGTCAAAGTACCATGTTGTACATATTTGTATGTGCCATTATCCGATCTGGCTATTACAAACATGTCAGGGATAAAGTATACATTGAACATTGCAGCCAGTTGGTACTGCTTGTCAATGTCGATATAGACAAAATGCACTTTTCCATCATATTCTGCTGCAAGTTCTTCCAGAATAGGTTTTTGTTCTACACATGAAGGACACAGTCCTCCTCCCCGTCCCAGCTCAATAAATACCGGTGCAGTTTCAAGCATTGCATCAATTTCTTCTATTGAGTTCACTGTTACTAATTCTGACTGATGGGCAGTGCTGTTGTCAGTACACCCGCTAAACGAGACCATTACAGCCATAAGCAGAAGCGTTAAAATGGTAATCCTGTTTCTCATTATATCACTTAGTAGAATTTATTTGTATTAATGGTTAACCTATATGATTACGTGTATGGTTTTGCATATAGCGTGCAAACTAATATATGAATTCATAAACCAGGTTACAGACCAACAGATAGCCGTTATTCGGAAAACTTAATATAACATCTACCCAATTGAACATTCATAATCATGACATAATCCAGTCCGGAGGTGAGATCAAACTATGTGCAGCGTAGGAGATGCATTTGGAGTAGATGTGGCAGATGAATTAAATGCAAAGAACTATAAATGCAAGGATTGCGGAAATGAATTTCAGGGTATTGGTAAAAATGTCACTTGCCCTGCATGTCGGTCCAGTAATGTGGAACTTGCATGATCGTACAATCCAATATTAAGCGAACATCATCAATTTATGATACCCCTGAATTACAATGGAATATTGATGCTCCACGGTAACAGTGGAGTTATCGGTATTGTAAAAGCCGGAACAAGAAACCTTTTTTTTCTTGAAACTGAAGATGAGGAGATTGTACTGGGCCTTGAACCTGACGACCTGCTGGTCTCATCCGGTTTTGATACACATAAGACCACCATCAATGGCATAAAATGCGTACTTTATATGTTAAGGGAAGTAGGCACACCCCTTATTGTACTGCCCAAGAACCACCCCGCCTCAAAGCGGCTCAAGATCGTTGTTTCTATTGGCAGCCGTACCCGCATCAGTTGTGATATCACACCGGGCACCCATCCCGAACAGGATATACTGTGCGGAGTGGACGAGTTTGGCGGACTCGAGATACTGGGCGTGCCCGGAGGTGTGGAGTTCAGGAACCTGGACTCTGGCAGGATCGAGTGTATACCGTTCACAGTCTGACATTTGATTCAATACTTTTAACACCAAAAATGAGCATTAAGGTAGCATGACCTTGATCGATATCCTGGCTGCATCCATCTGGCTTATGCTGCCTGCATATCTCGCAAATCCCATGGCTGCAGTGTTCGGTGGAGGTACCCCGATTGACCTGGGAAAGTATTTCTCTGACGGCAGGCGGATACTTGGGAACGGCAAGACAATAAGGGGACTGGTAGCCGGGACCGCCTGCGGAATCATGATAGGGCTTATCCAAATCGGACTTGCACCCCGTCTAATGGCATCAGGAGTATTGGATAACTGGCCATTGTTTCATGGTGCCCTGGATGCATACTCATTCAGCACTTTATCCATAGTGTTCCTTATGGCCTTTGGTGCGCTGCTTGGGGACAGTGCAGAGAGTTTTATCAAGCGGCGTCTGGACCTTGAACGGGGTGCCATGTTCCCTGTGGCGGACCAGCTTGATTTTGTGCTGGGTGCATGGTTGCTGACATACATATTCGCAGCATACTGGTTCAATACTTATTTCAGCTTCTGGATTATAGTAACAGTACTGGTGGCCACGCCCTTGCTGCACCTGTTCACGAACATATTGGGATATCTCATTAAGGTCAAGAAAGAACCCTGGTAGTGAAAAGAATGGATAAAGAACTGATTCAGGCATTGAAGAACTGCGGGGCAGTGAAGTTCGGTGACTTTACACTGGCATCCGGCAGGAAGAGTACGTATTATGTTGACATCAAGAAGGCCATCACCGACCCTGCCACACTGGAACTGATTGCAAACCGTATCGCTGGCATCATGAAGGAGCGACACATCTGTGCAGAGGCCATCGGTGGTGTTGCAGTGGGAGGTATTCCACTTGCAACCGCAGTTTCACTGATATCCCGCCTGCCTCTGGTGATTGTCAGGAAGTCCTTGAAAGAATACGGCACTGGCGGGAGGTTTATCGGGGATGTGGCAGGCAGGGAGTTGCTTATGCTTGAGGATGTGACCACAACAGGTGGTTCGGTGATTGAGGCCATTAAGGACCTGAGGGATGCGGGGTCGGTTGTGAATATGATGATCACAGTAGTGGACAGGGAAGAAGGCGCATCAGCAGGACTGGAAGGTATGGACGTGGAATTGCTGCCACTTGTAAGAGCAGCAGACCTACTAAATGGGTAAATATGACTGGACAGGAAAAGACCGGATAAAATAGAATATGACAGAACAGGACGGGACAGGATAGAATAGAATAGAATAGAATAGAATATGACAGGACAAAACGGGACAAAATAGAACATGCCGGATATATTCGAGATCACACACAAGGATTCTGCGGGCAGGATAGGACGCCTGGCCACACCTCACGGCACGGTTGAGACGCCCACTATCATGCCGGTCATCAATCCCAATATCCGGACTATCCCGGCAAAAGAGATGCCGGGTTTTGGTGCACAGATGATAATCACAAACTCATATATCATCTACCGCAACCGGGAACTAAAAGAGCAGGCACTATCGGCCGGGCTGCACAGCCTGCTGGAATTTGACGGCCCCATCATGACTGACAGTGGTTCATTCCAGTTGAGTGTATATGGCGATATCGAAGTGGATAATGCACAGATAATCAAGTTCCAGCAGGATATCGGTACAGACATCGGCGTGCCACTTGATATTCCAACGCCGCCTTCTGCCGATCGGGATGCGGCAAAAAGTGAACTTACCATAACAAACCAGAGGCTCATGGAAGCCCTGGAACAAAACAGTGACAGCCCCATGCTGCTGGCAGCTCCTGTACAGGGCGGCATTTTCAAGGACCTGCGCGAGCAGGCAGGCAGGGAACTGGGAAGGGCTGGTTTTGATATTTATCCCATAGGTGCGGTAGTACCGCTGATGGAATCATACCGCTATGCTGACCTGGTGGACGTGATAGTGAGTGCAAAGAAAGGGCTGCCTTCATCGGTTCCCGTGCATCTTTTCGGTGCCGGGCATCCGATGGTGTTCGCACTGGCAGTGGCACTTGGCTGTGACCTGTTCGATTCTGCAGCTTATGCCCTGTATGCAAAGGACGGCCGGTACCTGAGTGCTGAGGGTACATACCATATCAAGGACATGGAATATCTTCCCTGTTCGTGTCCGGTATGCATCGGCCATACCGCTGGGGAGATCGCGGCCAGCCCTGACAGGCAGGAACTGCTGGCCCGGCATAACCTGTACGCTACATTCGCTGAGATTAGGCTGGTTAAGCAGGCACTGCGTGAGGGCAACCTGTGGGAACTTGTAGAAAGACGGGCCCGCATCCACCCCAGGATGCTTGACGGGCTGAAGCGGGCAGTGACATATGCTGACTGGATAGAGCAGTTCGACCCATCCTCAAAATCCACATACTTTTACTGCGGTCCCGAATCCACAAAAAGACCTGAGGTCATCCGGTGGAATACCAGGCTTGAGCGGCTGGAACTGGATGGGACGGTATTGATACGTCCGGGCGGGCGGGTCAGGCATGAATCAGAATACGACCATGTGCTGCACTTCAAACCCCCGTTCGGTGCATACCCCATGGAACTGAAAGAGACATATCCCTTTAATGCCGAGGTTGCAAATGTGCCAGACCACGAATCCCTTACCTGTGCCCTTGAGAACACTAAAAAGCTGATCGAGTTGAACCCTGGTGCAGAGTTCACTTTCGTGTACCGGCAGTCCTGGGACCATCCCCTGATACAGGATATATGCCGGATAGTAGGTCACAGCTGGTCGGTTTGACCTTACTTTTTTAATCTCAACCTGACCACGGCTGCAAACATCTGGGGTATTACTTTTTTCAGGTCAAGCTTGGAACCTTCGATGTGGCGCCATTCCACAGGCACTTCTAGTGTTGTATATCCCCTGTCCCTGATGCGCCAGAGCAGTTCCACGTCAAAAGCATAGTTGTAGGTCCGGATATCACCAGCCACCTGGTGGGCTGCCTGTGCATTTAGTACCTTGCAGCCGCACTGGGTATCCTTATAGGGCAGTCCGAAAAACAGCCTGACCATGGCATTGAAACACCGGCTGGCAAGTACCCTGTGCCTGGGCTGATGTGTGTGTATTACTGCGCCGGGCAGGTACCTTGAGGAGATTACACAGTCAATACCATCCGAGACCATATCCACCATCTTACCCACATCATGGGGCGGGACGGCACAGTCGGCATCCACCACTGCAATAATACTTCCCCTGGCCCCGGAAATGCCGAGCAGTATGCCTCCGCCTTTTCCAAGCCTGGTTGGATGGGATACTGACCTGACAGCAGTATGGTTCTTGCCCTTGCATATTCACAGGTACCGCCCGCACCACAACAGAACTGTCTGCTGGTGAAGTGATGGATATCAGGCCATTGTCCCCTGAAATATCAATTGTATCAACGGAGGCAGAGATTATATAGACCACGATATCAGAACCTTCAACCTCGATCTTTACAATATTCTCTTCTTCCGATACGGTAGTCCCATCTGCGAGATCGAAATTGACAGTATAATCCTCGGAACTGAACACATTGATCACAGCAGCCGGATTATCATGTATCTGGATGAATGTTGTCCCGTCTGTATCTGCTAACGTGGTCAGGGTCATGGCCTCGCTGACCTGGGTGCTGTCATACTCAAACCCATCCACAGCGATCGAATCGAATATATCCACACCGGCAATGCCGTAGTTGATAATGGCACCTGACTTGTTATCCACATCAAAGGTGGTATACTGGCCGTATAAACATGCGCCACTGCGCATGAACCCCATGCCCTGCATACCTGCATCCTGGCGTAGCGTTTGCCCCGCCCCCATCATATCACCGGCACTAAAATTTTCACCAAAT
>Ga0255395_1107_pt1 | contig 10577 bp, 6 predicted proteins | sample ANMaggSSYBR01F11_FD_182123 | JGI IMG/M metagenome (GOLD analysis project Ga0255395, IMG submission 182123) | Sediment cell enrichment communities from methane seep in Santa Monica Basin, California, United Staets - ANME aggregate JGI... | ecosystem: Environmental > Aquatic > Marine > Cold seeps >...
CAATGAGAATTCCATATGGGATCATTATGGAGTGAGTGCTTCGCAATCAGAAGTCATGGCTGTCGGAATGCTTGCCGATCTTATAGGATTTGATAAAGCAGAGGCGGGCGGAATCTTTACGTTTGGAGGCACCGGATGTAATCTATATGCTGCGCGTATCGGTATTGAAAAGGCTGATCCTGGAGCGAAATATTCCGGTATAAGGGATCGCATTCATTTTTTCTGCTCAGATGTCTCCCATTATAGTATAAAATCCTCTGCGATTTGGACGGGGGTGGGATTAGATAATATTAAGGTTATTCCTTCTACCGATGATAACGTTATGGAGGTTACGGAACTTGAAGCGGCAATGGAAGAGACAATAGAAAGTGACGCCCGGATAGGGACTGTCTTTGCAACAATGGGGACAACGGACGCTTTCGGCATTGATCCCTTAAAAGAGATCGTAAAACTCCGTGACAAAATGGAAACGAAAGTGGGATACAAGATCCATATTCATGCCGATGCAGTTATTGGCTGGCCATACCTGACATTCAAAGACGATGAAAACATCAAGCAGTTTCCCAGGCCACTACAGTATGAAATAATGTATGTTGTTTCAAAGATGACGGAATTACAATACGCAGATTCTGTCGGCATCGATTTTCACAAGACCGGATGGGCTCCCTATTTATGTAGCGCATTGATTGTCAAAAAAAAAGAGGATCTATCTCTTCTTCAAAAGATCAAAAAGGATATGCCGTACCTCTATCACGGAAGCGGTTATCAACCAGGAGTATTTACTCTTGAATCGAGCAGGCCAAACTATGCTCAGAAAGCATTAGTCAATATGATGTTACTCGGAAGGGAGGGATATAAGACCTTAATCGCTCATCTGCTGGGTGTTTCGGATTATCTTCGTACAAAAATGGAACAGAGTAAGGATATCACCTTGTTAAATCGTCATAATCCGGCTTTTGTCACCGATTTTCGCATCTATCCTGAAACAAAATATGCCGATGATGGAGAACTACTCTTTGAAAAAGAGCTCCGTGACAAGACAGATAAGGAGTTTACAGAGCGAATTAATGAGTATAATCAAAAAATTGCAAAGCAAATGATTGAAGAGGCAAGCTCAAAAGGAACATCAATAGTCTCCTATACAGATTCTTATAAAACAACGAAGAAAAAAAGAGTAATCGTTGCAATCAAGTCTTATCCGATGAGTCCTTTTACCGACAATGAGAATATGGACGTACTACTTGAAGAGTTGTACATGGCAAAAGGATCTGTTGACAACAATTACCACGTCAACTTATAAACTAATGTAGGTCCCGCAGGTCGCTAATGTCCCGAAAGCCCTATCGCGCCAAATTTTCAAGCCTTTCTCTATTGTACTTCCAAATGGTGTTACCGCAATACACGCCAAATCCGCTGTGACATCAATTCATCATATTTTTGATCACTGTGCCATTGATTTTATCCCCGACTTTAATTAATACCTAAGGAACGTGGACGAAATAACTTACTCAACTATGCATCACAGCTTCAGGCCACCTTTGCCCGATCTCAAATCACAAAAATATCAAAATAGCCCGCTATTCCATCAACTTTTGTGATCTGAGATCGAACAAATCTGACCCAAATCTATGCGCCTACTTGTGGAAGTTAATTCGTCCACGTTCCTAAGTTGAGCGATTTTTGGCTCGATCTGCACTGATCTCTTGCGCATCAAGCATTCTCGAAAATTCTCGACATATCCACGGGTATGCCTGCGGTTTTCGCAAACCCTTATGCATCAAGATCTCAGCGCATTTCTTCCCCAAAAATCGCTCAACTCAGGTAATAGAGGATTACAAAATACTTTATGGAATTGTTTGTGAGTAGTAAACTGTGATTATGAAATTTTTTAAATGGAGCTTAATTGGTGTAGGCGCGGTCATTGCTGTTTTCTTGTTTTTATTAATAGGTGTAAGATTTTACCTTAATACAGACAGGGCACAGCAACAGCTTCAGGCAAGGGTTAATCAGGCCATTCCCGGTACAATAACTTGGTCAAAGAGCCGCCTTTCGGTTTGCAGGGGTGAGGTTGAATTGCACAACGTGCTGCTCAGCGCGCCCACAAATGATAAATTGGTTGAATTGAACCGTCTTTTCCTGCGTATATCCTGGAATCGACTGCTCAAAGGGGAATTATGCGTTAATAATTTGTTTTTTGAAACGCCCCGGATATATTTGAAGACGGATCGACTGGGAAACCTTAATCTCGTGCAGGCGCTTTCCCCCCCTGAAAACACTGAATCAAAGCCCATGTATTCAGGCCTTCCGTTTAATGTGGTAATCCGGGAGCTTAACGTGCTGAACGGTTTTTTTCAATACCAACCAGCAGAAGACATTGCTGAGAACCAAAAGAACCGGATGGTGTTTCAAAATGTTAATCTGACCATTAGGGATGGGAATCTTTTAAAACAAAAAGCTCGCCTTGTCTGTGAAATTCATGGCGGAAATATTGCCGGGAGAAGGATTGACCGAATTAACTTAAGCTGCCATCTCAAAGACAGATGCCTGACCATTATTGACTTAAACCTATATACATGCGCGGGTAGATTTGATCTGAACGGCGATGTGGACTTTAAATTGGATGCCATATCCTATGAACTGTCCATGCGCCAGGAAAACACATTGCTCGATACTGTGTCCTTCAAGGGATCAAGCTTAAAAGGATCCATAAACTCTTTAATTAAGCTTAAAGGAACGGGAATTAATCCAAAGACGCTCACCGCTGAAACCTCCCTGGAACTATTTGCAAGCAAATTGTCCGCCGGGGAGGCATCTTCACCCGTTGACGTATACATAAACGCACAGGCAAGCATGGAAAAAGGGCGTGTTAGGATTCAGCAGTTTGACGCCCAGGCAGGCAGGACTCACCTTAAGGTTACCGGCGATTATGACATTTCTTCCCTTAAGGTCGCGGCTGATTTTAAATTGGAGTCCCCCGACCTGGCTGAAGTACTGTCACCTTTGGGAATGAACGCATTTGGGAAGATGAATATTCAGGGCAACGCATGCGGAACGGTCACGGCGCCGATTGTGGTTGCCCAATTACAGGGAGAAAATTTAGAATTCGAGCAGGTGAAGATCGGCGATGCGAATGCAAAAATCCAATTTTCCGAAGGCATGCTTTCACTGGATCATGGAAAAATTCGCAACCACAATTCATTGCTCGATATTTCCGGCACCGTCCGGATACGCAATCCCATAACGCGTGATATTTTAGAAAATCCTGGTTTAGACATTACAGTAACTGGAGATGCGCTGTTTATAGAAGATTTTATCGAGGGGATGAAGGGCAAATTCGTTCTGAACGGCCATATCTTTGGGCACGCAGCACACCCCCGGGGCAACTTGAATCTTAAAGGAGAACATATCGACTTCTACACCCAGAAAGTTCAGGCTGTTCACCTAATATCAGAACTCGATGGTGATCGATTCAATTTGGACCCTTTTGAACTCGTGATTGCGCCTAATGAGAAAATCCTGGTCCATGGTTGGATTTCTTTAAATAAAAACTACGACTTACGACTTTCCTCCGGCGGCATTTCCCTTAAGAATGTAACATGGCTTCAGTTGGGAGACGTTGATACCGGCAAGATTTCCTTTACGTTCCAAGGACAGGGGAATTTTGAAAATCCTCAGATCACGGGGGAGGTGTTTATAGACGATCAGTTCCAAATTAAAGTTACGGACCGGACAGCATATATTTCAGGGGATCAGAACTTTACTCTGGATGCCGCTTATCATCTGCAGACCCAGACTTTTTCAGCATCCGCCGGGTTTGACAACACCAATTTGACCCCTTATTTAAAAATTTTCGGACAAAGCAAACTAAATGGTTTCATGACCGGAAAAATCCAAGTCAATGGCAATGCCAAGACACTGGATCAGGTAAAAGGGTCTGCCGATATTTCTCGGATTGAAATTTTTTCGAATCAAACAGAATTGATCCGATCCCGTGACTTCAAGGCTTTTTTAAAGGATGGTGAAATTTCGATTCCCGGTGTCCGCCTGAACCTGCTTGAACAGGGTGTTATGGAAATTAAAGGCAACGGCACGCTGAATGGCGACCTTGATATTAAAGCCCATGGTACCATTCCTTTGGAAACAATATCGCTTTTTACAGATGTTTTCCCCAATGCCGCCGGTGAAGTGCGCCTTTCTCTCGGCGTGAACGGAAACCTGTCGAAGCTGGACTTGCGTGCTGATGCTGAAATTATAAATTGCGGCATGACGGTTCCCGGCCTTTTACAACGGATGCACAACCTGAACGGCAGTATTCATGTTACCCCTGAAGCCATTGTTCTGGATAACATCCAGGGAATGCTGGACTCCGGTAGTTTTGAACTGTCAGGCGCCATTGATCTTAAGGCATATCGACCCTCACGAGTCGGTCTTAAATTAAAAGCCCATGACCTTCCTCTTATGATTCCCGACACCTTAGAAACCCGTTTGAGCGCCGAACTGGATATCAAGGGCACACCTGAAAAATCCCTCGTCTCAGGATACATTCAAATGATTGAGGGGAAGTATTATAAAAATATACGGCTGAATCTTATGGGAAGCCTTGGTAAAAAATCCCGGGAAGAAGCCCTGGTAGCACCTGAAATCCCCTGGCCTTTTTTGAAAAACATGGCCATTGATATTACAACCCGTTACAGACAACCTTTTGTGATAGATAATAATATGGCCTTATTGGCCATCAAGCCTGATCTTCGCATATATGGATCTGTGAATCATCCTCTGATCAGCGGGAGGGCCCAAGTAGAATCCGGAACCGTCTATTTCCAAAAAAAGGAATTCAATGTCAAAAAAGGTGTCTTTGATTTTATCAACCCGTATAAAATTGAGCCGACCATTGATGTGTTAAGCGAAATAATAGTTCGGGAATGGACCATTTTTTTGAGTATCTCCGGAACACCGGACAATCTTAAGTTTAATTTTTCTTCCAACCCATCAGAAAGAGAGGAGGATATTCTTTCTTTGTTGATAACCGGGAAAACAACGCAGGAACTGATCGCAGCAGAAGGTGGTTTATCCCTGTCTCCTGGACAAATACTGGCCGATGTTCTTGCTGAAACCGTTCAAAAACAAATCAAGGATGCCACCGGTCTGGATATTGTAGAGCTGGAATATAAAGAAGGCGGAGAAGCTGAGGCTTCGGATGAGGTAAAAGTAACTGTCGGCAAAGAACTTTCCCGAAGAATAACGGTCAAATACAGCGTACAGACAAAAAATGCCAAGGTCATCCAGCAAATGATCACGGAATATAAATTTCTTGATAAATTGTTAATGAACACCTTCCATGATACGGAGGGACATTATGGCGGCGGGCTTCAATTCAGATTTGAGTTTCGATAAAGAAAGATAACTTCAGATGACCCTGTTCAAACAGAAAGACTGGATAAAACTATCCGCAGTATTGTGGATTCTAATGGTGTGCTTTGCCAAAGACCCTGCATATCCTCAGAGCACGGGATCTGAATCAGACCGTGGAGAAAAACAATTTACCCCTGGTTTTCAAATAACGCCCTACCATCGAATTAAAGATATTAAAATCAGCGGCTCTTTTCCCCTGTTGGAACGAGAAATTCTCAACGCCATGCAGTTGTATCCGGGAGATGTATATCATCCAAAAATGTTTTCCGCCAAAGAGGCCGTGATTGCCGAGGTTTTCAAGAATGAAGGTTACATAGCTCCGGTTGTTAATTTAGACGCCGCAGAAGATCCGACTGACGGAAATTTTGTGGTTTATGTCACTATCGACAAGGGGGATTTTTTTCATATCCGGCGCTTTGAAATCACGGGAAACCAGGCTTTTTCAACCACGCGCCTTAAATTGCGGATCAAAACTTGTAAATCGTGGCTGACTCCGGATTTTATGAGGCGTTTTAAGAAAAAAGTATTTAATAAAGATATTCAAAACCTCATTCGGTTTTACCGTAGAAAAGGATATCCGGAGATTGTCGTGGACTCCGATGTTAACAAAAATGCTAAAAGTCAAAATGCTTCTATTTTTGTAACTATTGATGAAGGACCCATGTATGACATTGAATTTCAGGGCAATAAGGAGTTTTGGGATGTTACGCTTAAAAAAGATCTGACCCTGTTTAAGGAGGGCAACAAGAAGGATTTTGGTCTAAGAAAGAGTATCCGCAAAATAAAGAAACGTTACTGTAACGCCGGATATAGGGATTGTCGGATAGAGATGAAATCTGAAAAAAAACAAGAAGCCGGCATGCCCATGCGTAACATCCGCCTGCTTATTCATGAGGGGCCGCAATATGTTGTAAATTCCGTCAACCTTACCGGAAATTATGCGTTTGATTCAAAAAAGATCAAAAAACAAATATTGACCGGAACTCCGGGGATTATTGCAAACGGTGCGTGGGTTCAGGAAACCCTGGAAGAGGACAAACTTGCCGTTACGTCTCTGTATCTCAAGCAAGGATATATGAATACCGTGGTGAAAGATGAAATAAAATCGCATAAGGACATTAAAAAAAACACAACGTATGTTGACATCACCCTGAACATCAAGGAGGGGGTTCAGACGCAGGTAACGTCCGTAACGATCCATGGATTGAATGTGCTATCATACTCCGAGGCCATTGAAGCAATCACTTTGAAAAAAGGATCCGCTTTCCGAAACTATACGATTCACAGTGATGAAAATACGCTGTCCTCCCTGATTTCTGAAAAGGGATACCCACACGTCACGGTAAAGGGGACTGCAGTCATCAGCAAGGACAATACCCGGGCGGCAGCAACCTATGAGGTTGATGAAGGACCTCTTGTTAGAATGGGCCAGGTGGCTTACACGGGAAATTTCCTCACCAAAGAACGAGTTATCGAAAATGAACTTGAACTCAATCAGGGAGAACCGTTTTCGCTGAATAAATTTTTGAAATCTCAGCGCAATATCCGCGATATCAACGCCTTTGACTCGGTACGTTTTAAAACTTACGGCTTAAAGGAAAAGGAAGATAAAGTGAATTTGCTTCTGGAATTGGAAGAGAAAAAGCCTTATTATATTCAATTGGGCGGAGGGTATGACTCAGAAAGAGAATTTTACGCCGACATCCTGGCCGGTGACCGCAATCTTTTTGGATTAAACAAAGAGATTTGGACCCGTATAGAAATCAGCCGGATAGGGTACCGGGGTGATTTGGGCATGGTTGAACCCAGGTTTATGGGAACTCGAATCAAGTCATCAATAAACATGTTTAGTGAAAAAAGGGAAGAGTTTAACACGAATTTCGGAACCAGAGACAAAGGCATTTCAGTATCATTTAACTCCAGACTTTTTCAGAAATTTAACGCGGACCTTTCTTTTGTATATACATATAAAAAGCAGTATCAGATGGACTCTGAACCCATACCGGCAGGTGAAGAAGATGAATATGATCCCAGACGAATTCTAACTATAAGTCCCTCCCTTGTTTATAATTCAATGGATTCCTATATACGCCCCAGAAGGGGAATGTTTTCTTCTTTGCTTCTGGATTTTTCTAAAGGGATCAACAATTCTTTGGATAATTTTTTTAAGTATCGTTTCGAAATCCGGAAATATTATACACCCATGGAAAACCTGACATTTGCGTTTCGAGGACTTTTTGGAAATATTACCCGCTTTGATGACGGCAGCACGATTCCGGAAGACCAGCTTTTTTTTCTGGGGGGCACATCTACGGTTCGGGGATTTGATGAAAACAGACTTCGATTTGATACCACAGGCAAAGCCGTGGGAGGAAAAACTGCAATTTTGGGCAACATAGAGGCAAGAATTGACTTGGGACCTAATTTCGAGCTTTCTTTTTTTTACGACACGGGCAGCATTAAAAACGCTATTCTCGACCAGGGTTCGGATGACTTTCGTTCTTCAGTGGGTGTTGGATTGCATTATCTCACACAAATCGGTCCCATGGGGGTCTATTACGGGCACAAACTGGATAGGAAAGCTAATGAAAGTGCAGGGAGTTTTCATTTCACAATAGGGTTTAGATTTTAGTTTTCACTCAAGCCTCCTTGGACTGTCGAGTAAGTGATTTAATACTCTTTTTTTTAGGCTCACTTTTGCGCGAGTTTCAGCCGTTCTTAAATTTAAGTGCCTGCTGCCTCAGGTTAATCTCTTAATGAGTTTTCAAATTTCTGATATTAAAATTTGCCGATTTGCCTTTATCTATTGACATAATAAAAAAAAATGGTTTATGAATTCTTTTTTTATGTTAAAAGTCATAAATTGGTTAAGGCTTTTTTTGAGCCTTTAACATGAAATAATATTGAAAGGAGAGCTACTGTTTATGGGTTTCAAAAAAAAGGAGGCCAAGGAAAAACCCCTGGAAAAGATGACAGCCAAAGAGCTGAGAGAGGTTGCCATTGAGATGTCTGAGATCACAGGCGTTCACGGGATGAACAAGGCTGAACTTATTAATGCGATAAAACTGGCTAAAGGGATTGAAATAGAATCCGGCAAAAAGACAGATTCAAAGGTTCGTGAAATAAAGGGAAAAATCAAAGAGTTTAAGGCAAAAAGGGAAACGCTTCTTGAATCAAACGATAATAAAATGGCGGCTATTTATAAGCGTCGTATTATCAGGTTGAAGAAAAAAACACGCAAAGCCGCATAACTTCATTTGAAAACTTTGTGAAAAAGCCATTAGCTGTTAGCTCTTAGCCTGAATGTGTTATCTGTTTGATTTTTTAAGCTAAAGGCTAATTGCTAAAAGCTAACTGCTAAAAATCTTCGATTTGAGAATAGCATCCAATTGACTATAATTTCAGGTGGTTTTGAGTTTTCCTCTTTTCACTTAGGTTATGGTGATGGAATTTAATGAATTCGTATAATTTTCAGAATCTGATCAAGTCTTATGTTGAATTTCTATCCTCTGAAAAAGGTTATTCAGTTAACACCTTTCGTGCTTATTTGCATGATCTGAATGAATTTGCGGATTTTCTCGTACAGAGCGGAATTAGAGGTAAAAAAAAGCAGAATAAAACATATGATTTTAAGGCAAATGAAGTTCGCTCTCTGATGATAAGGGGATATCTGGGATTATTATACAAAAAGAACAAAAAATCTACTATAGCACGCAAGCTTTCGGCAATACGTTCTTTTTTCAGATATCTTATCAAGCATGGCATAATTCAGAATAATCCGGCAGAATTGATACATACGCCTAAACAGGAACAAACAATCCCTGCATATCTTACAGTTGATGATATGTTCCGTCTGCTGGATTCGATTAAGACCGATAATCGGCTGGGGCTGAGAAATCGTGCTATTTTTGAAACCCTTTATTCAACGGGGATACGGGTGTCGGAACTTGCTGGAATGGATGTTTTTAATGTGGATTTTACTGGATGTACGATCCGCGTACTTGGAAAGGGAGACAAAGAGCGTATTGTTCCTATCGGTGATAAGGCTTTAAGGGCTATAAAGGCATATAGAGATAAATTGCATAGAGAAACTGATTTGCAAATCAAGGGGGATGGGCCGCTTTTTTTAAATAAAAATAATGGCCGCCTTACTCCAAGATCAATTGCACGCATCCTGAACAAGCTGGTTAAAGAATGCAGCCTTATGGTTCCGGTTTCACCACATGCACTGCGACACACATTTGCAACCCATATGCTTGATGCAGGGGCGGATTTGAGAGTGGTTCAGGAACTATTAGGCCATAAAAGTCTTTCGACTACACAAAAATATACACATGTTAGTATCGACAGGCTGATGGAAACATATGATAATGCCCATCCTAGAACCTAAGTAAAAGGTAGATTATATTATGAATTTTCATGGAACAACTATTCTTGCTGTTAGGCATAAGGGGAAGCTGGCAGTTGCTGGTGACGGCCAGGTTACTATGAATAATACCATTGTAAAACATCATGCCAAAAAGGTCAGAAGGATCTATAATGACAGGATAATTGTAGGATTTGCAGGCGCTACCGCCGATGCTTTGAATTTGTCTGAGCGCCTTGAAGCAAAGCTGGAACGTTACAACGGGAATTTAACGCGAAGTGCGGTTGAACTGGCCAGGGACTGGCGTACCGACAAGTATTTAAGGCGCCTTGAGGCGATAATGATAGCCGCGGATGAAACAAATATGTTTCTTATCTCAGGCAATGGTGATGTTATAGAACCGGATGAAGGTATTATGGGTATAGGCTCTGGAGGCACAAGTGCTCTGGCAGCGGCAACCGCACTTATAAAATACTCAGGCCTTGATGCAAGGAGTATTGTGGAAGAGGCGATGAAAATAGCGGCATCCATTTGTGTATTTACAAATGATTCTTTTACGATAGAAGAAATTTAAGGAACAAAAAATCGATATGAGAAATCTAAAACCATCAGAAATAGTTAAAGAACTTGATAAATATATTATTGGTCAGAACAAAGGCAAGCGTTCTGTTGCGATTGCTTTAAGGAACCGCTGGCGAAGGCAGCAGGTTCCGGAAGACATTCGTGAAGAAATTATGCCGAAAAACATTATATTGATTGGCCCTACCGGGGTAGGAAAAACCGAAATCGCAAGGCGATT
>Ga0255395_1143_pt1 | contig 10563 bp, 7 predicted proteins | sample ANMaggSSYBR01F11_FD_182123 | JGI IMG/M metagenome (GOLD analysis project Ga0255395, IMG submission 182123) | Sediment cell enrichment communities from methane seep in Santa Monica Basin, California, United Staets - ANME aggregate JGI... | ecosystem: Environmental > Aquatic > Marine > Cold seeps >...
CTCCTCGTCGCCGGGGATGTGTTCAACCCCATCAAAAACAATGTCTATGAAGGTTTCTTTGTATTGTTTGGCCTTTTCTGTGATATTATCAAAATGGCTGTTTTCTTCATAAAGAAGAATTTCAACAGCTTTTTCTACGTCTTCTTTGGTAATCGGATCTGTTGTTTGCGGTTTTATGTCAACTGTCAGAATAGTTCCAATCCGATTTACCAGCCAGGGTTGTCCGGATGTTTCATCAAATACTTTTTTTACAGCTTCTTCCGTAAAGAGCTGGTTTGTCTCTTCTGTATATTGAGCATAAAGATCACGGACATTTTTCAGGGTAAATGGAGGGAGTTTGACCTGGTCTGCGATGTTAAAAGGGGAGACACCGCCGACAATCAGCTTGGTAATGTTGCGGATGCCTACCAGACCCACAGAGTAAAGAGCTTTGTCGGTCTGTTTTTTGTATCTTTGATAGAGTTCCCTCAATGTGGTCAGGAAATTTTCCAGTTCATTGATCGGTATTCCGTCAAACTCATCTATGAAAATAACGATTTTCTTGAATTCTATTATCCTGTTCAATTCTTCAAACAATTCACAAAACGAGATATGATCGGTTATATTATGGGAATCCAGATACGCCCTTATGATATCCAGCTTTGGACAATTCACGGCGCCCAGCCTGTCTGTCAGTTGGCTGTAGAAATCCTTTTGAATCAGCTTGTAGAATCTTTGTTTGTCAAGGTTTTTATGTCTTTGGAAACTCAGCATGATCGCCACATAGGCAGGATCTTTTTCGAGTTTGTGACAAAAGCCCTCAAAAAAAGTAGTCTTTCCGCTCTGTCTCGGGGCAAAAATGGAAAAATATCTTCCCAGGTCAACCATGGTTTTGATATCATGGTTATCCATATTGGTGACATTTTTCAGGGAAACATAATAGGAGGCACCCGGATCAACTACACCTGATTTTTCAAAGTACCGTTCCGGTTTCTTGTAATTCATCATTGCTTTCCTTAATTTTTCAAAAAAAGACAGGCGCACTTCTTCCGTATATTTTTCTATGCATCAGTGTACAATTGATAGAACCATTTAATATCTGATGATCAGCTTTAACATTACTTCCATAATAATATCAATGGCAAGTTTTTTGCGGAAAAGCAAACTTGAAATAAACTATGCCTATCCGGTTGACACAGGTTGATTATCTTTAATGCCTTGAAATTACGGCGTTTACGATGGTTTTTTAAACAGATCATTGTATGGCTAAAAATTGTATATTATCAAACAGATAGCCTTTATTTACCTGAGATAACCGGATAGGCGATAGCTGACTTCACCAATTTTCATTTGCAAATCTATAACTTTTCTCATATCATTTTTCTCCGAAGATTTTTGATTATGACTATATTTCTTTAAAGTTGCAAATTCAGCATTATATTGATATTTGCAACAAATACACTAAGATGTGTAGCATAGTCAAAAAAAGTAAAGTAATAATAACTAGTAAAGAGTAATTAAATTGACAATGAGATATTGTAATGTCAAAACCAATTTCATTTGGAAAGATTGAGGTCAACATAGTCTCGACCATGGAGAAAACGCATGGCGTGCCCGAGCCGGAGACGCCGTTTCGGATTGCCATTTTCGGCGATTTCAGCGGAAGGACTAATCAGGATATTATTGATCCTGCATTGGACAACCGAAGACCTCTTTTAGTCGATCGGGATAATCTTGATGAGGTACTTACAAAACTTAAAGTCGAGATCAAGCTTCCAATCCTTGGGAAAGAATCCCCACCTGTTACTATCGGATTTTCCGAACTTGATGATTTTCATCCTGACAGTCTCTATGAAAGACTTGAAATATTTGGGGCGTTGAGGGAGATTGCAGGAAAAATTGATATATCCTTTAAGCGTTATTATTTGCCTGACGGAAGTCTTAATATGGAGAGGATATTGGTTGATTTTGAAAAGTACATTGCCCAGATAGGCGCTGCCGCATTTTATTCGACAAATAAACCAATGGAGGTGTCCGGCAAATTTCAGCTCACGGCATGGCTCTACCAGTTTGTTTCTGAGGGAAAAGGAGAGTTATATTACGAAAGCAAAACAGGCCTTGGGATCATGGATATCATGCTCATTTACAAGGACAGGAAATATATTATAGAGACAAAGGTGAAGAGGTATCGAGGAACCGTTGACGAAGCATTAGAGCAGCTTGCGGAAAAGTATCTTCTGCCTGAAAGGGTCAGCCACGGCTATATAGTTATGTTTGATCCCAAAACCAGAGTAGGTGAGTTATGCACACCGCAAAAACACATACTTGAGGGAAAAGAAATATTGAGTTTTAATATTGGGATAGGGAGGTAGAAGAGTCACCATCAGCTACCAAACCATTAATACTAATCCAATAAGCATTACGAAAGTAGCCAAAATTTTACTATTCAAATTTCTTTCTTTAAAAGCTTTTCCTCCAATAAAAACACTAAAAATAATAGAAAGTCTTTTCATCGGAATCAAAAGTCCTAAAAGTGCCAAGGGATATGTCGCAGCCATCATGTAAGTCCGATCAGAAATCACCAAAAAGAGGCTCAAAATAACAAATATCCACCACTTTGTTTTCAAATTTTGCAATGCTTTTTTATATGGTGTCTTTAAAACCAAAAAAACAAGAAAAGTATTTATGAAAATAAAAATATAAAACCAAAATTGTAGATTTGCAGGATCAATCAAATCCCGTAATAAATAACGATCAAGCGTTAAAGATAAAGCACTAAAAAAACTAGCTAAAACACCAGAAAAAAATGCCATAGATAAAAAACTACTTGTTTTTTGTGAGGATTCTTTTTTTGAAATAATTTGAAGAGTTAAAAGTCCACCTAAAAGAATAAAGATTCCCAATGATTGTAAAATCGTAAGATATTCTTTTAAAAAAATAAATCCAAAAATAATCGCAAAAAGCGTCGAAAGAATTTGCAGAGGAGTTGCAACTGAAATAGGGAGTTTTTTTAGGGAATACAAAAAGAGAAGCCAAGCCGTAGTCATAGCAACCGCCTTTAGAAAAACAAATCCCATAAGTTTTGGCTCCAATACTTCAATACAAGCAAATGTGGGAACTAAAAAAAGAATATTCAAAAAAGAAGAAAAAAGAAGAATTGTTTGCGGAGAAAAATCAAAACTTAGTTTTTTGTAAAAAATATCACCAATTCCGCGAGTAAGAGCTGAAAATAAAATAAAAATAACCCAGATCATAGTGTTGTCATAAATTATAAAGTGGTAATTGGACGAGCTTGAGTAATAAAAAAGCGTTCTCCATCAAAAGCCCACTCGATATCCATTGGTTTTTGATAGACTTTCTCAACATGTAAACATATTTTTGCTAATTCGACAATCTGCTCATTCGTTAATTTCTGTTTGTCTTGAAGATTTTTTTCAACTTTTCTGGTCTCACTTTTATTTCCATAACGAACAATTTTTTCTTTTTGGGTTTGAACATTTTTTTGTAAAATACTAAGATTTTCTTTTTTGAGAATGTAGTCGTCTGGTGTGATTTGCCCGGAAACGATAGCTTCGCCAAGACCATATCCCGCTTCAATAACCATTTCAGATATATCTTTATTGATAGGATTAGCCGTAAAAGTAATCCCTGATATTTGAGAATCAATCATTTTTTGTACCACAACGGCTACACTCACATTTGATTGATCGATATTATTATTTTTTTGGTAAAAAAGAGCTCGTGGAGAAAAAAGAGATCCCCAGCATTGTTTTACCATTTCGGGTATATTATCAGGGGTAATATTCAAAAAAGTATCGAGTTGTCCGGCGAAGCTATTTTCGCTTCCATCTTCTGCTGTGGCGGAAGAACGAACTGCATAAAAATCAGAAGGAAAAAGTTGTAATTTTTCCAAAAGTTCTTTTTGGTATTTTCCAATAAAAATTTGATTCTCAATAAGAGTACGAATCTTATGAGAAGTCGTATCAAAATCTTCTTTATTGTTTATCAAAGATTGCAAGGTCTTGACTAAATTATTTTTTGACAAAAAATCATCAAAAACAAGAGCAGTGACCACTATTCCAGGAGGCACAGGAATTCCGGAATTTGTCATTTCTCCCAAAGAGGCTCCTTTTCCTCCTGCAATATCGGTATCGAAAATATCAAGGTCTTCAAAAGAGACAACAGCAATATTTTTTTTCATCTTTTTTTCTGGTGGTTTTTCTTTTGCACAAAGTATAACTTCCCCTTTGTCAGCATTGACCATAACTTTATCGCCATCTCGAAATACTTCCGTCGCATTTTTTGTTCCGATAACACAGGGTTTTTGCATCTCTCGACTCACGATAGCAGCATGGCACAAAATACCGCCCTCATCAGTAACAAAAGCACTGGCTTTTTCCAATCCCGCCACCAAATCAGCATTCGTCATTTTGGCAACCAAAATATCACCTTTTTTGACTTTTTTCAGATCATCGGCAGTAAACACTATTTTTACTGTTCCATCTGCACTCCCTCTAAAAGCTGTTTGCCCTGTAACTTTTTTTATATTTGTATCAAAATCATCAGCACTATTTTTTTTAAAAAATTGTACAATTTCAGCATGGAGATTTCCAGTTACAATAAAATTTTCTTTGTTGCTTCCAAAACTGGTAAATCCTTTTTTTCGTTCTTCAATAATACATAGTAAATCTTGAGAACAGTTTTTGCGAAGTGCTTCTAAAATTTCATTGGATAAAAGCCAAATAGTGTCTGTGTAATCAGAAAGTCCGATTCTATTGGAAATCTCTCGAAATAAATTATTCACCAAAAAATAGGCAAGATTCATCATTTCAAAGCGATGTGCTCGCATAAAGATAAATTGCTGTGTGAGTTTTGCTTTGCGAATCAGAACGGCTTCTTTTTGGTATATCTTTTGAATATTTTGCCATTCTTTTTGATTTTTCCGAAAATTATTTCTTTTTTGTTTTAAAATATCGGCAAAATCTTCTTCATACATTTCCTGCAAACGATTTACATAATCTGACTTCAAAAAAGGAGTTCCTAAAAAGCTATATACCTTCATCCAACTATATACTTGTTGATGTTTTTCTAAAAGTTCAGCAATACCAGAATCATTTAAAGCTTTTTGAAAATTTACACGAGAAACTTTTTGCATTTTTTCTCCAATTTTATAGAGATCATTTGATTCTTTTGTTGGGCTTGTCTCCTCTAAACAGCGAGTCAAAATAGCTAAATGCTTATCAAAATCTTCGGGAGAAAATGAATATTTAGAAAATATTTTTTTGAGTTCATCACGGACAAGTGTTTCTAAGACATCCCCTAAATAGTCAAACGTCATTAAGAATGGCATTAATTCAATAAAGTTTTTGGAGAAAGACGTAAATTTTTTTGCCAGTTTTTGATGAGAAATTTTTGTAATGTTTGTTTTTTGTATTCCATATGCTACCTCTAATAAATTTTGAACAGCTTCTGTGCAAAGATCGATATGTTTTTGCAAAAAATTTAAATCTTTTTTTGTTTCTTTACTGAGGAAAATAATGATTTTTTTTCGTTCATTTTCTGAAACATAAGAATCTCGTCCATTGACAGTGAGAATAGTTGGATTATTGGGTTTTGATGAAGTAGAAAAAGTATCAAAGAGGCTTTTGCAAACACCTTCATTTTGCCAAGCAATAAAAAGTGGGCAAATTCTCCATTTCCCCTCTAAATGCCATTTTTGGGATGTGATGATTTTTGTTTTCATTTTTGTTTGGTTAAAAATTACCTCTGATTAAGTCAATCAAAGCGTGAAGCCTAAACAAATCACTCCCCATCATGATTTTTCTTGTTCCAAGCGCGTCAAAAAAGGCGCATATTCTTATTTCTTCCATAGCTCGATTCTGATGGTGTTTTTTATGCCATTGTTCGCTGAAAGGCGGTTTATTGCATAACCTCAGCGATATTTATATCAGTTTTTAATAGTTGATTAACTACAGTCTGAATATCGATATTTTTCTTTTTGGCAATTTTTTCAACAAATTCGAGAACGTCATCATCTAAGTACACCGGAAGATTCAGTTTGATATCATTACGAAAAAATTTACCTCTTTCACCTTTAGAAAAATCATATTCCTCTTTCATTCTTTCAATCCTTATATTGCTTGGTTTCTTTTTTATTAGCTTTCCGACTTGAAAAAAGTCTAATGGCAACATTGCTTTCTTCTTCTTTTTGAAATGTATGGCAAACAACGATCAGCCTTCCTGCATTTGATATGCCTATCGTTATCCATCTATCTTCATTTGAACTATGTTCATCGTCAAAGATTGACAAAGCCTGTGGGTCTCTGAAAACAGTTGCCGCTTTCTCAAAACTTATACCATGTTTGACTTGATTTGATCTCGCTTTATTTGGATCCCATTCAAAATTATAGTTAATCATTTTGTATCTTTCAAAACATATGTTTGAGTTTTTATCAGCGAACGCCATTTTCACTGGGTGGTGTGGAGCACAGCGGAACACCAGTCCAGTGCAAAAAAATGTTATAAGCCGCCGACTGTTTTCATTTGAACATTAAATGTTGCTTGGATTATGAGATACAAAATTGGTAAAACTGCCAAGAAAAATGGCAAGTAATATTCTGTAAACCATCGCGTCGTTAAAACAACAGAAACAAAAGATATTATTGCTGGCCAAAACAAACGAGGGACTTTGATATCAACAGAATGGTTTCGAATCCTATGTTCATCCCCACTTTCTTCGTTTTTTACTGTAATATCAGGAATATTGATTTTATAATATCTCCATTCTCGTGCAGTTACACTGATACCTGATAAGGCTGGTTTGTCAAAATCATATGGAGGTTTTACTGGAAATTTGTCATTAGCGATTACTTCTTTCTTAAATAACTCAATTCCTTTTTTTTTAATGAGACTATCCATCTTGTCATGAAAAAAATTGGTAAATCTTTCCCGCACAGTTCTATAATAGATGAAATATTCCCAAAAAAAATAGGCCCATACTATCCATAGCACAATGGAAATTTGAGAAGGATCTGTTAACTCTAACTTGTTACCAAAGATATTAATTTCTTTGAAGACAACGCCGGAGGTTTGATAAAAAACGAGTATAAGACTGACAAGCATTACATTGCGGCGTTGGCGTCTGAATGTGTCTAATTGTATTTGGGTTGGTTCTTGCTTCATCGTTTCCATATGAAATTGAGATCAAAGCATATTTGCTTATAATGATTAGTGGGAAAAACGCGCAATATCATGGAACGAAATCGCGCATTACGTGTGCACCTTATTGTATAGTTTACAATTTGTTGTAGCTCGCCAGCTCCAAATATTGAAATCAAAAAAGCGAGCTGTTTTTCTCAATTTTACCGATATATCCAATATGCTAAAAAAAACGCTTGATATCCCTGATATCAGAGATATTTTTGAGAAAAAAGAATCGATCTTAAAAGTAAATATATTGTAAATGCCTTAGCAAGAATAATTATTTACAGTTATATTATTGCGAAAAATTACGTGGCACTGAACAGGTCAGCGCTAATACTACTACAACGTGACAATTACATGCATGCTGCTTAATGATTTTGATTTCAATTTAAGGCTATGTATTTAAATTGTCATAATTTCTAACACAACAACTACCTGAAATCAAGGGTAAATTATGGGTAATCCGCCGGTAAAACTTTCACCCAGACCCAGAATTGCGAACATTTTAAGGTTTTTATTCCAAGTTTGCTTTTCCGCAAAAAACTTGCCATTGATATTATTATGGAAGTAATGTTAAAGCTGATCATTAGATATTAAATGGTTATATCAATTGTACGCTAATTCATAGAAAAATATACGGGATAAGTGCGCCTATCTTTTTTTGAAAAACCAAGGAAAGCAATGATGAATTACAAGAAACCGGAACGTATCTTTGAAGACTCTGGGACAGTTGATCCTAAAATGTCATACCATATTGAGTTGGAAAACGTGGTTAATACAAAGAACCAGGATATCAAAACCATGGTTGATCTGGGAAGGTACTTTTCTATTTTTGCCCCGAGGCAGAGCGGCAAGACCACCTTTTTTGAAGACTTTTGCCATGAACTGGAGAAGGATGCTGCCCATGTGGCCATCCTTCTTAGCTTTCAGGATTACAAGAACCTCAATTCACAAAGATTTTATCAATTGATTCAAAAAGATCTTTACCGACAACTGGTAAGCAGGCTGGCGCATGTGGATTGCCCGAGGCTTGATGCGGTGAGGGCATACTTGGATTCGCATAATATTTCCGATCATACCTGCTTTCGCGAATTATTTGAAGAACTAAATCAAATGGTAAAATTTAAAAAAATCGTTATCTTCATAGACGAATTCGACGGCATCCCCCTAAGTGAATTGGAAAATTTCCTGACCACATTGAGGGAACTCTATCAAAGATACAAAAAGCAGACCGACAAAGCCCTTTACTCCATAGGGCTGGTGGGAATACGCAATATCACCAAACTGATTGTAGGCGGTGTCTCCCCTTTTAACATCGCAGACCAGGTCAAACTCCCCCCATTTACCCTGAAAAATGTCCGTGATCTTTATGCTCAATATACAGAAGAGACAAACCAGCTCTTTACGGAAGAAGCTGTAAAAAAAGTATTTGATGAAACATCCGGACAACCCTGGCTGGTAAACCGGCTTGGAACTATTCTGACGGTTGACATAAAACCTGAAACTACAGATCCGATTACTGCTGAAGATGTGGAAAAGGGAATAAGGCATATGCTTAAAGAAAGGAACAGTCACTTTGATAATCTTCTTGAAAAAGCAAAATTATATAAAGAGAGCTTTGTTCAGATCACTTTCAACGGAGTTGACTATAATCCGGATGACGAGGATCAATCCTGGCTGGAACAATACGGTCTGATCAAAGAAGCAAATGATAAAGCTGTTGTAGCCAATACAATATACAAAAGACGATTTTTAAAGGCTTTTTTTCGAGAATCCAGAGCAACCGCAGATACTTCACTTAAGTCCTATTTTACCTCTGATGGGCTTTTAAATATGGAAGCCATTTTATCTGATTTTGAGGAATATATCATGCAGATAGGCGTAAATGCGTTTTACGCAAGCCAAAAACCATACGAGAAAACAGGACAATTCCTGCTTACTGCCTGGCTGTATCAGTTTGTAGAAGGAGGAAAAGGCGAACTTCGTTTTGAGACGCCAACAGGATTAGGAAGAATCGATATTCTGTTAACCTATCATGGTCGAAAGTACATTATTGAGACCAAAATAAATCGTTCAAGCCTTGACAAGACTATTGAAAAGGCGATTGATCAGCTTTGCAGCAAATATCTTTTAACCGAGCGCGCCAATGATGGATACGTAGTGATTTTTGATCTTAAGACGATGACTGGAGAAGTCAGCATGCCGCAAAGACGTATGGTAGCGGGAAAAGAAATATTGTGCTTTAACATCGGGATAGATCGAGGATTCAGAGTAAGGGCTCGGTAAAAAGCAGCCAACCGTGAACCGTGAACCGTAAACCGTTATTATATGTCTGAAAATACTCGTGTAACAAAAGCCGCAGGCGTCGTCGGTGCATCAACTTTATTAAGCCGTATCTTCGGCTTCATAAGAGATGTTGTAATAGCCTGGTTCTTTGGGGCAGGACTAAGCTCGGATGCCTTTTTTGTGGCTTTCAGAATCCCAAATCTATTAAGAAGACTTTTTGCTGAGGGTTCTCTAAGCATTGCATTTCTTCCTGTCTTTACTGAATGCCTTACAAATCAAGGTAAAAATGAAGCCTTTAAATTAGCAAGGTCTGCAATAAGGCTGCTTTCCGCAATACTGGTTATTACCGTCATTATCGGTATTTTTTTATCTCCGATAATAATACGTATAATAGCTCCGGGTTTTACTGTCTCACCTGAAAAATTTTCACTTACAGTTACTCTGACCCGTATTATGTTCCCGTATATTTTCTTTATAGGCCTTGTCGCTATTTGTATGAGTGTTCTTAATGCGTTAGGCCATTTTGCCGCACCGGCTCTTGCCCCTGTGTTTTTGAATTTTGCCATGATATGTGCTGTTCTTTTTATATCTCCTCACATGGCTGAACCGGTAACAGGCCTTGCCATTGGGGTTCTGATAGGTGGTTTTTTACAACTGGCGTTTCAGCTCCCATTTCTTATAAAAAAAGGTTTTTATTTTTGGGAAAAAACTAAAACCTATCATCCCATGATGAAAAAAGTGGGCTTGCTGATGCTTCCTACTGTATTTGGTGCTGCAGTTTATCAGATTAACATATTAATCGGGACTCTTCTGGCTTCTTTACTGCCCGAAGGAAGCGTTTCGTATCTTTACTATGCTGACAGGCTGGTTCAGTTTCCTTTAGGAATTTTTGCCATAGCAACAGCAACAGCCGTACTACCGAGCCTTTCAAGGCAGGCATCTGCTCAGGATTACGATTCTCTCAGGGATACCTTTGCCTATGCCATGAGATTGATTTTTTTTATTACAATCCCTTCTATGGTAGGACTTATAGTTCTAAGAGAGCCTATAGTTGAGCTGCTTTTTAAAAGAGGGGTTTTTGATGCTGAAACCACA
>Ga0255395_1154_pt1 | contig 9938 bp, 10 predicted proteins | sample ANMaggSSYBR01F11_FD_182123 | JGI IMG/M metagenome (GOLD analysis project Ga0255395, IMG submission 182123) | Sediment cell enrichment communities from methane seep in Santa Monica Basin, California, United Staets - ANME aggregate JGI... | ecosystem: Environmental > Aquatic > Marine > Cold seeps >...
GCATATATTGTATCAAAAATTGCCTGAAATACCCTCAATCCAAACCCATATAATGAAATTTTAGAAAAACTGACACTTTCTAGGTGTTTATTGGCATTTTAAAGCTGTTATATCCATTTTGCCAGAGGCTCAAATACCAATTGTTCCATGTAACATCATCTTCATTCCAATCTTGTAGTACACGATGGAAACTTACTTTTTTGGTATTTACAGTTGTATTAAGATGTAAGGAAATAGTTGCAGATTCAATAGTTGCACTGGTTGGAATGGAAGATAAATCGAACTTAATAAGACCGTAGAGATTTTGAATGTCTCTAACATTTATTGTAGAATTATTACCATAGTTTGTATTCACTGAACTATTATCTATATATGTATCATTGACAAATCTTCAATCAAGGACAACGGTCTCATATTCCTTAGATGAACTTCTCAATCCAATAATAGTTATGAGGAGCACCTGAAGGAACAGACCTCATTTTTGGATCGGTTGGACAAGTACTATTATCTGAAACATTGAAATAATAGTCCCAACTCTCGTTAATTTCTGTGATATTATTATAAGATAATATCTGATCGCTATAATTGCCCATTGACCAATTACCACCTTCAAACCAATCTCCATTATCCCAGCTTTCGTTGGGTAATAAAGTGCGATTTCTTACCATTAATCTGATAGTCACATTATCATTATCCCTATCGCTAACCTGGAACTGAATAGTAACATTATCACCCTTTTTCGCAAACAGGTTGGGTTGATCTAAATCATCTTTTGTGAAAGTACTGGTCTCGTTATTTGCAGTAATATTATATATTTCCGGAGCCCAGCCAGAAGGTTCTGCAGCAAAAGTATTTGAAATATTAGACGGATTACCTGCTTCATCATAAACTCTCACTGCAAAGTGCCAGTTACCAGGATCAATATCATAAACAAAACGATTTTCTTCACTACCATTTTTCAATGCACCGTAAATAAATCCCCACGATATTGCATTCTCAAAATCATTCAAATTTTTAATTGAAGAATTAGAATAACGGACTTCATACTTGTCAGCTGAAGTGTCATCATCATAGTCATCGTCGCCTACAGCAGTCCAGTTGAGCCATACTACTCCATCTCCTTCGCACCAAGGATAAGTTCTTGCTTCCAGATCAGTGATATTTCCCGGCGATATAGTATCATAGATAATCCTACCGGTAACCAGACAATAGATAACCGTATCATTGAATACTTTTTTCCCGTCTGTAAATAAAATATTGACACTGCCTCGCTTTCTATCTGAAAAGTACTCATACCTTGTGAAGTTCAGGACAAAGCCGTGGGATTCCGCGATTGTTTTCATTCTATCCTCGAATTCGAGAATTATTGTTGTATTAGAAACATTAAAAGGATCAATATCACCTTTCTCAGAAGAGACACTTAATGCAATTCCATATTCTTCCCTGATATTTTCAAAAATATTATATGCCCTGTCTGATTGTAGTATGGATGTTTGCTGCCCGGAATTGGCTGCAGAATAAAGGACTGTCCCCATCCCGAGAACAATAATGGCTATTACAAAACCCGAAAGTATGATTATCTGTGCAGATGTGTCGGATTTGAAACAGACTTTATCTTTCATTTATACCACATCGTTATCCGGATTTCTAACAGGCCGTATGAATATACTTTTGCTGTAGTTGAATACAGGATGCTGTTGAAGATTAAACGTTCTCGCTGTTGGCTGTATGTAGATTGGTCATGTCCTGCGAGATATATTACGGTGCCTTTGTCAAATGGTGCTTCTATAAAGGTTATTTTTGGATGATCCACACCACCAGATTCATTTTGAGGTACTGCCATTATACTATTTTTTGGGTTAAATCCAGTAATATTTAAACGAAATGCTGAAACAGTTCCATTTGTACCAGGAAGTGTTCCATCTTCAGTGTAAGACTGTGCAAGAGGATGAAAACATGCTCCATCGTTCCCAGTCAAATTATCAGTTAAATACTTACCAAGGGTATTTCGATATGGTGAACGTCCAACAAGCTGAATTGTATTATTGGTATTGAAATATTCTTGTACACCTATAAACCCGTGCCATGTATGATTATCCAGATCAACCTCTTCTACCCTATCATCGATTTCTTTAATTGAAGCACATTCAGCAAGAAGTACGCCGCCATCAGAAACCCAGTCAATCATATTTCTTACTACTATAACATCAGACAAACGATCGTCAATCATTTCTGTGTGGGGTACAATGAGAATGTCATAATTTCCAAGGTTTCCATTTATTATATTGTAACTATCAAGCACGGTATAAGATATTCCAGAATCAGAAAAATAGTTGGTCATGGTCCCAGCTTCCGGATATACTGCGATTCGGGGACTGCCTGTCAGCCAAGTTGTATGGGAATACTTAATTTCTTCACTTGAATTGTGGATTGTGACTTTTTCAGATGGACTATCATGTGCAAGGGTAAGACCACTATCAGTTTCAACTTTATTATTCGTTGCATGATAATTCATGCCGTTAATTGTAATACTTGATAGTTCTTTGCCAACTGATTCGACAGTAATATTGGAAATTGTTAAATCGAAAGACGCTTTATTAAATATCACAATTCCAATTATTTTACTTTCATTAAGATCATCATATGCTACACTTGTTGTATCAATATACAGATATTCCGAATCATTTCCGGAATCAGGACCATTCCCTGGATTAATATTTGAAGTACTAGTATTAAGGTAAATGATTTTTTTAGAACCATCGCTTAGATTAAAGATCATGTTAATTTCTGTGCCTGTCATATTATTATTGAATTCAATATTGTCAATTTTACAGGATGGTACATCGATAGGATTTTCAGCCCAGTCTCTTATTCGATTCTTAATAATTGGTGTTAAATCAGCAACATCAATCACATAAGGTCCACCTGAATAATCCCTTTCTTCTGTTTCGCCACCTCCATTCCATGGATCAAGTGAAGTATTGATAGGGTATGCTGATTCATTGAAGCTACTTCCTCTTGGATCCATCAATAATTGATATACAGGAATACCAAGATCAGAGATTCTTAAAATAAGATTATAAGCTGTTATGTTATTATTCTGCTTTTCATCCATTGGGATAATAAGAGAACCATTACCAAAGCTATTATAAGTGATAGACGTACCAGTGAGATGTCCAACCCCGCCGGCAGGTGCTCCCTTGGTGACTATGATCTCATTAAAGGATATCCCATTTCCACTTGGATATCCATTTCGAATAATTGTAAAATACCTTCCTCCATCATAAAGTTCGACATTATATGCAACATTATCTGGTAGAGTATCATTAAGAAATTCGTTCAAATCATCGAATTCATTTTCAGACAAATAATATTGCAATTTATTGTCATAATCAGGTTTATCAAGCGGTGGTGGACTGTTCTTCAGCAGGTCAATTGTATCTTCACCATAATGCATGAGTTGGGTCTTTGATTGGACATCCGCTTGCTGGACACCAGATGGGGCCTGGGATACTACAAATAACAAAGCTGTGATGATCAACAAAGCCCCCATAAAAGCCTCGACTGTCATCATCTGAGCTGTTTCATTGTTTGTTATGTTATTCGTATTCTTCATTCTTACCACACCCAGATAGTAGTTTTTAATGAAAACTCTTCAATCTTAGAATTTGAGCTAAAAAAAGTAATTCCAGGTTCAATTGCCATCAAATCATCGCCATTTAACTGGATATAAAAAAAATCTGCATATCCCCAATTTTCTATTTTATTTATACTATCGATTGGAATGTTAATTTTAATAATGTCACTTACTGCTGACACAGATACTGGAAGTGTAGTGAGATTACCATTTTTATAAATTTCAAACTCATCATTTTGTAGATCATATGAAGGAGTAATTTCATATTCAGAATTTAATTCAATTCCAATTAAAATATTTGAAATCTCTGTTGAAGGACCAGATATATTAGCAACAGTAAATTCTGAACCCCCATTAGAAAGAATGTATGAAAAATTATTATTATCAAGACCAAATAAAGGTTTTGATAGATCCTGATTGCCAGAAATAGTAGCACCATCAAAACCAACAAGCTCAAGTTGATTCATCCTTGAATATCGAACAACAGATACGACATCTCCTTTATCTCCCACCATTTCAGTTGCTCTTTGGTTAGCAGCACTCACATTATATTTACTCTCATTAAGTGGTCTGATTTGTATATAGAAATTATATCTTCCAAGACCCATGGCCCTTGATGCATTATCAAGTTCAGGACCTGATGACGATGATACAGGATATTCCCACCACGAACCTTGATTCTCCATAATAGTGTTGATCTTCCCCGGATCCAGCGTATTTTTTTCATTACTATCCAGTAAACCGATTTTTGTGACATTTGAATAATTATAATTCCCACTATAATTCCATTTGAATTCCCAATCAGTCCCTTCACCACCATCACATTCCCAGTACCCCTCATCCTCAACCAATAACGTTACTGCCCGGTCGGCTGTAGGATACAGTTCTTTCGAATATCCCGAATAAGGTGTAATAATACTGGAAAGGACACTTACTGCAAATATAAACGCAATGATAATTACAGCTACAGCCGTTAAAAAGTCCATACTTATATTTGCTTTTTCATCCCTCAGTAAATAGAATGATCTCATAGTCTTATCCCTGGGAAATCGTAATCTCAGAAGTATTACTTATTATCAATATTTTTCCGGAATCACTTAAAGCCGATCCATTAATTTCGATAAGGGCATCAACAGAGTTCAGTGGAACATAAGCAGTGACGCTTTTTCGCATAGATGTCAATTTTAATACTTTATTGTCTATCTTAAAAGGATCATCATCTGATATTTCAACAAAATAACCCGTGCCTGCGATTTCAGCAGGTATATTCAGGGAAATACTATTTACCCCATCGGTAGGAGTAGTAAGATATGTATTTGTAATAGCAGAGGATATAAGGTTGCCAGTATCTGTCAATTCAATATAGATCGCCTGTCTTGAAGAACTATCTACTACTGAATTGAACGTCATGGTCATTAATCCAAGGAATATCATTGAAATCGTAAATATTAAAATATATTCCACAGGTATTGCCTGCCCATCTTCATCGTTAAGCAACACCCTCATTTTTCATTCACTCCACTCTTGCCAATATCTTAGTCTCGTAAATTGAAAGCTGAATATAATTACCGCTGCCTGAAACATCAATTTCTATCTCCACATTGCCGTCGGATTGATCAACTGAAAAATCACTTGAAGCAAGGCCGGCATTTAATAAAGTATCATTGAAATAGCGACCCCACGAGTCATCATTCTGGCTGGAGATTGTGATATTAACACTATTTACTTCTCCTGAATAAAGATTGCTCCTCTCTTCAAATGATGTCCGGATCTTTCCAGTCCCTTCACCACCAATGGAACTATTTGCCCCCGTGACATTGATGATATGGATCATCAGGCCGATATTACCTGAGCCAAGGTCACTTGCATAGATCAGCGGGTCTATTTCCATAAATGAACCGGTTGAATACTTGGATATAGTCGCACCGTTTTCAAAGACCACGCTTCGCGATTTATACTTATAACTTATTGAACCCGGTACCGCAGTAACAGGATTACTGCTGCCAGAGTAACTTATCTGGATTTCAGTGTTTTGAGGTTCAACAAATATTGATCCACCGCCCATTTTCACTTTAGTTATCCGGCCCATACCAGCTCCGGTTACCGGACCGTTTATGATCTCCAGGACATCATTCTGCAGGACAGAAAAAGAATTCTTGGCGTTAGATACCTGGGTAGTATATTTTATCGAATCAATAAAAGGAATTCCCGTAGTATAGATTATCCCGATAGAAACCACAACAATGCTTAATATCAGGATCATTCCGATAACAGGAGATACTCCACTGCGGTCCTTAAGCAGATTCTTATAGTTCATAGGCAACAAACAGGAAATTATCATTAGTAGTTATTTGATACACTACTATATAAGATTTTTATTGTTTAAATGCCGGTATAGCGTATCTCTCCGGACAGGGTCACGCCCCGCACCCCTGATGATCCATTCAAATTCTTCCGGCGGCATGTATTCCCCATTAGCTGCCCCTGCGCTCTTTGATATCTTCTCTTCCATCAACGTGCCGCCCAGGTCGTTTACACCACACAGCAGGGAGAATTGTGACATTTTCTTACCCAGCTTGACCCAGCTACCCTGGATATTTTTCACATGTGGGAACAGCAATATCCTCGCCATGGCATGTACTATAAGGTCTTCGACACCTGTTGTGGCATATGCCCCTTGAGACATCAGTTCTTTGCCAAGTGGATTATTGTAGGGCATGAAAGGCAGGGGTACAAACTCTGTAAAACCTCCGGTCGCAGCCTGAATATCCCTTATCTTAAGTATATGGTCTATACGCTCTCCTTCGGTTTCGATATGCCCATACATCATTGTTGCTGTAGTAGGTATGCCTTCACGGTGCGCCGTCATTATCACTTTAGTCCACTGGTCCACTGTAAGCTTATTGGGGCATATCTCCCGGCGGACCCGTTCTGAAAGAATTTCGGCAGCAGTACCAGGCATTGTATCCAGCCCTGCTCGTTTTAATTCCAGGATGGTTTCATTAATAGCTGTTTTACTATTTTTAGCCATGTGAAATACTTCCATGGGCGAAAAAGCATGAATGTGTAAGTGTGGGAACCTGGATTTTATTCCACTGAGAATGCCGCAATAATCTTCAAGGTACATATCTTCCATCAGGCCGCCCTGGATACATACCTCCGAAGCACCCAATCGAACAGCTTCCCCTGCCTTGTCAATGATCTCCCCAGTGGTCAACCTGAACCCCTTATATCCTTTAAATGCACAGAATCTGCAGGTACCAATGCACTGGTCTGAGAAATTAATATTCCTGTTAATTATATATGTTGCAGTATTGCCTACCAGAATGGCCCTTAACCTGTCAGCCAGCTTAAATATAAGAATTGGGTCACACCGCAGCAGTACCTGAGCGTCTTTTTTTGTCGCTTCCCCGGCAATTAAACGATCGATCATGTCATCAGGCATATCTGCCAGGATATCATTGAAAATATCAGTTAACAGGACTGCATATTGCTGATTCATGACTATTACACTTTCCTTGGGTCTGTTGTCAATCTGGAAAGTATATAAGCTTTTATAGATTTCGAGCTCGTTACAATTTGTTTTGGTATATTTTATAGTTAAAAATCAGACAATATTAACTAATAAAATGCAAATTCCAACAAGTGATAAAGCAATAAACCATGGATGGCATAGAGGATACAGAGAGTAAAAATCAGTCCAAAAATATTTCCTTAAGTTTTAGCTGGCTTTTATGTATAACTGATTATGTCAGTGCACATTATACGATTTGCATTTTGGTTTTTATGTTGGATGTGACTGTTACAAACAAGCTCTGCTTGCTGTCTAATATTTTTATATTCAATGTGTATAATCACGTGCAATTTATCAAAAAAATTACGGAAAAGTATTTCAACTAATAGCACCCCCCAATTAATACTATGAACCTAACGCCTGCAGTAAAGACCATTCTGGTAACAGCACTAATTTTCGCATCGGTCCTGGCAGGGGGATGCCTTCGGGAGTACGAAACCACCAGCCTTGCCATCAATGAGGTAGACATCTCGGCCGAGGTCATCGATGACGACACCGCCCGGCTCAACATCATCACCTACGTAAGCAATAACGGCAAGACCTCCGGTGAAGTCGAGATACAGGCAAAAGCTTACAACCTGGGTACCAACCTGCTCATGGCAGATGAGAAAATATCCATGGGCAACATCGGTAAGGACAGGACCCGGAACAGTACAGTGGAGTTAAAGGTTCCAATTACAGGCAACTACCGCATTGAAGTAACACTGTATGAGGATGGCGGGCAGATAACTTCGGGCACTGCTACCATATCAGGCCTCGAATCCCTGCTCACCATCCCAAAGCATTCATATATTAATATCCGCGATGTGGATGTGGCCATGTTATCAAGAGGTGATACCACCACCATCCTGAAGGTGACCACCTTCCTGGATAACTACGGCAGGTCAGATTCGTCACCCTTAACATCACTGGTGAAACTGCGGGATGCAAAGACCAACCTCATAGGCCAAAGCGGCAACATCAATGTAGGCGTGGTAAAGGCAGATACCACTGTGGTCAAGAATATCGAACTTGAAGTGCCAAAAGACAGGGACTACAGGGTGGAGGTAATGATATTCGAGAATGACCGCATCATTACCGAATATGGTGTATCATTATTCATGGCACCCGACAGTCAAGGTGATGAAGATGTGGTTACGAAGACCAGGTCTGTGAGTACAACAGAGACCATTACTACTGAATTTGTTGTGCCAGAATCTGCCCCTAGACCCTATAATGATGTGTACAGTACAAAGGATTACGGGGCCCCGGAGATGGGAGAACCGGGCTTTGGTATAATGGGCGCAATTGTGGGTCTGATGGCAGTGGCTGTGATACTGGGAAGAAGAAAAAATAAGGTCAGGTGAGATGGATGGAAGAGAATGAAACTGTTAAGAAAAAAGGCCATACAGACAATGTCAGGTTATTCAAGACTGGCCTGATTTTAATCATGCTGCTTATATTGCTGGTTGCCTCTTTCGGGTTCTACCGGGGCATGCACGACGCCATCTATGACCTCTTTGACTATAGATATACCAACCTTATAGGTTCCATTTTTGACCTGGCAATAATAGCGGCCATACTGTATGTCGTCAGGGAATTCTATATCAAGAGACAATAATCTTTCTTCAGGCTATTTCTTTTGGCTGACCCAAATTATATCAAGCCTGCATACTATTGTACTCTGAGAGAGGAAGGACGGCCGCCGGGTCACCTGACCTGAGGAAAGTCCCCCCACCACCCGGATACACGAACGCCTGTAGAGGGCGTAGGACGAGAGTCCTGGCAGTTGCCGTCTAAAACCGGTGGCTCACACGGTCTGCCTTATGGCAGGCTGTATGATGGCACAGAAACGATACCGCTCCGCGTCAATGCTATGATGCTGTAAAGCTGAGGTCGCGCGGGAGGCGGATGGAACGCGTGAATCCTCGTGGGTGCAAGCCAAACAGGGGCCATATGCCTGTCCGGGGCTGGTCCGGAGTTGGCGCTTAGCCGAATGCCGTTATATGGCGGATCACATCCTTAAGGGAAGTGCCGCTAAAACAGAAGGGGGCTTACTCTCCTCACTCATTTCATAATTATTTTATTGACATGAAGCATAATTTTGTATACTCAAATTATTGCGAGCATAACTGAGTAATTCCTTGTTAAAATGATACAGTGTATTTGATTTGTAATGAATATTATGACTTATTAAAGTTATTAGAATAATATTTCCCCCATACCGAACACAGCAGACAACCCCCCCATGTTCCTCAATTTAATAATATCTTGAAGCAAAAATAGTTGAAACACGATTAGTATAATCATGTATCAACAGAACAGAAAAACTCACTTGCCCGAACATAAGCCCTAATTAATGACTGCCAACTACTACTTACTCCACAACACAGTAGACTGGTCCTGCCAAAAATCAACCCTAAGCATACAGCGGTTCTGCAGAGCTTATTACTTCCTGCCTGAAGTAATGACTGATATCCGGTGATGTCCAAATATCCACAATGCACCCGAGAAGTACTGACAACTCAATCTTGATCTTACCTAATTTGATCAGCCCGGGTATACGGTTCGGTTCGAATTCAACAAGCATATTGACATGATCAGCCGATATACCATTCCATTGACTGGGGGAATCAATAATTGACAGGATACGAATATAATTTTTCCTGCAGAACTCTGAAAGCTCTATTCTGGGGATTTCAGTGGTAAATTTATTGTACATCAACTCACTCCCGATAACATTGGGAT
>Ga0255395_1159_pt1 | contig 9813 bp, 7 predicted proteins | sample ANMaggSSYBR01F11_FD_182123 | JGI IMG/M metagenome (GOLD analysis project Ga0255395, IMG submission 182123) | Sediment cell enrichment communities from methane seep in Santa Monica Basin, California, United Staets - ANME aggregate JGI... | ecosystem: Environmental > Aquatic > Marine > Cold seeps >...
TAATAATATTCTTCAGCTCATCCTTTCCAATAACATATCTTAAAAATCCCGTAAAAAAAGCTCCGCCGCCCAAGGCAATAACCCCAAGGTCAGCCCAGATCCATAATGCAAATCCATAGTAATCATTCATATTTGTCTGATTAAGTCCCTTTAACCAGATAAGCAGCATAGCGTAAACACCCCACAACAGTACGCCACCGACTATAATGATTCCTATAGCAAATTTCCCAAATGAACAGCGTTTAACTCCCTCGGGTATTAATGCTGAATCCATAAGTTATGTACTCCTCAAAATTCGCAGTTAGTAATTCTTTAACAAATTTTTTATCTATTGTTTCTGATTTTATTGGCGATAATTTTTTGCAAAATCTTCATTATTAATATAATTATCACCTGCTTGCCTTACCCATTCACGGCTTGACATATAATAAACTTTGGGATTTGTGCCAAGTCTTTCAAGAAGCCGAAAAACATTGGGATTCCCTGGTCGTCCACCATGCTTATTATCAGGCTTGGCCAGTTGATGCACCTTATGCTCCGGATTGTTCAGATCACCAAATGTAATGGCGCCGGCAGGACACGCCTGAGTACAAGAGGTCTGATATTCATCCTCTTCAAGCACTGTCCGTCCTTCGAGATATGCTTTGTCCATTGCTAATTGATATCTGTGGAAACAAAAACTGCATTTTTCTACAACACCTCTCATTCGAGGTGAAACATTAGGACTAAGATATTTAGTCGATTCCTCCGGCCACACCGGATCCCACCAGTTAAAATAACGTGCATGATACGGGCATGCAACCATACAATATCTGCACCCAAAGCAACGGGTATAAATCTGGCTTACAATCCCGGTCTCATGGTTATAGTCTGTTGCGGTTGCCGGACAAACAGACACACATGGTGCATGTCCATGTTCTCCCTCACAATGCATACATGGTCTAGGAAGATAACAAATTTCAGCTTCAGGATAGGGTTTTCCATTTGTCAGTTTATAGACTCGCATCCATGCAATACTGTCCAGTTTGTTAGATTCATCCTCCTTGAACGGCACATTATTCTCAGCCATACAAGCAACCATGCAGGCTCCGCAACCAGTGCACTCGTCCAGGTTTATGACCATTCCATACTTTTTGGCTTTTTTGTGTTTGCCTTCTTCTTTCATCAAAACCTCATATTCAAGTTATACTTTGGTCAGCCTAGCCCTTATTCCCCAAGCTTCATCAAGACCGGATACCGGATCTTCTGTCGAACCGATGAGTTCGTTAAAATTACATCCCTTACCAGCGAGGTAGTTATCATAGGCGGTATGCCCCAGTCCTCTTGGCAAATCAACTATACCGGGCATAATTCCTTCATAAAGATGCACCTTAACCTTTGCTTTACCCCTTGGAGTAAGTAAAGAAGCATATCTACCTTCAGTCAGGCCAAGCTCTTTACCTGTCTTTGGATTTATCTCAACACATGAATTTTTACCTTTAAGGACTGTGTCCTCAACTGTCTTTATTGCAAAGGGTGGATCGCCAATATAACCATTTGCAAGTCTGATGGTATCATATGGTATGAGTAAAAGAGGATACGAAATTGCACTGCCTTCAATGCTAACCGGACTAAAGTCGGAAAGTGATTTCATGGCGTCAGGATAAAAATTGAAATCGCCTTCCAATATACATTTGTCACCATTAAATTCGAATCCCTTTTCCACCAAAATATCCCATTTAACGCCTAATGTTTCTTTAAGGCAGGCCTCATAGCTCTCCCATGAAAAAGCATCGGCTATTCCACCTCCCAGTGCTTTTGCTATAAGCATTACAACATCGCCAACATGCTTTGTGTTAAACTGGGGTTTTACCACAGGCCTTGTAAGACCGACAATGGGCTTAGACAACCCGGCCGGCGTGGGTACATCCTCATAGCGTTCCAGGTAAACATGATTAGGCAAAATTAAATCGGCATTACTGGCGGTTTCATCCATGTATGATGAAAAACTTACAATAAACGGTATGTTATCAAATGCATTCTTAATTGCTTTACTGCCTGGCATTGAATACAGAGGATTTGCACCTGAGACAAAAAGTGCCTCAAGAGATCCATCCCCGGAATTAATAACCTCGACCAATCGATTTAACAGAGATTTTGTATGCGGATATTCACTGCCTGCTCCATCTATACGCTCTTTTTGCATACCGTTTTCTGCAATGCTATCCATTTCAGGCTTAGGCCAATTAATATATTCGGTATCGGTTACAGCCCAAACACCACCTTCTTTATTTATATTTCCTACAAGAGCATTTAAAGCATGCACTGCCATAAATTCATTAAGGCTGCCGGGTATGCTTCCCTGGCCTTTGCCGCAAATTGCCAAAGGTTTTGAAGCTCGGGCAAAATTCTTAGCCAATGATACTATGGTGGCGCTGTTTATCCCTGTTATTTTTGATACTTTATCGGTGCCGTACTCGTTTTGGACCAGCTTCTTGAATGAGTCAAAACCGGTTGACTGACTAATTTTTTTGGAATCTAACGAGTTGCTTATGATAATATTCGCAAGACCTAATGCCAAAGCTGCTTCCGTACCAGGATTTATTGGAATCCATTTATCGGATTTTGCCGCTGTATTTGACAGACGAGGTTCAATCTGTACCACTTTTTTCCCATTGGCTTTCCAGGCGCTGTTGGCCTTAAACATACGCACAGGCGAGCCCCATCCATCAATTATCCCGCTACCGAAGCTTAATATAAAATCGGCATTTTCTGCATCAAATCCAACTTGAGCACTTACACCCTGCATAACTTGCAATGTCATTGCGTATGAGTCTTGAATGGAGGGCATAGTCATAAAATTAGGAGAGCCATATGTTGTCAGAAATCTTTTAAAAAGATTAGGGACTGTCCCGTTTTCTGAGTCCACAATTGAGCCAACTGTATGAGATCCGCCGTTTGATCTAATATCAGCAAGTTTTTTTGCAACCTCTGAGATAGCTTCATCCCAGGATATTTTTTCCCACTTTCCTTCGCCTCTTTTCCCCACTCTTTTTAAAGGTGTTTTTACTCGCGTGGGACCATAAAGCAACTGAAGGCCCGATAAACCCATAAGGCATAAACCGCCATCGTTTACCGGATGTCCTTTCATGCCTTCTATCTTAACAACCCGGTCATCAACTTTGCGCACAGTAATACCGCAGCCACCGGGGCAGAGTGTGCAAACTGAATTACTTTGACTGTATTCACCATCCGGCGGAACAGGAGTCCACGGCCAATTTTGCGACCATATAGATGAATCATCCATCAGCTTCCATGGTAATGGTGTAATAGCTGTACCAGCCGCACCACCAATTACAAATGATAAGAAACTTCTTCTGCCTATTTTCATAAATTCTACCCCTTAAAAATGTATGGCTCTTAAGCTAATCGGCTTTAAAGTTTATTTACTTATGGCATACAAAACATGCCTCTTTTACTGTCTTAACTCTTGCTTGATTGCCGGTCTGTTTTTCATAAGGTCGCGGGAGCCAGTTTATCGGCCATGGAAGTGTCTCGACATCTGTTTTGATCTCTTTTGTAGTATGGCATTCAGCGCAATCATCCATCTTCATGCGCTCCCATGTATGTTTCTTTAAACCCGATATATTTTTCCCCCATATGTCCCGGCTGTAACCTGTAATTCTGTTTTCTTCATAAACTCTTGAATGTTCGGATTCGCCAATGTGCCCGTGGCAGGTACCGCAATCCATCTCCCCTTTTTTTTGACATGCGCTGCATGTGAAAAGAATACGCAGTCCGGCTGTCTTGCATATACCAGCCATGGAACCTCTCTTCCATTTGCCACATATTCCTCAACAAACTTTATTTCATTAGGATCCTCTCCCTGGGCTTCCTCATGGCAATCGACGCACTGCTCAAGTTTTGGAATCCCGGAGAAACTTCCATCCTCACGAAAGAAATGGCAGCTTTCACATCCCTCTTCAACAGCTTCAACATGAAGTACATGGTTAAAATCTATCGGCTGTTTTTTCTGGGAATAGAGAAGCTTCGGGAATATTATCCATCCAAATACAAGACTTGCAGCAAGTCCTAAAATGAAAAAAAGAATAATTGGTCCAGCAGCCCCATCAGCGGAAACTTCTTTAGCTTTATCATCTTGTGTACTCATGAAAACTCCGTCAAGCTTGGTTGATGTTTGAATGCACTGGTAAAGATGTTAATAGAACAAATAATTCTTAATTCTTTACCTTTAGATTTCATTTTTGTCAAGTAAAATTGATGGTGTTCGATAAAGTTTTTTCCATCACTGGGCATAACTGTGCAAGCCCGGCAGAAGATTCACACCAAAATAAGTGAAAAGAACGGCCATAAAACCTATAATAGAAACATATGCGATTCTTTTACCATGCCAACCCCGCATCAATCTGGCATGCAATAATGTTGCATAAATAAACCAGGTAATTAAAGACCATGTTTCTTTAGGATCCCACGACCAGTAGCTCCCCCAGGCGGAGTTGGCCCAAACGGCTCCTGTTATTATTCCAATAGACAGAAATAAAAAACCGAATGTTACCATTTGATGTGTCAAATTGTCCAGAAACGTCGGCTTGGGGAAATGTGAAAGCAAATAGCCTTTCCCCTTTTTATCTCCACACGCCAGAAGATACATCAAGCTTATGCCAAAAGCTATCGCAAAAGCAGCATAACCAAAAAAACATGTCATGACATGAGCAATAAGCCAATTGCTTTTCAACGCAGGAATTAAAGGTTGTATTCGATCATTTACATTGGGAGAAAGGGAAGCATAAGCTATAGAAAGAAACACCAGGGGCATTGCAAATACCCCTATTATTCGATTTTTGTAAGTTCGTTCAATTACAAGATAAATGACCGCTATGGTACAGGAATAAAAGACCAGGGATTCATACATATTAGACAAGGGCGCATGCCCAATCCCAAGCTTATAAGACTCGACCCATCGCATAATAATGCCGGCAGCATTACCCATAGCCCCTAATAAAGCTGTCCACGTTGCCAGCAAGCCCGGAAGCTTTTTTTTGAAGATCCATGCAGCAATATATAATATTGCTGCAAACCCGTAAACAAATGTTACAATCGATAACAAATTTGAACTATCCATAATTTATGTCCTTACATTTGGTGTAGCAGTTTACAGTTCACGGTTGTCGGTTCACAGTTCACAGTTTTTTCAATGAACTATGCAACGATTGAAGCATTCTGGATATTGATTTCAACTTGTGCAATATTTATAAACCTTCTGTTTTTTTCAACCGTGAACCGATAACTGTAAACCGTGAACGGTTACCAATTCTTGAATCAGTTTTTTAATTTTTTACGCTATAATTTTGCAAGATTCCGTGAAAAGTTTTTTACTCTGGCCTGCATTCCCAATTTGTTCTTATTTGCGGTACCTGCTACCATCACCTTGGTTTTATTACCGTTTTTTACAACTTCAACACATAGCCTCTGATGTGACATGAAAAAAGTAACAAAACACCCAATAATCATTACTACAAATCCTGAATAAACAACCAGAACTCCAGGATCACGTGTCACCTGAAGCCCGGTATAATATCTATTATCGTAATCAGCTACCGAAAAATTCAGATCTCCTTTTCTCATCTTGTCAAAGCCGGCAAAATTCAAAGGCAGCATTATATCAATAGAACTTCCGTCTTTTCCGTTAAGAATTCCTATAAAAGTTTCACCAAGTGCAATACCTTTATAAATAAATGAATTTCTGTGTTCTTTGATAACAAAAGTCCCCGCACCCTCAGGAAGTACAATTGGCATCACTATCTTTGTTTTTTTCTTATATACCATACCAGTTTCCCGGCTCATGATATTCAGCGTAATTTCATCTGGAGGAAGCATCCCGTAATTTGCCTGGAATAAATTTATTCCCTTATATCGAAGAGGATCATTAACAATAATATCCTTCTGTAAAACAGATCTTCCATCTTCTATAATTGATAAGGTTGAACGAAATTCTTTTGGTGTTCCTGTTTCATAAAAGCTCACGCTGAAATCATCACATCGTATTGCAAAATCTAAATTATGTATTTGTTCGGTCTTTCTTAATCCAATGCTATTTACTGTTTCTCCTTCCTGAATATTGACAAACCCCTCAAATCCAAAGATAGAACCTATCAGTCCGCCGAGCAAAAGTAGAATAACGCTTAGATGTACAGAATAAACCCCCAGGCGAGTCCAACGCCCCTTCTCAGCCAAAACACAGAATCCTTTATCTGTTTGCTCTGTCCTGCAATAACCATATTTTTTAGAAGCAGCATGTTCGTACTTATTTCTCAAGCCTTCAAGTGAACTATTAGATGTGAATTCTTCTTTATTAGACAGTCTTTTGAATTTTGAAACATTAAATGGCGGGATTTTGACAAATACTATCTTCCATGTTGTCGACAACCTGCTGAAAGAACAAACAATAACATTAATAGTCAGCATAAAAAGCAAAAGCTGAAACCACCAGGAATGGTACATATCAAAAATGTTTAAAGCTGAAAAAAAATTATAAAAAAATTCTCCATAATTATGGAAGTAATCCGCAGGGCTTTGATTCTGGGGAATAACTGTTCCGATTATAGAAGTTGCAGCTAATGACAGCAAAAGAAAAACGGTAAGTCTAATAGATGCAAAAAATTTCCATAGTCTGCTGAAAAAATTTGCAGATTCATGCTCTTTCTTCATTATTTATCCTTTTAACCTAAGTTGAGCGATTTTTTGCGAAGAAATGTGCCGAGATCTTGATGCAGTCCTGCCTGGGGCGGGACGAAAACCGGAGGCGTACCTGTGGATATGTCGAGGATTTTTGCAAACCGTTGATGCGCAAGAAATCGGTGCAGATCGAGTCAAAAATCGCTCAATTTAGTTGATCCTTTCCCGGGAATTAAATACTCAAGTTTCGCATCCTTAATTTCTACCGATGCCAAGTGGGTAAAGGACTGAATAAAATTTTCAATCTTTATCCATCAATGTCAAAGGATTTATCATCCTCTATAATTAACGGTTTTTTTGCAATTAAATCATTATCAAGTTCTTCTTCAAAATCATCATCAAGCAGCTCATCAATCTTATTTGATTCTTTTTCTATATCTTTAAGAGGCTCTGGCTTAGTTATTTTCTTTGTTAATAAATCAATATCATCAAACAAAAGCTCAATGGATTGCTTTTTTTCCTTGAACATTGAAATAACCGACTCAGCTATTTCATTAGCATATAAACATGGAAAATATAAATTTTGGGTTCTCAATACAGAAATTAGTGCTTTCTTTCTTTCTTTTATAGCGGATTTAATATCCATAACATCATATTTTTGCTCTCCGAGCAACAATAATGCTTCTTTATCATCTAATTCCGCAAATTCTCTGATTATCAACTCTTTTTGGTCATCGTTGTTCAAAATAAGAAATTTTTGTTTCATGACTTATTCTCCTCAAGCTTTCTGGTATAAGCTAAATTGCTATCTCAAATTTCATTTTTTTTTGGAAATCACAATAAAACAAAGAAGTCAACAAGCTATAGCTAATTATCATCAATAAAAAATATTGACCTGAATTCTGCAAAATGATATTAAATTTTTTTTATGTGGAGGGATGGCCGAGTGGTTTAAGGCGGCGGTCTTGAAAACCGTTGAGTGTCAAAGCTCCGTGGGTTCAAATCCTACTCCCTCCGCCATAGAATATATGGGCAAAAGTGCCTAAAGTGAGCTAAAGTATATTAAAGTGCCTAAAGTTAAGGAATTCTGCCATTTTACATGTTCCTTAAACCAATCAATGCACGGGCAAACTTCTGTAGCTTTGGGTTATCAATTAGCACGCCGAAGGCTTACCATATCTTTAGGCACTTTAGCTCACTTTAATATACTTTAGGCACTTAAACTTATGGAGAGATGGCCGAGCTGGCTGAAGGCGCTCGCCTGCTAAGCGAGTGTGGGGTGAAAGCTCCACCGAGGGTTCGAATCCCTCTCTCTCCGCCAATTTTATAAAAAAAAAAAAGGAGACAGCAATAGCTGTCTCCTTTTTTATTTAGAATACTATTCTGGAATTAATCTATTATTTCATTGTAGTTGCCTCAGCATGACTCTGCATCTTGATCTCGACCTTCTCGGTCAGCCCTTCATAGTATTTGCGCAGAATAACGAGGACCTCATCGCGGCCAAAGTGATCAGGAATATCCGCGCTCTCTGAAAGAGCCTTACGTAGTTTTGTTCCGGAAAGAACCACACGATCTTCCTTGCCATGCGGGCAGGTTCTCAGTGATGCCATACCGTCGCACTTGAAGCAGTAAAATGTCCAGTCGATCTTTAGCGGTTGACACAGAAGTCTTTTCCCAGGATCATCCGGCATGGGAATCTCATCAAAGATATCCTGTGCATCAAACAGACCATAGAAGTCACCAACACCAGCATGATCGCGACCGATAATCATACGATTGACACCGTAGTTCTGACGGAAGGTAGCGTGAAGCAAACCCTCTCTAGGACCGGCATAACGCATGTCAAGGGGATATCCGCCCTGAAGGATATGATCTTTAACAAAGTAACCATCAATAAGGGCCTTGATACATTCGATGCGGACTTCAGCCGGGATATCGCCAGGTTTCAAAGATCCAACCAGGGAGTGAATAAACACACCGTCACATACTTCGCAGGCAATCTTGGCCAGGAACTCATGAGACCGGTGCATAGGGTTCCTAAGCTGAAGTGCAGCTACCTTGCTCCAGCCTCTTTCGTCAAAATGAGCGCGTGATTGAGCTGGGGTCATATAGGTTCCAGGAAACCTTTCCGGGAAATCACCTTCACTCAATACCTTAACAGGACCGGCCAGGTTATAATCTTTCTGATTCATAACCATGATAACGCCGGGATGATCTTCAGGAGCAATTTTCCAGAAGTTATCGCCTTCGGATTCTTCACCTTTGCCCTTGTAAACTTTTTCGCATTCCCATTTTTTATCAGCCTCTGTCATCTCATATTTTTCGGTGACATTCATTGTGGCCATGATCTCTCCAGAATCATTCTGAAGGGCAATCTCATCACCGGCGTGGATGCTGTCGGCATCTTCTTTAGAAACAGACAAAGTTACAGGTACGGGCCAGAATGTGCCGTCGGTCAGCAAAAAATTTTCGCAAACACCCTTCCAGTCAGCCTTGGGCATAAAACCGTTTAACGGGCTGAATCCGCCGATACCCATCATAATAAGATCGCCGTTCTCACGACCTGAAATAGGAATGGTTTTCAATGTTTTTGCCTTTTCCTTTTCTGCTTCCAGATCTTTTCCATGCAGTAAGCAACAAACTAACCCTTTTCCTCCATGTGGTGGTACTAAATTCGACATAGGTTTTCTCTCCTTCTCAATATTATTATATTAATTAGTAACAAAGCCTTCATTCTTACTACACTTTTGAACAGATATTTAAAGTGTGGAAAGAACATTGTCAAGACAAAAGTTATGAACACTTAAGCCTTAAAAAAACTATATATTTATCTGTTTGCATACTCTGCATACGCCATAGCAACTGTCCTGTAAACTATATGGGCCAGCTTTGAAAATGGCAGGAATGCGAACAGGTTGAATACAAATACAAGATGTATAAAATACATAAAATATGAAAGGTTGGCAGCACCTGCAAGCCTGGTCATTTCTGTAAGCATTCCAGTCAAACCAAGACCAAGAACGAGTCCCAAAAGGTACCAGTCTTTATAACTGGTTGACTGAGTGGTTTTGGCTAACCGGTTTTTTATCATCAGGATACTACCGATAACCAGAGCTATACCACTAACATTGGCAAGCC
>Ga0255395_1178_pt1 | contig 9265 bp, 7 predicted proteins | sample ANMaggSSYBR01F11_FD_182123 | JGI IMG/M metagenome (GOLD analysis project Ga0255395, IMG submission 182123) | Sediment cell enrichment communities from methane seep in Santa Monica Basin, California, United Staets - ANME aggregate JGI... | ecosystem: Environmental > Aquatic > Marine > Cold seeps >...
CTGACCGTCTGCAAGCTCCACCACCGTCATAGCCCTTCTCGTGCTCAATCCAGGCACAGTGTATCCTCCGACTTCCAAAGCAATTGAAAAGTCGAGTTCTGATACCTCTGGCGCAACCTTAATGCTGATCTTGTCTTCGCTCAGCACGGTTGGGGTGAAAGAGAGTGCTACTCCAAAAGCCTTGAATTCGATAGCAATACCATCTTGCGAAGGTATAGGCACCGGGTATTCTCCGCCTGCCAGAAAGTTTGCAGTCTGTCCACTTAAGGCAATAAGGGTCGGCTCTGCCAGAATCTTGACCAGACCATCCTTCTTTAAGGCGTCAACAAACCCTGTCCAAGTCGCGCCCCCTTTATCAAAGCGGAAAAGCGCGTTAACTGTCGGAGAAACAAGAAGATCGAGAGTTGTGTCTGTCAATTCATCCAGTTCCACCAGACCTCCGAGTAAGCTGAGACCAACGTCTCCTGCTCTGGTGTAGCTGAAATTTATCCCTAAATTGTTGATCACGCTTTTTGACATCTCGGCCACTCTTACTTCCAGCATAACCTGGTGTACGCCGGCTACCTCAAGAAAATTGCACACCTTTCGGGGTTCGCGAGCCCATTTAACCTTGGTTACTTTTCCCTGGGCCTTGCTATCTTCCTCCTCCTCGACTTTTATCACATATCCTGCGTATGCGTCAGCCAAAGCTACAGCCTGCGAAAGATTTGCCGCGCTCGATACCGTGCCGGAAAGGGTGATCGAATCCTGAGTCGCAAAAACCCTAAGATTTTTCTCGTTGGGCAGGACTTCTTGAAGCTTTTGCTTTAACCTGGAAATATCATAAGCCACTTCCAGGTCATAGATGGCAAAAATCTTTTTGTTCTGCCATAATGTCAGGGTAGTGATCCCTGTGATATTTCCGAGTATGTAAATTTCGTGGGGAGAAATAATGACAAAGTCAGCGATCATCGGCACGCCTACGGAAATGCGCTTGATCGGCTCAGAAGTTCTCAGAATAATCGATTTTCCTGACACAAGTTCGAGTTTCCGCGGTTCCCGGGTTTCCGGAAGCACAGAGCCGGCTGCCCAAGAACTGGCGAAAAAAATCAACAATACCGGAACAATAAATATAAAAGATGCTGTTTTCTTTTTGTTAAGTTTTCTTAGTATAAACATGGGCTAAGCCCCCCTCCGTGTTTGCTAAAATTTGACTTTGATTTTCCTCACGTCACGTCCTTTGATTACCTCTACCTTGTAAGTCGTATTTGCCGCCTTTTGCCTTTTTTTAGGGCTAAAAGAGGCAAGGATTCCGGAAACAGTGGCTCCCTTCGTCAGGACAGTCTCTTTGTCAATGACATTTCGTAAAGCAAAGTGGAGTTTTCCCTCGGTAGCGGCAAGGGACAGCTTTTCCCCTTCTCTGGGAGTGACTTCCAGGGTGTAAACATCAACCGAATGGGGTTTGCCGCCTTCTTTGTTTTCTTCAATTTCTATTCCTGTTGCAAGGACAAGAATATTTTCAAGCACTGTCTTGGTCATCTCCCTTTTGTTCCGTGGATTGGTTATGGTAGCGAGAACATCCACCCGGTTGCCCGGTCTGATAAAGCCGGAGAGCCCGATTACTTTGTCGCCTTTTACAGCCAGCGCACGCTTTCCGGGTTTTACGATAGCGGATATGCCGCCGACTGTCACACTGACCGGAGCTAATCTGCACTCCAGGATGGGTTCGTTCTGTCTCAGCGGACTGATGACAACCCTGCCTTTTAATGATTCAGTATCCAAAAAAGACCCGGGAGGAATGCTTTCTTTAAGGTACGAGACGGTCTTTACCATTTCAGGCGCAAGTTTTGTCCCCCACGGCAAATCTACCGTAGCCACTGCAACAGACACGACCTCGGTGTCCACTTTTGCCATTTCTTTCGGAGCTGCCTGGACCTTTAACCATTTGTACACAAAAATTGTGACTAATGAAGCAATCACTAAGGCCAGCGCGAGTGGAACGATTACTTTCCATTTTCCCATGAAGTGCCTCCTTTTTATAGACTTTCAGATAATTAATTTCACAAGGCCAGAAGGAGGAAGGCGTATTAGTTATACGTCGACGACTGATAACACAGTGAAATTAATTATCTGAAAGTCTATATATATTGATCAGATCGGGAACTTATAGTATCCCGAGAATTCCAGAAAGACCGAAAACAGCGTTCCAATGGCAATGGCTATGCCATAGCAGAGCTTTGGTTTTTTCTCATTACTGTCTCCGGGGATCGGAATAAATTGTTTTGTATAGATAAACGTCTTTAATGTTGCTGCCTGTCTTGTGAAGAAACCTTTAAAATGTTGGCGCTTTATTAGAACTAATATCAGAGCGTAAACCCCGCCGATAATGGCGGTAAACAAAAAGGCAATGAATACTCCTCTGGCACCTAATATAGCGCCGACAGCGCCCATGAGCTTTGCATCTCCTGCTCCCATTCCTCCCATCAGATAAGGGAGGATAAAAACGGCTATTCCCAGAGCCATACCCCCTGCGCTGAAAAGCAGACCATCCAGGCCGTTCATCACAACATGACAGCCAAGGGCGATACCCATGGACGGATACGTCAGCAGGTTGGGAATCTTCTGAAACCGCAAATCATTGACCGCGGCAGCGATCAAAATAATGCTTAAAAATATGATTAAAAAAACATCTATCGACAGGTTCATGGTTTCCTCATTCATCCTACTATAATGTTTTACCAAAAGCCTTGCATGATAATTGTCATTGCGAGCGAAGCGATCTCAATTCCTTACGCAAAAAAGGGATTGATTCGTCGCTCCGCTCCTCGCAATGACAGAAAAATGCTACTCTATATGTCAATGTTTTAATGAAACATTCTACTACATAATGCAGGGTGATGCGCATGCTTGCGGATTTGACAAGAATGCGCACCCTCCTAAGTACTATCCTTATCCTGCTGGGTCTATAGCGAGCCAGCTATAGTAGTACCAAACAGAGTGTTCAGGCTATTACCAACTGTCGTAGCTCCAGCGGCCATGACTACTGCAATCAGTGCTGCAAGAAGACCATACTCGATTGCTGTTGCTCCTTCTTCATCCTTAAAAAAACCAATCAATTTTTTCATTTTTTTTCTCCTTTTTCTTTTGTTGGGTTATTGTTTTTGTCGTTTTATTACAGGACGTCCTATCCTTAAGTTATTATAGCTTAACGCACCATGCGTGCCAAAAAGCGCTATTTCCGAAAAATTAATAAAAAATCATGTGATTTCAATATATTAGAACGAGAAGAATTTTTCCGGTAAAAGAGAGCTGGGATTTGAGTTGCTACGATGCCGGTATGCCAATATGGCACGGCTCACGAATAAGGCTATTTTTTTCAAATAGTTACATGCCCAATGCCATTTTGGCATGGTCCATTCTGGCGTTAGGGCTCGGTCAAAAATAACTTGGCATTTTTGCATCCCGACTTCACCATATCTTTAACCGATCTTCATTCACAAAAGTCCTCGAAATAGCTCGCTATTCCTGCGGTTTTGCTCAATCAGATCGATTAAATCTACGACAAATTCGGGCGCAAATTCTACCAACTTATTTTTGACCGAGCCCTTATTTCATCACCCGAAGCGGGATTTTTACAAAAAAAGAAAAAATTCCGAACGACAGGTTTACTGTTATCTTTTAGACAGCAACATTTATTGTGTCAGATTATATTTTGGGGGTAATAAAGAAAAAGGAGAAAAAAAATGAAAAAATTGATTGGTTTTTTTAAGGATGAAGAAGGAGCAACAGCAATCGAGTATGGTCTTCTTGCAGCACTGATTGCAGTAGTCATGGCCGCTGGAGCTACGACAGTTGGTAATAGCCTGAACACTCTGTTTGGTACTACTATAGCTGGCTCGCTATAGACCCAGCAGGATAAGGATAGTACTTAGGAGGGTGCGCATTCTTGTCAAATCCGCAAGCATGCGCATCACCCTGCATTATGTAGTAGAATGTTTCATTAAAACATTGACATATAGAGTAGCATTTTTCTGTCATTGCGAGGAGCGGAGCGACGAATCAATCCCTTTTTTGCGTAAGGATAGGCCGTCCAGTCCGACAACAGGTTCAAGATTTCTTCCGGCTTCAGGGTTCAATATCTGGCTCTGTTTTGCCGATTCAAAAGAGTTTCCCCAATTTCTACTCAGCATTGTTTCCCTTGGTCCGCATCCTGAAAAAATCAACAGCGATGCTAACAATCCGATTAATGTAAGGTATCTGGTTAACATGTTATTCTCCTCTACCAATCTTTTTATAAGTTAATCCGGATACGGCATGCCATGTCCAAATTCTCCGTCCAATTCTCCTCTGGCAGTCGAAGGCTGGTTCTTCTCCCATCCTTCCATTAATCCCAGAAGATAAATTTCCGTATCGTCAGGCTCTATATAAAAATCCGTCGGCAGGGTCTGTTTTGCCGAATCAAGAGGTTTTACAAGGTGAGGGGTGACGATAATAATCAGTTCTGTCTCATTCTTTTGAAAGGCAAAACAGAGCCAGATATTGAACCCTGAAGCCGGAAGAAATCTTGAACCTGTTGTCGGACTGGACGGCCAGGTAGCCGGGAATAATATGGAAAAATACAGGCAAGGGTTTAAAAAGGATACATCAAAGGAAATGACTATCACCATTAAAAGCGAGTAGAATAACCGTTCACGGTTATCGGTTGAAAAAACTGTGAACCGACAACCGTAAACCGTAAACCGTGTTAGAGAGGTTCCCATGTCTGATAATATGATTCAGATCAAGATAGAAGTAAAAAAACCAGGTCTGAGAAAAAAGCTGGATGAGATCATTCGCTCTGTTGAAGGCATGCATGTTCAAATGTCTCATGATACTCGCAGGGCAGACCTTTTGATCTTTGAGCTGGGGAATGATATTGATAAAGAGTTTCAATACATCCGGTCATTATTAAATTCTGACGCGGCAGCCGAAGTTTTTCTAATCTCAGAGAATTCCGATCCCGCGGTCCTGATGCAGGCTATAAAAACCGGCGCAAAAGAATTTTTCATTCTTCCTCTTAAAGAAGAAGAAGTAAAGATAGCTCTGAAAGAATTAAAGAAAAAAATAAAGAGAGCCAACCGTAGAAACTCCCCGAAAATCGGGCAAATTATAAGTGTTGTGGGCAGTAAGGGAGGAATAGGAACAACTACGGTTGCCGTAAATCTGGCAGTCAACCTGGCTCAGAAAAAAAGCGTTCAATCAGTAGCTCTGATAGACATGAATATGATGTTCGGAGAAGTGCCTCTGTTTTTAGAAATCAAGCCGGGCTATGATTGGGGTGAAATAGTAAAAAATATTTCCAGACTGGATTCTACATTTTTAATGAACACCCTTTCCAAACATTCTTCCGGAGTTCATATCCTCCCGTCTCCGGGCAGTTTAAATGGTTCCGCATCTGCGGCCCCTGAAATGATGGGACATCTCATAGGTTTCATGCAAAAACTTTTTGACTTTGTGATAATTGACGCGGGCCAGTCCGCAAATGAAATTTCCCTGAAAGTTCTGGAAATGTCGGACAATATTTTGCTCATGTCTCTTCTGAGCCTTCCCTGCATGTCCAATACTAATAAGCTTTTACAATCAATTAGTGATCTGGGTTTTCTTCCGGAAGAACGGATCAGGATTGTGATTAATCGTTATTTGACAAATTCGGAGATTTCTCTGCAAGACGCGGAAGAGAGCATTCATAAAAAGATATTCTGGACCATACCAAACGATTACAGCACAACAATGTCCGCTATAAATAACGGAAAGCCGCTCTCCGAGATTGCAGCCAAAGCGCAGATAACCAGGAACCTAAATAATCTGGCTGATACCTTTGCGCCAAAAGAGAAAAATCAAACAACAAAGTGGTGGGAAATATTGAAAACAAAGCGGAGGTAAACGAAGATGAAAATGAACCTGGAAAGCATGCCAAAAAATATCACAATGAATTATGTGCCTGATGAATATTTCGAGTTAAAGACCAGAATTCACGATCGTTTATTAGATCTTATTGACCTTTCCGCTATTGAAAAACTTGAGCACGATGTTCTCAAGTCTCAGATCAGGGTCATTGTACAAAGAATATTGGGCGAAGAAAACTTTGCCGCGCCCCTCAATGCAATGGAAAGAGAGCGGCTCTTTACGGAAATCCAGGATGAAGTAATGGGACTCGGCCCACTTGAACCTTTTCTTAAAGATCCTGCTGTTTCCGATATCCTGGTTAATACATACAAACATATCTATGTGGAAAAACTGGGTAAGCTGGAACCTACTGATGCAAGGTTCAAAGATGATGCTCACCTGATGAAAATCATTGATAAAATCGTTTCTGCTGTGGGACGGCGCATTGATGAGTCTTCTCCTATGGTAGATGCCAGGCTCTCGGATGGTTCCAGGGTCAATGCAATTATACCCCCTGTAGCTGTTGACGGGCCCTCGGTTTCTATCAGGCGTTTTGCCGTAAATCCCCTGGAATTAAACGATTTGATCATGCTGAAAACATTGACTCCTGAAATCGCTGAAATTTTGAAAGGAGTTGTCAAGGCAAAGCTGAACGTCTTGATTTCAGGAGGCACCGGCAGTGGTAAAACCACTTTGTTAAATGTTCTTTCCCGGTTTATTCCTGAAAACGAACGGATTGTTATTATCGAAGATGCTGCGGAATTACAGGTAAAGCAGGAACACCTGGTGCGGCTGGAAAGCAGACCTCCAAACATAGAGGGAAAGGGTGAGATTACGCAGAGAAAACTTGTGAAAAACAGCTTAAGGATGCGTCCTGATCGCATTATTGTGGGGGAGGTCCGCGGGAAAGAGGCGTTTGACATGCTTCAAGCCATGAACACCGGACATGATGGGTCTTTAACAACTGTCCACGCCAACTCTCCCCGCGATGCCCTGTTGCGGCTCGAAACTATGGTGGCTATGGCAAACCTCGATATCCCGAGTGAGTTTCTGAGGAAATTTGTCAGCTCCGCCATCAATGTTGTTATTCAGGTATCCCGCCTGACTGATGGAACAAGAAAACTGGTGTCTTTGGAGGAAATCACGGGAATGGAGGGAAACATGATTACCACGCAAGAAATCTTTTCATTCCAGCAAAAAAGTATAGATGAGAATGGTAAAATAGAAGGAGAATTCAGATTTCATGGTATTCGGCCTAAATTCATCGATAAATTTACTTTAGCCGGAATAGAGGTCTCTAATGATCTGTTTAACGTTGCGTAAAATGAGCGATCAGCTCTTAGCAATTAGCTGTTAGCTCTTATTATTTCAGGTTGTTACCAGCTAAAAGCTAACTGCTAAAAGCTCAATTGAGGTTCTGTTAAAATTGCAGTTTGAGTTTGAATGGAGGTAGCCGTTCACGGCTTACGAATGGAGTTAAAGAATGAAAATCCTTATTGCCATAATTATATTCGCTGTGTCAATCTTTGTTACAGAAATGATTGTCTATGCTTACAGAACCATGCGCAACCCGGACCGCAAAAAGATCCAAAAAAGGCTGAAAACATTTTCCTATAAAAAAAACAAAGCCGGAGTTCCTGATATTCTACAAAAAAAACTGCTAAGTGATGTTCCCTTTTTGAACAAAATTCTTTTGCGCATTCCGGGGCCCCAACGGTTAGACCGGTTTTTACAACAGGCTAATGCGCAATATCGTCTCGGTGTTTTTATATTACTTACAATTATCCTTGCGCTGACAGGCTTTTTTGCCGGAGTTTTAATCACAGGCAACTATACCCTCTCCATAGTAATTGCGCCGGCACTTGCTGGAATTCCTTTCTTTTATCTTTGCCTGAAGAAAAAGAAAAGAATGGAAAAATTTCAGAGACAACTGCCTGAAGCTCTGGAATTGATTGCCCGTTCATTAAAAGCAGGCCATGCCTTTCCAAGCGGCATGAAGCTGGCAGCCGATGAGTTTGACGACCCGCTTGGTCCTGAATTTGATGAGACCCTGAATGAAATCAACTTTGGGGTAAGCGTTCCTGATGCATTGAAAAATCTTACAGATCGAATTGATTGCCCTGACTTGAAATTTTTTGTCATTTCCGTGATTTTGCAGCGTGAAACCGGTGGTAACCTTGCCGAGATTATAGAGAGCCTATCTTATATTATACGTGAAAGGTTTAAGCTGTACGGCAAGGTCAAGATCCTGGCCGCAGAAGGAAAATTATCGGCTATAATTCTTGTTGCCTTACCTTTTCTTATCATGATTGTTCTTCGTTTCATAAATACGGATTATATCAACACCCTGCTTTCTGAGCCTGCCGGGAGAATAATGTCCGGCATGGCTGCATTTATGATGCTGATAGGGATTCTTGTGATGAAAAAAATGGTTAATATTAAAGTGTAATTTAGTACCTAAATTGAGCGATTAGCTGTTAGCTGTTAGCTATTAGCTGTTAGCTGTTAGCTTAAAAGATCAAACTTATAACACATTCAGCTAAGAGCTTACAGCTAAACGTTAAACGCTAATAGCTCAACTTATAACCTGGAGGAGCATGAAATGGCATCCACGATTTCAAATATTCCGATTTTAATTTCCGCATCAGCTTTTCTGGCAGTGTCCCTGCTTTTTGCGGGATTATATCAATATATTCGTCAAAATGCCAAGGCGCGTGAGCTGACAGAAAAAGTGCGGAAAACTGGTGAAAACAGAAATACGTTCAATAAAGAAAAATCATCTTCAGAAACCAGAGACGCGGCCCAAAAACCAATCCTAAATTTCTTAATTTTATTAGGTAAACGTCTGATCCCGAAGCAAGTTGCAAATTATGCTCAAATGAGAACCAGGTTTCTTATGGCCGGTCTGCGTAACGCAAATGTTCCAGCTCTTTTTTGGGGAAGCAAATTTTTGTTCGCATTTTCTCTGCCCGTCTGTTTCATTCTTGGAATCATTTTTTTAAAACCTGTTGATGGTTACACAAAGCTGTTTATCTCTTTTTTCCTTGCCTTTTCAGGCTACTATTTGCCTGATATCTGGCTGCGCATGAAAACCTCTGCCAGGAAAAATAAGATATTTGAAGGAATTCCTGATGCGCTTGATCTGCTGGTGGTCTGTGTGGAAACTGGCATGGGGCTGGATGCAGGCATAAACCGGGTGGCAAAAGAAATAAAGTTAAGCAACGAGGTGTTAAGTGAAGAATTCAATATCCTGAACCTGGAAATAAGAGCAGGAAAGTCGCGTGAAGACGCGCTGAGAAACCTGGCCGAGCGGACCGGTATTGAAGACATTCACAGCCTTGTAACCCTGTTGATCCAGGCG
>Ga0255395_1187_pt1 | contig 8882 bp, 10 predicted proteins | sample ANMaggSSYBR01F11_FD_182123 | JGI IMG/M metagenome (GOLD analysis project Ga0255395, IMG submission 182123) | Sediment cell enrichment communities from methane seep in Santa Monica Basin, California, United Staets - ANME aggregate JGI... | ecosystem: Environmental > Aquatic > Marine > Cold seeps >...
GTGATTAATTTGGAAAAGTTATCAAAGGTATAGCTCTTCCGGTAAATCTATAACGACTGCGGTTTAAATATCTATTATAAATCCAACCGCGAATTACACGAATTAATTGTATATATGTATCGTTTTTTATCTATAATTAGCGTAATTAGCGTAATTAGCGTAATTCGTGGTTAATATTTGTCAGTATATATGTATCGTTTCCAGTTCAAAGATAACTCACCAAAATTAATGAGCAGCCCCAACTCCTTTTTGCAGCTTTTGATGCTGTTAATTATTTGCGCCTCTTCTATGCGGGTTATTGTCTTCATAGATTTGATTTCTATTACAATGTGTTCAAAAACTAGAAAATCAGGAACATAATATTTTTTCAGCTTATGATTCTTGTAATATATCTCTATTTTTTTGTTGTGAAAGGTATGGAATATTTTGAATATCAAATTCAATTTGAAGGGCTTCCTGATAAACTGCTTCAAGAAAACCAGGTCCAAGCTCCTTATGCACCTCCATGGATGCACCAATTATTTTATAAACCTCATCTTTGTATAACAAATTTTCCATGAATAATAACCAACCGCTAATTTCACTTAATAATAATTAACCGCTAATTACGCTAATTACACTAATTAACCAACTACTCTTTCTTTATAAAATAATTCGTGTAATTAGCGTAATTCGTGGTTTTATTCAACTCCTTCCTAAAAAGGGGCAACATGGGACGCTACTTCATTGATTTTTATTATTTCTTCTCAGTTTTTCCACTTCTTCAAGAGAAAAACCGGTTTTCTTTGCAATAGCAGCATCATCCAATACGTCCAGCAAATTGATCGCCACATGTTTTCTGCCACGTTCTTCGCCTTCTTTTCTGCCTTCTTCTCTGCCTTTCAGTTTGCCGATACCATATGATGATTCTACCATACTGGCTTGATAATGCAGATTGTCAACATAACGATTATACTCAATACGTTCGTCATCGGAAAGTTTGAGCATATCAAGCTGCTCTTTGGCTTTCTGTAAGCCTTTAGCCTTGAAAGTATCTTCTATCTTCTCATTTTTTAAAAAATATATCCATTCATCCAGAGTATTTTTTGCTATATCATCAAAACTATTTGTCCTGATTAAATAGTATTCTGGAAACAGTTCAAAAATCTTTTTTTTGCCATACAAAACTTGCTGATTTTCATCTAAAATCAATTCGTTATGGGTATGCAGGCCTTGAAATGATGTGGTACCATGATAAATATAATCTTCTCCCTGACCCAGATCAAAATAGAGAATGTTAACTGAAATAACCTTTACTACCTTTGAGTAAGGTTCGTTCTCATCAATATGCTCGGTGATTACACTGGATGTGCCGTAAAGTATTCTCTGCAGATAATCAAATTCCCGTTGATATTGTACTTCTATAATGATTATTTCGTTTTTTTCATTTCTGACCTTTAAGTCAACTCTGTTAAATTTATCTGCACGATCTTCTTTATTGCTTTCACTTTCAAGAACTTCGAGGATAGTAATGTCTTCCCTAATAAGTTCGCCAAGAAAACCTTCGAGGATCTCAAAATTGGCCTTGCTTCGTAAAAGACGTTTCATGGCCCAGTCAAAACTGATTAATTTTCTTGATGACATTGTTTTTCTCCTGAAAAGTTTCGAGCTGTGAGAGACTACCCTAAATAATAACTAACCGCTAATTACGCTAATTACACTAATTATCAACCGCCCTTTCTTTATAAAATTCGTGTAATTAGCGTAATTCGTGGTTAACATCTAATCAACCAGACGAACAACTTCATCACTTTCACTGTCCACCTTAAACCGGAAACTATTGCTGATTGTCTTAGCGCCCTTAGATTTCACAACGAAAACAGCCTTATAGATATCATCTTTCAGATCAGCTATGGGGAAATCACTGAACAGACGGGTTTTTTCAGCCGGGAAAAGAATCTTCCGGCTCACGGAAGCCCTGTGTTTTTTCACAGGATTATCCAGGAAATCTTTTATGGATATTTCAGCAGAAATGTCATCTAAGTGTGCATTACCGGTATTTTTCAGCTTGCCCGAAATTCTAACTGATTTACCGTCTTTTACAGAAAGGACTTCAAGATCCGCTATACTGCCCAAAGGATTAAGTTTAACACCTTTAGGCAAGATCATAACCGGAACCTCGGCAGGCCGGCTGCCTCCCATTCCTTTGACAGCAAAAAAAAGTCTGCCGTACACGGGCCATTTGCCGGCGTGCTTGATTTCAACACGGATACGTTCGGATTTGCCGGGTTTAATGTCAAATTTTGTAGGATTCATAATAGGGCAAAATACCTGTCACGCTACCCAAACATTGAAACTTCTTCAAGGGTATCAGGCTCCCGGAACAGGAACTCAATCCCATCTTCCCCCTTTTTGCTCAGTTTTCCTCAGTGTATGGCGGGTCCTGACCGCTTTGAACCATATAGTATCGGAGGTATCAAGCAATAAAAAAGGCTATGTTCGCGTTAAATGTTGAAATATGCTCCATTGTCCTTATCTTTTTGATATACTATCAAAAAAGGGGGACTCCATGGAAACCAATAAGTTTGCACAAATGTTTGCCCAAGTCAACCAGATGGATCACCGTCAACGAAATGCCTTACTAACAGCTCTTTCTCATCTCTCAGATGAGACCCAAGTTGTCGAAATCATTGAATCTCGATTTGATGCTGATGGTGTCTGCCCGTTTTGCGGCCATAATCGCTACTACAGACATGGATTCGCAAATAAACTTCAGCGCTACCGTTGCAGGGAGTGTAAGAAAACATTCAATGCCCTTACCGGTACTCCCTTTACACGTCTCCGTCACAAAAATAAGTGGTTGAACTATTTCAAAGCACTTGCAGACTCTTTGACCATACGGAAAGCTGCGACAGTCGTTGGTCTTCATCGTACCACTTCCTTTCGATGGCGCCATCGTTTTTTAACATGGGTCAAACTCGATCACCCGACAGTGCTTCAAGGAATCACGGAAGCTGATGAAACCTACCTGCTTGAGTCCAGCAAAGGATCCCGCAAGCTTGACAGGAAACCTCGGAAACGTGGTGGTAGTGCAACCAAGCGCGGACTTTCTAAAGAGCAAGTTTGTATTCTGATAGCACGTGATCGTTCAGGGCATACTTTGGATTTTGTTACTGGTAAAGGACCGGTAAGCAAAACCCAGCTTGAGACCTATTTAAAATTTGTACTTGACCATGATGCATTACTGGTAAGCGATGGAAATAGAGCCTATAAGGCTTTTTGCCATACTGAAGGAATTTCCCATGAAGCGGTTAATCTCAGTAAAGGACAAAGTGTTATCAAGGGTGCTTATCATATTCAAAATGTTAATGCTTATCACAGCCGATTAAAAAGTTGGCTAGCGCACTTTCATGGTGTTGCCACAAAGTATTTACCCAATTATCTTGGATGGAGACGATCTATAGAGCAACACCCAAACTTTTCTGCTGAATCTTTATTGAATGTTGCTTTGGGTCAGTTTCCACACTTAACGCGAACATAGCCAAATAGATTGCCAGAGTGGGATTATAAATAGAATCTTCTGCATTCGGGACAAATTTATATCCGTTATAATAGACACACATAAGATCCAGCGCTTCCGCAATATCCTTTTCTTTCAGCCCACATTCCACTGATATAGTCTTCAATGCCTTTTCGATCTCTTTTTCATGAAACCCGCACAAATCGTTAAACTCGGAATCAAGATATATATTTTTAGCGATATTGTAACCGCTTGTGATATCGCTCATTACAACAGGCGATACACCTGTAATGAAACTCCGATCAAAGCCGGAGCCATCCGTGGCTGATTTGACCGCCTTAAAGAGGGTCTTTAATGGGCCCTCCTCATAAACAAGAGCCTCGTAGATATCTTTTTTCTCCCTCCGCACTCCCATCATCACCTCGTTGGCAAAGTTGTCGTATTCATCAATCAATAAATAAACCGGATGGCCGGATTTGCGGATCACAGAAAGGAGGGATTTGATTGAATTGACGGCATCACTGGAATCGACTTTAACTTCACGGGTCAGATAGTCTTCGCAATACATAACAAACGATTCAATGCAGGCATTTATATGATTATGAAACGCTCTTTTGATATCTGCCGCGCTCCCTGAAGGATCGACGCAGGAAAAATCCCACTTAAGGATAAAATATTTGTTGTGCAATGGAGTAGGATTTTTGCCGATCAAAAGATGGCCGAAGAGCTCCTGAAACTTCTCTTTTCTGGCCAGATCATAATAGTTTTCAAGCATGGAAAGGAGAAGGCTTTTCCCGAATCTGCGGGGACGCAAAAGGAGGAGATAGTATCCCGTATTCTCAAGGCTTGCAATACGGTCTGTCCTGTCGCAATAGAAAAGTTTGTCTGTTATAATCTTATTAAAATCACATACTCCGTAAGGAAATCTCATTGGCTTGCTCCTTTTTCCGCTATCTCCTCCCATTTTGATTATTTCGCAAAAGGAGAAGAACCTTCTCTGCAAAGGCGTCCGAATCATCCGCTATTAAAATATTTCTCTCTGACGTCGCTTCTATTCCTTCATTGCCTTATGTAGCCAGAGAATCTAAGGAAGAAATATTATGTTTTTTAATGTTCTCTCCAGATGCTCACCTATCTTCTCCCACGTATATTTCCCTATAACCTTTTTTCTCGCTGCTAGCCCCATCATCTCGCGCGCTGTTCTTTCTCGGGCCAAATGTTCAATCTTATTTTTTAGATTCTCCACATCACCTACTCTCGCGATCAATCCATCTGTTCCATCTTCTATCAGTTGAGAAGGTCCCGGCAACGAAGAAACAATCGCGGGTTTTCCCGATGCCATGGCCTCCAGAACTCCCTCACTCCTTAACTTTTTCATTGTTTCGGATATTCCGCTTATAGAAAGAAACAAAATATATAACTACCTGCCTCATAAGGCCATACTTTTTTAAGCTGGGTATCATCAATATTTCCTTGCGATCCAGTTATAGCCGCACCCGTGCAATGTGTGTGCCACAATTGTCAAAGGAAAAAACAGGTTTCTCTGTATTTTCAAGAGGATGAGGACATATTTTTTCTTTCCACGGAGAAAGAGACTTTTTTCAATTGGGCGAAAGTTAAGAGTGTTCAATATACAACACTTCAGGAGGTTGTTCAGGGGTGGTCTTTTTGGCTAACGCATTGATATTTAATGACAAGAGTGAAAAACGGAGGGTGTTCAAAAATCGACATAGGGCAGGGGGATTGATTGGCGATTGACGGAGCTAAGCGTAGATACCGCTGGATGAACGGCCGATAGGTGGGGGGTATGAGTGTTAGAATAGTTTCAGCAAAGCTATGCTTATGGAGGTTTGAACTATCATTAATCCAATGATCCATTTTACCAATCGGATTTCCAAGTCTTTGATATCCTCTTTAAATCGGATTTCCAAGTCTTTAATATCCTCTCTGGTAGCTAACCCTTCTTTGCGTGATTCATCTATTATTTCAACGAATTCATTCGCTTTTTGGTCTTCAAGTCCAAGGTCTTTTAAGATAGGGTAAAGTTTTGCTAAGGTAGCCATGTTATTATTTCTCCTTTTTACATATTAAAAAATAATACATTTTTATGGCAGAATCAAACAAAAATGGTATCTTCCATGAAAACGTCAAAGTCGGTGCTAAGGAACGTGGACGAAATAACTTCCCCAACTATGCATCACAGCTTCAGGCCGCCTTTGTCCGGTCTCAAATCACAAAACTATTGAAATAGCTCGCTATTCCTTCAACTTTTGTGATCTGAGATCGAACAAATTCGACCCAAATCTGTGCGCCTACTTGAGGAAGTTATTTCGTCCACGTTCCTAAAGCTTTAATATTAGGAGTTTCTGGGGACTTCAAAATCCGAAATCCGAATATCGCCTGATCTTATAAAAATGGTCGAAATTTTTTCTTAAATCCTCCTTGCTTGAAAATTATCAGAAAGCCCCATAAGCTTTTTTGCCTTTGTCTCTTGATCGCTATTTGTTATCAAGGATTGGTTGACCGGCCTGTCACCCCATTTACGATCACTCGCATTAGTTTCAGATATTCTGTAATTCGCGAATAAATCTCGTTAAACTGCTCTTCGTTGTATACGTGGTTTAAACGGTTTCGGTCATTGATCATTTCGATTAATGTCTCGTAATTTTTTTCATTGGCATATTGGATGCGATAAAGCTGTTTCATGGCCATTTTGGGTGAAACGGATTCAACGCCATGAATTTCATATAGAAATTTTTTCATCATTTTCCAAAACAGTTCAACGCAAACCTCGAATTTCTGCACCTGACCGCTTTTGATCGTATCCTGCACAATATCTCCGAGACTTGAAGCGTCTATGGCCATTGCCTTTCCAAAAGAATCAAGCGCCTGTTCCAATGAGATCAGCTTTTTTTCATAGCTTCCGGCATGTTCCATATAATGATATCCTTTAACGTTTCTTCTTTGAAGGTTTGGTCTGCCCGTGCGAAATCTATGATATCCACCTCCCATGGAATGATGGATTCATCAATTGCATTTCGGATTTTATGATATAAATTTGCTGGAAGCTTTTCATCTGCAAGCAAGCCGATATCTGCATCCGCACTTGAACCTTGTCGCCCGGAGACTCTTGATCCAAACAAGAAAACCATCACCTTTTTTGTATCAACAATGGAAAGGATGATTTCCTTTAGCATATTCAGATATTTTTCGTTGCAGGCAGAAGGCATTTGGTTATCAAGTGTATAGCAGCCATCCACCTTCATATCCTTTCCCATTCAAATCCTGTAATATTTCTATCTTCTTTGTTAAATTCGACTCCGATCATATAGATTGCCGGCCCTTTTTGTTTAAATTTTTGAAGAAAACATCCAGACCAAAAACCAGAGAAAAATTCCCACTGTGACCAGATAGGTTGTCAATGCAGTAGAAATATCAGGCCACAACTCCCGGGGAGGCGGGGATTTCAGGATAGACTCTGATGCTTCAAGAAATTCCACGACAGCTCTGTATCTGTCAGATTGCGTTGTTTTTAGCTCCTTTAGTAACTACTCAGGTGGATAGGCTGAAGACTGTTAGGAAAAAGCGCATTTTAAAGCCATCTTTGGTGCAAGAATCAGATGTTTCCGCTAAAAGTATGGCAATCGTGTTCTTCTGACCCCTTCAGCCTAAACAGCTTCAGCCTGACTACGTGAGTAGTCACAATAATTTATCAAAGAGTTTGAATGAATTGCAACAAAAAGTTACCGCAAAAGATGCCGAAATTCAGAAGTTAACGCAAGATTTAAAGGAAAAAGATGAGCAAAGTTGAAAGTGTGCAATATTCAACACCACATGGGGCTTTCGCGAAGTGTTTATCTGGCCAACCTACTATTATAACGGAATAAATTAGAGAAGGGAAGAGTGTTCAATAACTGGCAGAAAGGGGAAGCGGTGGCACGAAGATTCCACTTGCTTGGCGTTCAGCCGTCAAGATCAAACAGGTGCCTGATTTCTTGAAGATAGGTCTTTATGGAAAGGGGCAGCACAAATGTAAACACGTCCAGTAGAACAATCGCATTAACGGTAGAATCTGTTTTGCTTGCGGCCCTCAACCGCATGGCGATTGTCTTATTGATTATGTGCATATTATCGTATAGTTCCATGAGCCCTTTTAACTCAAAATCCGCAGGTTTCCCTTCATTCTTCAGAAAATATTGCGCAAGTAGATACATAGATGTCACACGGCTGATGGTTTCTTCTTCATCAGCCAGTGGAAGGTGGAATCGTGCCATGGATTTAAAAAACGTTGTGTGGGGACAGCCGCTGGTGGCAATTACCAGGCCCATCAGTGAACTGAGCCCTTTTTGAATCGTTGTGTCCTGGGTGAAGGTCCTGTTTTTCATAACCACCTTGACCCGGATCTGCTGGTAGGAATGAAGGGTATCAAGGTGATTGATAATATTAACCAGGTTCGCTGCCAAAGGACAGTGTGGATGGGTTGTAACGGACAGCGGACAATGGGGGCATTGATAAAAGTCAAGCGCTGCCCATTCTGGAAGGACATACGGACAGTTGTTTATTATATTTAAACGTTGTGAATCAAGTTGTATGTCCATCTGTACCTGACGTCCCTCAGGCAGGTCAAAAATATACTTGAATGATATAATTCTCATCCTTCCCCCCACAGTTTAAACCTTACATGACAGCAGTGGTCTGAATTGCCAGTATTTTGAACAACAAATGCTCTCTACTGCAAAACTCAACAAATAATTGCAAAAACTGTATATTAACATAGTAATTAAAGCAATTTCTATACCAAGAAAAGGCTTTACATCCCCCTTATTTCAGAAATGGTCAAGCAGTTAAGTGAGGGTGCAATACAAAAAAGTGACATAAATTATATCAAGTAATTGTTGAACCAGTCTAATCAGCTTAGGGCTCGGTCAAAAATAACTTGGTAGAATTTGCGCCCGAATTTGCCGTAGATTTAATCGATCTGATTGAGCAAAACCGCAGGAATAGCGAGCTATTTCGAGGACTTTTGCGATTGAAGATCGGTTAAAGATATGGTGAAGTCGGGATGCAAAAATGCCAAGTTATTTTTTTCCGAGCCCTTAATGTCGAATGTCGAACAAGGAATGTCGAATTACGAAGGAAGGTACTTAATAATTTAAAAAAAACATTCACACTTCGACATTCATCATTCAATTGGCGCTTTTTGACACCGAAATGATCACGTTTTGTTCTATGTCACTTTTTTTGTATTGCACTCGTTAAGTGATTGATGAACAGTAAGCTATGGTTCAATCTGTTTCTGCAAAAGGCTGTACTGTTATGTAAAAGATGACCTGACATGATCAGGCGCATGATTCTGTAGCCGTGAACGCTTACATGCATTCTA
>Ga0255395_1188_pt1 | contig 8868 bp, 7 predicted proteins | sample ANMaggSSYBR01F11_FD_182123 | JGI IMG/M metagenome (GOLD analysis project Ga0255395, IMG submission 182123) | Sediment cell enrichment communities from methane seep in Santa Monica Basin, California, United Staets - ANME aggregate JGI... | ecosystem: Environmental > Aquatic > Marine > Cold seeps >...
AGCGGGATTCAAGTTCAAAAGTCTCACTGGGCCGTTAGCTCAACCAGGCAGAGCACCTGACTCTTAATCAGTAGGTTGAAGGTTCGATTCCTTCACGGCCCACCAAATGAAAAGTTTTCCGGTAAAGGACATAAAAACCATATTTGTAAGAAATGTTCTGCATTACCAAAAATTTGATAACTCAAAAGTAACTAGTTAACAACCAGAGGTGGCGGGCACTTAAATTTAAAACGGCTGACTGTTTGCGCGTATTAGTGAGCATTAAGAAAAAAGAGGCGCTTTTGTATATTCTTGATAAAAGGATAAACTCAAGTCATAAAGCTCGATTTTTCTGAGTGATATTAATACTCTTTTTTCTTTAGGCTCACTTATGCGCGAGTTTCAGACGTTCTTAAATTTAAATGCCCGTTGCCTCAGGTTAATCTCATAATTGAGTTTTCAAATTTCTGATTACCAAAAGAAGAGAAGAATTCTATTCAACAGGAAAATGAAATATTCGGATACCTCCAAGAAGAACCTCACCCCGTTCCTTAAGAACATTATCAACTTCATCAAATAATAAAATCGCTGACCTTGCTAAAATTGCTTTGGAAGTTGGTCTTGTCAAACCGCATAAACGGCGGAGGTTGAAGTTTTTATCCAAGAACCGAATGGATTTGTTGATTAAACTTGAAGAAACGGGTTTGATTGATGCTCATCATTTTTAGTAGAAGTGGAGTTTTACGATATGAATAATAATCAAAAAAAACCCAAAGGCGCTGGTAAAAGCAGCTTTGAATTAATTGATCCAAAAAAGTTGGCAGAAATATTATCATTGAAATCAGGTTCTGTTGTACTTGATTTAGCCTGTGGTAAAGGGGCTTACTCTATATTTCTTTCCAGAATCGTTGGCAATGAAGGATTGCTTTACGCTGTAGACCTCTGGAAAGATGGTCTATTACTTTTGGAGGAGCAGATCGAAAAACAAAGCATAACCAACATCATGCCCCTTCTTGCTGATACGACTGAACAAATAGATATAGATGATTACAGTGTAGATTTGTGTTTGATGGCGACTGTCTTGCATGATTTTGAAGAAGCAAATCAAACTGACTCTGTTTTGAGAAAAATTAAAACCTTACTCAGACCAGGAGGATGTTTAGCCGTTATTGAATTTAAAAAGATTGAAGGACCACCGGGGCCACCAATTGGTATTCGATTATCTGAAGATGAAGTAGAAAAGATGGTTACAGAATATGCTTTTACAAAAACAAAAGTCGCTGACATCGGCGACTATAACTACTTGATGACATTTTATTCAGAATAGGTTTAAATTAAATGGGCATCCTTCATTCACCAGTTTACACTTTTTTCGAAAAAACGTGTATTATCGAATTGAATGCCGATGTCGAAACTGGAAACATTGGTTGCGATCATCATAGATCGAACTGAAGGGTAATTTACTATTTTTACCAAAAAACGTGAATCAAGGAACATCAAATGGAAAATAAGGATAATCCAATAATTGGATATAGTGCGTTCATATTCTTTGAAGAATGCTATGAATATAATGAAAATGCATGTTACATTGCTGATTCACCTGAATCTTTGAAAGAATTACTTGAAGGAGTAGATTTCAATATAAAGGATTACAGAATCGATACAATTAAATTAAACGATATTTTAGATGACTATGGGTGTTCATTTGGTGAGTTCGCTATGGAACCGGAAGCATTAAAACGATTCAAGCATGTAGAAGGATTAACATACACAGTCGAACCATATGATAATCCTTTTAATTACGGAGAACCTGACCTGTTTGTCGTTAATATCGATATGAAAAATGATTCTGAGGTCGATAAAGAATATACAATTCCAGAGATACTCGAATCTTTCAGGATATTTGATGGTGTTTACAAAAGAGAACAAATAGATGCTGCCGTTAATTTCAAGGAAGAGATCACTCCCCACCTGATAAAGATTCTTGAAACAGTTCTTGCTGATCCTGAAAAATATGCTTCAGATGAAAATTTAAACGACAATATGTATGCGGTAATGTTGCTGGGACATTTTAAAGAGTGTGCATCCCATAAAGTCATTGTTGATCTCTTTAGCCTTCCAGATGATTTAGCAGATAAAATATTCGGTGATATTACCACGTCAAACCTTCCCGTTATTTTATTAAATACCTGTGGTGGCTCTATTGAATTAATTAAGTCGTTAATTTTGAACAAAGAGGCTGATGATTTTTGTAGAATATCCGCTTGCGAGGCTTTAGCTTATGCTGTTGTTGAAGGATATGTTTCAAGAGAAGATGTTGTAACATTTTTTGGAACGTTATTTATCGGGAAGGAAACAGATGTGATTTCTGATTTCTGGGGTCTTATGGCTATTATTGTATGTAATTTATATCCAGAAGAGATCATAGAAATAATCAAGCAGGCGTATTATGATGAGCTAATTATGCCAGGGATGATTCCATACAGTGAATTTGAAGATGCTCTGAAGCTCGGTAAAAATAAGTGTCTTGAAAGATTAAAAATTGATCTTGAACAGCGCAGTTTAGATGATATTCATGGTAGTATGTCCTGGTGGGCCTGTTTTAATGAAGAATCAAATTTTTTTTCATCATCAACCGATTTAAAGGATGATTTCTATCCCTCTGATAATGAACAAACATCCAGTAAATCTCAAAAGAATAAAAAGAAAGCTAAGAAGAAAAAACGGAAACAGACGATGGCTTCAAAAAAGAAAAATCGCCGTTAATTCTAAAGAGCGAAAATGAAAGTCAAAGGATGTTGGCATATATACGAAATGGAGATGTGAGATAAGGACTACTTTAACGAGGAAGTTCAGGCCTACATTCAAGTTGATAAAAATGGTACTGGTGTTGAGCATAAATTCCATTTCACAGTGCGGCATCTCGGTGATCGAGTTGGAATAGAATCTTTTGAAATCAAAGACGGACACCCTGGAGGATATGAATTCAGCATCATCGGTGACATAGATAATGAAATCTTTAAATTGTTTGGAAAACTGTTTGAACGGATGCGGAGAGCTTTAAGTAGGAAACATTTACAAAGGAGCGACACGACCAATAGCTGGCGGATTTCAAAAGGTAATGTTGTTCGAGCAAAAATTGATAGTAATCTTGAGTCCAATGATGATTATGGACACCAGCCGTTAATTGTGATCGATGGTAAAGAAATCAAATGGGATGAATTTGGTAGAATGCTGATGACCTATGAAGGATTTAATTTTAAACTGGAAATTTTTGACAGAAGCGATGAGATTCATTGAGCGAGTTTCTTGTAATGATATGCCAAGTCAATATTGATCTTTTCTTCATGATATCAGGTAAATATACATAGCAGGAGTTCTGCTCGGCTTTTGCCAACGGCTCTAAAATTCATACACAAGATATTGTGTTGGCTGATCTGCATTAAGATGGAGTTCCCATGAAATGTGAGGTTGTGATATTTATTTGAAATCAAAAGTATTATGCATTTTGTAATATATAGCAGGTATCAAAAGCGGTTGAGCTGCCAAAACACAAGCTGAGTTGAAAGGCGTAGTTATGTAATAATTTGGACCAACTTGGCTCTTAAGGCATCAATGCTGTATTGATAGTCTATAGCTTTCAAGGGGATGCGGTTTAATGCTTGGTTTAAAGCCATGGGCTCAAGGTACTTTAATATAGAATCTCTTAAAAAGGTCCGGATAGTCAGGAGGCTGAATTTTTTCTGTAGCAGTTCCGCACCTCCCATAATATTCATCATCGTATGCTACCGGATTTTCTAACGCTTTAATTTTAAATACCAAAACCGATTTGTCAAAGTACCCAATTAATCTAACGTCTCTAGTAAGTGAGCCAACAAAGCTTGAATCAACTGGCAGTTTTTTTAATTTCTGTAGAAAAAAAGTAAAATAATCATCTAATGAACCATGATATTTTGTTGCCTCACCTTCTATACCTGTAATGAAAAACTTATTGTATTTTTTGGATGATAAATTATAAAAATTATCTATCTTGTCACCATCATTCTTATTGTCTGCAATTCCCAATATTAAATATCCTATCACCCCAGGGCCTTGATTTGCTATAGCTGTCATGGTCTTGACAATTTTTGAAAAGGCAGTTTTATCAAATTCTCCTGTTTTATATAATTTATAAACACCCTGCTTGAACTCATATAAAGGTTGTTCGGTGAATGATTGCATTAAAATATTTTCAAGCTCTGTGGTCCAGGAATTAAGAGCTGGATCTTCTGGTTTTCGGTCTTTAAAATACTCTTTAATAATTCCGACAACTGCATTCACACTATTTGTTCTATCGCCTGAAGTCCAAACGCCACCAGCTCCAGTTCCAACATCTATATGTTTACCAATACCATCAAGAATTGGAAGTAATTCTTGATAATCAACAACTATTTTTTCCTGTAAAATTAACATTTCGTGCATTGCTAGAAAGATGCTTTGGAAATATCTTGGCACATTTGTTCCTGCACTGGGAAACATTAGTTTATTGAATTGCTTTGGACTGATATTCAATATTTTTTTCAATTGTTCATAAACAACAAGAAACTGTTGAATTACTTTTTCCGGTGAAATTTTCAGCATCTTTTGTTCTAACTCATTAAATCTTTCTTCATTAATTTTTGTGTAATAAATTCCATAATATGTATCAAGCATGACTTTTGCTGAATATGGCTTTTCTTTCAAGAGCATGTATGCCAGCATATCAGCTATCACTTCTTCATCTCTTGATTCTCTAACTTTTTCTTTGGGTAATATAGATTGTTTTACCCAAAAAATATTCTCAACGTTTATACCGTATTCTAATTCAATATTTGATATGCTTATATTTTTCATATCATTTATAACAAACCTATCTGATGCTGAATCATCCCCTCTTAATTTTGCTGCAATTTTTCTCACTACATTTGCGAAATGACCAGTTGAACCAGATTGTCTAATATCTTGTCTGGATAATTGTCTACCACCGGAATTTATTCTTCTAAATACCTCATCTATTTCTTCTGATTGATCTTTTTTATATATTGAAAATGGTAAAGGATAGTTAGAATATTTTGCACATAACTCTCTATCAATTTTCGGGAACTTCTGCTTTAATTCACCTTTATCCAATAAAAGCTTTGATTCAGCCATTGTCTCCAGATCGTAATATTCACCCTTAAAATCGAATTCCTGCTCAATAAATGATGTAATTGAATTCAATCTCTGCAAACCGTCAATTATTTCCAATGAATCATTGTTGTTAAATTTAACCTCAGCGAATAAGAACAACGGAACCGGATAACCACGGAATATGGATTCGATAAATGATTTTTTTTCTTCAACTGTCCAGACCAACTTCCTCTGATATTTTCTATTTACAATTAAATAAAAATCTTTGAAAAACGAGTATATTCTTTGAATACTTTCCCCTCGAATTGAGAGCTCTTGTTTAATAACAGCCATATAACCTCCAAAAGAAATCATGTCATTGGACAATAGTAATTTTCATATAACTATACAAGAATATTAAATACCTGATATTAAATTACACCTCTTTAATTCTATGAAAATCCGCTTTAGGGATTGTAGACAGTTTTGTAATACCTTGCCAATATCTTAAATAAATTACTATATCACAATGTTGTAATATTCATAACATATCAACATATCAGCAGGATAATTACAGCTCAATCGATTTTTTTTATCGCCACAATATCTTGTGTATGCCAAAGTTGGTTGAAGATGGCATCCTAATGAATCCTCCTTGCCAAAGTTTACACTCCCTCGATAGTCAAGTTTTGAAGTTTCATGCTTCCCAACTTACAATAAACTTCGCCGTTAAATTTTTATCATATGGTCAATTTTATTGGATTAATCTTGGCTTCCTTACCTGACCTTCAAAGAGAAATGATAAAGGTTAAATTACGCTTGACACTCTTCCTATGATTAGAGTAGTAAAATCAAAAACAGATTGAGATTGAAGGAACAGCAAAAACATATAACACTCTGGTTCAATCTTGCAACAGGCGAAGTCGGTTTGAATGAAATCAGGACTTGATAGAGGACATCGCGCAGAATGGTTTTTTCACATTTGCTTTGACTATTTTCATCTTCAGATTTAAATTCATGATCCTTATCAATCATAAAAAATTAACTCTATATAGACTTTCAGATAAATAATTTCACTGTGTTATCAGTCGTCGACGTATAACTAATACGCCTTCCTCCTTCTGGCCTTGTGAAATGAATTATCTGAAAGTCTATAGTTGAATAAACAAAAAGAAAAGGGTAATTTTCCGTGTGAGAATCGTGTGAAACTTTTTTTCCAAAATTGACTTAGGAAATTGGAAAATATAGGGTTTCGGTAATTTAAGGCCGGAACCTTTTTTTTGTTTTTTGCCATTTTAAAAAATAGGGGAATTATGGGTATATTATCTTCTTCAGTATCTGTTACGCGTTATAAAGTTAAAAGCAATCCTGAAAAACCTGTGCTTGAAAAAGTTTACAACGGCCTTACACAAAATGCCATCCAGGAAATAGATGATCATCCCCTGGAAAAGACTGTCGGATGGACATCATTTGAAAATCCATATATCCCTGATTTTGAAGGCTCCTCCTTTGTAATCGGTCCATATCTGGTTTTTTCAATGAGACTGGACAGGAAATCAATACCGCCCAAAGTCATACAAAAACACTATGCCATTGAAATGGCTAGACAACTTGAGAAAAGCGGCCGGAAATATTTATCAAGAAACGAAAAAAAGTCCATCAAAGATCATGTGATTGATGTTCTCAGCCTTCGCATTCCAGCCACGCCCAATATTTATGATTTGATCTGGAACATGGAAGAATCATGGCTGTGGTTTTTCTCAAACCTGAAAGCTGCCAATGAAGAACTTGAAACACTGTTTTCAAAATCATTCAGGCTCAGCCTTATCAGGCTCTTCCCATACACTACTGCCGATCTTATATCCGGCCTTTCAGATGCTGATCGAGATCTTTTATTACAACTTTCGCCCACAAAATTCACGGAGTAGCACATGCTTGATGTAGCCGTATCTTACAATCGATATAAATTTTTAGGTTATGAATTTCTCACCTGGCTGTGGTTCGTCATGGAAAACCGGCAGGAGATACTGAAAGAATCAGACAAAGAACTTGTATCCCTTGATATTGGAAATTGCATTGTGCTTGAAAACAATAAAAACGATTCAATTGAAAGTATTACCATAAAGGGCGACAAGGCCGGGCTTGAAGAAGGAATCCTCTCCCTGCAAAAAGGAGCGGTTGTAACCGAACTCAATCTTATTTACAAAGCAGGCAATAATGAATGGCGATTTAATATAAAAGGTGAGAACCTCAATATTTCAAGCCTCAAAACACCGGAAACAGGACATGTTGAAACCAAAGAGGATATTGAAGGGGTTTTACTTGAAAAGGTTTTTCTTTATGAAAAAATTTTTGTTTTAATGAACAATCTTTATAAACACTTTATAAGCCTGCGTGTTACAAACAGATGGGAAAAGGATGTTGTTCTGCAAATCAAGAAGTGGATAGCATCTTAAATCAGACTCCATCAGCCCATCATCAGGTTGCCCCTTAAACATATTGAAACGATTGTAACACTTTAGCGCTTTTAAATATTATAATGCCTTTCTATCCAAGACATATATTCACCGCTTTTAACTCTATCTATCCAACCTTTATTATCGATATGCCATTTAATGGTTTTTCTTATTCCTGATTCAAACGATTCATCAGGCTGCCAGCCCAATTCTCTTTGCAGTTTGCTAAAATCAATGGCATATCTTAGATCATGACCTGGCCGATCTTTTACAAAGGTTATCATGTCCCTTCTTGGCATACTATCATCTCTAAGCACCATCTCGTCCATAATATCACAAATCATCCTGACAACATCTATGTTGCGCATTTCACAGTTGCCGCCGATATTGTATGTTTCACCGCGTTTTCCATTTTTCATTATTAACCAAACAGCTTTGCAATGGTCTTCAACATACAGCCAGTCTCTTACATTCCTGCCATCGCCATAAATCGGAAGAGGCTTTCCTTCAAGGGAATTTAGTATAATAAGAGGAATCAGTTTTTCGGGAAACTGATAAGGGCCATAATTGTTTGAGCAATTGGAAATCGTTACCGGCAAAGAGTATGTTTTATTGTAAGCCCTTACAAGGTGATCGGAAGATGCCTTTGAAGCTGAATATGGGCTATTGGGGCTGTAGGGGGTAGCCTCGGTAAAAAAACCATCCTCTCCAAGAGAGCCATAGACTTCGTCAGTACTTATATGATGAAAAAGATCCACCCTGTTTCTGGAAAGTTCAAGCAGATTAAATGTGCCGAAAATGTTTGTTTTTATAAAAGAATCCGGCTCGGCAATTGATCTGTCAACATGCGATTCAGCAGCAAAATGGCAAACAGTATCGATTTTATAATTATTAAAAATTTCAGACATGGCTTCACGATCACATATGTCTGCCTTAATAAAATCATACCGTTCAGAAAATCTTTCAGCAATTCCCGTCAGGTTTTCAGGATTTCCGGCATAGGTCAATTTATCAACGTTTATTATCCTGCCGGTAAAATCAGGTTGTTCAAGCAGATAATGAATAAAATTAGACCCAATAAACCCACAACCACCTGTAATTAGAATATTTTTCATAAAAATCACCAGAACTTTTTGAGAAGTTGCTCAAATATAAAACTATCCAAAATTAACAATACCACTTTTTTTAATAAAAATAAGTACCTGTTATTCACTGTTCAAGACATAACAATATCCCCTTATTCTAATATTTTCTTCACCCGTCCAATTTCACCACTTTCTAAACGGACTTTAATACCATGAGGGTG